>Ga0224501_10000428_pt1 | contig 34023 bp, 22 predicted proteins | sample SF_Oct11_sed_USG_4_FD_169105 | JGI IMG/M metagenome (GOLD analysis project Ga0224501, IMG submission 169105) | Sediment microbial communities from San Francisco Bay, California, United States - SF_Oct11_sed_USGS_8_1 | ecosystem: Environmental > Aquatic > Marine > Sediment | place: USA... | reverse complement strand
AGTGATGATTATATGATACAAGCTATCAGACACAATAGGCAGTCAGACCATATTAACCGCTGTTTCTTTTGGTGAGCCGAATTGTAAGACAATTAGAAAATCTATATCTTCTGTTGTAAGCCGCTGGGGTCTTGGGAAAAGTTTGTGGATAACGGTTGCTCATTCGACTGGAATTGAGTACAACTAAAGTCTATCAATATATAATAAACTATCCGGGTTGTCACCTAAATATCTAGGTGATACTCGTAGAGTTATCTTATAACTCTATGGCTATACTATTCTAGTTACCAGCTATACCCAGCAATCCCATACTGAAAGGCCTGGTCAAACCTCGTAATGTGGTTTTAAAACAACAGTTGGGTGATTCTAATTCTGTTCAATCCTAATTTAGTGAAATTAGACTGACTGTGTTTAACCATCCATGTGAATATCCCATATGTTCAGTTCCATTACAGGCAATCAGTAAACTCTATTGAGCCTGAGGTCGCAGGGACAATATTGACTACAGAAACCGGGGACTCAACTAATGATAATGAAAGCATAGGGTCAGCCATCCAGTTATCAGCCGATATTTAGCTGAACAAATAGCCTCCTCTGCACCGACAACTCCATTCAATGGGATTGCGCGGTTGAATCACTCAGGGAAAGTTGGTACAATCAGCTCGTGATAACGGGTCTGAATGCGAGCTTTCCTAGCTACCTGTTGATGCTTACAGGTGATAAGATATCAGTCACTGATTTAGTGACTGACAATGCATCTCTATGAGGTCACGCAGCCAGTCAGCCCAGTCCAGGAGGGGTAATTACTAGTGATGTCACTCTAGTTGATTTATTTGTACTCCATTTCAGGTCGGTTTCAACCTACCTATAACCAGCTGCAGTCTATGAAGTTGGAGAAGAACGCATTTGTGATAATATCGGTGATTGGTCAAGATCTTCTGGCTAGTAACTACCACGCAGCCTCAGTAGTTGTATTAGAATCTGCCCTGAGGATTGGTACTTGCAGCCTGAAACTCAGGGGTAGTGTCTTCTCCGCGTTAAGCAGTGCTCACTGGGGATTAAAAAACTCTGAACAGGCTATAGCTTACATGCAGCAAGATCTATCCGTGGCAAAATCTCTAGGTGAGTGACACTGACACTATGTGACGTCCGAGCGTTGAATACTGTGAATACTGGTAGGTAACTCAATTATTCTCAATGTTTCATTTTCCCCTATCCACTTACTGAGCTGTCATTTTACCAACGGTTTGATAGAAATGTCACATATCGTTACACAATGCAAACAGCCCATAGGAGTGCCCCATTCATGTCATTGATTTCACGGGTCAGCACATACAGGGAATGCCCTAGAAGCAAACAAGAGGACCAAGTTTTAAGTCTGTTCGCCATCTCAATGGGTTAAGCGGTGGCTCAGTAGATAGTGATGGTCCCTGGTTTCATTCCCAGTTCAGTCAAAATTTTGTCTTTAACAACACCCTCGTCTATTTCGGATCCCAACGTTATACGATTGAAGCTCACTCATGAGGTTGCCTTCTCTATGGGGCACGCAGGTACTAACAGAAAGATGTCAGACCCTGGGAAACACCGAGTCAGAGATTCAACATCTACGCACCCCTGACAGCGGTCAGAATACGATAGAAGACCATACCAATCAGTGCCCCCTATGAGTAGTGGTCCCTAGTTCACTGACTAATCTGTCTTTGAAATGTTTAGGAAATGGCTGCCCGCTGTTGCAACTTGTTTGTCACTTGAATGTTTACTCTGATTCAGAGTGGATTGATTTTTGTAACTTTTCTCACCAGTTAGCAATTATTACTACTGGTTATTACCTAGATATTGGATGTCGTGCCATTTTCCCTCAACTTTGCGGAGAGGTAATCATCTAACCCTGGATTGTCTAGATGACATGCCATAGCCAATCCAGCCCCTGATAAAATTGCCTAGTCAGGGTGTCAATGCCTGTTGGTTGGTTACCTGGAAGCTCTTACTACAAGCTTTGAGCTTCTGTCTGCTCACATGTGCCCTTCTGGCTCATGCCAACTGGTCAACGATTTGACTTTATGCCCTCCCACCTCATTCAATCCCAATCATTCTGTTTTGTTTTCTCATTTTCTCAACTGATTCAGTAGAAGTGAGTGATCTAACAGTTTTCTGTCTGGTTCACAACTGCTCACTCAGTTTTTCTTTTGTATAGGAGACCAGGAAGGAGAGTGTCGTGCGTATGGTAATCTCGGCTCATCATATTTCTCAAGAGGAAACTTTCGAGAGGCTCTTACCAATCACAGGTGTCAGCTTCGGCTGGCGATGAAACTCAAATTACGACAGACAGCAGCGACAGCGTTGAGCAATCTCGGTCACGTGTACACCGCCATCGGAGATTATCCTAACGCACTGGCCAGCCACAAACAGTGTGTGCTTCTAGTAAAACAATCCACAGACAAACTCTGGGAGGCTAGAGAAATTGGTAAGCTATAGATCTCGAAGGGTGATGGGGGTGTTTGGGTCGGTACACCTCTTCCTAAAGCTGTTGGTGTAAACCATTGAAAAATTGCATTGTTCCGTTGGAGATTTCCACCCCACCCCCCTCCGAACTCAAAGATTTTGAATCAGTCATGTTAGTTTGGTTTGACAGCTAGTTTAAACCGAAATTGTTGACTCTCTTTGAGTCTGGATATTGGATTTCAGACAGGAGAGGGCCTATTTTCTAACCTTCACGTGGATGTAATAGAAGTTAGCGGGATTTTGGGACAATGTGATGACTGCATATAGGGCTGTCATTAGGCAGATTACCCAGTGTCATGAGATATTTAGGTGTGTAAATTGGACCTGTCAGGTTTAATTTCACTGAAATGATGTATGAACCAAACACCAATCTTGCGTGTTCAGTTTATCGTCAGCATGGGAGCGGGTAGGTTTGCTTTTGAGTTTATTAATTAGCCACCTCCTTTGAATTTTTGGCATGCACTTCATTGCTCTGTTGTACAACATAAAATGACACCGCTGTGTAGCTCATGTTTATATGTGTGCATCACACATGCATACATGGATGTATCCTACTATAGGTAATGTTGGAGCAGTGTACACTGCGATGGGTGACTTCAATAACGCACTGGAGTGTCACACAGAACATTTAAAAATCGCCAAAGAATCCGGGAACAAAATGGAGGAAGCAAGAGCGCTTAGTAATTTAGGCTCCGCCCACCATTATAATCGTGACTATGAACAGGCTGTCAACTATCACCTTAAAGTACTGCAAATCTCACAAGAACTCAATGATAAAACTTTGGAAGCGAGAGCATATGCCGGACTCGGGCACGCTGCTCGCTCACAAAACGATTTGACTAAAGCGAAAGTGTACCATGAAAAGCAGCTGGATAATGCGCTGCATACCAAAGACAAGGCAGCTGAAGGTCGAGCCTGTTCTAATATCGGAATAGTCTATCACCAACTAGGGGAGTATGAGGCCGCGCTTAAACTGCACAAAAAACATCTCAGTATTGCAAAGAGTCTGGATGACCGTACAAGCCAAGGCCGGGCATACGGTAACATTGGAAACGCGTACAGTGCGCTAGCTCAGTACGATCACGCCATTAAGTTCCATAAACAGGAGCTCGCCATTTCTAAAGAGGTGAGTGTATCTGACTGGAGTAGCACTCAAGTAGTCACTTCATTATTGTTATTGCTCTTTGCACTACTCAGTTTCCCTTATGAAGGGTTCACGTGTTAAAAATTTACACCCTGCACAGTCTGGTGCCACGATGCAAGAAGTGACATAAATCCTATCATATTAACCCTAACGATGAGTGGTGTTAGGCCTGTATTATTATAGTGATTTACCATTCATACCTTCTCCTCCTATATAATTATGTTGATTACCTGGCCTACGGAATGTAGTTCGGACTGAGGTAACCTGGGGAGTTGCTTCCACGCTCAGTTCTGTTGATGACTGCATACCTTTTAGTCAGTATAACAATGGAAAATGTGCCATAGCCACAGTTGTGTATTTTAGGCCATTCAGATAAATTAACCACTGTTTAATGAAACCTTTGTTCTGGCGAAAGCTACCTATCTGCTTGACTCTGTTAGCATATGATTAATTGTTCAGGAGTTTCTAAAGGGCTTCCAGTGTACCATCATCGATTTGTTTTCATGTGAACTAGTGATTTGTATTGATCGACTCCGCTCAGTTTGCAGTTGACAGCTATCACACTAGCATAATGATTGCAGGTGCTCTTAAGCGCCAAATGTTCTTTTACAGCTCATTCTGAACTCATAGAAAATACACATAGAAAACATAAAAAAATTATAATATCACAAAAACTATAATTCTAGGTCAGTGACAAACATTCTGAAGCGTCCACTCACGGTAACCTCGCTGTGGCCTACCAAGCTCTAGGCATGTATGAGCAGGCTCTCCATCATTACAATGCTCATCTCAACATAGCCAGAGACAACAAAGACATTGCAAGTGAAGCGAGAGCGCTCAGTAATGTTGGTAACTACTACAGTGTCCGTGGAGAATTCACTCAGGCCATACCATTCTATATGCAATACCTACAGGTAAAATATCATCTAATTCCCAGCCAGATTGTGCCTAATCAGACTAAAGACTGCTGTTTTTCATTCTCTTGGTCATAAGTGGCGAAGCTCGACATGATTAATTTGACCAAATACAGTTGCCATACGATTGTGAACCTGCTCTGATATTTGATATCTTATTGCATGCTTTCTGTTGTTCTGATTTGATTTTACTACACCACAGTTTGCTAATCTAACTAGTCAGCAAGGCTCTGTGGTGAAAACAAAGCCCCTTTCAGTCGGTATATAGATACATGGTAAACACTTGAGTTAGTGTGCTATTCATGGGTTTGACTGAGGTGTGACCAGCTTCACTCATGCCTTGCCCGGTTGTATCAACCATCGCCCGTGGGGTCTCTCAGGAACATGTACCCGCTTTCTGTCTGTTTTGTACTCTGGTGGGATTTATGTGCATTCTCTTGATGTGTTGACCAATCCTTGACCTTGACTTGTGCTTTCTTTCCAATAGTTGAGTCAGGAGCTGACAGACTCTGAAGGGGAGGCCCGGGCTTGTCACTGTCTCGGCTTCGCCCACTATTCGCTTGGTAACTACCGCGAGGCAATTCGATATTATGAACAGGACCTGGCATTAGCCAAAGATCTCAAGGATCAATTGACTATGGCTCGAGCTTTCTGTAACCTCGGACTAGCGTATAAATCGCTTGGACAGTACTCACAAGCTCTGGAGTATCAGTATAACTTCCTGCAAATTACTCATAGCTTGAAGAATGTGGCTGGCAAGTTCAGAGCCATGGGCAACATAGGAGATATTCTCATCAACATGCAGAATATGCAAGAAGCTATTCTACTCTATAATCAACAACTCAAGTTAGCAAAGCAGGTATGAGTACAATAAGCCCTACTTTACTCTGATTCTGTGGGAGTCTGAGCTAACCTATTCTCCACTAGTCTTGCTGTTGAGTACATGTAATAGCTTATTGGTAGTGAACTGAGCAATGAGTCCTGCACTATTTTAAAGCCTGTCAAGTGTTCAATCCTTTAGGAGTTTGGGTTGTCTTTAGTTCTGTAGAAGTCTGGCCTAATTTGTCCCAATCAGGCTCCCCATTGGGCCCACCTTGCTTAAATTCAGTGGCTAGTTGCCGCCAAACTAGTTGAAAGATCACTGCAGTATGAGCTTTGTCACACCTGGATGACAACTTGACTGCCTCTAAAGCTACAAGTTGTCGATGAGAACACTCTTGACAATTGTTAAGCAGCAAGTTCCTATAGAACTAAGAGCTGTTCAAATTTGAACTGAAATACAGAATTATTGAGCTAGGAGTCTGGTCAAATTGGTTTGATTTTGGAAGTGGGAAGCTGTAGTAGTAAAGGCTAGGTCTGTTCATTGGAATCCTGGTTACCTGGGTTTAACAACCAGGTACTACTCGATTGGGTTTTTAGCTTTTGCTTTTGAGACTGTAATAGGACCACAGAGTTATTTGCTATCCATTATCTACTATAAAGACCAGAGATCTCTCAAGAATCCTGGTTACCTGGGGTTGACAACTAGGTACATTTCGATTAGATTTTTACGTCTTACAGCGCATTGTTGCTTAGTTAACTTGATGGTATCTAGTGTTCACAAACTACTGTGTGCTACAAGCCTAGTGACGTTGTCAGAAATATTTGATACGTAATGGAAGCCTGAAGTTATGGAAGCCTGAAGTTGCGGTTCTGATTTACTGGCCCTGTGCCCAGCCACTTCTTATTCATAACTTTTCATGTACTGAATACCCCCATTCCAGCAGTGTTTTGATGAGTCAGATGGTCCAACTTTTACAAGTTAGCTGCTAATGTTGGACTCTAGGGTATGACCTTAAAGCCATAGAGTTATTAGGTATATTTGCGTGATTTTGGTCCAACGCAGATAAAAAAATTCAGACGCAATCACGTGAACAGATAGGTGGAGTTAAAAAAGTGCAGAGAGTTTCGGGCACACCGGAGTTGTCCTCTGTCAATGTCTTGTGTATCCAAGGACGGAAAAATTGTGCAGTCTGTTTCATGGTCTGTTTTGCAACAACGAAGCGACCATAGAATAGATAAGCGATCGATAGCTAGCCTTGACATTTTGATAACCCTGACACCGTATAAACCAGCACGCCCACTTTCAGGCATGGAACTCTGTTGGCGTGATCGAATTCACTTTCAGACGCAACCGAAGGGCATCGTTTGTGAAAATGCACTTTTCAGGCACACCTTCGCTCATTTGGAACTGAAAATGCGTCTGAAACCCGGTTTTAGATGTCAAACTATATCACGCGAATACGCCTATTCTCGATAGAGGTATTGTTGAAACAGTCATCGGTAATCTTAAAGACCTGAATATTTCTTTACAGGCTAATGAAGGATCGCTAGAAGCCACTGCTTATGGAGCATTAGGAGTGGCCCACAGAATTATGGGGCAATACGATAAAGCCCTCGCTTTCCACACCCAAGAGCTCAACCTAAGACAGGAGAAAAATGATTTGAGAGGAGAGTGCAAAGCCCATGGTAACTTAGGCAATGTACATGTCTCACTCGGCAACTACATTCAGGGATATAAGGTAAAAACTACGCAGAGTTTCAAAATACTGTTTTAAAATATTCTCAATCCAAAGAATAAAAATATACTCCCTTTGAATGGCAAAGTAAACTTTGATTTCATTTCGTTATCAATTGATAAAAAATAAAAAGTACCTCCCTTAAAAATATCTCCATTGGTACTGAGAAAAAGGCTTCGAATGGCTTTTCCAAAAGATCATAATCAGTAAACTGGTTAAGTCCAAAAGAACAAAAACTAGGTTTCCTATCTTCGTTTCAACTGCTGGTCTCCAGATACAACTAAACGAGAAATAGATTCTAATCTATGATCATGGTCAAAGTAATAGAGAATGACCGGAGGATTTCTATACTGACGCGGTGATGCCCCCCTTATCCGTTCAGCCCCGTTTCATATATATGTGGTTTACGTATCTACAGTATTCAAAATAAAATACCACATGTCATACTCTACTCAGTTAGTATGTCGTTTTTCTTCTCTGCGTACGAGGCACTGTCAGTTTGACTGGAGTGCTCCAACCAAACCAGTAATTATCTAGATTGATAAAAGATTACCCATTCTTGAAAGTAATCATTGTTTTTCATTGATGGTATGCTCAGTTCTATTTCCTGTCATACTTGATAGATTTAGTCCTATATTGACAGCATCACTGGCGTCTAATGTACTTTTATGTAGTGCTATGAGGAGCAGTTGGAACGATCGCGTGAACTCAAGGACTCAAGTATAGAGGCCCAAGCCTGCGGTAACCTTGGCATCACCAAGATGAACATGTCACAGTATGAAGAGGCTATAGGCCTGTTTGAGCAGCAACTTGCCATGTTGGAACAGGTTGGTAGCTGGTGGTTGGTTCAGCCACCTTGACTCCAATTCTTTAGTAACCTGTATTAATACACCACGTGGGTAGCTAATCAAAAATACATGCTTGATTATATAGATGACCTTGTTGGCGGAATGACTAGGTTGGCAACTCCTCCTGACTTCCCATTGACATCTATGTAGGAAGTTACAGCAGGTTTCTACTACTAGACAGATTTCTCATAAACCAATTGATTTCAATAGGTTGTCAATTCATCTTTTTTCTGAGGGATACAAGTGTATGACAAGTTGCTAAGCGCTTTATTATCTTCTTGATAGAATAGATGAAGGCCCTAATCCCCACCTCTATTCAAAACTGTACCGGTTAGCTTCATAACTCTGCTTGGCGATCATTATGGAATCTATAGCTTCAAAGGATTACGGCCCGTGTGATAAAGTCAGTAGGATTGCCCACAGCGATCTTTATACTGTGCCCTGATTGTCGATAGTGTCATTTTAGTATTTCCATCACCATTACTAACTCTAACACTGTCCTGGCTGTCATTTTATTGGTTTAGTGGTCCCCTTCTCAAATTCTTGGCCAGATTCAGAGGGAATAAGCCAGTTAAGCTGTGGGCAGATGACATATCAAAGCTCAAATACTTGGAGCTCTGTATATTAGTCTAAGTCGCTGCATCGCTGTTTCATATTAACAGTGGCTGCATTTGTTGGTGCTGAATAACTTTGTTAACTAAAACCGTTCATCCCCTTCCTCATTGGAGATATTGCTTCTTTATCTGGATAGCATCACTAAACCAATGACCTATTTCCAGGGTGGCCCATGGTTTGCGCCATAGAGTTGGTCCGGATCGATGAGGGAGGAAGCATACAGTGACGCACAAACTTGGAATTGAACCCTGGTCACCTGGCCCAAAGCTGAATGTCCTTCCCACTCCCTAGCAGCAACGGATTGCGTCATTTTGTGACTTCTGTCTACAGGTGGTTGGCACACGAGCTCTCCTGGATAAGAGTCGGGCCTTTGGAAACCTAGGTGAATGTTATGAGCAGTTGGGAGATTTCGAGGAGAGTGTAAAATGTCACGAGCAATATCTAGTTATAGCTCAGAACACGGGCAGCTTAGTTGACCAGGACAAAGCCTACAGAGGGCTTGGTAATGCGCACAGGTCAGTTCCGTTGGCAGGATCATCTGGAAATATTTCTTTTCTTTTTGGCCATTCTATTTAAAGACTCTCCTAAGCATGAGGGTTGTTGGAGCTAAAAATGATGCGAGGAGCTCCTTCCCACGCTCGCTCGCTCAGAATTAGGACTTGAACCCAAGATAGTTCGACCTTGGGCCAAGCGCTCTAGCCTTTGAGCTATCACACTCTACCATATACAAGTCCAGACTATGTAGTAGTGTAGTGAGGATGGCATACAGTGATACCTTGTGATGCAGTATTTGTTTCCTGATATGTTTTTTTGATTTTCTCAGGTCTATGGGTAATCTGCAACAAGCTCTGGTCTGCTTTGAGAAACGATTGGTCGTCACTCATGAGATTGACGATAATTCTCACAAAGGTTCCGCTTACGGAGAGCTTGGCTGCTTACACAGTCTTCTTGGTATGTTTTAGCATTCCGTAGGATAGGTGCAAAATGTTTAAAAACACACTTGCACCTACCCAATTGTATGTCATACAACAAGGCGGTGATATCGTGAAGTGCCAGGAATGACACTTTGGCCTCGTATAACTATAAATCATGTCATATCCTTTTACCATCTGCTTTCGGGTCATTAATTTAGTCAAATGTAATATTTTTTAGTAATGTTCTTCATTAGAAACAGCTGCATGGAAGAGAGAAATCATTCAGGATTGGCTTTTACCAATGCTTCAAACTCCATCAATACCGCGAGGGATCTCACACGGCCTTGGCAAACCACCAAATCTCAACTCTGTTCATAGTCATCTGTAGTCAGTGATTAACTGATTGTTCACATCTTTTTCTTTCCTTTTTATCGTTCTCTGCGGGCACTTGACCTTCTAAGCCTGAGGCTTGTTGGAGCGGTGAGACCTGGGAATTATGTGAGAAGCTCATACACACGGCGAGCGCCCAGCGTGACTACATAAACTCAAGATCTGTCGATCTTGAACCAAGCCATTGAGCTATCCCACTATCCCAATTGTTGTAGGTAACTTTGACCAGGCCATCTCATGTTTGGAGCACCAGATAACCCTCGCTCGGGAACAGTCAGATAAGCTTGGTGAAGGCGATGCATGCTGCGGCTTAGGAGGTGTCTACCAGCAGATGGGAGAGTACGAACGCGCTTTAGACTTCCATAAAAAAGATCTTCACATAGCACAGGTTTGTTACGATTTGACATGAAAACCTCGTTCTACAATAATATTACCACAGGTGAAGTGACTGTACCATTAGAGCTATCCTCTGTAATTCTGTGAACTGACACGTAATTTACATGTTACAAAGAAGACAACTCCCACTTGTGATGTGATATTTGCATACCGATATCATTCCCGGTAAAGAGATGTTTCACAAGCATGGAAGACAGCTTCCAAAGGATGGCTTTAAGTTAGGACTACAGTATTCACATTGAATCTAAAACTTGGATTAATGTGAAATTACTGTTACATGCTGTAGTGCGCTCAGTCTCGTTTAATCAATGTCATATAACTACAATTTTGTTTACAGGAGACAAAGAATTTGCCATCCCAATGCAGAGCCTATGGTAATCTCGGTCTATCTTACGAGAGTCAGGGGAACTTCACTGAAGCTCTGAATCATCAGGAGCAACACCTGAGTTTGGCAGCTGAGATGAATGACAGAGTTGCCAAGACACTAGCATATAGTAGTCTAGGAAGAATACATCATGCGCTTGGCAATTATCCACAAGCTGCACAGGTGAGTGCTCAAGCCCTTTCAGAACACTATTCATTTACTGATAATTTCAGCGTGCCATCATGACAGACGACCTTGCAGATAGGGGCAGCCGAAGGTTGAATGTGACCCAGGTTTTCTTGTTTGTTGTAGTATTTGCGGCAAGGCTTACAAATTGCCGAGCAGCTTGGCAGACGGGAAGACGAAGCCAAGATTCGCCATCGTCTTGGTCTAGCTCTGTGGGCTCACGGAGATCTCGATGAATCTCAACTTCAACTCTATAAAGCCGCCGAACTGTTTGAGAATATCAGGCGAGAAGCTCATGTGTGTAGTGATTATAAACTCAGCTTGTTTGATCTACAGACGGCCAGCTATCAAGCACTGCAGGTTAGTTGTCGTGTCACCAATGTGTCCATGATCCTCGCCTGCTGTCATCTCTGATCTCAATAGTCAGATTAGTGATACAGGCACATGGAGTAGTTTTGAAATGTAAAATGCTAATGCATTTCTCACCATCCGTATGGGCTAAGCTCAGGCTTTACTTTTCTTGCTTAAGTTAGTGAATCTCTCCTGGTGAACCCGGGCTCAATCGAATATTTATGCCATATGACTGTACCTACCCCGTACTATTTTAGAGGGTGCTTGTGTCACTGGGTCGTTATGAAGAGGCTCTAGTGGTGGCAGAGCGCGGACGCACACGGGCATTTGTTGACCTGTTATTGGAACGACAGACTGGTGGAGATGGTATGTACGGCATCGTGGATAATGCCCCCGTCACTGTCGATCAGATCATGATGACTGTGAATAAGAGTAAATCTACAGTCATCTATTACTCCATAGCTGCAGGATATCTCTACAGCTGGATTCTTGTCCCAGAGAAAGGTAAGATATGTTATTCTTAGGAGTAAAGCATAACATGTGTTGCAATGAGCTTAGGACCAGTGCTTTCTGGTTTGGTTCTGAGGTCCATGGCCCTCGTCAATTAAGGGATGGTTGATAAATGAAGCCCACACTTAGAGTAGCCCTCTTCACCAGTCCACGCGCACGGGAATTTAACCAGAAATCTCACGGGTAAACGCTGAGTGAATGACTTGGTAGGCCAATTTCTGCCTTACTCCTGAACGGAGAGACAAGATAGCGATGGCTAACCTCATTCTGGTTCTCACTCCTGTAGCCTTCTCTATGAAGCACACCATGAATCATTGTGGAAACTACCCTCTCTCTATGATGCTAACCTATTCACAAAGTAGAAAAAAATTGTATGCCCCAAACCGATATTTTCATCTGAGTTGTGACATAGACACCCCTTTCTTTAACAGGAGTGGTGAAATTCCATGAATGCAGTGTAAATGAGCTGGAGCATTCAGAGAGCGATGTCGACACAATGTCACTAGCCTCAGTGTCAGTGCTGGACCAGTATGTCGGACACGCCAGGGAGTCGTTAGGAGTGGACACCCACCTGTCAAGTACCTGCTCTTCCAGGTAACCCGGATGTGATACCTATAGCTCTCACCAAATTGCTAGAAAAGCGGGAAAAAGTCGTACATTAAATCTTTGTATTGGGTAGCGATTTTTGTGCCACTTGAGCTGATGGTCATTGCGAACCAAGTCAGCCGTTATGTACTGAAGTCTAGAATCTAATTAATTGTCTTACAGAAGTTCTATGCGGCAGGGTTCTGCACCATCCTCGGGGGTTTTTAGCGAAGGGGACAGCGATGTGGAAGATGCGTGGCAGCAGCAGCTGGAGGAGATCAGCGGACGACTAAATACTGAAAATGACCGAACCGGATTCCTCAGGATGGTCAACAGAAATCATGTCTTCAACAGCTCTAACTACAGTCTGAGCAGTCTGTTCAGGTAAACATTGCGCCTTAATAGTGTTTTACTCACAGTTTGTTGTTTACTTTTTAATTACCTTTGTTTGTTGTATTCAGGCACTTGGCCATCGTATTCAATGTTCCTCCTAAGCCTGAGGCTTGTTGAAGCGATTGCAGCTAGGAATTATGTGAGGGGCTCATTCTCGCAGCGGAAATTCGACATGACTAGGACTTGAACTCCGGATCTTTCGATTTTGCGGCGCACACTCTAGCCATTGAGCTATCCTACAGATTAAGCACGACAAACTTTAACACCTGGGTGTACATAGCCAACATTCTAGCACCAATTGCCGGTATTCGAATCATGAATCTAATTGATTGAAAGTTCAATGTCACATTCAACGATTACTAAATAATTGGCAGATTCAATGTAGAAGGTTCCATTTAATTTAATTGCTGTCAATACCAGCGTTACAATTGGGATAATTATTAGGCCAGAGAGATTGATATGTACGAGTCTGTTGAGTCACTGATAACATGGTGTTTTCAGTATGAGTGGCAGCCTCAATGGCTTTAATCTCGGTGCTAGCATGAGGAAAGCTCATCAGCCCACATGGTCGGGTAAACCACCCCTCACTGCTCTCTATGATCTACTTGTTGCACCGATCGAAGAGTTTCTACCTCAAAGTAATGGCACAGCCATAAAAGATTTAGTCTTGGTTTTACAAGGTATGTTTCTGAGACAATCTTGGCCGAGTTGTGGATTGATAGATGTGGCCTTGCTAATTTTTTATATATCAGACCCGCGAGGTCGATCCATAATTGGAGTTGTCTGTCATGATCAATATTTGTTCGTGATAAGACAACTCCAAATAAATATGCATTCCCAATAGATCTGTGATAGGGTATTATATTTCACAAAGCACTACATTAACATGTTCAATAAACGCCTCTTATAATCCTTGTGTAAGTTATGCACAATAAACTGCCAATTTATTTCTTTATCTTATTCTTAAAATAAAACGGTCTTGAAAAGGAAATTTCTGCCGTTTATTAGTCTCAAGTATTGATTTTTAGCAAAATGGTTAGGATTTCTTTTGATATAAGGCAAATAGTTTTTAAGGGGTAGATCAGCCAGTTGATTTCTTCCCATTGAAACCTAGTGTGTTGCAATTGTTTCCATTTTAGGCTCGCCGATAATATTCGAAATTCTGTTTTATAGGTGATCTTTACCTTGTGCCTTTTGCCGTCTTAGAGAGCTCTAAATCCACGCAATACTTATACGAGCGCTTTGGCCTAATCGTGTCTCCTTCACTCACGGCTCTGGCCGACACCACCCAGAGTATACGATTCAGTTCTGGCGCGAGTGGAGCACTCGTGGTTGGTAACCCATATCTGCCAGCTGCCATTCGCGAACAATGGCATCTCACAGACCTGCCCAGCGCTGAGAATGAGGCTAAGAATGTCGGTGAAATGATGGGAGTGAAACCCATCACAGGCAAAGCCGCTAGCAAGGAGGGAGTTCTACGCAATGTGCCAAATACAGAGGTTAGTTTATTTATGCTTTATTTGTAATATGCCCTTTGCAAGCTTCTTACCCTAGTGTGCTAACGCGGTTTCGGATCACGACAGTCTAAATGATGGAAGACCAATGGATAAGGGTGAGGGCGTGAGGTGAGTGCTCGGCCAGTGATGTGTAAACAAATGGCTTAGGTTGACTGACCCCAAACTCACAAGACCATCTGTTCAGTTTTGGAGTGCCATGGTTCATATTTAGTGAGCAGATCCCTATTATTGTGGAGTCGGCTGGCCCTGGTCATAGTCAGCCTCCACTAAGTCAGCACTGCCCAGGCCTGTATCTTCACTGGAAGCTGCACCATGATCTCTCAAGACCAATGGAAGTCAAAACTAAAAGCTAATCCTAACTTTAGCAATCCAAGTCAGTGTACATTTTGTCGAGCATCAATCTTGGTTCTCTTCCGATATATCAGCTATATGGCATTGGGGGTGGTGGTGGTGAAGACTAACAATAGGAGAAGTCTTGATAACTTAGGGGGTTATAAAACATACCATTCTCTGCAGGTGATACATATCGCCGCCCATGTGAGTTGGAAGCTGTCTTCCATTGTGCTCTCTCCTTCCGAGTACGTCAAGTCCGATCAGTGGGACGAAGAGAGCGGTACCGAGAGTGGAAGCGGATTTGACACACCATCGCTGACTGAGTACCTATTGACAGCTGCTGATATACTCAACACTAAACTAAACTGTAAACTAGTGGTTCTCAGCTCAGGCCATACAGGCAAGTCGCAGCGATGATATTCGTAACAATGAAGACCAGTTTTAAAAATCTCTTATTTTCATGCTGTTTGAAATAGAACTTTACCTGCTCAGTGATCTAACAGTTTTGATTTAAAAATGTGAATACTATTTTTTTTTAATGTATGGGGCTCGTTTTCCTAGCAAGACGCAGGTCCTTGAAGTGGAGATTTTTATTTAGATGAACCCATCCATACAGAATATAAACCTGCGGCCACAGCCGCCGGTGTTGTATCATTAAATGGATTTAACCGATTGTTGCAGCTGTATTATATCACATCAATCTTCATTTATATATCACATACCATCTCCACTTTCGCCGGAACCCATTCCCTGTAAATTCCGTGAAGTTATGCAGTTCATTCATGCAGGGTGTGGTAGAAGGGATTAGTATGTATCGGCTAGCATATCCTGGTTGGTTACTGATACATTCCTGACAGATCAAATCGTCACTCAGCTATGCCAGGTATCTGATGTTGAAATCTGTTTGCTATTTCCAGAGGACAGAGCCGCTCGAATAAACTCTGACGGAGTCGTTGGCCTAACTCGGGCACTTCTGGCTGCTGGGGCCAAGTGTGTTATGTTCTGCCTTTGGCCCGTGCCTACTGAAGCGTCGCAGCTCTGTATGAAACACTTCTATACATCGCTTCTTCTGGGTCATTCAGCCACTCGTGCGTTGAGTGATGCCATGAAGAAAGTACAACAAGTGAAGCAGTTCTCTCATCCTTCAAACTGGGCCGGCTGGGTGCTAATTGGATCAGATGTTAAACTCAGCAGTAAGGTGAGATGTGGCTAAAAGCAGTCAAGAGGTTAGAGTACATGTCCATGAATGTACTGTACACCACTTTGTTGTAAACACACTGAAAACACACTGGTGCAGTGGTATTGTTTTGCTGTTCTGTGGGGATGGTTTATTTAATAATCTAGCAAACTGTCCGAGCTGTTTCTGGACAAATAAAACACTGGGAATTAGATGAAGATCTCACACTCACACACACTCACACTCACACTCATACTCATACTCATACTCATACTCATACTCATACTCATACTCATACTCATACTCATACTCATACTCATACTCATACTCACACCCCCAACATTTCCCATGCTTGGTTTTAGAACCTCTTGATCTTGACCTGACTGCTCTAGCCGATGAGCCTCCTCACTACCTCACATGTACACTGGTACATGTACAAACTTCTTTTCCACCTGTCCACACTGTTCGATCAACTTCTGAGTATTGGTCTTTCCCATCCCAGTAACCAATCTGTTTGTCTAGGTGGCTTTAATGGGACACGCGCTGTGTGAGATCCTGCAGAGTTCAAATCGATGCCGAGAAGCAATGCGGGTTTTACTTCACCTAATGGAGAAATCTCTGCAGCGTATTCTGCAAGGAGAGGAGAAGGGCATGTACACCACACAAGACAGCATAGAGAGCAAAGTGGGGAATATCCCTGGCTGGCGAGACCTGCTTACGTCCGTTGGCTTTAGGTGAGGGGCCAGAAATAGCAGGATGCTCCGTTTTCACTAGTTACGTCATGCATGTTTTTCCACTCCAGCCCGGATGCTTTTCATCGATAAGCGGATTCTAAAATTATTTCCTGCGAGTACAAATAATCAGTTACCGTGTTTATGTCCTCTGCTACATGCAGAGCAGGATGTAGACTTGTCTCTCACTTTGTCTGAATTGATTTTTTTAGATTTGAACCTGGCAGTAATGGAACACCTCCGGTTGTGTTTTTCCCCACTAGCGATCCAGGAGAGCGATTGAGTCAATGCAGTACTAGTTTACAAGCGCTGCTGGCGATACCCCGAAATGCTCTAACCCCACTGGCCAAGCTGCTCCACAATTATGAGGCTGGTGAAGCCATCATACAGTTGGTATGTATCTCAAGAATACATGCCGGTCTAAATGCGTCATAACCGTACAATATGGATGTTACATGTATATGCCTACGACAAGCCTTTCTATGGTGCATTGATACTTACTGGCTTGCTAAGCTAAAACTGCCAGCTTCATTGTTCAAATTGTATATAAAAATACTGCCTACCGGTACCTCTATCATGAGAATCTTTTCTTGCCAAACCCACAGATGAAACCCACTCATGAGCATGGGTCAATGTTAGGACCTCACCCTCACAACTCACCCGGAGTTTGAACCTAGGTTCATACGATTGCAAGTCAAATGCTCTACCACTGCGTTATCTCGCTATCCTAAATTAGACACAAAGTGCTAACAGAAGCTGGGATCTCCACTTATGGATGAATAAGCATCGCGCGTTTATCCCTTCTATGGTTCCATTCTAGTTGAAAGAGTTGTTGTCAAAGAATGAATCTTCCAGTCAGCTGAGAATGCGGGTGAAACTTTGGAGAGTTCCGGGATGTCATGAATTCCTAGCCTCTCTGGGTTTCGATCTCGTTGATGTTGGCAAGGATGAGGTCACTATTCGTACAGGGAAACAATCGAGCAAGCGAATAATACAGTTTGCGGTACAAGCTCTTGTTGTGCTTTTCAATACTCAGGTTAGTATAGAGTCTTCATTTATTGGGTTTTCTTACCGTGACTGATGAGTCACCTGGACGGGATTTAGCGGAGTCCCCATCCACCGCATTATGCAGGATGCTCATTGTTTGTATGATTGATGGCAGTACATGACTGAGGTGGTCTGTGTTGACTGATTAGTCATTCGGTCTGTCCTTCAGGAAGCTCCGCGCCTCGCGCTCTCTAGCAGCAGCAGCATAGAGAGTTTGAATTCTTCTCATTCTGGCTCGGCTACCACCACTACGTCCAACTTCAGCAAGGACAGTTCCACACCACAGGACAGTAGCACACCTCCGAGTTCACCACATGGAAAATATTACAGTCCTGGTGGACGCCTTTCATCAATTAGAAATGTAAGCATCAAATCACCATACTCAACTCTTTTATTTATTTATTTTTCTACTTGGATACTTGGTCATCCTATTTAACAGACTTCCTTAGCCCGGGGCCTGTTGGAACAGTAGGAGCTAGGAATTATGTGAGGAACTCCTTTACATAGTGCGCGGTCAGCATGACTAAGACTTGACCTCAGGCTCTTTCGAGCTTGGGTCAAGCGCTGTAACCTGTGAGCTATCCCATTATCCCACTTGTACGACACCTTTCTCTGACTTTTCAACCGTGCAAATGCTGTCAGAATCAAGACCTATTGCATATTTCTGTCTGGTTTTTAGGCTGGATATAGTAGCAAGTCTCGTCAGTCAAGCGGTAGTCTTAGGAAAGCCAAGCCAATCATGGCCGTGCCTCAAAGTCCAAGAGGTAGCAGATACACTTCTCTAGGCGTGGATGATGCTTTCAGATTTGGTGGTCCAGCAGGTAAAGCATGTCACTGCATAGTTCAATACATAAAGTACATGAGTTGTGACGGGTCTAGTTGTGCGAGAACATTTGATAAACACGGTTGATGAAGTTCTCAGTTGGTCATCCCACTCGTGTGTTGAGCTGAAAAACTGTTATTAGGTCGGCAAATCACCTTATTGACCATTTTTTGTGCTAGAGCTCTATTCCTGGGAGTCTAAAGATACAAAGCAAGCAGATGGTGAGAGTTTTTTTTTGTTGCATTAGTTTTCACAACCTCTTGCTGTCTTGCAACCGATTAATTTTATCTAGATTTGTGTATTCACATAATTTTCAGTTGTTTGCGAGTTTGCTTTGCATTGTGAGAATCTCATTGCTTGGGAGATGGGTGAATGCAGTGCAAATTTCATGTTGGATGTTTTGCACTTACGTGTTTACCCGCCTAATCCAATAATCGTGTATCAACAGGGCGACGCCTTGATGAGGAGGCTCACGCTGACAGTGACGGCACACCGACTGATGATGCAAGCTCTGTGTCATCTGCTGACGCCATCAGTCGCCCACCCATCCGATTTGGACCCCGATTTCCTGGCCCGAACACTGAGAATAACTATGCCACATCATCACCGAGTGACAGTGAAGGTAATGCCTTATTTTCTCGGGTCTTAGAGAACAAAAACGCTAGCTGAAAAAGCTTCCAAGTGCATGGTCTGCAGATCGGCTGGTGAGAAAAGTGACAATTGATTCATTTTGCCGTCTTGCCCTATCCCGATCGGGTTGCCGCTCAGTACATGTTGGAGGGGATCCCTAAGCTAGCTGAGGAGAAACATCATGATGGATAATACCCATATGCATACAAAGGGATCTATTAAGGTATCTTGCGGTGTCTTCCCAAACACACCCGGTAGTGATGATTGATAGCTGTGGGCCTTCTTTTAGGAGCTGCCTCTCCATTCGGTAATAAACCTCGGCGAATGATGGGTCCAGCAATGAGACGCATTGAAAGAACACGGACTCCTACACGCACCGGTGAGAAAACTGGGGATATGAGTAGAGGACCATCTAAACCAAATGATTTGAATCGAACGAGAGCAGAAAATCGAAACCGCAGAACTCCGGAGTCTGATTCAAGTGATGGTAAGCGAAAAATTTGTACTCTATTCTAGAACCATTTGAAAAGATTTCCCTTTGTTTTCATACTACATGCAATCTGGTGTAAACGCGTCTCTTTGTTTTTGGCAGGAAGCGCCTCTAGTTCAAGAACAATGACAGCTAGCAATGTGAAGGATCCAACTTCATTGGCCTTCAGAATAATGGTGGACGCCAAATCTGAGCTTCAAGCAGTGGAAAAGTTGCAACAGCTTAGCCTCCAACAAGATAAACTAGAGACGAGCCGAATGAGAAGTGAGTTTGCGGAACTCCAACAAACTAAATCTTCACTTGTTCGGTCTCCATCTACCGATATTTCAAAAACGAAATCCATCATAAAGGAAGTTCATTTTTCTAATGACAATTCGAAGCCACCCGCAATCGCGCCAAAACCCAAACCTCGAGATTCCCTCTCACCCGCTCCCAGAGAGAAGGTCAAGGGTGTGACCTTCAGTGACAATCTGCCGACTCGGGGGCGAACTCCTTCGCCAATGACCCCGATCAAGGTCAAACCGCCACCTGGTTATGAGAATGAAGGCGAAAAGGAAGAGAAGCGACTGCCTGCTGCTCCTCCTCCGTATGATGTTGCTGTAGGTAAAAAGCCAAACCACTCTCGGCAGGCGGAGATCACTGCCCTTATCCCTGACCTTTCTAATGACCTTGGGCTGTCAGACTCACGAGAACAGCTTGTCGATGGCAGTGATCAGGAATCTGAAAGTCAATACTATGAGAATGGCGGATTTGATGAGTATGAAGAGAGCGAGTTTGAGAGCGGGTACACTAACTACTTGAATACGACACCCGTCTCAACGTCCCAGCGGGTTAGCGAGTCTGGAAATGCTCCTCCAATTGTCAAGGGCCCTCTTCATATGGCCCCTTCTATTAAAGACTACAGCAAATCACGCTCCTCGCCTATCCGACTGGGTCAGAATGGTGACCTCGCTCATATGGACTATGTTAATGTGTACGAAGATTCACCACAGGACGAGAGATACGTAGGGGACATTCACAATCGATATGTGGAGGACTTATACCCCGAACGAGTTACGCCGGTCTACCAGCCACGTAACAATATCTCAACAAATCACCAGAGGCCCACCGAGTCTCCCAATCCATGGAGCTATCCGACTAATAACCTTTTTTTCATGACCGATGGGCTCAAATCATCAGAGTGTTGAGCACTATGCAGGGGCACAATTGGCCTATCCTCACAACACTCATAGTAAAATTATTTTTGTGAAACATTGCATATCATTCTTTTTTATTTTCATAATGCCTCCGCATTTTAGTTCTTGGTAGTTTCTACCAAGGCATTTACATTTATGTCGGATTGTTGTCAATCAAAATCTGTTGTTGGTTATTTTGTACTAACTGACTGTACATAGCACATTTGTATAAATTTGTACATGTGACATATTGCAGTGAAGGCTGTGATGGTCTCTGCTCATGATAATTATTATAATGCCGCTCATTAGACTCCTACCCATACATTCAGTATAGACTGGTAACAACTCCGAGTATGCAAGACAGCCCACCATTGCTGTTTATTGAGATGACAGCTAGCAGACTGGTCTACAATTCATCATTAGTGTAGCTTGTTTTTGATCTTCAGACAATATGCAAGCTGAACTTGGTCAACTCAGTAGAAGGGGTCATGGATCAAGTGTTGACTTGGTGAGAATTTATTCCCGACAGAACTGTGCATGACACACATAGGGCGAGAACAAGCTCGGATGTAAATCAGTTGCCTTTGGATACCATGGCTCGAGATATAATTCAGGGTGTTGTCAGCTTCACAGTACAAACTTTCATTTTTTGAAGATTAACCATCAGAAAGGATAACTGTCAATATGGCAGCCTATTCAAGCTGCTAAATATTGAAATGTCAAATTTGTGTTTGGAGCTCCCTCAGGTAAATAATTATGCAGGGTTCTCCCCACTGGCGTTGCTCACATGAGCCTGGTCTTGAGATTTCATTACATCAGGTAACTCTGGTGGTGTAGAATATGGAGTTATCTCCAGTGGTTCAAACTCCCCATCTACAATAAGAGTGAATGCGCTGTAAGTGATAGGAAGCCCAACATTATGTACTGTCATCAATAGGGCACACTAAGACAGATCTTTGCTGTAGACAGATGATCTCAAGTCAAGCAGATTGGCTAAAAACAATGGTTAAGTACCAGACTGAAAGGGTGAACAATGTCTTACCATTTTGTCGACAGGCTAGTCCGATTTGTGCGGGGGCTTGGGCACGGGCGGTCGCGCTTGTGTACCCATTGTCTTGTAAATTCTTTTTCTCATCCATAAGCTATAAAACAGACATGTATAAATAAACTAAGGTTTGTTTTGGTTTGGTCAATGCACAAACCGGTTCAAGAACACGCAACATCGAAATGGACTTGTGAAGCAAATCTAGCTTTTCAAAAAGCAAAGACAAATCTATGATAATAAACTAACATGTCATTACAAGTTGCTGGAACAAACCTCATTATTGTAGTTGTAGAGTTGTTGGTCATCGGGAAGCACCTTTGTGATTCCTTCTATCATTTTCTTAAGTTCAAGGACCGTTGTGTTTTCCTTCGCATCAGTGAACATGGTCCACTTTTTACGTCTGATCATCAAAAAGACGTCCTAAAACAGAGAAAATGAGGGTCAACAAAGGAAACTTTTCCAATGGTTAAGGCCACACCAAGCATGAGTTATCGCATGATGCTTGACTGAAACTAGAATCTGGGGCGGAGTCAAACAAACGCACTAGACCAGGCGACTGTCTGTCACGTGTTGGATTGGAAACAGAACAAAATCAACTGCCAAGGCAGCTCTTACCCAATTTGAATCGAGTGAAACGGGACGCCAAAAATGTACCATAGAGTCTGCCTATAACACTTACGGTATGTATGCAGCTCACTTTCTGGCTGTTATTGATGTATAATGCTGAATAAAGTCATGAGCAGGTGAGAATGTAAACAAAGTACGAAGATTGGGTTAGTAAAAAAACCTAAACTGTTTGAAGATTTGGCAAATATATGCCATACTACTGGCACCGGCAACCGAGTTAGTGGCTAAACCGATTTGTGCAGATCGAACTACAAGCTTTTTTTAATCGGAAAACTCCACCTATAGGCAAAAAACCGCTGATAGAAGAACAAACTAGCCTTGGCAAATGAACCTGATTGTGGAGGTATCAAACTCTTTCTAAGTATTGAAACAGACCAAAGGTAAAGCTAAATAATAATATAGTCAATCAAACTAAAAGGTAAGACTAAGATAGTGAGGCCAAAAGTAAAAAGAACTAATTTGGCCGAGTTTATATTCTATTCTATTTCTATCTACCATCTATTCTATCTATTTTATCCTATGCCTCAGTCATTTACATTACTCGATTTACTTCAGTTCACACTTGGCTGTTACTATTGCTATTAGCGCCATAATGATAATGATAAAGATCGAGCTCTCTACACCGCACAGATATCGATTTGGAACAAGTCTTTATCGTCGACAGTGGCAAAATCTGACAATTAGATTGCAGCAATAGTCAGTCCACACTGTACGATCCATCCACTCAGTGCGCTAGACTAGCTCCACTCACATTAGTCACTGATCGCGTCATGACCGAGAGTGAGACAGTGACCCGATGAATACCTATAAGGGACTAGAAATATGCACATGGACGATCTGCCAATAGTCAAAAATAAAAATAAGTTGGCTGGATATGTTACTGCAAAAGTTTATCCGGTAAACAAGGCGATTTCCACGCTGCAATGGGTAAGAAGTTGGGTAGAAAATAGTAGTAGATAATATCAAACAAACCATTTTACTCGGTTGAGAAGGAAACCGATAGGCAGGTTAACCGCCGCTACAACTTTGTCCAGCCCCCAAGTCCAGAAGGCAAAATCATGTTGATTGTTCGGCCTAAAGATTTGCTGCCGAATAGGTATTCTTTGTATGAATGCATTGATTGGTTAGAGATGTGACCTAGATATTCGTCACATGATCGCAGTGAGATTCCGACACTGGTTTTCCAATAATTTATACTGGCATATGGAAACCGACGGAGTAGACTACTAAGTCGAATAAACTACCGGGATACAATAAAGATTGAGTCATGCACCCGACACATTCTGTAAGTTTGTTTCACTGGCTCGCAGTCTTATGGAAACTTCCTTCTGATTGCGTTCCTAGCTTCTAGTTCTACTTCTACTTCTAGCCCTAGTCTAGTATACTCTAGTCTAGAGTCTAGACTCTAGACCTAGTAGTAGTATATTAATAATTAGATATTATAATAAATTAATATAGAAATAGAATAGATTCTAACATCGTGATCGACTACACTACACGCTAGGGGGTACTATACCTCTGTAAGCAAATAGACAGTGGTACTGATACCGCTCTCTACTCCATCGTACTTTAATGCCCACTATCTGTTACTTTAAATGCTACCAGAACCGTATACGTTATAAAAAAAATTAAAGCCAAACTAAAACGAGTACTACTCAGCATTGTAACATGTCCATGTATGATTGTGAGTACCACTTGGGCTACATGAAGTTGTTTTGTTATGGTATATTATATTGGATTTATTATGTACAGCACTCGGGTCATGGCGTCATGTTTAATATCAGCTCTCTTGGGAGCCCGGCCCCTGATGGATCTTCAGCCTATATCATGCTTTCCATCTGTGTAATGTGCTGGGTTATACTTGGCTGATGCCCGATGGCCACAATGAACAATGCTGTCTATGACAATTGTGAACATTCTTTGTTTTAATGGGTCAATGAGACAACGACTAAGCAACCCTCTCCCCTTCGGCTCACAGAGAAGCGATCACAAACTAGCATGCGTATTCATGAGCTTATATGACTATATGACCATATAACATATGTAACCGAGTACTTTCAATAACAAAGCACATCTTTATAGGCTGAAGTGTGCTTAGCAATGAGGTGTAGTGAACAGCACAATTCACCAAGGCCAACAAGCATTAGTATGAGAAAACCTACACTCAAACAGCTCAGAGTATCCATAGTACCTTCACATCAAATCGGAGACCTACACCCGATATCACACAGTCCTGACAGCGATTTCTTTTCTACCAGGTAGGCTGATTTTTTATGACTGTCAGATTAGTTGGAAATCTATCGTTAGCATAATCCGTAGTCACTATCACGTCAATAGCGGCTCTAAGCTTGTTCAGAAAGAATTACATGAGACAAGCTGATTACATGTCTAATCAAGTTATACGCCGACCATCTAAGTATGTAGAAATATTGATCATTGTCATTGTACGCCCTGTAGCTACCTGACAATGTTAACTATTACAAATGAATCTGGCTTCTTTTCTTCTGACGGATCGTCTCCAAGCGGTCATAAAACTCCTCTGTAAACAGTAGAGTGTGTAATCTATTTATCACATCATGGTGCGGTTTCAGCTCCCTACAGCTCTCAGAAGGAGTGAGTTCGGGAGATATCTCAGACTTGATGACTACTCCTACACCGACTAGGAGTGCCCACAGACAGAGTCGCAATACTATGGTACCTCCTCGTCCAGAAACTGTAAACATAGACGAGTCAGATAAAAACACTGAATCTAGCTGGATTAATGGCCTGATTACCTGCCTACGCCCTGTGTGGACTTTTATTGGCAGGGCCGCCATAGAGGAAAAACTAAGAGGTTCGTAGTCTAGTTTATAGACATGCCGTTCTTTAGAGTATAGAGTTTGAATTTAAGGGACTCTGTGTTGTGTGGATATCCTTGACCTTTGTGGCGTCAGTAGGGCATCCTTCTTATCTGTCAAAACCAACGAGCATGATCTCGAACTTCCTTTGATCGATGAAGCTCTGCTTTGATGATTAACTAATGTGGTGTCAGTCGCTAATCACTAAGGGTATCCCCATTCACCTGCTTTGATTAGAGCTTTTTTGACATTATGTTACAATTATCATCACCATTAACGCAATGCTGATTCTCTATCTATTGTATACAGCCAGTCTAGCATTGGCTATAACATCTAACTGATCTCTTAAAAATAAAGACTTCAAACTGTTGCACTACTTCCTCATTAACGGACCTGAGTACTACAATTGTATGACGCACACATACTAGTGCTGCCAAGTGCAGACCAGTGGTCGGTACTAACTATGGTTCCCTATTATTAATCTACTCTTTCTCTTCTGTGTAGATAGCGCCTTCGACGTGAAATTTGAAGAAATATCCAGTCTACGTTGGCTGGGCAGCGGAGCCCAGGGTGCTGTGTTTTATGGCAAGCTACGAGGGGCGGAGGTCGCCGTGAAGAAAGTGAAGCATATTAAAGAAACCAACATCAGACACCTACGAAAACTTAATCATCCTAATATCATTAAATTCAGGTAAGCCCTCCCGGCCTCGTATACATCCGATATGGTTCCGGTACTCAAATCCTTGACCAGTCGCACAACTAGCAGGTGTATTGATCATGGTGGGTGGCTGTCACTAAATTGAGAGGAAATACTACTTGAGAGTACACATTATTGATCACCAAGTCCTCGGCTGTTAGAAGCCCTCTCTCATTAAGCAATGCTCTCTTTGTGTTCTCGCAAACAGTATTGGCCGATCTATTTGCATAATGGCGATGAGGTCGCCTACGAGCATCCCTTATGGTCGGACCTTGGCTCATAGTAGTGACATATACATGTATAATAGTCTCGTGATTTCATATTGGTTACATAGTCTTGTGGTCTTGTGACTCGCTTATCAAAACTAATGCGCTTGCTTGCGGGAGTCAGTGCTGCGGCTGCTATCATTTGAGTAATAAAAGCATTTGAACCTAATTGACCACGGCTGTCAATCAGCGTTGAAAATATTTTTAGCTGTTAAGTGCAATTAACTAAACGTTTTCATTGATCTATATACTGGCCTGTTTACTTCGGGTCAGTTCACGGACTATCTCCATTTTCAGAGGAATATGCACTCAGCCTATGTGCTATAGTGTCATTATGGAGTATTGCCCTTATGGTCAGCTGTATGAGGTACTGAGAGACCAGAGAGAGGTACCCCCTAGTCTGCTCTACTCTTGGTCTTCACAGATAGCCTGCGGTATGAACTACCTTCATGCCAACAAAATCATACACAGAGATCTGAAGTCGCCCAAGTAAGTTTCATAACATTTTATGAGGTATGATTCGTGTGCATGCATGTGAAACTCCGCGAGTTACGGAAGATTTCACTGATTTAGGTGGTATTGTTGATGTCACAATTGTTCTGCAACACCTAAATAGGTAGCTAGCAGTAAGCTGTCCCAGAATAGAGTCAGCCTCACACCACCTATATGTTAACATATCTGGGTTTCCTGGTCATTTTCTTTCTATTGATTTAGCTACTAAAGAGATAAACTTTGACTTATATTGATTTATACTCTCACACTAGTTGCACTTGCATGTATTCATTAGGTGATGATGTTTGCTATGTACCTTTATTTATTACCTGCCTGGTTCAACTAGGGCCTCGATGATTCACTACTGTATGAGTCATCAATTTGTTAATAATACCTCCCTCTCACTTCGGCCATTCAATTGACTCGAACAGCGAGTCCGCTTTCAACTTCCTAAATCCTTTGCCGTTTCAATTATTGAATTATTAATTTGATTACGTGCCGCGCTCTGTGAAAAACAAAGCGTTGATCGATAAAAATGTACGGGTATATGTGTGGCTGTAACAGATGCTTCCCTCGGCCTTTATTGCCATCTTTGTGAGGTTTCATCTATGATATGGTTCGGGCCCTTACCTACCTATACATGCAGGCGTTTTCTTCATGATTTACACTGAGCATGGGTTCTGGCTGGTCAGTTTCCAAGGTAGTTATTTAGTAGTTTATTAACAAAGATATGGAATATCATCTTCATCGCTGATTAGAGCTGCATTTATTATGAAATACACAGCAGCTGTTGTGAAATCTACTGCATATACATAATCAATCATTAGCGATACAGATTCAAGTGTGTATTAGTAGGTGTCGGTCTGTGCAGAGTTTCCCTTCAATATTCTCACCTATCAAAGCCTGGTTGGACTAGTGCATTTCATTGTACATGTCAAACCCAACCTTTGGTTGTTGACATTATTCTCGAGACAGGGTCCAAGCATAGCAAGGGCTGAGGGTGATAATGATGGCTGTGCATTTGGTTTCTATGTTGGGGGGCCAGTTTGCATTGCTAGACCTCGTTGTGAATGAGGTTACACCCCTGTTTAGTTTGTATCTATATTCCGTCATATTTGTTTCAGTATTTTGATTGGTCACAATGATATACTGAAGATATCAGATTTTGGTACAAGCAAAGAGTTCCATGAAGGTCATCAACAAATGTCTTTTGTTGGCACGGTTGCATGGATGCCCCCGGAAGTTATAAGAAATGAACCATGCTCGGAAAAGGTAGATATTTGGTAAGTTACTATTGGTTCTCATTGTCGTTTATGTACCTGTGTTTCAGACTTGGTTATATATGAGGAAGCAGTTTGTACATGTGCCCAATCATACCACATACTCTGCCATGATAAGCTCTAGAGTCTACCACTTGGTGACAGTTCAATGATTTAATCTGTTAAAATGGGAGGCGACATGGAACTATTATACCATTTCTGTGTCGCAACAACTATTGTAGTATCAATGTTTGTACTCATCTGTTGAAAGCTTGTAGATAACCATGGTTTGTTACTCAACCAACTATTTCCAGACCCGTGGCTATCAGCTTATATGACCAACGGCCACATCAGCATTTATTATGCTATGTGAAAGTCCACTAGTAATTTGACATATCGCATCAATTTATTGGCGTAAATCCAAAAGCACTTTGGCCTCCAGAGCGTTGAGGTTTTTCCAACTTCCAGATATGGTTTTAGTTGTGATGGCCCTTCACTATAAAAGATTAGTGAGAGGGCTCATCGCCGCATTATGGTTAAGACATCAGCCACTGCGGAGTTGCAATATATCCTTAGGAAGGCGGATGGGTAGAAACAGATCTGGCAACATACTATGGCTGAGTGATTTGTTTAATGCGGTGGTGTTTTTAAGCCTTTTGTCTTGATCGCCGGATACAAATTGTCATTTTCTGATTCACCATTTCCTTATATGGATATGCGATGTCCCCAAATCAGACACAGGCTAATAACAGCTTGGCAGCTAGTGTATGTGATTTATTACTTCCTGTGTGAAGAGTTTTATTCGAGCTCCTTGTAATGCTGGGCAGGCAGGTGCACCCATAACACAGCACCTCATCATTCCTATGTGTATGGACCTCAGAAGCATATCTGATTCATCCGCGTAGACTCGGTACCTGGCAAATGGTGCTCTCTAGCTACTCTGCAGGGCATCGCCATCCAGGCCTTCACAGGATGATCATGAACAGATCCTGGTTCATCCCCTATTTGACTAGCGTCATTGACATAACAGCATCATCCCTCCGATATTTTCGTTTCCCTAATTTTGATTCAAGGCATACATGCTGAACTTTCGATTGTGAAGTTTGCATAGTTCTCTAGGGTAATAGTCATAACAAACATCCCTCGTCTGCAGGTCATACGGAGTTGTGTTATGGGAATTGCTGACTGGTGAGATTCCATATAAAGATGTCGACTCGTCAGCAATAATCTGGGGCGTAGGAAGCTCAAATCTTCACCTACCGATACCCGAAGATATGCCAGAAGGATTCAAATTACTCCTCAATCAGTGCTGGAACACCAAAGCCAGAAACAGGCCTACATTCAGGCACATTCTGATGCACCTGGAGATCGCTTCAGCGTCACTGCTTGGTAAGCAGCTCTTCGCCTTCACAACATAAACCTAATCGAGACAGATAAGCCTAGAAAATCCGGAACTGCCAATATATAAAGAATTTCATCTGTCACACCACTGTCGCATTCAAACTATGATCCCTTTCTCTAACCCACTCATCTGCCCTGTAAGGAACCAGTTTGTATTACAGTACAGAGTGAGGTTTATGGCACTGGATGACAGCCATTGGGATCAATGTAATGAGTAGATTACTTTACAGGTATGCCAGATGAAGAGTTTTTTGAGACACAGATGGTATGGAAGACCGAAATCAAGCGAAGATTTGAGAGTCTGAGGTTACAGGGTACTGCCTCATATGTGGAGAGACGGCACGATGAACTCAATAGCCAGAAATGTGATGAAATGAGGTAATAACAGAAAACTTGACGCCTTAACCCATGTGAAGCCTGGTTCCATGCGTCCAGCACTCATTTCGGTCCTATCTGAAGTGTTGTTGTTTTGTACTCTGAACCGTCCATGCATGTCTTTCAGTGCGGGAATGTGGTAGAGTCACTGATGAGATTTTAGCAAACGGATGGTCTCTTGAATCGGTTGAGATAATCCCTAACTTCAGCTGCTGAATGGGCAAACATACAGAAGTAGCAAATCATTAATGATTGGCTTCCTGTGACTATTGACTTCCTTCTCAAGCTGGGCGCTCACATCAATATCAATGCTTATCTTGAGTATTTCTTGCTAGTAGCTAGTCAAATGTTTCTCAGCGGCTCGCTACTACTCGTAACGCCCTGTGTGCCATTCATTTAATACATGTAGTAACAATGTGTTGGTGTTCTTTTTGTAGACAAGTTCAAAACATAAAGTGTTTTTACGAAAAGAAGTTGCAACAGACAAACAACCTATACATGGAGTTGAGTGCATGTATGCTACAATTAGAAAAACGGGAACGGGATCTCGTTAGGTTAGTATATTGTGCAGTGTTTAAACAAACCTTGTGACATTGGCTATTCTGGTTTGATCTGTTTCCTGTTGTTGAAACACTAGCCATTTCCAACGAAGTAGGTACTGGGCCAGTGCCCTGCTTTCATTGTGTGAAAGCTTGTCAGTTATTGATTGATGCAGCAAACATCAACTTAATTCAGTTTGTATAGATAAGGTAGAGTACCGCTGACTATCCACTATAGCGATTACGGCTCCCAGAAGGCCTTTATGACATATCACCCTAGGGAATACTCCATCAGGCTCCATCACATACTCTGCTGGCAATAAGCCACGTTCTCCAAAAACATCATGCTATCATTCTGCTGTCTCTGTGTTATTAGAGTCCCATTCCAGTATATCAATGTGACTAGATAGCCACATTTTTTCTCATCACAGGATGCAGTCTAAAAAGTAAATTACATGGAGCCATTAAAGGTTGATAGGCGAAAAGGAGTCCCAGTACCTTCCGTAGAGTTATCCTACCACAGAGGACAACATTTCGGTATCTGCATAACAAATTGCATAGATTATAATTATTGTGTCAATCACAACTAACTCTCAGTCTCTTTACAGGCGAGAAAAGCAAATACAGAAACGAAGGAAACATCTCTCTCGGTCTCGTTGTTCAGACGAGTTTGATAATAAGATGCTGGACCCAGCACCGGTGTTGCCAGTCACACCCCCGCTCCATCATATCATGCGTAAAGTAGAGGACTCCGTATCCGCACTAAGTGTAAATATCCCAGACGCACCAATAACACCATCCTCACCTCTTACTGACGATCTAACCGGCGAATCTGGAGTGGGAGTGTCACCCCGCTCCTTAGTCAGTGATATCTTCTCTCCCGAATCAGAGAAACATGCGGACTTATCACGCACGGACAGTAGTTATCATAGTATGCGAGAATCAGAACTACACGAACATTTTCCTCATCAGTCGATACCGGCGCGAGATATATATAGCTCTAATACATGACATCAATGTGCAGAGGAGTCTTGTGGGTCAATCTGTACCTAAGCGGAATATATGATTGCTCACACTTATACTAGTAGTGCATGTAGTACACTGAATCTGTGATCACTGAACTTTGAGTCAAGTCACAGTTATTTTAACACAGATTAAAGAATCAATATCATAGAACCACCCACGTTTACAGACCAAAGCTCGGACTGCAATTCATTAGCTAATTATGCATCCACACTTGCCCAATCATTTGTATGTTGTGTGAGTATGCCATATGTGAGATGTGACCCATCTCAGAATGGCAGTATTTCACGCGATTCTGTCCAACAGGTAACTATATAATATAGTATTACCTTTGAGATAACCTATGCTTCCTTGTGCAAGTGAAATGAAAGGAAAAGTGAGGTTATGTCAGCTATAGACTATAGTTATTTTACAGAACGTCAAACTGTTTATATAGAAGAACCAGTGACACATGTCACGGGTAGAACTGTAACTGACAAATATTGTGGTGCTTTATTATGATCACCATAGGCATGAGACGGCACCCAGTGGGGTAGTGAGAGACTATGTACCCATACCCTCGAAACTATGTACCCGTACTCGCAAAACCAGGCACCCAGTACCCTCGAAACGTGGACTTCGATCAGAAATTTGACAATAAAAGTGATATAACCCATCAATGTTTAAAAAGTAAGATTAAGCCTTTGAATTTTCAGCATAAGAACTATATTTATTGTGTTCACACTCAATACCCAGGTTGAGACATGCTGGCATGGTATTCTAATGTAAAAAAAAGTTGGTGGAATTCTAAACGATAAAAGTGGTGTAATTTATCCGATACATTGTGCCTTAAATTAATTATTGAAAAGCAAAACGCAAAACTGATTCTAAAGTTCGTCTCTCAGGTTGTGTTATACTGAAAACACAAGGACTTAGTGTAGTTTTTAAACATCATTGGGGTTATTCCACTTTCTTTGTCAAATTTCTGATGGAAGTGCATGGTATCTAAGGTACTGGGTATACAGTTTTGAGCTTGGGGTACGTAGTACATGGTTTCGAGAGAACGGGTACCTGATTTCGAGAGTACAGGGTACATGGTTTCAGGGATACGGGTACATAGTTTCTCCAAAGTGGTAAATTTTACCATTTTGAGTTTATAACCACCCCACCCAACGGGCAAATATCTCAGTTGTGCTGGAGTTGGCTACACCCCATAAGTTTGGATGTGCCAAATAGATTAGAGTTTTTATTGTCGGGGTTCGATGCGACTGATATTAGAAATCTAGAATACTATCGTAATGGACTATGCAGGATAATTGCACTATGCTTGGACAAAGCCCCCGAGGGCTCAAACGGTTCAGGCGATTGATGACGAACAGTCCAGTCGAGTTGAGTTGACTAATAAGTAATACTAATAGTATAGCAATGCTAGTCTGAACTAGAGTGAGACATTAAGATTCTATTTCTTGGCATTTATTCTCATATCTGTCAAACGGTTATACAGTCATCATAACTCCTGTAAGACGAACAAGTTGAGTTGTATATGATTGAGAGGATAGTGGTCTTTACCGTTACGCCAGCCGACCTGTTGTTTACCTTATCACGCATTTTAATTTGACACCAAGTACAACGAACTTTTACCAGTACCAGTACTAACCAGGACCAACTTAACTAGTACTGATAACTGAACTAGTCTGTTGTGCACTGCGTGTCTGAAGACTTCACTACAAACCAACGCAACGTTCAAGTTCAAGCCAACTCCACTGCTATTGCTATTCGACTTACTGACTAACCAAGTCACGGAGTCGGGAGTGTGAGATTGAGAACTGAACAGATTAGACTGGTACTGGCGGTAGAGTGAGTGCCTCGAAAATTGCGACTAAGTAACTCTGGCCGTGCAGCGCGCCGGACCCAAGTCAGCAGATTAAGCCAACGACGCGAGTTGGACTTTAAACTTTGCTTTCTCGCTGGGATCACAGACATACTCATCACACGTAAGTAGCCATCCCAGCGGCTTATTTTGAAATCAATGGGGTCCCAGACTGAGACTACTAGCCCAGTTAGTCAGTAGTTGTGTGTGGTATCCAGTCCGTTTGGAATCACAATCACTGAGAAAATTTAACATTGACATGAGGTGTTGCGGGTCAAAGTTGTGCCTAGTTTTTTTGCGGTTTTACGGCAAATCATGAAAAAAGACCAGCTTGACCCGGTCTAGTGACCTACGGCTACATGTAGTTGGTGCTGACAGAACAAAATTTCAACAAAAGAATCACATGAATTAACCAATGATATACCTGCATATTTGGCTATTTCCGGTCGATAGCCACCAACATCGAACGATTCACATATTTTCGAAGGAGTTCCGCCATGTCATTGTTCATAGTTCTAACTAGCTTAACAGAAGCTTACTAGTGTACATAGATTGTGTAGTCTCGAATCGCCTTATTTGTGAATGAGCCAATAAACTTCATGCTAGAAGTGAATTTTGTGTATAATTATTGTAGTATTACTGCCAACATCTCGGCTTCCTTCGTGCATTTTAGTTACCTAGAAGACAAATACAGTACATAACGACACAATGCCATAAAACTGTGACAATGATATTGCTCTTCCTTTCCCACAAGTGCCATAAGTTGCAGACCATATGGAGATAATTAAGCAGACGAGTACGACCGAGGAAATATTCAGGCCTATAAAACGAAGTTCTCACTGTGGCTTCTGCGCTTCTAAACTTTTCCCATCTCTTCTGCTCAACAAACGGACCCCATTCGGGAATCTAGATTGTCCAAGAATTAAATTATGAAAGGTTAAAATAAAAATGACTGGTTATACATATTAGATCCGTGCTAAAAGTGCCAACGATGAGGAGAAAAAATTAACTGATATTGTT
>Ga0224501_10000427_pt1 | contig 34055 bp, 32 predicted proteins | sample SF_Oct11_sed_USG_4_FD_169105 | JGI IMG/M metagenome (GOLD analysis project Ga0224501, IMG submission 169105) | Sediment microbial communities from San Francisco Bay, California, United States - SF_Oct11_sed_USGS_8_1 | ecosystem: Environmental > Aquatic > Marine > Sediment | place: USA... | reverse complement strand
TTATAATGTTGGTTCTTTGGATCGGGTTGGTGTTAGGCGTATTGCTGAAATTGTTTGTGATGAGATGGGGGTTCAGGAGGTTAAGTTTAGGTTTACTGGTGGGGTTGATGGGGGTCGTGGATGGAGAGGAGACGTCAAGACTATGCTGCTTTCTGTGGATATATTGTTGAGTCTTGGGTGGAGGCCGAGGTTTAACAGTGAAGAGGCGGTTAGGCTGAGTTGTCGTGAGTTTTTGCGATCTGTAGATAAGGGAAGAGATCTGTGAAGGTATTACTTGATACGAATACTTTATTACTAGAACTAAATATTTTTGGGAAACAATGGCTTAGTGGTGTGGGAGACATCAGCACGCAGGGGTTTTGAGGGTGGAAAGCTTAAATCTTTTGACGAGTATTTATCTGGTAGGTGTCCTTCGGTGGATGTGAAAGTTAAGGTTACGAGGGAGGGAGTTCTCATTCCTGAAGAGCTTTTCAGGGAGATGATGAGCGCGTATGTTAAGGTGGAGCAGATTCTAGCCACTTTAGAGACGCTTGCGGATGAAGAGGCGTTGAAGACTATTGAGAAGAGCAGAGAAGAGGTAGCTAGGGGCGAGTACGTTGAATGCTCGATCGACGATTTGGAGAGAGTTTTGAAGTAGGATGCCTTATAAAGCTAGGTTTTCAAGGATTTTTCTCAAAAAGGAGGAGAGGTTGCCAAGCGACGTTAAATCAAGAGTGGTTGAAGTGTTAAGGGAAATACTTGTGAACCCTCATATGTTGGGGTTCCGTTGGTTGGGCCTCTTAGAGGTTTATGGAGAGTAAGGATTGGAAAATACAGGGTTCTCTACGAAATTAATGAGAAAGAGAAAATAGTTGTTTTCCATGACGTTGATCTGAGAAAAAGAGTTTACTAGAAATCAGCAGGTGTGTTAAAGTAGATAGACAGATGGATAAACCGTTTGATGTTGCAGCTTGAGCACTTAGAAATTTAGCGTGTCTCCCACAGAAGCTAGTCTGACCCTAATCTTTTTCAACCCCTATCCCCTAGGTTTTTCCGTTATGTCAAGCGTATTGCTGAAATTGTTTGCGAGGAGATGGGGGTTCATGAGGTTAAGTTTAGGTTTACTGGTGGGGTTGATGGGGGTCGTGGATGGAGGCTGAGGTTTAACAGTGAAGAGGCGGTTAGGCTGAGTTGTCGTGAACTTTTGCGGTCTGTCTATAAGAAAAGTTGACGCTGGCATGTGCTGGTTGTAGGAGGTTTTTAGCTGATTTGTGGTTTTATGATGGTTAAGAGGTGCTTGGAACTGTTGAGGAGGCATGATTAAGGGTTTCATTTGCTTATGAATTTGACTCCCTTTATGTTTTTTAGGTGTTTGTCGCTTGTTATTATTTCGGCGTTGTAGGCTTTTGCTGTGGCCACGATTATCGAGTCGGCCATTCCCAGATTTGTGGTTAGGCCGATGTCGGCGGCTATTAGGGATAAGTGGCTGGTTAGTTCTATTATTTTTGTTCGGGATATTTGGGCGTAGGCTTCTAATGCTTTTTGTTCGCCTTTTGTGTTTTTGATTTTTCTGTAGACTTCGTAGACGACGATGGTTGGCGTTATGGTGTTTTCGGGGTTTGCTTTTTCTATGAAGGGTGCGTAGCTGTCTGCGAGTGGTCCTTCAGCGAAGTATTCGATCCAGCCGTATGAGTCTATTAGAATCAAAAGCGATCCTCTTCATCCCTGAGCTTGCGTGTGTTTATGTTCTTTACGAAGCCTTTCATTTCTTTTATGGGTTTTTGAGGGATTAGATGGAGGACGCCGTTTTTCTCTATCACGGCGATTTTCTGTCCTGGCTTTAGGTTTAGTTTTTCTCGGACGTCTCGGGGAATTACGACTTGAAATTTTGATGAGAGTATTACGATACTCATATCGATGCCTCTAAGGTTTAACGATGTATAATTCGATATTTAAGTTTTGTTACGCATGTTGTATGCATATCTCTGCGTTTGCGGTCGCGCACCGCTTTGTGGAAGAAGGTTGTTTTCAACATTTTTTGTGTATTAAGATTCAAATATGAATGTGCGGGTCTTGGCTTATTGTTACAGTTTAGGGGTGGTGTCGGGGTGGCTGAGGGGTTAGGCGGCGGGCTGCAGAGAGGATTGGGGTTTGTTGTGGAAACCCGTTTATGCCGGTTCGAGTCCGGCCCCCGACTTTAAGTATGGGCTTTAAATGTAAGTGAGGATTATGGAGGAGATTTGAGGTTGAGAGTGGTTTTGGCTGTTGGGGCGCATCCTGACGATGTTGAGTTGGGGTGTGCGGGGACTCTGGCGTTGCACAAGTTGAACGAGGACAAAGTGTATCTTCTAGTCTTGACTAAGGGAGAGGCTTCGGGTGATGTTGAGGTTAGGGAGAAGGAATGTAGAAAGGCTGCGGACATTTTGGGTGTTGACGGCTTGTTCTTCGGCGGGTTAAAAGATACTGAGGTGCATGATGGAAGAGAAACGATAAATGTTATCGAGAAGATTGTTGACAAGGTTAAACCCGATATTATATATGCGCCTACCAGCAAGGACACGCATCAAGATCATAGGAACGCTGGGTATGCAACTATGTCTGCTAGTAGACGTTGCAAGATGATATTGCTTTATGAGGGGGCCAGCACGCAGAGAAATTTTGTTCCTCAAGTTTTTGTTGACATAGAGAAGACTTTTGAATTGAAGAGGAAGGCGATGCGTGTTTTTGGGTCTCAATTGAATAGTCATCGCGGAGGGTACACGTTGGCTGTGAAGGGTGTTGAAGGATTAGCCAAGTATCGGGGTTACCAGGCTGGTGTGGACGTGGCTGAAGCCTTCGAGGTTGGAAAGTTTATTTTTGAGGTTTGAGGAGATTTTATGGCTGCGACACCTCACATTTTTGTCGATGATTTCAAAGAACTCGTGGATTCTTGTGTCTCTTTCTACGAGGAAAACAAGGATAAGATGAGGTTGGAACATGTTCGTGAAAGGCGAAGCAAGCTTTCTGGTTTTGTGGAGGTTTTCCATAAGGATTGTGGAACGTTGACGCCTTCTGTTCAGAGGAGAATTGAAGATCTTAGAGATGGGGTTGGGCTTGTTTTGATGACGGCTCATCAGCCGAATTTTTTTGCTTACAGCGGTGTTCTTCGTAAGGCTACGTTGATTTTTGTGTTGGCTAAAAGGCTTGAGGAGTTGTTGAAGGTTCCGGTTGTTAGTTTTTTTGGGGTTGCGGATCAGGATTTTACGGATGACCGTTGGGTTAGGTCGTGTCAGCTTCCTGCGGTTCAGAGGAGCGGGGGGATTTTATCGATAGATGTGAAGCTTCCTGAAAAGTTGATGTTGAACAGGGTGGCTAAGCCTTCACTTGATGTCTTAAAGAGGTGGAGGGGTGAGGTTGAGAAGTGGTTTGACGACGGTGTTAGGTCGGTGGTGAGGCTTTGTAAGGCGTTGGGTTTTCCAGAGATGTGTTCTGCTGTTTCTGTGTCGACTTTGCGTGAAAATTTCGAGTTTTTTTGGAGTGTCGTTGAGGATTGTTACGAGCGCTCGGAGAATTATTCTGATTTTAATGCTTTTGTGATGTCGAGGATTGTGAATGATGTGTGGGGGTATGACACGGTTTTCTCTCGTTTTTCGGAGTGTCAGCAAGGTTTTGTTGATGAGTTTGGTGTTTTGCTGTCTCGTTTTGAGGATTATTCTGGGTTGTTGAGGGAAGCGAAGCAGATGCCGCCTGTTGAAGGTGTTGGTGGTGGGGTTTCGGATCAAGAGTCTTTGTTGGCTCCTTTTTGGTATCATTGTGATTGTGGGAGTAAGGTTAAGCTGTTTTTTAGGGAGAAGGATGGGGTTTTGTTTGGTGGGGGAAATTGTGTGGGTTGTGGGGAGTATTATGAGTTGGAGTTTGGAGGTAAAAAGGATCCTGATGTGTCGGATTTTGCCTCGCGGATATCGGCTAGAGCCATCCCCATGAGTTTGGTGTTTTTTGGTGGTTTGATGCCTTCGTGTTATGTTGGTGGTATTGGAGGCGCTAGATATCTGATGGAGGCTAAACACGTTGCAAAGGGATTGGGGATTGCTTTTCCTCCTGTTGTTGTTTGGCGGCCTCATGACAAGTATATGGGGGTTGGACAGTTAGAGGCTGTGCTGGAAATGAAGCGAATCTGCAAGGATTTGGGTGCGGGGGATGTTTCTGCAGCTAAGGATTTGCTGGAGTCTCGCATAGGTGAGATTCGTGAGCGTCTTGACGAGCTTGAGGCTTCAAAGAAGGGAATTGTGGAAAAATTGAGGGAGCATCCGAATGATGAGGGGTTGAAAGAGGAGATAAAAAGGGTTTCAATAAGTGAAACTAAGTTCAGAAAATCCTCAAATCTTTCGGTTGTTAGTTATGAGTTGAAGATTCTTGAGAACGTTTCAACTGTTTTGGATTTGATACCGAGCATAATAGATTATGCTGTGAATGTTGGATTGAAGGAAACAAGTGATCAGTGGATGCGGTATTTAGGTGAGGATGGAAGCTTGTCTTCGGATATTCGTCTTGAATCTGTTCTGAGCCGAAATGAGCCGAATTATGAGATCAAACTGTAGTTTGTTGACGGATGGTTCTCTTGTACGTGCAATGAACTCTAATGTTATCTGCAATGTGCAAAGGTTTAAGGAATCATCTTGACGTACAAGCGCATGGAAAATATGGTTGATTGTTATAGACGTATCGTCCTTAACTGTTTAAATATGATGTTTTTCTAGTTGCTTGACCTTGGGGGGGATAGTGGGCCTCTTGAATGTTGTACAAAATACGCGTAAAGCAAAGATTCCGTTGGCGAAACCTGTTTTTGATAAAGAAATGGAGAAGGCTGCTGTTAACGCTCTTTTGCATGAACGTTTTGTTTTGGGAGAGAGTGTTTACAGATTTGAGGAAGAGTTCGCTAAGTATTGTGGGGTTGATTATGCAGTTTCAACGAGCTCTGGAACTGATGCTTTACAAATTGCCTTGACAGCCTTAGGGATTACGCGAGGACAGCATGTTATAACTTCTCCAGCTTCGTTCATTGCTAGTTCTAATGTTATTCTTCACGTTGGGGCTACACCAATTTTTGCGGACATAGATTTGGAAACGTATACTATTGATCCTAAGCAAATGAAAAAAGCCGTAGTAAGAAGAACGAAAGCAGTTATTCCCGTTCATCTTTATGGTTATCCAGCGGACATGGGTTCGATAAATGAGATAGCTAATAAGCATGGGTTGTACGTGATTGAGGATGCTTGTCAGGCTCATGGTGCTTTCTATAAGGGACGAAAGGTTGGAACTCTAGGAGAGGTTGCTTGCTTTAGTTTTTACCCTTCTAAGAACATGACGGTTGCGGGAGACGGTGGAATGTTGGTAACTAATGATGAAAAGGTGGCGAATAAGGCTGCTAAGTTGAGGGATTGTGGAAGGAAAAGCAAGTATGTTCATGATTTGGTTGGTTATACTGCTCGCTTGAACACTGTAAACGCTGCGATCGGCAGGGTGCAGCTTAGGCATCTTGATGAGTGGGATGAGAAGCGGAGGAAAAACGCGCAGATTTATGATCGTTTGTTGGCTGATCTGGACGAGTTAATTCTACCGCCAAAGGGTGATGATGAAACTCGGCCTGTTTATCATCTTTATGTAATAAGGACGAGGCATCGTGATAGTCTTAAAGAGTGGCTTGAATCGAACTGGATACAATGTGGGATTCACTATGTGCTACCGATACATCTGCAGCCGATTTACAAGAAGATGTACGGGTTCGAGGAAGGGGTGTATCCGAGAAGTGAGGAGCTCTGCAGGACGTGTCTGAGCATACCAATGTATCCTGACTTAACTTTAAACGAGATTAATTTCGTTAGCGAGAAGATTCACGAATTTTTTGCGACAAGATGAAAGGAGGGAAAGAAAAATGAAAGATTCGGTGAACGTTGCCGTTATAGGCGCTGGATATTGGGGTAAGAAGGTGCTAAGGGAATACCTTCAATTGGCTAGAAGTGATTCTAAAGTTAATTTGTTAATGGTTTGCGATTTGCAGGATGAAAACCTAAGGTATTGCAATAAAGAGTTTCACATACTGGCCAAGAACTTGACCAAAGAGTATAAGGAAGTCGTCGGTTCGAATGATGTGGATGCTGTTCATATTTGCACTCCTAACGAGACTCACTATCAAATGTGCAAGGAAGCGTTGAGTGCAGACAAACATGTATTGTTAGAGAAACCTATGGCGCTGCATGCAAAACACGCGTGGGAGTTGGTTGGGATTGCAGAATCTAGGGGTTTAATCTTGCAAGTGGGGCACATCTTTAGATTTAATAACGCGTTGAAGATGATGCGAGATTTAATAGCGCATGATTATTTTGGCGACTTATATTATCTGAAACTTCAGTGGACAACGCTCATGCCTTCTCCTTTGAACAGGGATATAATTTTTGATTTGGGGCCACATCCCGTTGACATAGTGAATTATCTATTGAAGAAATGGCCGACTAAGGTGGCTTGTAGAGCAAGGGCGTACAGGAGGGAATTGTTAGAGGAGCTCGCTTATATTACAATGGAGTTTGACGGAAAGTTGATGGCTCATATTGAGCTGAGCTGGCTACAGCCAGGAAAGGTTAGACAGGCAACTATTATTGGGTCGGAAAGGAGCGCCAGTGTTGACTGCATAAACCAGTCTATTGGAATTTATGAGAATGGTGATGGAGACAGGTTTAACCTTGATGTAATTAGGAACAACACGATTCTTGACGAGGTTAGCCATTTCGTGGAAAGTATTCTTGGAGGTAAAAACTCTAATAATCTTGGATCTGTGGGGGCGAAAAATGTGGCTGTTCTTGAAAGTTTGAGAAAGTCGCTTGGGAAAGAGAGGACTGTGGAGATCGATTTGCGGGAATGAAAATGAACAGATTGCCTAAATACTCTTTTTTGAAAGATGTGGAAATAGGTGAAGGCACAGTTGTGCATGATCAGGTAAACTTGTACAAGTGCAAGATTGGCAAGAACTGCAAGATTGACGCTTTCGTCTATGTCGAAGAGGGTGTCGTTATTGGTGATGATTGCAAGATTAGACCGTTTGTTTTTATTCCGACTGGAGTAACCATTGAGGATGATGTTTTCGTTGGACCTAACGTGTCATTTACTAATGATAAGTATCCTAAGGTTAAGGGAGAATGGACGCTTATTCGGACAAGAATTAAGAAGGGAGCTTCGATAGGGGCGAACAGCGTTATTTTGCCTGGGGTAACGATTGGGGAAGAGGCTTTGGTTGGAGCAGGCTCCGTAGTGACAAAAGATGTGCCTAGCAGGGCGATAGTGGCTGGAAATCCAGCGCGCATCATAGGTTATAGGGATAAAAATGAACAATGCTGATTCTCTGAAGGAAATTGCAATAATTCCTGTTTACAATGATACAGGCAACATAGCGAAGGTTCTGGCTAAGTTCACGGACAAAATTGTTGACGAAATATGCATAGTAGCGGACTGCGCGACTAAGGATGAGTTAGACGAAATTGGAAAGGCAGCAGCGAAAATCGGAACTCCAGTTCACATTATTAGGAATAGAACAAGAAAAGGTGTAGGATACGCCATAAGAGAGGGCATTGAATACGCACTTGGCAACGGATATGACGTTGCGGTGGTGATAGCTGGCAACAACAAGGATGATCCAAGGGAAATTCCGAGGCTTTTGACGCCTATCTTAGAAGAAGATTATGATTATGTGCAAGGATCAAGGTTTCTACCCGGCGGAAAACGTGTAAGAAATCCTTTTTTGCGTGGTGTGTTCAGCCGCATTTATCCATTTATATGGACTTTTTTGACGAATGTTCGATGTACTGATGTGACTAATGGGTTTAGAGCGTTTAAACTGAGCGTATTTTTGGACGATCGGGTTAATATTTGGCAGAGTTGGCTTGATGGGTATCAGCTGGAGTATTATATTCACTATAAGGTTCTTACGTTAGGCTACAAGACTAAGGAGGTTCCGATTTCTAAAATATATCCATATCGGCACAAGGGTGGTTACTCGAAAATATCTCCACTACGAGATTGGTGGCAAATAGTGGGACCCTTAATATGCTTAAAGTTGGGTGTAAGAAGATAAGGGCAGAATTTTGTAGGTGCTTGTTTCCAGTTTTCTGATCATCGAAACACGCATTTTTGGAGAAAAAGCGCGCATCGAAGAATTGAGAAAGGAAAATTCAAAAATGAAGATTTCAATAGTTTTGGGGAAACTCGACCAGAAATTATTAAGTTTTCACCAATTATTCGCGAATGTGAACGGTTAGGCTTAGATTACTTTATCCTTCACACTGGACAGCATTATTCGTATAATATGGATGCGGTTTTCTTTGAGCATCTTGAATTACGGATGGCGAAGTATAATCTTGACGTTGGTTCTGGTTCTCATGCGGAACAGACTGGAAAGATGTTGATTGGAATAGAGAAGGTGCTTCGCGAGGAATCGCCGGATGTTGTTTTGGTTGAAGGTGACACTAACACTGTTCTCGCCGGTGCTTTGGCCGCGGTGAAACTTGGCATTAGGGTTGGGCATGTGGAGGCTGGTTTGAGAAGTTATGATAGACAGATGCCTGAGGAAATTAATAGAGTTTTGGCGGATCATTGTTCTGATTTGTTGTTTGCGCCTACTGAGAAGTCTAAGCGGATATTGCTTGGTGAGGGAATTCGTGAAGAGAAGATTTTTGTGACTGGTAACACGATTGTGGATGCTGTATATCAGAATTTGGAAATATCGAAAAAGAAAGTCAATGTACTTGACTGTTTGGGCGTTGATAATGGTGGTTATTTTTTGGCTACCGTTCATCGACAAGAAAACGTTGACAATAAGAAAAAATTCAAAGGAATTTTGGAAGGCTTAGAAATGGTGCAGAAGGAGTTTGGTTTACCTGTTGTTTATCCGATTCATCCGAGGGCTAAGAAGCAATTTAAAGTTTTCAATCTTAAGGTGAAGGGTGTTAAAATCGTTGAACCTCTAGATTATTTAAGTTTTCTTCAGCTTGCGAGTAATGCTAAGCTTATTTTGACAGATTCTGGTGGCGTGCAAGAAGAAGCATGTATTTTACGTGTTCCATGTGTAACTGTGCGGTACAATACGGAGAGACCTGAAACTTTAGAGGTTGGATCCAATGTGCTGGCTGGAACCGACCCTTATGAGATCATTGAAAACGTAAAGTTAATGCTTAACCACCGCAATAAATGGCAAAATCCACTTGGGGACGGCAAGGCTGGAGAAAGAATAGTTCATACATTGAAGAAAAGATTTTCGGTTTTATATGCGCGCATGTGAAACGCAATGAAGGTACAGTAGATGAAAAGCAAAGGAAATGTTTGTATGCTTTTAGCAAAAGCTTACCGGCCCGACCCTCGTGTATACAAAGAAGCAACAACTCTATCCAAAAACGGGTTTGGCATATACATACTATCTTGGGATCGAGAATGCAAATACTCAAAATATGAGGAAGACGCCAAAAATCAAATTTTCCGATTCCATTTTTTAAGAACTAGAAAATACAGTTTATTAACATTCCCATTGAGTATACTGTTATTTAATATCGTTGCCACGCTCTGGGCGCTCACTAAAAGAATAGATTATGTTCACTCGAATGACTTTGATACGTTGCCTGCCGGATTTGCAATAAGTAAGATAAAACGAGTAAAATTAGTCTACGATGCTCATGAATCCTATGTTGACGCGATAGCTCCGTTTGTTCCAACGCTTGCTGCGTCAATCGTAGCTATGGCCGAGTCTGTTCTGATCAGGAAAGCGAAATATGTAATTACCGAAAACGAGAGCAAAAAGCAAATACTGATCAAACGAGGGGCATCAAAAGTCTACATACTCCCAAATTACCCTATGCTCTCTTTGTTTCGAGATTTGGATCAAGCCAACTCAAAAAAAGCTTTGGGACTAGAAGGAAAATTTGTTATACTTTACATTGGCGAGGTGATGCCTGGTCGAAATATAGAGATGTTAATTGAATTGGCTACTCTTCTCAAGGCAAGAGGCATAGAAGACATTGTCTTTATGATCGTAGGAACCGGCGTTTTGCTTCCACAGATAAAAAAAATGGTCGAACTCAAAAAACTTTTCAGATACTTTCTATTCGTTGAATGGGTTCCACCCAAAGATGTGCCATTTTATTATGCAGCTTCGGATATTGTTTATATTCTTCTTGAACCTCAACCCATAAACATGATCTCTATGCCAAATAAAATTTTTGAAGCCATAGCTTCTGGTAAAGTTGTTCTAGCTAGCAATTTTGGAAAAATCAAAGAGGTAGTTACGAGCACCGGTTGTGGTCTGCTGTGCAATCCAACAAATACTAATGAAGTAGTGAACAACATAATCTTTCTCAAGAACAACCCAGATTTAAGAAGAACAATAAGAAGACGAACTGATGAAATTACGCAAGGATACCTCTCTTGGGAAGGAGTTGAGCATATTTTAGTGAACATCTACACCAAGAAATACAAATGAACTAGCTATATTTGAAAGAAAATAGAATAGAAGATTTTTCGATTTTTCCAAGAATCATGACGAGGTTGTGGAGAATTTATGTCGAAGAAAAGACTAATGAGTAGGATAAAGAGAAAAAAGGCCAAAATTGCCGTCATAGGGATTGGCTACGTAGGGCTACCAACAGCCACGATTCTCGCGAATTTGGGCTTCCAAGTTACTGGCATCGACATTAATCCAAAAATTGTGAACGAAGTCTCTCAAGGTAGAAGCCACACAAACGAACCAGGTCTAGACAAACTGATTTCAAAAACTTGTCAGCAAGGAAATCTAAAAGCAACAGAAAACGCTCTTCAAGCAGTAAGCGATGCAGATATCACAATAGTGTGCGTTCAAACACCCTTAAACAAGTATAGAAAGCCCAATCTAACGTACCTCAAAAAAGCCTGCGAGGCAATCGCGAAGGTTCTCACAAAAGGAAAACTCGTAGTCATACAAAGCACAATACCACCCAAAACTACAAAGAATTTTGTGGTGCCACTTCTCGAGGAACAAACTGGCTTAAAATGTGGAGTGGACTTCTGGTTGACTTATTGCCCCGAGAGAATGACTCCGGGAAATGGATTAAAAGATCTTGTAACAAACCCAAGAGTAATAGGCGGCTATGATTCGGAAAGCGTTGAACTCGGGGCCGAATTATTCAGATTTGTCACCAAAGGCGAATTGTGGCTAACTAACCTAGCGATTGCTGAAGTTGTGAAGTTGGCTGAAAATACATTTAGATACGTTAATGTTGCCTTCGCGAATGAGCTTGCCCTTGTCTGTAAGGAAATAGGCGTTGACGTTGCAGAAGTAATTAAATTGGCCAACACTCATCCAAGAGTCAACATACATAAGCCCGGATGCGGTGTGGGGGGCCCTTGCCTATCAAAGGACACGTATTTGCTTTTGGACTCGATTGAAACAGAAAATTTTAGACCTGAAATAATGCTATCTTCAAGAAAGTTGAACGATTACATGCCAAAATATACTACGAAACTGGCTGTAGATGCTTTAAGGAAGGCTGGTAAGAGTGTCGAAAATTCTAAGATAGCCATCTTTGGAACTGCCTATAAGGGTGAAGTCAACGATGCAAGAAACAGTCCTGCTGAAGAAATAATACGCAAATTTATAAGTTTGAGAGCCAGAGTTGTAGTTTATGATCCATATTGTGAGGAAAGCTTTGGAGCGAAAAAAGTCAATGATGCCATTGAAGCTGTTAGAGGAGCAGACTGCATAGTTATAACAACTGATCATAGAGCATTCCGTGAATTGGAACTTCCCAGAATCAAGTCGTTAATGAAAGAAAACCCTATTCTTGTTGATGGAAGACGAGTAATAAATCCTGTGGAAGCGAAAAGTCACGGATTTATATATGTTGCAATAGGTTACGGCGTGGACCTAGAACCATAATTAAGAAAGATTCGATTTCCTAGCCATCATGAGGAGTTTTAAGCAAAAAGGCGCTAGCGGTGAATTTCATGAGAGTTGCGTTGATAACGCTTGAGGGCGGCGGCATTTCTTCAGTTTGTTACGGGCTGGCTTATAATCTTTCCAAAAAAAAGATACGCACTACAATCTTTACCGAGACATCTGGAAAGCGGAAGGTTGAAAAGCTAAATGAATTTTTGGACGTTAAACGTCTCTATCGTTTTGACCTACCCCCTAGGTCTTTGTGGTTTCAGATCCAAAACTTTCGATTTCTTTCAAAGGCATTCAAAGATTATACTTTAGTACACGGTGTTAGCCCAGATGCATCAGTGGCCTTTACCTTTTATAAAAGAAAACTAAGGAAACCAGTTATTGCATCATTTCATGCAGTGCCGCTCTCAACTGCAAAATCGTACCTTAACGTGCCTATTTCCTCCTGGACTCCCACTGAGGTTGCTCATCATATCTTAGAATACCCTTTACATGATTTCACTATTAGAAGATGTATAGCCGATGCAGATCACATTATCACTTGTAGCTTCACCACGCTCAACGAGTTTAGAGCCGCCTACAAGGATTTAAGCTTAGAAAAGACCTCTGTAATCTATAACAGTTTAAACTTTGACGAAATCGAAGACGTTAAAATACCTTATGACGCTAGAAATGAGCAAAGCAGTCCTTCGATAATCTTTGCCGGGCGTCTGTTCTGGCTGAAAGGGCCAATGTATCTCTTGAAGGCTTTTAAGATGTTGAAAGAGGATTTTAAGGATATAACTTTAAAAATATTCGGAAAAGGTCCGGAAGAAAACAGGATGAACAGATTTATATCCGAGGCTGGACTAAAAAATTACGTGTGTTTTTACGGACGTGTCCCACATAGAAACTTAATAGCAGAAATCAAAAAATCAGATGTGGTTGTTTTGCCCAGCGTTTATGAGGCGCAATCGATGTTCGCACTTGAAGCAATGGCCTGCAAGAAGCCTCTAATAGCTTTGAATATTCCCTCAACACGGGAAATTATAGAAGATGGACGCAACGGCTTATTGGCAAAGGCCTTCGATGTGAAAGATTTCGCCTACAAAATTGGATTAGTTCTTTCAGATAAGAAGTTGCGGTTTAGGCTTGGTCAAAACGCGTATAAATATGTCAAGCGAGAACATAACTGGGAGACCCAGATTGAGAAGTACCTTGATGTGTATAGAGCAGTAATCTGAATAGGCCAAAAAATAATCACTTTCTCATACGTAAAGTGGTTGATCAAATGGAAAGCAAATCCCTTGTTTCAGCTATTCGCTTATACAAATACATTCATAAGAATTTTTGGAATGGACATGCCATAGTAGGTCCAGATACAGGGCTGAACCTTGAGTTAAGATTTTTAAGATTCATAAAGAGTTATTTACCTTCCATAAATTGGTCTGACAATCATTATTTTCTACAGGCTCAAGGTTACTGGATTAAAAGTAATTGGGACCTGTTTGAAATCACTGGTGATCTTAACTACAAAAGAACAGCAATCGCTTGTTCGAAGCAAATACTAAATAAACAAAGGAATGATGGCACGTGGGAGTATCCTTTAAAAGCTTGGAAAAAATATGTGTCAACAGTTGAAGGAACTTGGGCGTCGCTTGGTTTGCTAGAAACTTTCAAACATACAAAAGAACCAACTTATTTAAAAGGCGCGTTGAAATGGTATGATTTTTTAATTAGTAGAATCGGTTTTCAAACCTACAAGGATTCTTTAGCCATTAATTATTTTGATGTTCCCAGATATAGAGTGCCGAATAATACGACGCTTGTCCTCTGGTTTTTGGCCGAATTGTACGGAATAGAAAAGGACCCAGAGTTTTTAAAGTTTAATGACAAGATGATCAAGTTTATTCAGTTATGCCAAAATAGTAACGGAGAATTAAGATATACGGTTGAAAGAGAACATTATTTGTGTTATCACTACAATGCGTTCGAGTTTTTAGATTTATATCATTACCATGAAATAATTGATGACGAAAGAATCAGGATTATTTTAAAAAAATTAGCAAAATTTGTATCCATGGGAGTTAGTGAAATTGGAAGCACTAAGTATGACTGCTTTCAAACATTTCCAGAAACAATCTTCTATTCAGGGGTAGCAGGCGCTGCATTGACCAGTGCAGCATCAATGGGCTTTGAAAACTACGAGAAACACATAAAATGTGCGTATGACTTTTTGTTTGAAAATCAAAGACCTGACGGATCTTTCATATTCTGTAGACACGCCATGCCATATGTAAGAAAACCGATTTCACCCGGTTTTCTTACCGATAAAAGGTCATATCCACGGCCATTATCTTATATATTACAGCATCTTTTAGTTAAAGCCAAATCCGAAATCTGAAAAGAGTTAATTGATTATCGATTTAGTGCAAATGGAGATGTGGATGTCCATTTGTGAATTACGACAAGCTCAAATGCGACTATTTCCTCCTTCTTTAGTAGATGTGCTTAAACTATAATGCACATGCTGTAAAGGCAAACAAACTTATCACCTAGACAGAGGAGGGCAGACCATCATGCACCTCAACAGAATCAACCCACAAAACCTTCTCTGGCAAAATCTCGCCACCATAAAGCTTTGCGGGTGTAGTGAAAAACTCGTCACTCTTACCCATAGTCTGCACACCAGAAACATCAAACATCAACTGACCGTTCAACCAAACCTTAACAACACCATTTGTTCTATCTCTGCGTATATAAAAACGTAGATGAAACCATTCTCCGCGAGGAACATCAACAAGTGCACTTTGACTCCACAAAGTATAAGGATCGGTACCACCTTTCCTCAAAGAAAGGGAAAACTTGAAGCCATTTGGGCCTTTCCCCAAAATAAGAGGCATATACAAGTAGTTTTCAGGTTCCGCAGAGGTCCATTCACTGAACAAATCCATGATCTCATGCCAAGGCCCCCATGTTGGAAAATCATGTGGTGGAGCTAAATCATAATCTGCCCGCAGTTTCAACCTAGAGTCGATGTAAAACTCTTGATTAACCCCTAAATCCCTGATATACCAATTCATGTCACATCTCTTATGAGTTGGTTGACCTTTAAACACTTCCATATAGAAACTTACACCTCCCTGTGCGGAGGTATCCTCGACAACTTCAATTCTTGCAGTGCCCTCTTCATAATTTACAACATTTCGAAAACTTACACCTCTAAAAATTAAACCTCTATACTCAATGCTTACAACGTCACTGAAATCAGTTCTAAATTTAAGCGTGGAAACTACGGTACTAATGACTCCTGAAGATGGAATATTTTGAGAGACTTGAAGCAGACCTAAAGAAGTTGGCGTAATCAAGAAAGAGCATAATGGAAAAAGAACGAAGACGAGAACGAAGGTGCGCATTTTCCTTCATCCCAATAAACAGTTTGTCAAAGATTAGTATATCGTAATTCTTAATAAACCTTACGCTAATAGCGCCCACGTGTTAAGATGCTGTTAACTTTCCCTCGCTCACGGTATTCTCATTTTTTAAGCCCTTTTTTGGGTAATGTTCTCGTAATTGGTTTGAGAATATAGATCAAGATTCTCTTTCTGACATGTCTGCTAAAACGCAAGTTGTTTTGCATGTTCAAATGGCTACTTCTGCGCACGAATTTTTCTCTCAAAAAGTTTAGTCACCTTGATGCCCAAAGCTTTGGTCACTCCATCACATTTTCCGAAATATTTTAGGTGTTTACCTTTTGATAGTTTCGAAGGAAAAAAGTACGAACTTCCAAAGGAAAAGCATAGTCTGGATTAGTTTCCTAATCTTAGATGTCCACCTTCATAAAACATCTAGAGTGGAGATTTTAAGGCATTTGGCTAAACGAGGCTACGACGTCTATCTTATAGCTGTACGATCTAAAAAACGATATCACTTGAAAAACTCAAATATACACGTAATTTCGATTCCTTTGAGATATGTACCCATAATTTCACCAATACTTTTTGGCTTAATAATATTATTTTTTTTGCCATTTTATATAATTAGAAGGAGACCAGATTTTATGATGGTAGAACCCTCAATTGCAACCTTAGGCTTCGTGTGGAAACCTTTATTATCCCGGTTCATGAAGTTCAAGGTTATCTTGGATATTAGATCCACGCCTGTTGGAATTTTTGGCTTCCGTGGATATCTAAAAATGCTTGCATTTTACATTTCCGTTCATATGGCAAAATTGATGTTTGATGGAATAACGATTATAACATCAGCAATGAAAAAAGAAGTCTGCAAGAACTACAAATTAAACCCAGAATCGGTTGGTGTGTGGTCAGATGCCGCTTCAATTGAGCTTTTTACGTATGAAAAAAATATCCGTTATGGCTTAGAGTTAAGGAAAAAATTTGGATTATCTGATAAATTTATTGTCTTTTATCATGGAGCATTAGGGGAAAAACGGGGTATTTTTGAAACTGTAGAAGCTATGACGATGATAAAGAAAGAGCACTCCAGTATGGTTCTATTCTTTCTAGGAAATATGCCGACGATCCATAAGTTAGAAAATTTCATTCAAAAAAGGGGGATTCAGGATAAAGTAATCATACACGGTGCAGTTGAGTATTATGATGTTCCGAAATACATTGCTATGTCTGATGTAGGTATTGTTCCATTGCCTGATATCCCAGACTGGAGAAATCAGTGTCCGTTAAAACTACTAGAATATTTGGCCATGAAAAAAACAGTTATTGTGACAGATATTCCCGCGAATCGTGAAATAGTGGGAGATAAGAAGTGTGGCATTTATGTCTCTTCTTGCGATCCTATCAAAATTGCTAAGGCAATAGACTTCGCATATAATAACAAAGAGAAACTTAAAGATTGGGGAGAGCTGGGACGAACAATCGTAATTCAAAAATATAGTTGGGACAAAGCAGCAGAAGATCTAGAAAAATATCTGTTAAGGGTTAGCAGGGGACTTGGAAAGGGATAACCATGGAAAGACTAAAGCTAGCGTTAATCCCAATGTCCGTAGGGATAGTACTTCTTTTCCTTTCATGGTATACAAGCTATCCAGTATCCATAGATTCGCCGTACGATTTTATATACAATCACATCTCACCCCTTTATTGGGCAAGTTTAATCATATTGTTCGCCTCATTCTTTATTATAGCGATGAAAACCAGAAATAACATCTTAAGGTGGACAATGACCGTCAGCACTGTTTTATTGATTTACTCCTTGCCGTACTTTTACTACATGATCCCTGGCTCAGATTCTCACTTTTTCAGAGGCTTGACAGAATATTTTATCTCAACTGGAGACTTAAATCCGACGCGTGTGGGCACATATCACGGGTACTATCAGTGGCCTCTTTTCTTCATACTGAACAATGTGGCAACCTCAATAACGGGTTTGGATTTAAGGTTTTTCGAGTTCATGTTATTTGGTATTATAGGTTTCCTTCTCGCTACGTCGTTATACCTTTACGCGTCTAAGGCCCACACGAATGGCTATGTAGCAGTAGTAGCCTTTTTCATTATCATCAGATATTTCTTTAACTATCAATGGGCACCTTTCTCGGTTGCTACATGTCTCCTCCTTCTCCTTTTTATTCTTGATAAATACGCTTTTAGAAAACACGAAGCTACTTTGGCAATACTAGTCATCTTTTTTAGTATGACGTTGACACACGCGTTCATCCCCGCATTCTTTGTCCTCTACTCCCTTATGATGTATATTGTAAACAAAAATCGAAAATATCTGAAACTTTTCCTGTTAACGTTGATTATATACCTTACTGTGTCCATTTATTATACAGTGACGTTCTTTACGGATCTGGTGCAGCAGTTAACGAGCATTTATACACTAGAATACTATGGGCGCGTCGAATCAGTGCTAGCCACTTCGATGGCCCCAAGACCCTATATCGATGTCGTAGCGCAAACATTCTCCAGAACAGTCGTAATTACAACCAGTATTATCACAGGTTTAGGTTTCATAACCCTTTTAATAAAAAGAAAACTACGAAAAAACGACTATGCTATTTTACTGACCGGGGCATCATACGTAGCGACAGGTTCCCTACTTGGAATTTTGGGTACCCGTGCATTCTTTCTAGTTACCATCCCCGCATCATTAGGAGCCTGTTACCTTGTAGAAAGTAAGTTCAAAAAATATTTTAGACCTCTTTTCTTAATTCTCATAATCCTATTCATTTTCGTTCCGATTCATGGAACGTTTTACGATAGATATATACAATTCCAGACAAAGGAAGCCTATACGACAGCAAACTTCATGATAGAAAGATATGATTGGACACATACTAGTACTATACTTTCACATACTGAAGTGAGATCGTATATCCTCGCAAAAGTCGAAAAGAACGCCTTTCTCGAAACTGATGTCTCACCACGTTTCCTAGAAATGAATGTAGAGATCTACGACTGCATTATCCATTCAGTGGGCTTAGAAAAAAGACTTTTGGGACACAACTTCTCTACCCAAGAAATATCACGTCAGATAGAAAATAAGTTCAACGTGATCTACAGCTCAGGCCCTTCCTACATTGCGAGAAAAGCGAATGCGAAAAACTAAAGTGATCAATTTTGTGTTACTATTGTAATAGGGTTTGTCTCGATAGCATCTATATTGAACGTAGAGTCATTCATATTCCAATCTATACGTATATGAAGGCGTTTTGTTCGGTATACGTTCATTTCGAATGTGAAGTGTAGAAGTATGAATATACTACTTTTGTGCCGAGAATTTCCGCCAGCTCCTTATGGCGGAATAGGGACATTCTATGAGGAACTTGCTAAAGAATTTGGAGAAAGAGGGCACTCTGTCAGTATCATTGCAGAAGGGTATAATGACCTTCATGTTGAAAGATGTAAGTATTTTACTGTATATAGAGTTAAACGAGTTGCTAGGCCATTTTCAAAATCGCGATTCATTTCGTTCTTACTGTATGACCGTGTGGTATACAATTTGCTTGCAACTCTATTGAAGAAAACGAAAATAGATATAGTTGAATCCTCAGGTTACGGTGGAGACGCCTTTTTCTACTGCGCCAGAAAAACAATCCCGCTAGTTGTTCGTTTACACGGATTGATTTCTTTGAATGTTTTGACAATGCATCCAGAAAGACCTGATCTAATGGCGGAATTGGGGTTCTCCGAGTTTTCACTTCTGAATAAATTATCATCAATGTACAAACATGGAGATTCACGTTTTTGTAGCATATTGGAGAAAAGGCCAATAGATCATGCAGATCTCATCATCTCTCCGAGTGAAGCATTCAAGAAGTTGACTTGTAATCTAATGGCTCTTAATACGTCTCGAATTAAAGTAGTACATCATGGAATAGCACCAGTTAAACCTAGAATACACCATGTGTCACTTAATAGGCTTAAGGATTCTTTCAGTAAAGAAAATAGCAAGATTGTTCTTTATGCATGCAAATAGAAAACAAATCGAACATAGTTTACAATTCAGGTTTCTTCTTCATAGCAATAAAAGAGGGGGAATTGTAACATGACCATTTGTTTAGTTTTGATTTCTGGCGGCTGGGGTGGTGCCGAAAATATGGTTCACAATCTAGCGGAGCAACTGAACCATAAAGGAGAGAACGTAATTATATTGTTAAATAGTGAAGTAGCGAAATATTTTTCCAATTTAAAAAACGTAAAGATTTTTGAAATGGCTTCTTTATATAACTTCAAGGCTCTAATCATTTCCATTCTCTTTTCAAAGAGAAAAAAAATCGCATATGAACCCATCTGGAATTCTGGACCATTCTATCTTTTAAATGAAGTGTTTCGTTACGTATACTATAAAAGAATACACAAAAACGTATTACAGATATTATCAGAGGAAAAAGTGGATATTGTTCTTTTACATCTTGTAGATTCTTTAAAATTGTTCAGGGGTTTACTCGAAAAGCTGAGTTTACCAGTAGTATTCACTATTCACGGTAGTCATGTACCGAAAGGATTAATGAAAGTAGATAAAATAATCTGTGTAAGCGAATATACAAGAAATGTATTGAAATATTCAGATGCTTCGCTTTTCAAAAAATCGGTTGTTATCCCGAACGGGATCAATATTTCAGGAATCAGAAAAACCTCAAAAATAACTTTGAAGGGTAATTTTAAGCTGCTTTTTCCAGGGGGTAAAAAGATTTTCAAAGGAGGAGATTTGTTAATAAAATCGCTACCTGGAATTAAGAAAGAAATCCTAGACGTTCACCTATATTTTGCGGGAGATGTACCGAAAGGCCACACGCTTAGAAAACTTGCAAGAGATATGAAAGTGGAACATAATATTTCGTTTTTAGGTTTCTTACCAGCACCAAAATATCATAAAGTTTTGTTTTCAACAGATTTACTTGTTTTACCAAGCAAAATGGAATCCTTTGGTGTTGTCTTACTTGAAGCTATGGCGTTGGGGAAACCTGTAATAGCAACAAAAGTAGGGGGAATCCCAGAACTAGTTAAGGATGCTCAGAATGGAATCTTCGTTGAAAGGAACCCTGAGAGTCTCAAGAATGCTATTGTATTTCTATACAAAAATAAAGACATTTACGAACAAATATCTCAAAATAACTTACTTGATGCAGAAGCATTTGATTGGAATAGCATTATTGAGAAACACATCGAACTGTACAAAACACGTATTGCGCGGCATAATAAGGTCTGTTCATAAGCCCAATATGACCACCGCGATTGCAGAAAGAAAGCTGTATTTCTTGGTCCTATTATGTCGAAAAACATGCATGGAAAGATCTAAGCCAAAACCAGTTCTTACACATTTTTAACTTAGATGAGAATGGAGTTAGAGTCTTAGATACTGAAATAGACAGGATCGTAGACGTTTTCTTTAAACCAGAGGGAATCTGGTGTAATTACTGTGAAACAGATAGTTGCCGCCACATTCAGTTTGCTTTGACGAAACCACGAATTCAAGAAGTCATACGGAATAGACGTAGAGAAGGATGGAGGCTGCCAGAAGCATAGAGGTGGGCGAAAGAAATGGAGCGGAGAGACTGCTTGTTAATTTCAGATTAAAGAGGTGAAAATCAATTCACGTAATTCTTCTTACCTTCGATGTTGAAGACTTCATAGGAGATCTCTCAACCAAGGCTTTACATGCCATTTTGCAAATATTGAAGAAACATGACCTGCGCGGTTTATTTTTTATCACTGGACATATGGCCGAAAAGCTCCGGAGTTTTCCGATAATTCTCGACTTGCTTAGAGTGCATGAGATAGGATACCACTCTTCTAGCCATTCAGTCAGACCCACTATCTTTGAGTTTACTGACATAAAGGACTATAAAGAGGCTTATCAAGTATCCTTGCAAAGGGAAACCGCACATATTAATCCCTTATCTGGACTAGCGGAAGTAAAAGGAGGAATCAACATAGTTAGGGATTTGTTTCCCGCCAAGAAAATAGTTGCTTACAGAGCCCCTGGGCTTTGCTGGTCTCCGCCACACTTAGAGGCTCTGCGGGATTTAGGCGTCAAGTTTGATTTCTCCTCCAACATTTCTTCGACACCCGTATATTATAAGGGCATAACTTTTTATCCCTGTCCCATACGTGTTCAATTGCAGAGGATGATTTCGCTTTCAAGGCATAAGATAACAGTTCGACTTTTGCATCCACATTATTTTGTGAATCAGCATTTGTGGGATGCTATTTACTGGAACGGCAATCCAAAAGACCTGATTAAACCTCAGTCCCGAAACCTTGAAGAAATAAAATCATTATTCTGTAAATTCAACTTGTCTCTAAAACGAATTAAATTGCTCGAAAAAATGGGGGTGATAAAAGTAGAGTCAAGTTTAACAGAAGCAAAAGAAAAATTGACTGCGACGCAAGTTAATGTTCAAAAATGTTACGAAAGGAGCGTACAATGGGCTAAGAACTTTTTCAATTATGAACCAAAATTTCAACGTCGCCATTTCTTCAGTTTCTTTAACCTCTCAAGTCTTAAGTTGGAAAGTCAATTAATCGCATAGCTTGGCGTGTACTTCATCTCGTCATATTCGTTAGGGTCAAATTGCTTTCCATCCTCCATGCGCGCGCAAGCCCGTTTTGATCTTTTGAATCTGAAGAGGTAGATGATATTATGCCTGGGATTTTTGGATGTATAAGCCGATGTGGATCGAGACTACCTAGAGGACTCGGCGAGGATATGGAAAAGTCAATGAAACATGAAAGTTTCTATCACGGTAAAACCTTCTATGGAGGCTCCTCTCTTCTTGGGGTAGTAGACCTACAAACGGTTTTCGAAAATGACCGATTAATGGAAGAGCTAGATGGAAATGTCTGCGTAGTTATTGGAAAAGTTTATGACAGAAGGGAGTTGGGGTATACTACTGCTAACATATTTCTCTCTTTGTATAAAAGTGAAAATCCAGATTCCATCTTAGCTTCTTTGAGGCAACTCAATGGTTCATTTGCTTTCGTAATCTACGATGAAGATAAGGGAAAAATGATAATCGGAAGTGACAGATACGGCTCAAAAAATGTTTTTTACACGATAAATTCAGATAGGCTTGTATTCTCTTCGGAAATAAAATCTATTCTAAAAGATCCTTCAATCCATCCAAAACTGAACGTTGATGCTGTTGGAGAGTTTTTTACCTTTAGCTACTTGCTGGGTAACAAGACATTCTTTGAAGGAATAAACCTTCTTCCTCCAGCCAGCATTTTATTATACGATTCTGATGGAGATAAAGTGCAAATCGGACAGTATTGGGATTTTGAATTTTACCAAAGAAGAAGACCAAGAGAATCATTAGATTATTACCTTAAAAGATTCGATGAGCTTATGGAGAGAGCCGTTGAAAGAAGAATGAGAGATAAGGATAAGATAGGGGTTTTCTTGAGTGGAGGGCTTGACTCACGATTAATTGCAGGGTTTGCCAAAAAAATTGCGGATAGAACCGGTAAGGAGTTGGTTTCGTTTACTTTTGGCACAAAAGGGGGATGGCAAGAGAAGATAGCTAGGCAGGTTACTGATAAATTAGTAATAGATAACAGATTCTACGAAATTCCCTCTGACTTTATTGCCAGATACGCGGATGAAATAATCTATAAAGGAGATGGACATATAAGAATTAGAGATGCCCATTTCACATCGCTACTAAGAAAAGTAAGATTAGAGGTAGATACGGTTTTAGTTGGAGGCTTCTGTGGTACACTTTTTGGGGCTCATTTGCATAAAGAAATATTGCGGATTTCCAATAAAGGTGAGTTAATAGGTTACCTACTAAGTAGACACACAATTAAACAAATCGCTGAGCACGTACCCGAAATGTTCTCTCAAAAATTCCGATACGATTTGGAGAGAAAAGTAAAAAGGAATTATGTAGAGATCGTGAGAAGTATACCTTTCCATTCTTACGGCGAGATCTCTCATTATTGGGATTTAAGGCAAAGATGTAGGCGTTACCTCCTTCCTCTCTCAAGTTATATTAATTGGTATTTAGATTGTAGAGATCCCTATTTGGATAACGAGGTAGTGGAGTTTGCCATAAACCTTCCCTTAGAACTTAAAACCGAGAAAAAGTTTATACATAAGGCCTCTAAGCGTCTCTTTCCATCTCTAGCAGAAATCCCTTGGGAAAACACAGGGGTTCCACCCGATACTAAAAGGCCGCTTGTACTGCTGTCCAAGCTGAGAAGAAGAGCTGTAAGTGAAATGAAAAGATTTATAGAGAGGATTTCACGCGGAAACATCCTTTTCCAGAATCTTGACTATCGAGGATACAGTTATTGGCTGAGAACTGGCTCCAGAAAATATGTTGAGAGAAGTTTGCTGGAAAAGGCTGATCAAGGCATCTTTAATCAAGAATATGTTAGAAAAATACTGGATGACCATATGAGTTGCCGGAAAGATCATAATCAACTGATATGCGATCTACTAAATATGAAACTCTTGGTGGACAAATTTTGGGGAAAAGAAAAAACTCGATGCGTCGACCGCTAATTACGAAGGATGTTAATAGAAAATTCTTCGATAGGAAGGGCAAGACATGCGACCGTACCTTTAAGAGTTGCCCTATACTAAGGTATGAACAAGAAGTTCGCCAAAAAAGTAGTGGAGCTATCCGATCCTAAATCTGGAACGACTATTTTGGACTTTAGGATGTGTGCCATAATATGCTTTTGAATGAAATCACATTCGCACTAATACAACTCCCGTGTGACCGTCTAGTGTGACGCTAGAGACTGTTTCGCCGTCTAGAGTTTTGTATTCGCTGTCAAGATGAACGGTGTAAAATGATGTTGTGGGATTTACTAAAACTTTACCGTTTTCGAAATCTCTAGCGTAGACTGAATAAAACGAATAGTAATCGTTAATAGGAGACCCTAATTGTTTTGCCTCATCAAATATAGAATAGTAACTGCGAGAGCCGTCTAAATTATGTATGCCGCCAAAACCAAACGACGCTTTTGGACCATCAATTGCAAACAAATAGGAAGAAAAACAATACATCAACATTTCACGCACTATTTCTGGATGTGAGTTTATGAATGCCTCATCTTCGTTAAGTTCTTTGAAACCTGAATGGACTAGAACATATTTACCTTTTTGACTAACTTTTCTAACACCTTCAATCTTTCCTGTCCAGTTAGTCCATGAAGCCCAATAATTATAAGAACACCAATGTGGATGCACAAAATCCTCATCCATTTTTCCATCACAAGCATCTACATAATCGTCATTGTTTGATGTGTTTATTATGAGAAGTTTGTTTCCTATTCGTTGTTTAACATATTCAAGGAATTCTAATTGGTCGTTATGCCAACGTTCTCCAATTTCTTCTGGCACATCTTCGCTTGGAACAGTCCATGCGTCGTATCTGAATTTATCCCAAACATCATCGGCGAATACCCCATCCAAGCCTGGGCACTTGTTGAATTTATCTTCTACCCAGTTTACGTAATGATTTCTCCATCCATCATTTCCAACATCCATACAATACCAGCTCCAATGTTGGTTTATTAGTCTATTTCCATATTTGTCGTGAACAAACCAATCTTCGTGTGAATTCACCTCATTCCAGCCTTGAGACTCATTGGACCTTCCCATTACATCGTTGTATATCAAGATTACCATGTCAGGGTTCTCCTCCTTCATTCTCTCAATTCCTGAAATTTCCGCAGAATACCAACCTATATCTAATACATCAAAATGAGATGAGACAAGGTCAGCGGTTTGCTCATCAAAACCACGCCACATACCATAAGCAATAACGTGTTTTCTTATTCTTATCGACTCGACCGCGTTTTCTTTTATAATGCCTGAGGTAACGATTGTAGTGGTAGAAGTGTAGGAAGCGAACGAGAGTAAAGATTGACTCATGCTTACACAAAGAATAATAAGTGATGTAAATGAGAAAATTACTGTCTTACCCATATTTCTCATAACCTCATGGACAAGATTCTGTTCGGCACTATTCTGCATAGAATCGTAGGACTTAATAGACCTTACTTCTATCTAGTTGTACGTAAATACAGGTGAAAGACTTGAAGCCTAAGATAGCAATTATAGGAGGAGCAGGATTCATAGGCAAATCGCTAGCGAAGCATCTGTCAAAAAAGTTTGAAGTAAAAATACTTGACGTCAAACCCATTCCGGAAGATCTGAAAGGACTTGCTACCTATGTTCGTTGCGACATTAGAAATTATCGAGAAACAACAAATGGACTAAACGACGTAAATCTAGTTATACATACTGCTATTGTGCAAATACCGTTAATAAACGAAAACAAATCTCTAGGTTACAAAGTGAACGTAATTGGAACTCAAAACGTCTGCAAGGCTGTTGAAGAAAATCCGAATGTAAAGGGCTTGATACTGGCTGGCTCTTGGCATACCGTTGGTGAGAGAGAGTTAAAGGGAATAATTGATGAAGAATTTGGCTTTAGGCCTGACAAGGTGGAGGATCGGGCCAGGCTATACGCATTGTCGAAAATCGCTCAAGAATCAATCGTCCGTTTCTACGATGAAATGTCTGAAAAAATATATGGCATAATTAGAATGGGAACGGTTCTCGGAGAAGGAATGCCTGAAAAAACCGCCGCAAACATATTCATTGAAAGAGGACTCAAAGGAGAATCAATCACGCCATACAAACACAGCATGCATAGACCCATGCTATACGCAAACATAGGCGATATATGTCGAGCCTTTGAAGCTTACGCAAAGAAAATCCTTGACAATGAAATAGAGAAAAGCGGTAACAGTCTAGCTCACATAGTCAACGTATACTACCCGGAGCCAATAACAATTCTTGAGCTAGCTGAAATCGTTAAAGAATCCATTGTAGAATGCACTAGTGGGAAAGTGAGGACAAAAATAGAAATCGTAGATAAAGATATTCCTCCTCTATTTAAAGAAGAGGACAAAAATCGGATAAAAGTGGATCTAAAAAAGGCAAAAAAGTTTTTGGGATTAGAGAAATTAAAAAGCCCAAGGGAATCCATACGAGAAATAGTTAGGCTACGCGCATATAGAAACTAAGGATGTATGTTTCTGTGCCTGTACTCGTTTCCTTTCTTTCCCAATTATATCATTTTTTGGCTTATTCGATTAAAAAGCCGAAGATGCAGCTTGAAAAGGGTATGCTTATAATTTCTATTGATGTTGATGCGGGTGCCAGAGAGTTGGGGGTCATAAATAGAGGAAAAAATGACGTTAACGTTAACGATCGCATCAGCGAGTACCGAGTCGGCGAGATAGAGGAATTAGCTTTCCCCCTATTTGCTGACATTCTCAATGGTCTAGAGATACCGGCAACCTTTGCAATAAGAGGACAACTAACCGAGGTGAATGATTCAATTCTGGAGTTTCTTCTCAAATCATCCGTTAAACATGACATAGGAGCACATGGATATTACCACAGAGAGTTTACAAATCTTTCTTGCAATGAAGCTGAAAACGAATTAAAAATGATCTCAGTAGGGATGAAGAAGTTTGGCATTATCCCAAGAAGTTTTATCTTTCCTAAAAACAGCGTAGCCCACCTAGACCTGCTTGAGAAACACGGATACAAATGCTACAGAGGTTACGGCGACTTTATGAATGACTGTATGTACATAGAGAGACAAGGTCAATTATACAATATTCACCCAAGTTTATACATTGATCAAGGTACAAGTTTTATGTTTCTAAAAAAGATCCTCGATATCTCCATCGCAAAAAAGCTACCATTCCACATCTGGTTCCATTTATGGAATTTTGGAGAAACAGAAGAATCAATGCAAAGAAGTATTAACAACATGTTTATTCCAGTGTTCAAGTACGCGAAGAAAGAAGAAAAAAGTGGCACGTTGACGTTCGAAACAATGCTGTCTGCGGCGAAAAAAGTTGATAAGATTTTCGGGGCTGTCACATAATTGTTTTGTAGCAAGAAATCTTACCTTTTTAGCCATGTGCGCCATGGAGGAAAAGTGAGTTTTGGCATATCATATTCGTATAATTGATAAAAACAAAGAAAGAGACGCGTTTAGACGGTTATTTCAAACCGTATTTCATCACCAAATGACAGCGAAACTCTGGGAATGGAAGTACCTTGAAAACCCTATGACATTGGACCAACCATTGATTTACATAGCTGAGCATGAAGGAGAAATCGTGGGAGCAAGACCGATACTCCCAAATCGAATGAAATTTGGAGACAACATATTAAAGGTAGCCCAACCTTGCGATACCATGGTACATCCGGAACACCGAAGAAAAGGTATATTTGCAAAAATGACAAATTTCGCAATTATAGACGCCCAGAAAAGAGGTTTTTCACTTTTTTATGGTTTCCCAAATCTATTGCTTGGAAAGATATACAAAAATGTCAAATCATTAGGATGGGAAGTTATATCAAAAATAGATGCTTCTTATAAGATATTTTCTCCAAGTAAAGTAATTTCAACCACGATGCCAGAAAATATTTTAAGCTCTATTGGCAAAATTTTTTTCAGATTTCTGTCTTCCAAAAAATGTAAACTTCCATCCCTGAAGCCTGCCAAATCATATGACATAAATGTAGAAAGTACGATAGCGAATGAAATTGAAAACTTATGGCAAGGTCTTTCCGTTAATTATAAAATTAGTACAGTGAGAGATGAGAAATACGTAAAATGGAGATTTATAAAGCATCCGGAAAACAATTACAAATTTTTGTCTGCTCGTAAGAGTAAAGAATTGCTTGGATATTTCGTTTTCAATATTGTCAAGAATGACAAGTTAATAGAGGGACGGATAGTAGATTACGGCATAAAAGAGAACAGTAAGGATGTTTTTCTCGCATTATTACTTGAGGCGTTGAATAACTTCAAAAACGATGAATGCAATCTAGTGTCTACGTGGGCTTTCACGCAACCACAATTCCAGCAAGTATTAGACCGTTGTGGATTTATCAGAAAATTATCATTTCCATATAAAATCTTTACAGAAACCTCTTATTTTGTCGCCAATAAAATAGTTTCAAATAATCTGCCCATATATCCAATGGACAAAAAACATTGGTATATCACTCAATCTGACACGGATACGTACTAAACCAATGTTTACTTCTCTCAGGGAATGGAAAACTAAATGTGATGCGTTTGCATAAAGGGGCTTAGCCATGATCCGTAACTATTCTAAAATACTTGTAACTGGCGGAGCCGGGTTTATCGGCAGCCACATCGTAGATAGACTGCTAAATGAAGGCTTTGAAGTCACCGTTATCGATAACCTTGACACTGGACGCCTAAAGAACATTACCCATCATCAAGACAACAAAAAATTTCACTTCATAAAAGGAGATATTCGACACTTCAATCTGATTAAGGAAATAATGAAGGACATAGATATTGTTTTCCATGAAGCCGCACTGGCAAGCGTGACTCTTTCGGTAGAAAATCCCTTACTCACAAACGACATAAACGTCACAGGAACGCTAAATCTCCTAAAAGCTTCCTCAGACCTCCACGTAAAACGTTTCATATACGCCTCTTCAGCCGCGGTCTACGGAGACACACCATCCCCACAAAAAAGAGAAGACATGACCCCAAACCCAACCTCACCATACGGAATCTCCAAACTCGCCGCAGAAAACTACGTCAAACTCTTCCACAAACTCTACGGCCTCGAAACCGTCTCACTACGCTACTTTAACGTATACGGTCCAAGACAACGCTTCGACATCCAATGCGCCTACGGCGGCGCAATAACAATCTTCACAAACAGACTCCTAAAAAACATGCCCCCCATAATCTACGGAGACGGACAGCAAACAAGAGACTTCGTCTACATCCAAGACGTCATCGAAGCAAACATGCTCGCACTAAACAGCAAAAACGCAGCCGGAGAAGTCTTCAACATAGGCACAGGCAAAAACATAAGCGTGAATCAAGTGGCAGAGGCTCTTAAAGACATAATGAACAGAAAAAACCTGAAAAATGTACATGCTGATCCCAGACCGACCGACATCCGACACGGCTACGCCGACATAAACAAAGCCAAAAAAATCTTGGGTTACGATCCTAAGTTCTCCATCGAAGAAGGCCTAACTAAGCTCGTCAACTGGTACGTTAAGAACAGCACGCATACATGAATGTGTGTCGAGGGAAATCCAACCATGAAAGAAATCGTCTCTATCGAGAAAGTGCTTAATTCAAGGTGCTCATGCGATTTTGACGGCAACCCCAAACAAAACCACTGGGGAACCTTTATCAAAGACAAGCATCCACCTCAAAGAATCCTAGAGCGTGTGCTACGATGCTGCAAGAAAACTCCACAATTTTCAAACGAGAAACTCTCACTCTGGTTCGAAGACGAACACTTGTTTCTAGGCTTTGAGAAAACAAATGATCCTTTTAAGACACGCTTACTTCACATCGAAAGCGGCATGCAACAAGAAGCCGTATATCTAGCCTGCACAGCACTAGGATTAGGCACATGCATCCACAACTTAGGCATCAACGGAACCGAACACGCAGACAAAATGGCAACAGCCAGACACCTAATTTTAGAAAAAGCAAACTCTTACGAAACCGGAAAATTTTCAACCGCACCCCCAGGTCCTGAAAAACCATTCAAAAAAGGCAAGAACCTCAACGAACCCAAGAGAGACAGCAACATTGAATGCCTACCACAACTGGAACAGTTAACCCTTTTCAAAAATACTGGCACCCAAGCCAATGAAACAGACATTTCCCAACTGCTTTGGGCCGCAAAAGGCAGAACACCACACTACATTAAATCTCATCCCTGGGGACTCACAATCCCCACATGGGGCGGAGGACAAGACTACACAAGCGTCTATCTAGTAAAAGAAAACAAACTGTTCCGATACATAAACTGGACAACAAGGTTTTTCCCAGGTTGGTGGAAGATAGGAAATCCAACACACGACACAAAATTCCTCAAAAACTTAAACATATCATCTCAATTAGACGGTGCTAACGCTGGGATCATCTTAAGTCGAAACGAGCAAACCAATCGGGCTCTTTGGGAAGTCGGATACATGTTAGAAAACATGTTTCTTCAAGCAAAAAGCTTAGGAATCTCATATAAATCAAAGGTCTTTACAAAAGAAGAAATCGGAAAATTAAAAAGAAACGGAATATCAGAGGCTGTAGCTGCCTTACTTCTCTAAGGTTAAGAGGAAGCGAATATGAACAAAAAACGGATTCTTCTTGCATGCACTTTGTTTTTGTTATTTCTTCCAAGTTTAACAGCAATCAATCAAAACTTTGCTCTAGGCCACAACGAGGAAAATGAATACGGAAATTTAAGTGATATGCCTCTTGAGACTGTGATTAGCCGCAGAATATCGATCCATTATGGTCCTTATTATGATCTAAATGCTACAGTTCCTTGGGAATTAGTTTCCAAAGTTCTCTGGGCAGCCTACGGATATACTTGGCGAGGCAGAACCGCCCCAAGCTTGTCAGGTTATCCCCTTATAATATACATATGTAACGAGACAGCTGCTTACAAGTATGACCCAAAAAACCAAAGCCTTAGTTTATGGAAGAGTGGAGATTATAGGAGGGCGGCAGGAGGTTATTATTCTCCAATAATGCTGTATATAGCGCTGGACACAAACCTTTGTGACGATGTGAATTTGGGTAATGCAGAAGCAGGATGCACAATTCAGAGCATCTACCTCATGGCAAACGCATTAAATCTTGGAACAGTCTGTGAAGGTGGCGAAGGGCTGAACAGAACTCGCATACAACAAAAGTTAGGTTTGCCCGAAAATGAAAAGGTCCTGTACCAGATGCCGTTAGGATACCCTCTGCCACCATACACCGACTACCAAAACCTCGTTCCAACATCTCGACCATCCTCGTCAGAACTACCTGAAATCCAAGACAGCTACCTATCCATCGAGGACGCTTTAGACTCAGTATTTTCCTCACATGAATGGAGTGAAAATCCCATAACCAAACAAGAACTTTCACAAGTGCTTTGGGCAAGCTACGGATACTCCTACTATGAAGACACTGCTACAAGCCCACCGAAAAGGCATAGAACCGTTCCTTCCGCTCACTCATACTACCCCATGAGAATTTACGCAGCCGACTCCTCCGGAGTATACGAATACCTCCCCAAACAACACACATTAACCACCCTCATAGCTGAAGACAGGCGACAGAGCATCGCACAAGCCAGCGGAAACACCTGGGCATCTTCCGCTCCACTCATAATCGCGACGGCGTGGGATGAGGATCGTATATCACAACCCCCTTCAGATCTAGAGTATCTGAAATGGGTTAATCTAACCATCGTCGAAGTTGGGTTGATAACTCAAAACGTCTACTTAGAAAGCGCCGCTTGGGGACTAATAGCTGACTGGGGCAAAGCAGACACAGACGAAGAGGCAATGAGAAATGCTCTTGGATTGATTGGACAAACACACCTACATCCAGCATCTATCATAACAGTGGGACATCCATCAACATATCTTCATAAAGCCATGTGGAACGAAACAATCTATCACATCGAGACGAAAACAAATTCAACCGTTTTAAACTTCACCTTCGATCAGCCAAACAGAAAAATAACCTTCAACTTTTCTGCCCCCTCAGGCACCACAGGCTTCTGCAACGTCACCATCCCAAACACTCTACTCTGGGGCGATTTCACAGTACTAATAAACGGAACCCCGCCCGCAGGCTTAACCCGAAAAGACAACGCCACACACACATCCCTACACTTCACATACAAACTCCTAAGCAGCCTAAACGTCCAAATAATCGGAGAACACGTGATACCAGAATTTCAAACGTGGACATCAATAATTCTCATATTCCTTGCACTTACAGTTACCATAATAATCTGCAAACGAAGACTACTAAACGTCAAGTGTATTTTCACGCGCGACTGATGTTTATGCTGAAGGCCCCCTTACAGTTGCAGGTGAGCATGTTTGACAAAAAATGCTTATGTGCTATGCACCGGATGCCCAGAGAGCAGGATTGATTCTGCTAGGGTGCAAAATTTCCTTGTGGAGAACGGGTGGAAGATAACCAATGATCTGAAGGAAGCAGATGTTATAGTATTTAGAGTATGTGGACTAACGGAAAAAACAGCCGAGGATTCCATTCAGATAATTAGAAAGATTAAAAGTAAGAAAAAAGGGAGCGCCCAGTTTATAGTATGGGGATGTTTGCCTAAGATAGACCCGGAAGCTCTTAGAACAGAATACAACGGGGTTACCTTTGGCGAAGAGGAAGTCACAACATTAAACAAGATTTTCGAAGCAAAAAAACCAATCGAAGAAGTCGTTGCAAATTATGTTATGCCTGCTTTCGAACTTAAGCGATCAGGCTTGTACGGCTTCCTTGGCAAACTGTATAATTTCGCCTCAAGACGCTTCAGCATCGCCCAAAACGAGTCAATTTTCCATATAAAGGTATCTACCGGATGTCTGGGGAACTGCAGCTTTTGTGCTGTTCGCAAATCTAGAGGATTAGTACGCAGTAAGAGCATAGACTGCATCCTTTCTGAGTTCAGAGATGGATTACGCAAGGGCTTTCGGTACTTCAGTCTGCTGGCGACTGATCTAGGGGACTATGGAAGGGATCTAGGATATAACCTTGTCGACTTGCTTGTCGAACTGACAAAGGAAAAAGGAGACTACAAGATTGGTTTAAGAAATGTCAACCCATGTCATCTGAACGAAATGTTTGAGGAGTTAAGACCGATTTTTTCAAGCGGGAAAATATGGTTTTTATCCTCTGCCGCTGAAACTGGAAGCGATAGAATTCTGAAACTAATGCGCAGAAGCTATAAGATTCAGGATTTCAAGAAATGCATCCAAATTCTTAACAAAGAACATCCAAATATCTTATTGAGAACCCAGCTGATGGTGGGCTTTCCAACAGAAACCGTAGAAGATTTCCAAAAATCTCTGCGCCTTCTTGACGAGTTAAAAATTGATTGGGTCGAGGTTTACAAGTTCTCTCCCAGACGTGGGACCTTAGCAGCCAAAATGACCGGGCAAGTCCCGGAGAAAATTAAAGAAGCCAGGTTTCGCCAACTAACTCTTAAGGCTATAGCGCAACGCCCCCACAGGAAAGTGGAACAAATATTACAATCATATCTTAAATCATACTGTGAACGCCAAGATTGGATCCCGTCAAAACCTGAAGCATGTGTATAGGGTGGAATAACATTGGAAGCTGAAAAACTCACTAATAAAATCAAGGCGATAGCATTGAATTCTGGCGCCGAGTTAGTTGGTTTTGTCTCTTCAGAAAAACTTGAAAAAGGAGCCCCACAAGGACATAGGCCTTCCGATCTTATGCTGGATGCAAAGAGTGCGATAACATTAGCGTGCGGCAGACAGATGAACGAGGATCGAAACTATGTTTACAAATGGGGACCCGACTTTAGCTTAACCTATATCAAATTAAAGAATGAGATTAAGCAACGTCGAAGAGAGGCTAGGCAATCCCTCGAGGCAGTGAAAAATTTTCTAATGGAAAGAGAATTCAAAGCCGTTACTGAACCACATGGTTGGTCGGGCATCTTATCATTCAAAATGTCCGCCTACTTAGCGGGATTAGGTGTTTTTGGAAAAGGAAGTTTCCTCGTCCACCCACAGCTTGGCCCCCTCAACATTCTAGCTTGCATTTTGACTGACGCACCCTTAAATTATG
>Ga0224501_10000426_pt1 | contig 34143 bp, 34 predicted proteins | sample SF_Oct11_sed_USG_4_FD_169105 | JGI IMG/M metagenome (GOLD analysis project Ga0224501, IMG submission 169105) | Sediment microbial communities from San Francisco Bay, California, United States - SF_Oct11_sed_USGS_8_1 | ecosystem: Environmental > Aquatic > Marine > Sediment | place: USA... | reverse complement strand
GCCCGCCGAGCTGTGGCAGGAGTCGGGGCGCTGGGGAGTGATGGGGGCGGAGATGCTGCGCCTTACCGACCGCCACAACCGTGAGTTCTGCTTCGGCCCGACGCACGAGGAGATCATCACCGACCTTATCCGCAACGAGTTGCGCTCTTACAAACAGCTACCGGCCAATTTCTACCAGATCCAGACCAAGTTCCGCGACGAACGCCGCCCGCGCTTCGGTGTGATGCGGGCCCGCGAGTTCCTGATGAAGGACGCATACTCCTTCCATATCGATGAGGCCTCGCTGAAGGAGACCTACGCGGTGATGCATGAGGCCTATAGCCGCATCTTCACCCGCCTCGGGCTCGACTTCCGCCCGGTGCTGGCCGACACCGGCGCCATCGGCGGCAGCGGCTCGCACGAGTTCCACGTGCTGGCCGACTCGGGCGAGGACGCCATCGCCTTCTCCAGTGAGAGCGACTACGCCGCCAACGTGGAGAAGGCCGAGGCGCTGGCGCCACAGGGAGAGCGCCCCGCCCCATTTAATGAGATGACGGTAGTCGACACCCCCGATCAGCACTCCATCGAAGAGGTCTCCGCCTTCCTTAAGGTAGAGGCCCGGCAGACCCTGAAGACCCTCATCGTACGCGGCTGTGACGAGAATGGTGAGGCGGAGGGGGTGGTCGCCCTGGTGGTGCGTGGCGACCATGAGCTTAACGAGATCAAGGCGGCCAACCTGCCACAGGTCTTCTCCCCGCTGACCATGGCCTCAGATGACGACATCCGCTCCGCTATCGGCTGTGAGCCCGGCTCCATCGGGCCGGTAGGGATCGGTACGCCGATGATCGTCGACCGCGACGCGGCGATGATGGCCGACTTCGTCTGCGGCGCCAACGAGACCGGCAAGCACCTCACTGGGGTCAACTGGGGGCGTGACCTGCCCGAGCCCGCAGTGGCCGACATCCGCAACGTGGTGGAGGGCGACGCCAGCCCCGACGGCAAGGGGGTGCTCACCATCAAGCGTGGTATCGAGGTGGGCCACATCTTCCAGCTGGGCAACAAGTACAGCGAGGCGATGAAGGCCAGCGTGCTGGATGAGAACGGCAAGGCGGTCACCATGACCATGGGCTGCTACGGCATTGGCGTCTCACGTGTAGTGGCCGCCGCCATCGAGCAGAACCACGACGAGAATGGTATTATCTGGCCCAACGCCATCGCCCCGTTCCAGCTGGCGATCCTGCCGATGAATATGCACAAGTCAGAGGCGGTGCGCGAGGCGGCGGAAAAACTTTACACCGAGTTAACCGCGGCCGGTTACGAGGTGCTGCTGGATGATCGCAATGAGCGCGCCGGGGTGATGTTCGCCGACATGGAGCTGATCGGCATCCCGCATCGCATCGTCATTGGTGAGCGTGGTCTGAAGAGTGGAGTGCTGGAGTACAAGGGACGCCGTGACAGTGAAAATCAGGAGATCCCTCAGGGTGAGCTGCTCGATTTTCTGGCCGCAAAACTCAAACCCTGATCCTGCGATGTAACTGTTGCGCCATCACAAAAAGAGTGGCGCAGAGACAACCCATGGCGTGTGCCTGATAGACCACCTCCCCCCCGGCCGCCTCGCGGCTGCCGGGAAGGGGTCCCTGCCACATCTCGTATCCCACCTTGAGTACCATTACGGCGATGATCACCATCGACTCCCGATCACCACGTAGCGCCTGACTCAGTGCAGCGGCAAAGAGCATCCCGTGCAGCAGACCGGAGAGCCCCACATACCAGTCGAGCCGGGGCATCCACCAGAAAAGTCCCAGAGAGATCCCGATCGCGCAAAGGCCAATTAGATAGACCCACTGCGAAAGCGTGAGCGTACGCCCCACCAGTAGCCATACCAGTACAAGTCCCGCTAGGTTCATCCAGAGGTGTGCCCAGCTTAGATGAACCAGATGTCCGCTAAGCAGTCGCCACCACTCACCGTTACCAATCTCCGTGCGCTGATAACGCAGGAGTGTCGCAAGCTCACTACCGGCAACCGCGATCAGTAGTGCGCTACAGGTCAGCAGCAGTGGGATGATCCACTGGCGTACGTCACCTCTACTCTGCTTCGCTTCCAAAGATTGCCCCGCTTAACGTCCCCATCTATGATGTAGCGATAGTAGCTTATAAGGGACGATCATTTCGACCATGCAATATGTTGCCCGACAGACCCGGCGCCCCTTGATACAGCTTTTCTGCTGCCTGTTGCTCATGGTGCTGAGCCCGTTGACACAGGCCAATACCGCAACACGTGTTGTCGATCAGGATCTGAAGCAGCGCCTGGTAGTAGCACTGGCTCAGATTGACGACAAGGTTGATCGCTTCGATGCGGAGGTGTGGCTGGTCGACAAGTTCCAGCGCCTGAAGAGTCGACTGAAATATAAAGACTATCACGAAGAGGAGTTGCTCACCCTGTTGCAGCAGGTGCATATCGAGGCGCGACGGGCCAAACTCTCACCGGAGCTGGTACTCTCTGTGATTCAGGTAGAGAGCAATTTTGATCGCTTCGCCATCTCCTCTGTCGGCGCGCGTGGGCTGATGCAGGTCATGCCATTCTGGTTACAGGAGCTAAAACGTCCGGATGACAATCTGTTTGAACTACAGACCAACCTGCGCTTCGGCTGTACCATCCTGCGCTACTATCTTGATATGGAGAAAGAGAATCTGACACGCGCTCTGGCAAGGTATAACGGTAGTCGCGGCAGTTATGAATATCCCAGTAAGGTCTACAAGGCGCTACGCACTACCTGGTATAAATAACTCAACCAATTGTAAAACCGGGCGGTAGTTCCAACGCCACCTCTTCACAGCGAACATCACTGACCTGCGCCATATCAGGCCCCTGCCACAACCAGCGTTGTAACTGTTCAAGGGCAGCCTCATCACCGCACGCTATCACCTCTACACTGCCATCACGCAAGTTGGTAGCGGATCCCTTTAACCGCAGCCGCCCTGCCTGCCGGCGGGTCGAGTCCCTGAACCAGACTCCCTGTACTCTCCCTGTGACAATGCAGCGTGAACAACGCAAAACAGTTCTGTCATCTGCACCGCACATTCGTACTAATTTTCTGCCTGCAGTGTGATCAGCTTTACCGACTGGTAGTAACCATTAATCGTCTCGCCGGTCTTGACGTAGACATCAAGCACCCGTGCATTAAATGGCGCAACGATCTGACGAAGATCAAGGTTGTGCTGTTTTTCGCTCACCGCAAAGAGTGCCCGCTGATAACTGCTTTTAGCCGCCGCCTCAGCAATTCTTGCAACAGTCAAATCGTGCTCAGAAAGCAGGGTGCGATCATAGAGCTCCTCACTACGCTGCAGCTCACTTGCGGCCTCCTTGAGCAGGAGCTTTTGATGGGCGAGCTCTGCACGCGCCTGTTGAAGATCGGCAGCCGCTACTTTGGTGTCAAGCTGTATCAACAAAACTCCCTTCTTAACCCTCTCGCCCGACTTTATCTTTACCGCTACTACCTCTGCGGCGAGATTGCTGGAGAGTGTTAGCATATTTTCGGATCCGGCTTGCCCGTATGATGCATTCACATAGAGAGCGGTGATACCGAACAGAAGCAGAACCGGTAGCAAGAGACCTCTTTTAATTACCATTACTCCCCTCCTTTATCCTCGTGTCATCTACCGCGAGTAACTGGTCCATCTCCACGCCAACCAATGAACGCAGATGCTCCCATGCAAGGGCTGTCTCAAAGTCCACCTTCAGAAGTGCCAGCTGCGCTTCACTCAACCGCACCATGGCATCACCCAGATCAGCCTTCACCTCCATTTCATAGTTGGCACGGCTGCGATCCAGATAGAGCTCACGATACGCCAGAGTACTCTCTTCTCGCTGGCGTCTGATCATAAGTCGCCGTATCGAAAACCACTGTTCCAGTAGTGCCTGACGCAATTCATGACGTGACTCCGTCAGTTTTCCCCTTAAACGCATCACCTCAGCCTCTGCAGTGGCTATAGCTGCATCGACACGACCACCATTGTAGATTGGAATACTCAGGGTAACCCCCGCGCGCAGACTGTCACTGGAACCCAACTCTCGAGTGTAACTTGATGCCTCAATCTCACCATCAAGACGAGGGAGCTTACTGTTTTGAGCCGCGGTAGTTCGTTGCAATGCGGCATCAAGCTCCAGCTTCAGTGACATCAATCGGGGATTATGCTCAAAAGCCAACTGCAACAACCTTTCATAGTCTGGTAGCTTGCGTTGGGCATGACTAAATTCTGGGCTTACCAGTTCAGAGGGTAATTCATCGGGGCGGTTAAGAATATTGGCTAGGATAGATCGAGTCAGACGCTGATTTGATTCGCTCTGCAGCACCTGATATCTAACATTCTGGTAGAGACTCTCCTGCTCCATTACCTCAATATCTGAAGTCTGCCCCAACTCCTGATGACTCTTCATGCGATCCAGCGTGACATAGGCAACCGCCATCGCTTCATTATCACGAAAATTCTCCTGATCAGCCTGTAGTACATTAAAAAAGGCCTGCATAATCGCCACACGCTGTTGATCCTGAGTTGACTGATAGTGACTCACCATCGCCTGCGCCTCACTTCGGGCTGCCTGTTGCAATGCGCCACTACGTCCAAAATCGTAAAGTGGCTTTCGTACAAATATAGAGCCCTTGTGATCATCAATCACATCACCACCCTGTGAAGGTGATGTCTCAACCCAACGCAATCTCCCCTCTGCAATAATGCTCAGATCATCTTCAGCTTCACTAGTCTGGAGCCGTGCGTTTGCCTTCGCCTGGGCCGAACGGGCCTGTTGCATGGACGCTGTGTCGCACTCCAGCTGTGACAGTGCATTATCTAGTGTCAGGGGTTGAGGTAATGGCTTTGAACAATCCGCCTGTACCGAAACAGGTAGTAATATGGCGATAAGCGAGCCAACTATGCAGATCCGAGTCACTGCATGCTCTGGCATTGATTACTTCTTTTTACTGCGCTTATAACGGGTAAATGTGGTATCTCGATAGTGTCCCTCTGCCACAAATTCACCCATCAACATAAACTCATCAATACCTGATGTCTTACCTGTATGACGATGTATCCGCTCACCATTCAGATCAAAAAAGGCAAACACAGGTGTTGCACGAACCCGATGTTGTTTGAAGGCATAATCTTTTTGCGACATCCTGCTGCCATCAAAGTCCACGATCTCCAGATCGCCCTCTATATCTACCGCAAAGAGGAGAAATTTTTCCCGGTAATATTCCTGCACCGATGGACGATTAAGTACGTTTCCCTTCATGTAATGACAGAATGGACACTCATCCATCTCAAAGAAGATCATAATTCCCTTCTTCCCTTCATCGCGGGCAGTCACCAGCTCTTCGGAGAAATCACCAAATGTTTCATTAAAGAAATAGGTATAGGGATCGCGCGGCGTCTCTGCCCACACTATGGCCGGCAGAAGAGTGATTGTACATAATATGACAAAAATTCGATTACAGTATGTCTTCATAGTTAGTCACGACTTGCACTTTTCTCAGGAACATAGTCTTTAATGAATTTCTCTATAGCATCAACGGTTACGGGCCCAACATGTTTTACTACCGCCACACCATTCGGATCGATTAGGTAGGTTGTCGGAAAGTTTTCTACATTGTCAAAGGCGGGCATCCCAGCTACCAGCGGTACTACGGGATATGTCATGAAGTAATCATCTACAAACTCTTTTAATACCTCTAACTGTAGCATCTCCATATCGATCCCGATCACTACTGCATCATCATCTTTATGATTCTCATGAAAATGGACCAATTCAGGGATCTCTTCCAGACACGGGGGGCACCACGTTGCCCAGTAATTAAGCACCACCCACTTTCCGCGATAGTCGGATAACTTAAAAGTTCGACCATCCAGGTCGGTGAGTTCAAGGTCAACCTGCATTGCAAGTAGTGGAGCGCTAAAAACAAACAGTACGAATAGTGCAAAAACTCTCATGTTAGCTACCATATGGCATTTCATAGACCTTCGACTGTTCATACATGTAGAAGTTTCACTATTCAGGCTTGTGAGACTTTCCCTCACCAACATGCGAGAGAAATAGCGCAAGTCCAAGCAGGCATATACCGGCTGCCAGATACAATAGATCCAGTGCAGATTTGAAAGCCATACCGATCGCATGCTCAAAGAACTTAACGATCAGAATCATCAGGATCACCTTGGCCAGACGCCCCTTAAGGTCATCAAGACTGGTAATTAACATCACGTTGGATGCCTTCTCGGACTGCTCTGCCTTTTCAATCTTACTGATAAAGAGTTCATATAATCCAAGAGAGAATATCAGTAACACCGTCGCCAGGAGATAGCCATCGACAATTTCCACAACGTGGGTAATGGTACTGCTACGTAACTCATTTCTTGCAGCACTATCCAGCGCCGGGGAGGCATACTCTCCCAGGTGGCTTATCATGTAGAAGGCATCCACCGTCGCCATATAAAACACCGCCAATGCACTCAACAGACTCGCCACTACGGCAAATAGCACCGCCAGACGACTCTCCCACAAGATGCTCTCAAAAATGTTCTCAATTGCCTTCATACAGCCATCACCACCGAACAGTTTTCCAAATTTATAACCATTCCAGACAAATGAAAAGGGCTCCATAAGGAGCCCTTTCCCAATCACTGTGTGTCGTTAGTGATTTAGCGTGAGAGATAGGCCTCATCGCTAGACTCAACAACACCGATAGACCAGGCACCACGGTTACGGGCATGGTTAACCGCTGCATCGATCTCCGCCGCAGAGGCATCACGCTGGATTACCAGATTCTGACCGGGGTAGATCAGGTCAGCATCTTTGATCTGGCTACGATTGGCCTTATAGATGAGTGGCCACTGGTACGGGTTACCATAGATGGAACTCTTTGAAGAGATGCCCCACAGGGTATCACCGGACATGACGGTGTAACCGTCGTTCGCAACAGGCTTCGCCTTGTTCATCTCCGCCTGATGCTGACGCAGGGCGTTTTCGGCCTGACGACGCGCCTGGTTGGCCAGTTCAATAGCCTTCGGATAGTCTTCGGCAGCGAAAGCCTCCTCGGCCTGCTTGATCAGCTCTTCGGTATCACGCCACTCGGCACCAGCGTCTTTGGCACGCTCGTTGGCAGCCTTGGCATCGGCGATAGCCTGCTCAGCGATTGCGCGCTGATCTTCCGGCTCTGGCTCCGGAGTGCTGGCACAACCTACCGCAATACTCAGCACAAGTGCGATTAGTGCGGCAAATTTAACTCCTTGGAAAATGTTCATTGTCTTGTTGTCTCCACTGTTTGGATTTATTGAATAACGCAGTACCCTGTAGGGGAAATTAGCACTTGCTGTAAAACCGTGTCAAGGTAACTTGCGTGACCATTTCCACACTTTTTGCGCCATTATGTTAAAAATCACTTCACACGTTTGGCCGCCAACGCCTCATCCCTCGCTTTGATTGCCAACGCTCTCGCCACGACTGCGGCCATGCGTGCCGCCTCATACTCACCCTGATTGAGGGTCCGTGTTGCCAATTCCATTGAATCTTCCGCACTGCGCAACTTCTGTTCCGCATATTTTGCAGCATCTGCCTCCCTTGCTGCCTCCAGAGCCTGCCGTGCATCGCTCATCTCCTGTACAGGCGGCACTACCGCACAGCCTACCAGTAAAATGGTGCCTACAATCAATAGTAAATATGTGTGTAATTTCAAAGGCATACTGTTTTCATGCCGACTGGCTTTTCAGCCTCATTATTGGGGGGATATCTGATGCAAACGCTATCATTGCCCCTATAGGCTGTCAAGTCATAAGCCGTTAGAATGGCGATACTTAATAATTAACGGGATCATAGCCAGCAATGCCAGAAATACTCGTCCTCTACTATAGTCGTCGTGGCACTACCGCTGAGATGGCAAGGCTGATCGCTCGTGGTATCGAAGAGGTTGATGGGGTACAGGCAAGAGTGCGTACAGTCCCTGAAGTTTCTGCCGTCTCTGAGGCCACTGAAGAGAGTATTCCCTCTTCGGGCGCCCCTTACGTTGAACTTAATGATCTGACCGAATGTGCGGGGCTGGCGCTAGGTAGTCCCACCCGCTTCGGTAACATGGCTGCACCACTCAAATATTTTATCGATACCACATCACCGCTGTGGCTCTCAGGTAAGATGATCGGTAAACCTGCTGCTGTATTTACTTCAACATCCAGCCTCCATGGTGGTCAGGAGAGTACCCTCCTGTCGATGATGTTGCCTCTCTTGCACCACGGCATGCTCATAACCGGCCTGCCCTATAGTGAAACAGATCTGCTTCATACCACTGGTGGAGGCACCCCCTATGGTGCGAGTCACTATGCCGGGGCCGATAACAATTTGCCTATTAGCCGTGAAGAACATCGCCTCTGCATCGCGCTTGGCAAACGACTCGCCAACCTCGTCAAGTCACTGGAGACAGAGAATGGATAAACTGAGACGTGTTCGTCTACTTGCGCTATGTGGATACTTTGGTCTGTGGCTGCTGCTACCTCTCTGGTATGGCTGGCTCTCCCCCTCAGAGCTACCTGTAGGATTGGTACTGGGGGTACTGTTAACGCCATTGCTATTTCCATTACGCGGTATTTTGCAGGGGCGCCCCTATACCTTTGCATGGAGCAGTTTTCTTGCGCTTTTCTATTTCATTCACGCTGTGCTTGAACTCTACAGCACTCCGCAGGATCGCTACCTCGCTCTTATCGAGTTACTCCTTAGCATCATTTTTTATATCGGTGCGGTAAGTTACGCCAAACTCGGAGGACAGGCGTTAAAACAGCGTCAGGAGAAAGAGACTACCGAATAAAGGTTCGCACGAAAGGAATCGTTAGCCTGCGTTGCGCCGCCAGTGAGCCCTCATCCAGTCTGTCGAGCAGGGCGAACAGATCACGCATATCGCGGGAGGAGTGGTTTAGCAGATACTCCGCCACCTCCACCGGCATCTCCATACCTCGATGCTCAGCCCGCATACGCAGTGCCTGCGATTTTTCACTATCGTTCAACGGCTGTATCTGAAAAACCGGCCCCCAGCCGAGACGGGACAACAGATCGGGAAGCAAGATCCCCAGTGCTGCAGGGGAGCCATTTCCAGCAACGATAAGACGATGGCCCACGTCACGCATCCTGTTATAGAGGTGAAACAGTGCAACTTCCCACTCACTGTTGCCAGCCAGCAGCTCCACATCATCAATCGCGACCAGTGTCATCTGCTCCATTTCATCAAGCATCTGCGGCGACATTGTCATGCACTCAGTCAAAGGCAGATAGGCGGCACGTCCACCTGCCTCGCTTACCTCATGACAGGCCGCTTGCAAAAGATGGCTACGTCCACTGCCATCAGAGCCGCCAATATAGATGAATGGCTCATGGCCCTGTTCCAGGGCGTGAAGTAATGCCGCATTTCCCCCTGACAGAAAATTGGCAAAGGTCGCGCCATCCCTGAGTCCGATACGCAGAGGGAGCTGTTCACCTTGAGTGGGGGTCATTCGTCTGCTTCTGAGTGTCCATAAAGAGTGCTGCCTACATACCGCTCATGGGTATAGCGCAATAACACCATCACCACAGCTGCAACGGGTAATGCCAGCAGAATACCGACAAAGCCAAATAACTGACCACCCGCCAGTACGGCAAAGATCACCGCTACAGGATGAAGACCAATCTTCTCACCTACCAGTAGCGGCGTTAATACCATCCCCTCGAACATCTGGCCAATACCGAAGACGATCACGACATACAGTACTGGCAGTAGCTCCTGAAACTGCATCAACGCAGCTATTCCCGCCACCACAATTCCGACAATAAAACCAAGATAGGGCACAAAGCTGACAACGCCAGCCAACATACCAATCAGCACGGCCAACTCCAGCCCAACGATGCTCAGGCCAATCGAGTAGATCCCACCCAGTGCCATCATCACCGTCAACTGTCCACGTAGAAAGGCGCCCAGCACCTCATCTGATGACCGTGCCAACCGAACCACAACCTCTTCATAACGACGAGGAATGAGCTCATGTACCCGCGCCACCAGAATGTCCCAGTCACGTAACATGTAAAAAGTCACTACCGGTATTAACACCAGGTTACCGATCCAGCCCAGCAGCGTGACCCCCGATTTTGAGATCACCCCAATCGCCCCTTTTACCGCTCCTCCTGCCTGCTGCCACTGGGCACGCATCGACTCCTGCAGGGCCGCCAGATCTAGCAGAGGCCCATCAAAGCCGAGCCTTTCGCTCACCACCGGGATCGCGGTCTGCTGCAACCAGTGAAGATAGTGAGGTAATTTACTGATGAGTAGCGTCACCTGGCGCTCCAGCAGCGGCAACAGAATGATGAGTAGCAGAAGGGCGCACAACGTCAGGGTGACAAAGACAGCAACTACAGAAAGGGTGCGGGAAAACCCCCAGGACTCAAGCCGATCCACCAGAGGGTCACCAATGTAGGCAAGTACTGCCGCCACCACAAATGGCATCAGTACCGGTGCTAACAGGTAGAGCAGCACACCGCCAAAACTCAAACCCGCCAGAAAGAACCACTTCTGCGATTCGCTCATCCTATGCTCCCTGCGCTCCCCTCGAACAGTGGCGTGCCCGTCGAGACCACTCCCAGACATAATTGATACCGCTCCAGAGGGTGGTAATGGCAACTGCAGCAATGAAGAGTGTCAGCACAAACTCAGGGAGAGATAGCCCCGCCTGTATGATCATGACCAATAACACCAACATGATTTGCAGAACGGTATTGGCCTTGCTGATCAGGGTTGGCGCCATCTCCACGTAACCGCAAAGATGGTGATAGATTAACGCTCCGCCGATGATCACCACATCGCGCAATAGCACTAACACCACCAACCACCAGGGCAACAGTCCTAACCATCCCATGGTCGTGTAGCTTGAGACCATCAGCAATTTGTCGGCCAGCGGGTCTAGAATCGCCCCAAGGCGGGAGCGCCAGTCAAACCGTCTAGCCAGGTACCCATCCAGCCCATCACTCACACCGGCAATAGCAAACAGTAATAACGCCAGGGCAAAATCGCCGCCCAGCATCAGGATGACGACAGGCGGCACCAGCAAGATGCGAAGAATGCAGATCAGATTGGGGATATAGCGCGCTTTCACGGTAGCAGACGGTAGTAACGCTCTGTCATAGCTGAAGATGGCCCCGCTGCGCCATCTTCGTCCTGCACCGTATCTTGCTGAATCACCGACTCCCTTTGTCCAGATGGTGATTGCGGCACAATCTCGGAGATAGCCATCGCTGGCCGAGTGGCCTCTGCCAGCACATCGCCCATTTGAATGGCGTGCAGCACAGCATCCCACCCACCCACAATATTCAGCATGAAGTCGGCACTATTCGCGTCCGCCCGAGTGAGCGTAACCAGTTTCACGCCGTGCAGTGAGGAAAGATAATCCTTAACACGGCGAAAACCGGCCATGCCCGTCACATCACTGACGTGAAAGAGGAGTTGCTCAGCCCTCTGGTGGCTGGTCGAGATAAAATAGCTGGCCAGATAATCAGCCGTTCCGCTAACCCCGTTGGCAATCACCTCACTAACTTTTCTGTGGCTATAGTCCCACTCGTGGCGCCCCCCCTGATAGAGCAGAGTCCAGTGCGCCTCCCACATCGAACCTACCGGGTAGAGCTTTCCGATCAGGATCGCCTCACTCTCATATCGGGCCGATGCAGACTCGATATTATCGGTAAAGCCCCCCCACACATCGACCGCCCTGACACGGGACTGGTCTGTCAAATCGAGCAGTGGCAGCTTCACCGGTATCGCTCGACTCTCTGCCATGACCTCAACGACCTCACGTACCAGACCACGGTCATTGGCCCCAACCAGTTGACGCTGCTTCTCATCGTCCACCGCCAACCACGCCAGCGTGACCGGCCGCGCAGCACTCCACACCGTAAAACCGAGACGCTGCAGCAGACCATCGACGCTGCCGCGGTCAAAACTCACATGCAAAAAAAGCTTCGTCCCAGTCGACGACTCACTTCGCTCACCGGTTGGTGATGATTCACTGCGATAGCGGTACTGCTGGACATAACGCCTCGCATTGGCCATTTCAGCTCGTAGCGCCTCATCCTCCAGCACCTCGGTACGTCCGGAGACCTTCAGCAATACCTTGCCCAGCGCCTCCTGCATCGCCTCATTGCGACTCTCACGCCCCTGATCGGCCAACTCAATCTCGGCCTCATACATGCCCATAGGCGGTGCCGCCTGCAGCACGCCCCCCCAGATGACTAGCAGCGCCCCAAGCGCCATGTAATTAAGGTATCTCATGGAGTGGCAAGCTATGTCAGCCCATGCCACAAGTCAAGATAGCCGCAGGAAGACGTGGTCACATCGTGCTGATAGAATACGCGGTTTCTTCCCGGCCTCAGTGCCATCGCCTCTTTGGAGAGCAACACCGTGAGTAACGACAAACAGCAACCATCCGGCCTCAGCTATCGTGACGCCGGTGTAGATATCGATGCAGGCAACAGCCTGGTCGAGCGCATCAAACCCCATGCCAAACGCACCCTGCGCCCCGAGGTACTGGGCGGTCTGGGCGGTTTCGGCGCGCTGTTCGAGATCCCGCTGGATCGCTACCGCGAACCGGTACTGGTCTCCGGTACAGACGGTGTCGGCACCAAGCTGAAGCTGGCCATTGAGATGGGCAAGCACGACACCATCGGTATTGACCTGGTGGCAATGTGTGTCAACGACCTCATCGTTGGTGGCGCCGAACCACTCTTCTTCCTCGACTACTACGCCACCGGCCATCTTAACGTCGATGCCGCCGCCGATGTCATCAAGGGGATCGCCGATGGTTGTGAGATCTCCGGCTGCGCCCTCACCGGTGGTGAGACCGCCGAGATGCCCGGTATGTATGAGGGCGATGACTACGATATGGCCGGCTTCTGTGTCGGTATCGTCGAGAAGAGCGGCATCATCGACGGTAGTAAGGTGAAGGCAGGTGACGCCCTGCTCGGCATCGCCTCCTCTGGCCCCCACTCCAACGGGTACTCATTGATTCGTAAGGTGCTGGAAGTAAGTGGAGCCTCACTCTCTGATGATTTCCACGGCAAGAGTCTGGGCGAGACCCTGCTGGAACCAACCCGCATCTACGTCAAACCACTGCTCGACCTGATCAGCAAGCTGGAGATCCACTCTCTGTGCCATATCACCGGCGGAGGTCTGCCCGAGAACCTGCCGCGCGTCCTGCCCGACGACTGCCGCGCCGTTATCGACAGCAAATCCTGGCAGCGGCCGCCGGTCTTCGACTGGCTGCAGCAGCAGGGCAATATCGCCGATAGCGAGATGTATCGCACCTTCAACTGCGGCGTCGGCATGGTGGTCGCCGTCAGTGCCGATGAGGCCGAAAGGGCCATTGAGATCCTTCGGTCCAATGGTGAAGAGGCGGTAGTGATCGGTACCATTGAGACGTTCAGCGAGGGCGCGCAGGTCGTTATCAAGTAATGACAGCAGGGAAGTTACCCATTGTTGTGCTGATCTCGGGGGGCGGCTCCAACCTGCAGGCGATCATTGATGCTGCAAGTAACGACATGCCGGTCGCGATAAGAGCGGTGATCAGCAACAGGGCGGACGCCTACGGACTGGAGCGTGCAAGGGAAGCCAATATTGAGACCGTGGTTGTCGACCACACCCAATTTGACAGCCGCCAGGCCTTCGACACCGAACTGGCCCGCGTCATCGACCGGTTTGGGCCCGGACTGGTAGTACTGGCAGGTTTTATGCGAATCCTCAGTGATGACTTTGTCCACCACTACGAGGGGCGCATGCTCAACATACACCCCTCGCTACTCCCCAAATACAAGGGCACCAACACCCATGCCCGCGCCATTGATGCAGGGGACAGCGAGGCCGGCTGCAGCGTCCATCTGGTCACCACTGAACTCGACTCTGGTCCCGTACTGCATCAGGCACGAGTCCCCATCCTTCCTGATGACACCCCCGAACTTCTCGCCGCCCGTGTACTGGAGCAGGAGCATCTCATCTACCCTGAGGCGATTCGCCAATTTGCCATCACCAGACTCAAATAAATCGAGTCTGTAAAGAGAATCACCGCCTGGTCAGGCCGCAAACAGTCAAGTAGAAATAGCACTTCACAACCACTATACTCCCCATTCCCCTGTTACCCATCAGGGATTTCTAATCTAATAACGACTTCGCACTATTTAAGGAAGGATAGAACATGAACCGATACTACAGCCTACTGCTTCTCGCCCCATTTACTGCCCCCGCATTCGCCGCTGACCCGCCCAGCCCGGCAGAGGTTCGCAAAGTAATGCAGTACTATCAGGATGGCAGTGATGTCATGCTGGTTGAATCAAAGTTCTGCACCGAGGTGGAGAAGGCGGGTGACAACAAAAACGAGTGCGCTGAGGAGATCAATGCCACCACCATTGAAGAGGGAAGCCGTCCCCTCGTATGGATGAATTTCTTTGTCCCTGGCAGCGACAGTGCAAACGTGCTGATACAGTTCAAACATAAGGGCAAGGCGCTGAAGAGTGACGAAATGTCACTCAGTAATGCCATTCGCTACCGTACCTGGAAGAGCCTCCCCACCTCGAAGACTGGCCCGTGGGAGATCGCCGTTGAGCAGGAGACCGCAGAGGGCTATCGCCCCGTCACCACCCTTAGCTACTCTGTAGTTGAGAAAGTTGAGCGTGCGGAATAGATTGTTCTAGCGGGGAGCGGGCCGCCCCGCCCTCTATCCGCCCGAACATTGCGCAGGTTACCGTACACGCTGATTTTTTAAGTTCGACCATAACAGATTAACAACACCTATATATGGGGGGGAAAATGATTAATAAAAAAGTACTACTCGTCAGTCTAACCGGCACGCTGTTCTGTGGCAGTGCCCTTGCCGGGGAATACATTAAAATGTGGCCCTACAAGGATCCCAACTGGGACCCAGAGTTTAATCTCTCGGTTACTGCCGGCCAGTTCGATCCCAGTCCAAATGGCATGCAAAATGAAACCAGTCTTGGTTTGCAGCTCTCACTCAACTGCCCCTGGTTTGGGCCGCCTGTAGGGGCCCTGCGTCAGCAGTTTAATCTCAACAAGGTAGATGGTGATGGGTATGACCTGACCACCTTCGAGATCAATCCCCGCTGGTATGCTGTGGACGGTAATCTGCGTTACGGCGCAGGTCCTGGCTTTGGTTACATGTGGATCAAACCTGAATCGTCCTTATTGGGTGATGAATCCAGCTTCACCCTACAGGTGAGTGCTGCAATAGAATATCGCATTGATAATATCTCACTTAGCGCAGGTACTCGCTATCAGCATACGAGTAACCAGGATATGTGGGGCAGCGGTGACGGTATGAACAATATAATCACCGATATAAAAATTGGTTTCGATTTTTAGTTCTAAATCGTTTCAGAAAAAAGGCAGCCGATGGCTGCCTTTTTTTATCACATCACTTAAGATGGACGTTGAGGATTACTCGTCTGCCTCCTCGGCCAGCCTCGCCTTGACGCATTCCGCAATATAAGCCGCAGCCTTATCTCCCTCTAGTTGCATTACCTTTACCGCATTCTCGCAGTAGGCACGCGCCTCACCTTCAGAGGCTACCGCCTGACCGTTCAACCAGATCAGGAGCAGCGCGCTCATTAAAAATCGTTTCTTCATCTCAGACTCCTCAACTGTCTCTTTGTGATAATCCTGTATTGCCCCGTCAGCATAGCCAGAAGCACCACAGGGGGCAACGCAAAATTCCCTTCACTTGTCCTTACTAACACCATGCTTATTGCTGCTCGTGTGACGACTTCTCCCTGCCACACTTCCTCGAGCCTGACCCTTGAAGGAACCTGCCTTCTTCGGCTTTGCGCGTCTCTCGCCACCACCCTCTTTTGCGCTAGTAGGCGGCCCAGCTTTGGGTTTCTTCGGCTTTTTCGGCTTATTACCTTCTGGTTTGAGCTGGGTTAGCGGCAGATTCTGTGTCGGCACAAAACCGGGCTCCTGTTCTCGCACCAAGGTCAGGCGAATCAGGTTCTCAATGGCGGCCAACAACTTCACCTCATCGGCGCTGACCAGTGAGATCGCCTCCCCCTCGCTACCGGCCCGCCCGGTACGACCGATACGGTGGACGTAATCCTCCGGCACATTGGGCAGCTCGAAGTTGATCACATGGGGCAGCTCAGCGATATCAATACCGCGTGCCGCGATGTCCGTGGCCACCAGCACCCGCACCTTGCCTGACTTAAAGTCGGCCAGCGCCCTGGTACGCGCCCCCTGACTCTTGTTGCCATGGATCGCCGCGGCCGAAACGCCATCTTTTAACAGCTTTTCTGCCAGACGGTTGGCACCGTGTTTGGTGCGTGTGAAGACCAGCACCTGATCCCAACCGTTGTCGCGCACCAGGTGGCTCAACAGCGCGGGCTTGCGCCCCTTGTCCACCTCGAACACCGACTGTTTCACCGTCTTCGCCGCCGCATTGCGCGGGCTCACCGAGATCTCCACCGGGTCATTGAGCAACCCCTGCGCCAGGGATCGAATCTCACTGGAGAAGGTGGCGGAGAAGAGCAGGTTCTGCCGCTTTTTCGGCAGCAGGGCGAGAATCTTCTTGATGTCGCGGATAAACCCCATATCGAGCATGCGATCCGCCTCGTCCAGCACCAGGATCTCCAGCTGGTCGAACCTCACCGCGTTCTGGTTGTAGAGATCCAGCAGACGACCCGGCGTGGCGATCAACACATCCACCCCTTTTCTCAGGCGCATCATCTGCGGATTGATCTTCACCCCGCCAAAGACCACCGTGGAGCTAAGAGGCAGATACTTGCCATAGGTCTCCACACTCTCGGCCACCTGAGCGGCCAGCTCGCGGGTGGGTGTGAGCACCAGGGCGCGGGCCTGATTCGCCTTCGCCCTCTGCCCGGCCGAGAGCAGCTGCAATAGCGGCAGGGTAAAGCCTGCGGTCTTACCGGTACCGGTCTGCGCCGCCGCCATCATATCGTGGCCCTGCAACACGGCGGGAATGCCCTGCTCCTGAATCGGTGAAGGCTTGTCGTAGCCTTTATCCTTGATTGCGCGCAGCAGCGGCTCGGAGAGGCCGAGGGTGGTGAATGGCATAGGGATACTCGGTGGATGGTATTCGGAAAGGCGCGCAGTATACCTGATCAGTCTGGTTGGAAGAAGATGCGATTACGCTTGTTTGCCTTTTCACCCATAGCAGAGCCGAAAATAAGAGCCTGCTCTCCCGGTTCCCAGCGAACAGGAGCCATCTCATCGGGATAGGCAGATGCATAGGGACTACTTGCAATAAATGCGTCGATATTTTCTTTGCTTACACCCTCTTTTTTTATTTGGGCTTTTAATTTTAGAAGACGAATCAGCGCATTTAGATCTTTATGTTTCAGAATATATTGTGATAAATCGGCTGACCCAATATCTATAAGAAATGACGTCAAGGGATCGCGCAGGTACCCCCAATGATCCACCATTACCTCCGCCCGTATCTCTGCACTTTTCTGTAAAATTTCGGAGGGAGGTGACGACACCATTGCACTCACTCGGCGATGATTCTGATACGCCCGATTAATTATACGATTATGATTAATCGGCAACGAACCACGCGCCACCATTTCAGCAAAATCACTATCATCCCCTTTTAACGCTGTATCCAGACTATTCGCCATAAAACGAAGTTCCCCCCGCAACACACTCTCAAAACTCGTTTCATCCGGGTTGAGTTCACTTATCTCGTCTATTTCCTTGCGAAGCTTGTCTGACGGTAACTCAGACTCAAGAAGTTGGCTGTAGGTATGGAGCGTATCGCCGAGAAGTGTCAGGGCAATCATCCGGTCAATCAATATATCCGACTTAGTTATCAGCATCCGATTAAAGCGCATCAGCTGTGCCAGCTGCTCTAGCGTCTCTGCCCTATTCCCCTGTTGATAGCGAGAGACAAGGGCCATAAGGTGTAAGCGATGGCTGGCCCTAAGCACCCCTAGCGGCACTATCGGTGTATAGAGCCCATGAGGTGAGACCCGCTGGTAATGGGGCTGCGCGATCAGTTGCCGATAACGGTCCAGCAACAGGGGATTAACACCCTCCTGTAACACCTTCATTCCGTCACGCTGATATCGTTCAAGACACAACTCATTAATCGGCGAACATAACTCCATCACACCTTTAGTCTTAATCAAATCACTCTCTTTATAACCTGCAGGCATATAATCGGATGCTGCACCGGCACCAGATGCTTCAACCTCGCCGATCCTGGCTACACGCGCCTCCCCATACTCCCGCATATCCACCCCCACAGGCGCATCCAGCCCCCACAACAGGTAGTAGCTGTTCTGATCTTTGGGAACGGTTATCGGCTCGGGCTTGAGCCACTCTTTCGCACCGGCGGAGAGCTCTTCATCAGGCAATAGATTGATCACCACTAGATAAATGATCGGTAGCAACAGAATGAATAGAACGACCTTGAGTAGTATGCGCATCATGCCCCCTGAATTGTGATTTTCTCCCTCCGTTCATCATGACATACAAGACATTTCCCTCCAAACCCGTGCCAATAGGCTACATTTGTTCTAACATTGCGCCCCCTTCACCCCACAGAGGCAGATACGTGCAAGAATTTCTCCCCGGCCAGCGCTGGATCAGCGACGCAGAACTGCAGATGGGCCTTGGCACCATCCTCGATACCGATCACCGCACCGTGACGGTACTCTTCCCTGCCACCGGCGAGCAGCGGGTTTACGCCCGGCAGAGCGCGCCGCTGACCCGGGTGCAGTTCAAGGCGGGGGATGAGGCGCAGTCGCAGGAGGGGTGGTCGATCATCGTCGAGTCGGTGGAGGAGCGTGGCGGGCTGCTGATTTATGGTGGCCGTCGCAGTGACGATGGCCTGCTCACCGCCCTGCCGGAGGGGGAGCTGAACGACCTGATGCAGCTGAGTCGCCCCACTGAGCGCCTCTTCACCGGCCAGCTCGACGCGGACAAGTGGTTCGCCCTGCGTTACGAGACCCTGCAACACGCCAACCGCCTCGGCCACTCGCCGCTGCGCGGCCTCACCGGGGTGCGCACCAGCCTGCTGCCCCACCAGCTCTACATCGCTCACGAGGTGGCTGGGCGCTTCGCCCCACGGGTGCTGCTGGCCGACGAGGTAGGACTGGGCAAGACCATCGAGGCGGGCCTGATTCTGCACCAGCAGCTGCTCACCGGGCAGGCGCGGCGGGTGCTTATCGTGGTGCCCGAGAGCCTTACCCACCAGTGGCTGGTGGAGATGGTGCGCCGCTTCAACCTGCACTTCTCCATCTTTGACGAGGCGCGCTGCCAGGCGGTGGAGCAGAGCGGTGAGCAGGCCAACCCCTTCGACTCGGCACAGCTGGTGCTCTGTTCTCTGGATTTTCTCCATAATCACCCGCCGCGCATGCAACAGATCCTGCAAAGCGAGTGGGACCTGCTGGTGGTAGACGAGGCGCACCACCTGGAGTGGTCGCCCGAGGCCCCCAGCATCGAATATCAGCTGGTAGAGGCGCTGGCCCGAAAGATCCCCGGCGTACTGCTGCTCACCGCCACCCCGGAGCAGCTGGGCAAGGCAAGCCACTTCGCCCGCCTGCGCCTGCTCGATGCGGACAGATTCCACGACTTCGAGACCTTCGTCGCCGAGGAAAAGGGCTACGAGCCTGTGGCCAACGCGGTGGAGGAGCTGCTGGAGAACCGCCCGCTGGACGACGCGGCGTGGCAGGTGCTGATGGAGTCGCTGGGCGAGGAGGACAACCGCGAGCTGTTTGACGCGCTACAGGGGGCCGGGAGTGAAGCCGAGCGCGCCACCGCCCGCGACGAACTGGTAAGCCACCTGCTGGACCGCCACGGCACCGGACGCATCCTCTACCGCAACACCCGCGCTGCGGTGCAGGGCTTTCCCGGACGGGAGCTGCACCCCTATCCGCTGCCCCTGCCCGCCGAATATGCCGAGACACTAAAGGTATTCCGTGCCAGCGGCCTCAACGAGCCGCAGCTGCTGCTCTGTCCCGAATTGCTCTTTCAAGCGGATAGTGGGCAGGCCGATGATGCCGCCGCCCACACCCCCTGGACCCGCATCGACCCGCGCGCCCAGTGGCTGGCCGACACGCTCAAGGCGTTGCGTGGCAAGAAGGTGCTGGTGATCGCCGCCAGCGCCGACACCGCGATGGATCTGGCCGAACACCTGCGCGTCACCACCGGCCTGCACGCGGCAGTATTCCACGAGGACATGAGCCTGCTGGAGCGCGACCGCGCCGCCGCCTACTTCGCCGACCCGGAGTTCGGCAGCCCGGTGTTGATCTGCTCGGAGATCGGCAGCGAGGGGCGCAACTTCCAGTTCGCCCACCACCTCATCCTGTTCGACCTGCCGCTCAACCCCGACCTGCTGGAGCAGCGCATCGGCCGCCTGGATCGCATCGGTCAGAGCGAGACCATTAATATCCACGTCCCCTACCTGGAGCACAGCGGCCAGGCGCTGATGTTCCGCTGGTACCACGAGGCGCTGGGTGCCTTTGAGAAGACCTGTCCCGCCGGGCACAGTGTCTTCGTGCGCGTGGCCGCCGATCTGGTGGCGGCGCTACATCACCCGGACCACGACGAGGCGCTGCTGAGCGCCCTGATCGAGGCCAGCTACCAGCTGCACCGCGAGCTGGACGATGAACTGCACCGTGGCCGCGACCGCCTGCTGGAGGTCAACTCCTGCCGCCCCGGCATCGCCCAACAGCTTCAACAAGAGGCAAAACTGGATGACGCCTTCACCACCCTGCCCGACTACCTGAACAAGGTGTTCGACTGCTTCGGTATCGACAGCGAGGCCCACAGTGAGCGCAGCACCGTGATCCGCCCCGGCGAGCAGATGCAGGTGAGCGGCCTGCCCGGACTTAGCGAGGATGGCATAAGCTTCACCTGCGAACGTGACCACGCCCTGGCCAACGAAGACCTGCACTACCTGACCTGGGATCATCCACTCACCACCGCAGCTATGGAAACCATCCTCAGTGGAGAGTTGGGCAACAGCGCCATCACAGCCATCAAAAGCACGCGCATCAAACCCGGCACCCTGCTGCTGGAGGCGCTGTTCGTAGTAGAGAGCACCGCCGCCACCGCGCTACACGCCGAGCGCTACCTGCCCCCCACCACCATTCGTGTGCTGGTAGGCCAGAGCGGCAACAACCTCGCCGACAAGCTCGCGCACGAAGAGATCAACGCCCAGCGCCAGCCGCTGGAAAAGGCCACCGCCCACAAAGTGATCTGCGCCTACGAAAAAGAGCTGCGCGAGATCATCGCCAGCGCCGAGAACCTCGCCGAGCAACAGGCCCCCGCGATTATCGCCAGCGCTCACAAACAGAGCGGCGAACTGCTCAGCCGTGAAATTGATCGTCTGGAAGCGCTACGTCACGTTAATCCCAACGTGAGAGAGGAAGAGGTGGAATTCTTCCGTGAACAGTGGCGCGCGCTAGACCTGGCGCTTGATTCTGCCAAAGCGAGGCTGGATGCGGTTCGGGTTGTGGTGGCGATGTAGGCTAAGGAGCTTCTCGTTCCCACGCTCTGCGTGGGTGCGAGGAATAATTCTAATTAGCGTTATGATTTCCCAAGCCGCATTCTTTTAATTTTTTTGATAATAGTTTCAGGATAACTACTACACATACTAGAAAAGCAATTAGAGATATTGCAAACACATCCACATAAATGTCATGCACACCCTTGATTTTTCCATACGCGAATACAGCCCCGATAGAAAATGTTCCCACCAAGAAAAAAACGGAAAGATTGATTAACATGACCATATCAGACACCAATGAACCAACCTTTCCTATGCTGTTCACATACCTCGCATACCACACTACTACAGCCTGAAAAGCCACACCTGTAGATAACAAATACGCAGCACCTACATATATCGAATACCACTCAAATTTTCCCATAGCAAACAACCAATCGTCATCCATTAAATTTATGTTGAAACACTACTTGGTTAATTGACAGAGTGCACAGGGTACTCCGCTTATTATCCCCCAACCACATCCGCCCTAACACACCGCAAAACCTCATAAGAAAACTCCCCCTCCAGCGCCTCGAACACCGGCTTGAGTCGTTTGCCGCCGTCATGGTGTTCGAGGGCGAAGCGGATCGCTTCGAGTTGGTGGTCTTCCAGTTTTACCACTTCGCGTAGCGGCACCTCGCCGCGCTCTATGCCCTTGCTCAGGTGGTTGTAGACGGTGGTCTCTTTTAAGCCACGTTGTGCGGCGATGGCCGGCACATCCATGCCGAGGCGAAACAGTTGTAGTGTCTCCTCTTCGCTGTCGCTCTGGCTGTCATCTTCGAGGTTGCGGTATTCGTTGAGCACGTCGAGAAAGGCCTCACCGTAGGCGTCGAGTTTCTTGGCGCCGACGCCGGAGATTTTGGCGAGCTGCACCAGGGTCTCGGGACGGTTTTCCACCATCTCGCCCAGGGTGGCGTCGTGGAAGATCATGTAGGCAGGAATGCCCTGCTCGTCGGCCAGTTGCTGGCGTCGGCTACGCAACGCCTGCCACAATTTATCCTGCCCCTGATCGGCGAAGCGGTTGGCCTTACGTTCACGGCTCTTCATCGATTTCTTGCGTGAGAGTTTGCGCAAGTGTAGCGGCTGCTCACCACGCAACACCGGGCGACTCGCCTCGGTCAGGTGCAGGCCTCCGTGCCCCTCCATATCGACCGCCAGCAGGCCGTGGGCGATGAGCTGACGGTAGAGGTTGCGCCACTCGCTCTGGTTAAGCTCAGGTCCGATGCCAAAGGTGCTCACCTTGTCATGGCCAAAATGGCGTATTCGCGTATTACCCTTACCCAACAGCACATCAACCAGATAGGTGACGCCGAAGCGCTGGCCGGTGCGATGGACGCAGGAGAGTGCCTTGCGTGCCGCGATGGTGGCATCCCAGGTGACGGGCGGCTCCAGGCAGGTGTCGCAGTTACCGCATGGCTCGGCCAGCTCGTCGTCAAAATAGCGCAGCAGTGCCTGACGACGACAGCTGGTTAATTCACACAGGCCGAGCATCGCATCGAGCTTGTGGTGCTCAATACGCTTGATCTGTTCCGGTGCATCGGAGCTGGCCTGCATCTGCTTTAAGGTGATCACATCCTGCAGGCCGTAGAGCATCCAGGCGTCTGCGGGCTGGCCATCGCGCCCGGCGCGACCGGTCTCCTGATAGTAGGCCTCCAGGCTCTTCGGCAGATTGAGGTGGGCGACAAAACGCACGTCGGGCTTATCGATGCCCATACCGAAGGCGATGGTGGCGACGATCACCACCCCCTCCTCGCGCAGGAAGCGCTGCTGATTCCGTGCCCGCACGTCGGCCCGGATACCTGCGTGATAAGGCAGGGCATTCACGCCCTTTGTGGCGAGCCACTTTGCTACCTCTTCCACCTTTTTTCTGGAGAGGCAGTAGACGATCCCCGCCTCCCCCTGGTGCTCGTTGCGGATAAAACGCAACAGCTCGTCACGGGCATTGCCGCGGCTCTCGGCGATGCGATAGCGGATATTGGGGCGGTCGAAGCCGCTGATGAACTGCCGGGCATTTTCAAGCGCCAGCCGCTCGATGATCTCGCGCCGCGTTGCACCGTCGGCGGTGGCGGTCAGCGCGATGCGCGGGATATGGGGGAAGCGCTGGTGCAGGATCGATAGCTGCACATACTCGGGACGAAAGTCGTGCCCCCACTGGGAGACGCAGTGCGCCTCGTCGATGGCAAACAGGGCGACCGGGATACTTTCAATCAGGTCCAGCGTACGCGGCAGCAGCAGGCGCTCCGGCGCCACGTAGAGCAGGTCCAGATCGCCACGGTGGAGTTGGGACTCCACCTCGCGCACCTCATCAAGGCTAAGGGTGGAGTTGAGAAAGGCGGCGCGTACCCCGTTCTGCCGCAGGGCATCGACCTGGTCCTGCATCAGGGCAATCAGCGGTGAGACCACGATCCCCACCCCCCGCCGCACCATCGAGGGGATTTGGTAGCAGAGCGACTTGCCGCCGCCGGTGGGCATCAACACCAGGGCATCGCCACCGCCGATCAGCTGCTCGACGATCTCGCCCTGCTGCGGACGAAAAGCGTCGTAGCCAAAGGTCTGTTGCAGGATTTGATGAGCCGAAATGCTCAGGGGATTGGGAGAACTCATGGGGGCGATCATACACCGCCCCCTGGTGGATAACAGCGTAATTAGTTGACCACGCCGGCGCCACTTCCTGGCTCATAGCCGTTAAGCTTCGCCTTCTCGTACCACTGCTTTGCCAACTCTGGATTAGCCTCAGTACCACGCCCCTCTTCATACATCTGGGCCAGGAAGTACTGCGCTGTGGCATTGCCCTGATTGGCCAGCTTGCTTTGAAACTCAAACACCGGCCTCTCCAGATCAATAGCATGAGTTACCGAGGCAAAGCTCAGCAAGGGAATCGCCACCAACATGATCGCACGTACCACCGGTTTAATGACTCTGCTGTATGGAGTATTCATCGCTCATCTCCTTGAATTGGGTCTGCCTGAGAGTGCAGCATCATACAATCAATATTAGTATTATGCAATATACTTATATTTGATACTGGAATATGAGCCATAAAAAACGGGCCTTGTGGCCATTCTTCATCTCTACAACGCTCTCTGATTTAACGGTCGTAGTTAGGCTCTGCTGCAATCTTGTGGATCGCCAGATCGGCACCCTCATACTCCTCCTCCTCGGAGAGACGCAGGCCGATAAACTGTTTCAGTGCACCGTAGACGACAAAACCACCAGCGGTGGCGATCACCACACCAAAGAGTGTGCCGATCAGTTGCGACATAAAGGTAACGCCCCCCATGCCACCCAACGCCTCCAGGCCGAAGATGCCTGCCGCGATGCCGCCCCAGGCACCGCACAGGCCGTGCAGTGGCCAGACGCCGAGTACGTCGTCGATCTTCCACCTGTTCTGCACCAGGGTGAAGGTCCAGACGAAGAGCCCACCCGCTACCAGGCCCGTGATCAGGGCACCCATCGGGTGCATCAGATCGGAGCCGGCGCACACCGCCACCAGACCGGCGAGCGGGCCGTTGTGGACGAAACCAGGGTCATTCTTACCTACAAACAGCGCAGCGAGGATACCGCCCACCATCGCCATCAGGGAGTTGACGGCGACCAGGCCGGAGATACCGCCGACACTCTGTGCCGACATCACGTTAAAGCCGAACCAGCCAACAGTGAGGATCCAGGCGCCCAGCGCCAGAAAGGGGATGCTTGAGGGGGGATGGGCGTAGACCTCGCCATTCTTGCCATAACGCCCCTTGCGGTGGCCCAGCAGGATCACCGCGCCGAGTGCCAGCCAGCCGCCCATCGCATGCACGACAATAGAGCCCGCGAAGTCGTGGAAGGTGGCGCCAAAGGTGGCCTCAAGCCACGCCTGCACTCTGAAGTTACCGTTCCACACGACACCCTCGAAGAAGGGGTAGATCAGTGCAACTAGAACAAAGGTGGCGATAAGTTGCGGATAGAAACGGGCGCGCTCGGCGATACCGCCTGAGATAATCGCCGGGATCGCCGCGGCAAAGGTGAGGAGGAAGAAGAACTTTACCAGCTCGTAACCATTGTTGATGCTGAGATCCCTGGCGCTATCAAAGAAGCCAACGCCATAAGCAACTGCATAACCGATAAAGAAATAGGCGATGGTGGAGATGGCAAAGTCGGTAATGATCTTCACCAGGGCATTAACCTGATTCTTTTTACGCACCGTGCCCACCTCAAGGAAGGCAAAACCGGCATGCATCGCCAGTACCATAATGGCACCCAGCAGGACAAATAGCGTATCGATACCACTTGAGTTTTCCATGAAAGCTCCCCGTTAGAGTTACGATGCCGCAGCTTTCAGCAAGAATCGCACCAACTTGGTGCCAAACAGTAAATCAGGGGGTTAAGGGGCTAAACTGATCAATTTGCAGCGCCACGAAGCACCACATTGGTGCATCCAATCCTCTCTTGCCCTCTAGCGGGGCAGCTATTGCGCGTTCTCGATGGAGGAGAACCCTTGATAGCACCCGATATTCTCGCCCGCCCCCACCTGAAGCCCAATAACATACCAATTGTGTGACAAAGGCATGGTCTCACCTTTATCTATATGGCATAGTCCTGCGCATAATTAATGATTATGGCCTGGAGTTGTAACAGGCCGTGTGGACTCAAAAAAGGAGAGAGATGATGCAGAGGCGTGCATTGGTATTGCTAAGCGCACTTGTTCTGGGTGGCTGCGGTGGCAGCGCCAAAATGGAGATGTACCGCTCAAATCCCGGCCACACGGGTATCTACAGTGGCAGCGTAAGCAACTTCAATCAACTGGTCTGGAAATTCAACAGCCAGGCACCCATCAAGACCTCATCGGTGATTAGCAGCGGGATTGCCTATTTTGGTAACAACGCCGGCTTCCTCTTTGCAGTCGACCTAAAGAGCGGCGCCGAGAAGTGGCGTTATAAAACTGATGGTCCTATCGGTGGTGCACCCCTGATTGCCAATGGCATCGCCTATGTAGGTAGTCATGACGGTAACCTCTACGCCATCGACATCGCAACAGGACAGATGAAGTGGAAGCTGCCCACCGGCGGTTCGGTGACCACCTCACCGGTCATGGCCGAGACCACCCTCTATGTTGGTAATGTGGCCGGAAAACTGCTCGCCGTCGACACCGTAAACGGCAATGAGCGCTGGAGTTTCGATGCCGGGAGCCCCATCTACTCCTCACCGGCGTTGGGTAGCGGTCTGGTCTTCTTCGGTAGTGACAATATGCACCTCTTTGCCGTTGAAGCTGGTAGCGGCAATGAGCGCTGGCGCTTTACAACCGAGGGAAAGATTCACGCCTCCCCCACCCTTAACGATGGAACAGTCTATGTCGGCAGTCAGGACGATGCCCTCTACGCGATAGAGATCAAGACCGGGCAGCAGCAGTGGCGCTACCGTACCGCGGCCGCGATTAACAGCGAGGCAGCGATCAGCGGCGGCACCATCTACGTCGGCTCGCAGGATGGTTACCTCTACGCTATCAATATGTCGAACCAGCGCCCCAAGTGGAAGTATCGTATCGGCGACTGGGTCAACTCTGGCGTCGTTGTCGGTGGCGATCTGGTCTATGTCGGCGGTTTCGACAAGAACCTCCATGCGGTAAATAGCAGCAGCGGCAAACTTATGTGGAAAATAAATACCCAGGGGTCGATCACCGCATCGGCCATACTGGACGGTAACCACCTCTATTTTGGTAGTGAAGACGGGTTCTACTACTCGGTACGTTAAGACGCATAGGCACCACACCGGCTGGTGTGGTGCCTGCTACATCCCCTCTCCCTTCGCCGCATTCCATAGCGCATCCATCTGCGCCAGGTCGGCCTCATCAACGGAAATACCCTGCCCCTTTAGCTCACGTTCCACGTAGTGAAAGCGGCTGACAAACTTGCTGTTTGCCGAGCGTAACGCCTGTTCGGGGTCCACCCCGGCGTGACGCGCCAGATTGACGCAGGCAAAGAGCAGGTCACCGATCTCGGCCTGCAGCGCCTGATGGTCATCACCCGCCAGCTCGGCACGCACCTCTTCGATCTCCTCGTGGATCTTGTTGAACACCGGGGCGATCTCCGGCCAGTCGAAACCGGCACGGGCGGCACGCTTCTGTAACTTCTCGGCACGGCTCAGTGCTGGCAGTCCAAGGGTCACCCCATCGAGCAACCCCTGTTGCGCCCCCTTCTCTTTGCGCTCATTTGCCTTCTGCGCCTCCCATGCACGGGTCTGCGCCTCGGCATCGGCCACCTCGGCATCGGCAAAGACGTGGGGGTGGCGACGGATCATCTTCTCGACAATCCCCTCCACCACATCACCGAAGGCAAAGGTCCCCTGCTCCTCGGCCATACGGGCATGGAATACCACCTGAAACAGCAGGTCCCCCAGCTCATCACGCAGCTCGGCAAGCTCACCACGCTCAATGGCATCGGCCACCTCGTAGGCCTCCTCGATGGTGTAGGGTGCGATAGTAGAGAAATCCTGTTCGATATCCCAGGGACAGCCGTTTTGCGGGTCACGCAAGGCCGCCATCACCTCAATCAATTTATAAATGTTCTCTCCTGCCATGCGGCTACTCCGCGCTACCACGGCGATAGCGCTGATAGGGTATGCCGCGCTTGTAGGCTCCCGAGGCGATATAGTCGAGAACCTTCTGCAGGCGGGTAAAACCGACGACGGAGTCGACCCGCATGATCTCCTTACCGTGCTCATCAAAGAAGAGGATGCTCGGGGTGTAGAAGAGCCCCAACTGTCGCGCCCACTCCCGGCTGGTGGTGGCGACCCCGGAGGGGGTGAGCACCGGGGTATCAGCCCAAATATTGAGCTGCACGCTCTCAAAGCCACGCAACAGTTTCACTATCTCTGCATTGGCCAGTGGTGTGGTGTGAAGGATATCGCAGGCGTGACACTCACCCTGCTCAAAAAAGACCGCCAGTGGCTGTTTGGCTGCAAAGCGTGACCGATCCAGCGCATAGGGTGGTGGAGAGAAGAGATCAGACTCGTTCATCCCTCCCTCTTCAAAGGCCAGTGGCGGGTCGGCCCGCTCCAGGTAGTCACGAAAGCTCTCTGTCTTGTAGTGGGCATCGGCCACATACTCCAGCGCGGCGCGAAATTTATAGGGCGGGTAATATCCGCGCAACGTCAATGCCACACTACCATCCGGTGCGTAGAAGAGCAGGGTTGGTGTGAAATCGACCCCCTGCAGGGTGGCAAATTCACGCTCGCTCAACTCCTCACCCCCCATATCGCTCATCTTCTCTTCGCTATGGATATCGATCGCCACCACGTCAAAATAGCGCCGCGTATATTGCGCAATATCGGCCAGCGCAAAATTTTTCTCGATCAGGGCATAACAGTAGGCACAATCACGCTGACCAAAGTAGACGATCAGACCGCGTTTTCTGAAGCGCACGGCCTCCTCCAGGTCCTCCTGCAGATGGAGAAAACTGAGCTTGAACCAGGCCGGATAGCGGATCGGGTCACGAACCGGCGCATCGTTTAGCGCCGGCCCATCCACCGACTGCTCCAGCATCGCCGCCTGGGTGGATATCGCACCCAGTAAAATGAGCAGAGAGAGGAAAAGTGAAAGTCGTCTCATGCCGTGATGTTACCCAAAGCAGTGCCCATTGGGTATGTCTTTGCCTGACAATCCCCCTATAATCCTCCAAACAGGAGGGGAGATGGCAAACAGTAAAATAGGACTCGTCCTTGGCAGCGGCTCGGCCCGCGGCTGGGCCCATATCGGTGTGATACGAGCACTGGAGGAGCACGGCATCAGGCCCGATATCGTCACCGGCTGCTCCATCGGCTCCCTGGTGGGGGCCGCCTATGTGGGGGGCCACCTCGATATCCTTGAGTCGTGGGTCAGGAAGCTCAACTTCATTGATGTGGTACGACTGCTCGATGTCAGGATGAGCGGTGGACTTATCGAGGGGGACAATCTGATGAGCTCCTTTCGCGACAAGATCGCCCAGCTCAATATCGAACAACTGCCGATCCCCTATGCCGCCGTCGCCACCGACCTCAACAATGGGCGCGAGGTGTGGCTGCAGCAGGGCTCTCTCCCCGATGCGGTGCGCGCCTCTATCGCCCTCCCCGGCCTCTTCTCACCGGTCGCCAATGACGGTCGCTGGCTGGTCGATGGTGGTCTCACCAATCCGGTACCTGTCTCGCTCTGCCGTGCCATGGGGGCCGACATCATCATCGCCGTCAACCTCAACAGCGATATTGTCGGTAAACACCTGCGCGAACGAAAAGAGCAGGCCATCCATGAGGAGCGCGACCTCTTCGCCCGCATGATGGAGAAGGTGAGCGACAATATAAAAGAGAGTCGACTCTCACAGTGGTTCGGTACCAGTAAGGAGCCTGCAGAGAGCCCCGGCCTGTTCGAGGTAATGGCGAGCGCCATTAACATCATGCAGGATCGCATCACCAAAAGCCGTATGGCCGGTGACCCGCCCGATGTGCTGCTCTCCCCACGGCTGGGACAACTGGGGCTGCTGGAGTTTGACCGCGCCGAAGAAGCGATTGCCGAGGGCTACGACAGTGTGCGACGCATGCTGCCGGCGATCCAGCATGCACTGCCTGAGCAGTAGGCTCGCCGGATAATTAGCGGGCCACCCCATTGAGGGTGGCCCGCTCACTTTTCCCGGTACAATTTAGTAATCGGCGCTCTCCGCCTCGTAGCGCAGCCCCTTGCCAAGTGCCTGTTCGCGCACCGCGCTGTAGATCTTCTCATCCAGCGAATCCTCCGCCCCGCCCTCAGCCGCCACCTTATCCCTGATGTAACGGCTGCGCTCCTCCGCCAGCGTCTTGATCTTCGCCTGTAGCGACTTACGTTCCTCCGCCTTCTGCGTAATTACCTCTGCACGTTCGGCAGGGGCCATCGCCTGCAGCGGCTCGGGTAGCTTCTCCTCTTCGATCTCATCGATAGCGATTCGACCACTGGCCACATCATCGACCAGTTCACTGTCACCAAAGAGATTCACCATGCCGCTCTTCGAGCTGTTGAAGGCGGCCCGGCGTGCCTGTGATGCGGTCGAGGCATCACGCAGCTTCTCACCTGCTGCCACCTTTTTGCGCTTCTCCGCCTTCTTCTCCTCACTGCCGTAGTAGAGGCGGGTCTCATCCAGTTTGGCAGAGAGTTCCGCCATCTCTTCATCAAACGGTGTGGCCACTGCCACCGCGTTACCATCCTGCTCTACCTGAAAGAAGTCACCACTGCCCAGCGAGGCGATCTGCTGCCACATCTTTGACGTATCACCACTGTTACCCGACTGAATGGCGTTGATGACAATACCGCGCTGCTTCGCCCGGGCGATGGTGACCGGGTACTTCACATCATCCTGATAGTCCATATGGGCAGGGGCGTCACCAACGAGGAAGATCACCCGGTAGCCCTGCGTCTCCTGACTCCAGCTCACCCTGTTAAGGGCATCATCCAGCGCCTGATTGACACTCTCCGGGCCATCCCCGCCACCGTCGGCACGAAAGTCCATCAAGGTGGCGTAGACCGAATCGAGGTCGGATGAGAGGTCGACAACCTTCGTCACGTAGGCATCACCACGGTCGCGATAGGCCACCAGGCCGATGCGGATCTCCGGTGCCGGGTCTGCCTGTGCCATGGTGTTGGCGATCGACCAGATCTTCTCCTTTGCCGCCTCGATCAGGCCGCTCATACTACCGGTGGTATCCAGCACAAAGACCGCCTCCACCATCGCTCTTTCGCTCGCGAGCTGATTAATCGGCGTTACCACGGGTGTTACTGCTACCTGCGGTATCGCCAGCGCCCCGTTAAGGGTGGGAAATAGAGCCACTGCAACGGCGGTAGTGGCAAACAGCGATAGTGCGATCAGTTTTGTCTTCATCGTCTTTCTCCTTTTGCAGTCTCTGTTCAGTTACTCGCCGAGAGCTTACGCAGTGCCGCCTGGGCGGCGCGGCGTGCCTGCTCGAAGTGGTCGTTTTCAACCGTCGGCGCGGTACGTGGGGGTGTGAGTGTTGATGGGATAAAGACAAAGAGCGCCTGGATCAGGAAGTAGCACCACAGCGCCATCGCCAGGCTCCCCGTCTGCAGGGTTGCCCACAGCGCCGCCGACACAGCAAGGACAGCGAGTCCCAGGTCTGCCAGCGCGGTAAGCAACGAGTTGTGCAGGTAGAGGGCACGCACCAGCCAGATCATCAGCGAATGGATGGTAACGGTGAGCAGCAGGTGCGGTGATAACCACAGGGTGAGCAGCGTAACCAGCAACCACATTGAGATCGTTACCACCCTGCCCAGCCGCACCTCGCTGCTACGTAACAGATAGAGGATGTAGCACAGAGAGAGCGTGGCGATCACCAGTTGCAGCGCGCTATAACTGCCGAGCAGTAGTGTGAGGGCGCTGAACACTACCTCACCCACAATCGCAGCGATAAGGGCCACGCCCACCCCCTGAAAGAAGGTCGCCCTGTTCATGATGCCGCCCTCCGCTCCTTTTCACGCAGCAGGGCGATCTCCACCTCATCCTCGCTGACACGGATGGCACACTCACCCACCCCTCTGCCGTGGTCACTCACCGGTGCCGCAGCGGCCACCAGCTCCGCCTTCTGTCGCATCCCCTCCAGTTCATTGCGCTGCTGCTCAATGCGGTTACTAAGCTGTGTGATCTTCTCACCCAGCAGTTGTTGACGTTGAGTAATCACACCGGCAAGACGCTCTCTCTCGAGACGGCGTCTGATAATTCCGCGCGCCAGCTCCTCCTTGCCCGAGTTAAGACAGAGATCCAGCTCCTTCTGACTGCACTCCACTTTCTGCAGCAGCCCATCCATCTGGCGTTGCAGTTCAACCTGTTCGTGCTGCTGCAGCTTCAGTTGCTGTTGTTCCTGATAGAGCGCCTGTTCCATCTCACGAATCGCCTGCTGCAACATCTGCTGCGGCTCTTCGATGCGATCCAGCACCGCGTGCATATCGGCCTTAAAGAGCCGGGACAGTCGAGTAATTAGTGCCATCTTTCACCTCCACATCACTGCTTGCAATCTGTTGTCGATGGGGAAAAGTCTAGGCACATCGCCTTGCACTAAACAGGCACCCTTTGGTAAAAGCTGATGGCGCACGTTTACAAAAACTTTACATGCCGCCGCCATGGCTAACTGCTAAGCTAAGGGCACTATGGAGAAGAAGAGTCGCATACTGATAGTGGAGGATGAGGCGGCGATCCGCGACGGCCTGATCGACCTCTTTACCTTTCACGGCTACGAGGTGGAGAGCGCCGCCGACGGCAATAGCGCACTCGGCCTGGCGCTGAGCGGTCGCTTCGATATGATCCTGCTCGATGTGATGCTGCCCGGCATCGACGGCTACACCCTCTGCAATAAAATTCGCGAGCAGGATCGTGACCAGCCGATCATCATGCTCACCGCAAAGGGGAGCGATGAGGAGATCATCCACGGCCTCTCACTCGGTGCCGACGACTACGTCGCAAAACCCTTCTCGGTAACACAACTGGTACTGCGGGTGAAGGCGGTGCTGCGACGCGCCCACATCGGTGAAGAGGCGAGCCACCAGATCACACTGGACCACGATTTCACCATCGACACCCGCAACCTCAGCGGCCAACGCAACGGCGAAGCGCTCAACTTCACCCGCCGTGAGATCGAGATCCTGCAATACCTGCACGCCAATCGTGAGCGCCCGGTAGCGCGTGATGAGCTACTGCACAAGGTGTGGGGCTACGCCAAAAATCTTGACCTGGAGACACGCACCGTCGACATTCACATCGCCAAACTGCGACGCAAGCTTGAACCGCAGCCCGCCGAACCGCAGTACCTGATCACCGTGCGTGGTGCCGGTTATCGACTGTTGGCACAGCAGGGCTAAGCGCCGATGCGTAACACCCTGCTAAGCGGTATGACACCGGGGCGATTACGCCTCGGGCTGTCACTCTTCTTTCTCGCCCTCGCCCTGCCCACCGCGTTACTCATCTATCAGGCCTACAGTCAGCTTAAATGGGAGGCCTTTCACCAGCACCGGGTGATGGCCGAGGAGCTGACACTGCGCATCGACCGTGAGCTGCAGCAGCGCATTAACAGTGAAGAGGCGCGCAGCTTTACCGACTACACCTTTCTCAACGTCGCCGAGGGGGATAAGGTCAACTTTATTCAACGCTCACCGCTCTCGGCCTTTCCGGTTAGCGCAGAGATCCCCGGCCTGCTCGGCTACTTTCAGATCGACACCAGCGGCAACTTCACCACGCCGCTACTCCCGCAACGCCCCGACTCAAGCAGCCTCTACGGCATCAGCAAGGAGGAGCACGACGGGCGCAAGTCGCTGCAGGCAACGCTACAGGAGATATTGAGTCGTAACCGTCTGGTCAGCAGTAGTGAACAGACAAAGCGGCGCGCCCGCCTCAGCGCCGAGAAACGCTCTGCGCAGCAGGAGGTCGAGAGCGACGAACTCGCATTAGAGGATACCAGTTCAGGGGCAACGGCCAGTGGCAGTGCAACCTCACCACTGAGCGGTCTCTACGACGCCGAGGAGGGTGCCGCTGTTGCAATGGAGCCGCAACCCCTCGCCGCCTCCCCCACCACTATTGATGAGCAAATGGAGATGGAGCAGCAGGTGATGAGTCAGGCCGC
>Ga0224501_10000425_pt1 | contig 34255 bp, 23 predicted proteins | sample SF_Oct11_sed_USG_4_FD_169105 | JGI IMG/M metagenome (GOLD analysis project Ga0224501, IMG submission 169105) | Sediment microbial communities from San Francisco Bay, California, United States - SF_Oct11_sed_USGS_8_1 | ecosystem: Environmental > Aquatic > Marine > Sediment | place: USA... | reverse complement strand
GGAAAGATGACTATACGCCTGGCATCCTAAGCATTAATAAGGAGAGATGACTATACGGCTGGCATCCCAAGCATTAATAAGGAGAGATGACTATACGGCTGGCATCCCAAGCATTAATAAGGAGAGATGACTATACGGCTGGCATCCCAAGCATTAATAAGGAGAGATGACTATACGCCTGGCATCCCAAGCATTAATAAGGAGAGATGACTATACGGCTGGCATCCCAAGCATTAATAAGGAGAGATGACTATACGGCTGGCATCCCAAGCATTAATTATCCGCTATCCGATCCAACTCTACATCAGGATAATTGGTAAGAACCCTTTTTTGAGACCAAATATCTACAACCAACTCATACTTCGGTTAGACAGTAAGAGGATTCCCAGAATTTATTGTTAGGCCTTGCTTTAAAGTCACTGATCATGTCACATGGATTGCTGCTCTCTAGTTCAGGAGGGAAGAAAGGATCTTACCGGTGTCACGGTCAGTAGCCTGTATGGTGAGCAGTGGTTCCCCAGCGGGTTGATCCTCACGTATTGTGAGACTGGTAGTCTGTCCAGGTATAAACACAGGAGGGTTATCATTGCTATCCTCAACGCTCACAGTATACACCGCAGAGCTAGAGAGCGAAGGTGTACCCTTATCCTCTACTTTAGCCATCAGTTGGTAACTGGATTTAGCTTCTCTGTCCAATTGTTGTTTCAGCTAAAAGCAGAAACAAAAACATAAATTGTCAAAAGGCATTCAGCAGCAAAAGATATCCGGTGACAGAAACGCAAAAAACACTTCCTGTTATCGAGCGACCTGGCAGACTTATAATAAAAGTATACTGCTAGAGAAGGCAAGATGGTGATGTCTGTGTTTTTTCCCATAGCCAATGGTTGTATGGGGCAGTGGCTGTTAGAGAGCCAACCTATGTCGCCAACTGCATGACTGAAGTGGAGTCTCATTCCTCTTTCTCCCCATTCTCACCTTCCCCAACACTGAAGAGAGTCAGGTAAACAGTGGGAGATTTTGAGAAACTTCCTGCACAAGCAGTCATTGCACCCGGGACATTCAGCATTGACCAGCGCTTTAATCATCTAGCCACAGCGCCTCCCCTACAGACCTTGATATCACCAGTCTGTGGGTCCACGAAGAAGAGTTGAGTCTGACTGAGCAGAGAGAATGTCAGATTCCCATTGTCACCAAGATCCTGATCAGTAGCTAATAGTTTAGCGACTACTACATCAGTAAGTGAGGCCTCGTTAATGTGTATAGTGAGTGGAGGGATAAATGTAGGCACCGCATCATTCACATCATCCAGAGTTATCTTCACCTGAAAAAAGGAAACAATCAATGGCTGACTAACGCTTGGATATCGGACAATCAAACCTTGCAAGGGAGATGTTCAGTACCATGGTATGTAACTGAATACAGGAGCGTGAGTAAAATCGCCTGACCAATCAGAAGGTACATAGCGTTTATCAGCCGTTTCAACAATGTTAATCTTATATACGCTTGTTATCCACACAGATAGCCACTGATTCGCCCAGATCATCCGCTTAGGCACATGTAGCCGAAGTCAGGTTATGCCATAGACACGCATTCTCTGTTAAGTCTGTTATATATCTATGGGTTATACATGCTGTAATTTATTCAGTAACTAGCAGCCGAATCCAAATAGTAAACAACTATACGGGGACCAGATGTCACACAACTATGAAGAGAGAATTATTATTGTTTTGGGCTCGGGTTTGCCGCTGCTATTTTGTCGCTATGGAAGTACAGGATGTGTGCTCTACACTGCAAGTTCCGTGGCAACAAGATGCAAGTTTATCGCAGCGAAAGAGATTCTTAAAAATTCCTACAATCTTTTTTGTTCTATGCAGTTAACTTTCGCCACTGCTCTAATAGTGGACAGGAAGACCGCTTACTGTCGCTGTGCTGGTCAATCTGTCCTGTACAACGAATGGAGAATCCATGGCTAGCACAGTCAAGGTATACTCAGCCACGGTTTCCCTGTCCAATGCCGCAGTTGTGTAGATAGTCCCGTTATCTAGTATTGAGAATGGCATGTCCGGTGTGGTGATTGTATAGGTGATCTTCCCTGCATTGCCTGAAAATTTAATGACATGAGTTACTAGGAATGTGAGCATAGATTCATGCTGGACAACATGTACTCAAACGAAATAGGGATAGTGTGACAACTCGGGGGTGATAGCGGTATGTTCAAGATTGGTATATCATAGATTGAAACTCCCCCCTTGGCTGAACTTCTACGGGGAGTGTAAGTTCCTCACATTATTCCTCATTCTTACCGCTCCAGAACGAGTCTCTAACTTAAGAGTTCTACTAAATAGGATAGGGTGGCCTAGTGCTCGAGAAATTCGGTAAAAAGAACATGGTTGGTTGGTTATGCCCAACTGGTTTTACGACTTACTACAAAATGTCTGCCAACAACTCTGTTATGACTGCTAAAACCTCTTCCGGACTCATCATATGCCAATATTCTTTTTTGTTTACTTGGAAGGGTAGGTTCAGTGGGAGATCAGAGAGGCAACGTACCCAATATAGTCGTAACAGGGTAGGTGGCGTACGTCTCGCACAGACGCGCGAGCAGCCCACTCATCATTTCAATAAACCTAGGGAGTTCGGCTAGGATTCGTAGTATATTGAAAACGCGTTGGGATATGAAGTTAGTGCTTGCTGCACCAAATATCAAGAAAACTGAAAAATAATGTCACTGAAAGTATAAAATGGCATGTTTCTCTGTTCATCGCCTATTCGCTATGAGATTCTAGCATATGAGGCCTCAGAGGTTTCAAAATTATTTTACAAATTATTCGCTGACCATGGGAGACAACTCCTAAAGGTGTTTTTACCTGAATCTATATCATCGGCGAATACGTCAACAGTGGCAGTTCCCACAAGAGCATCTTCACTTATTCTGACATCATACGATGCTGGGCTGAACACGGGCTCATTATCATTGGTGTCAAGGACGTTCACATAGACCGTAACATTGGCTGCTTGTTTCGGAAATCCATGATCAGCTGCTTCAACAATGAGCATGTACAGCTGAACCTGGCAAAAAAAGGTTTGCGATGACAACACTATCTTACTAGTTAGTACCAACTACCAACCAGAAGAACAACAACAAAAATTGAAATAATGAAGCGCTTAAGAGAGGGAGGGAGAGGGTGACTCTAAATGAAAGAGTGAACATCTTTTGAACACTGGTCTACTTACATCTTCATAATCTAGAGCCCCGTTCAGCCTTATCTCGCCTGTTCGTGCATCAATCGTAAATAGATTACTTCTCCATGTATCGAAGATCCGGTACGAGACACGGCCGCCTTCATATAGGTCAAGGTCGGTAGCTGTGACCACGCCTAAATCAGTGCCTAAGGAGAGAAGATCATTTACTGTAGAGATGAATAGATACGCGTGCCATAGTTTTGAAATGAATTAAAAGCGTCGCATTTAAGTCGGGGAAACTTTAGGGCGTTTCTCCATGGCATGCCAAATAGGGAAGGTAACTCTCTGGATGGTCCATGCCATGCCATATAGAGAAGGTAACTCTCTGGATGGGCCATGTCATGTCAAATAGAGAAGGTAACTCTCTGGATGGCCCATGCCATACCATATAGGGAAGGTAACTCTCTGGATGGGCCATGGCATGCCAAATAGAGAAGGTAACTCTCTGGATGGCCCATGTCATGTCAAATAGAGAAGGTAACTCTCTGGATGGGCCATGGCATGCCAAATAGAGAAGGTAACTCTCTGGATGGGCCATGGCATGCCAAATAGAGAAGGTAACTCTCTGGATGGGCCATGGCATGCCAAAGAGAGAAGGTAACTCTCTGGATGGACCAATCACAGTCCAAATTCTAATAGGGGTGCTCAAACCAGCAGCTGAACAACCATCCTCTCATACTCAGCTCAATGCACTGACCCCAAATCCACCACTTCACCCTCACACAGCAAAGTTACCACCATTCAATGAACTAGTTTCAGTAGGATGTCAGGGTAAGGAGATGGCTTAGTGGATAGCATACTGGGCCTTGAAATGGGTGTCAATTCCCAGTTAGGGCAAAAACTTTGGCTTTCGCGACACCCTCGTCAATTTTGAATCGCGAGGTTGAATAAAGAAGACCCACTAACTGAGTTAACTTCTCTATGGGGCACCGAGATGTAAGTCTCCTAATGACGCATCCTAGGTAATACTGAATGGCAAAGACTCAGTAAGCTTATTTCTAAACCAGTCCTGACAGCTTCTCTGTCCCAGAGACACGAATTCGCTTTTCAATGAACTAATTTCAGTTGGATGTCACAGGATGATGACTTCGGCAGCGAAGAGGTAGCACTTACCGACTGACGCTGTCTCAGGGATTGTGAAGGAGTAGAGATCCTGTGAGAATTCTGGTGCCTCGTCATTGACATCGAGGAGAGTAATAACGAGCTGAGTGGAGCTGGAATGAGTGCTATCACTAGCCACCACTACCAGCCGGTACTGAGAGCGGGTCTCCCTGTCTAACACTCCGGATACAGTTACTGTGCCTAGTAAAAGCATTAAACCATACTTGTAGATAAATGGGGGATAATCAGTAAATTCACTGATTCACAATCTAAGGATTGTGCCTTTAATTCCCACAATTGGTCGGAATTTTCCTAGGCACCACACACAATATACACCCCTTATTTAGTAAAATCTCCTCTAGCTGCCAGTTCCGTCCTGACAGATGCCGAACCACAATACGGTGGAAGCCTCTTTTCGGTATCAAATGAGGCATTTTAATTCAGTTAATTTTATAACATTTCAATTTTATACATTTTGTCGATTGCTAATGAAATTGCAATAAAACGTACTTACTTACATTTGGCAAACTTTCACTCCTATTCTGCTAATGTGGCTTCAGTATACCGCAGCAATAACGGAGGACCAATCAGAACGATGTGGACAGTGGCTATATTGGGGGTTGTCTACTCTTTTTACGAAATTTCCTGATTTCAAATTCCAGCTAATTTAATTGACAGCAGGGTCATCCTAATAATCATATTTTCATTGGGAATATTTGGTATATTTTAACTGTATACATATAAATATTTTAAATATTTTTATAATATTGACCACGACTGGAGACTAAATATAGGACATGACTACATACCAGTGTTATCTATGGAGAATCGTCCACCACTGTCAGAGAGCTCATAGGTGATTCGGGGGTCAACGTCGGGATCATGCGCTGCCACAGTGATGACAGTGCTGCCAATCGTCAGCGTCTCATTGATGTCCTTCTGGTAGAGAATGCTGCCAAACTCTGGTGGGCTGTCATTATCATCTATTAGTGAGATGGTCACCTGTAATGGAGGAGAATATAATCAAAGGAAATGTATACTGAAATAATAGGTGTTTTCTGACGATCTAACGCCCATGGCGTAGTTACCCTGACACAAGCTATATTCTTTTATTGTTCTACTCCGGCGCTTGGCCGTCCTATAATGGAATGAGCACTCAGCATGGCTAGGGCTTGTTGGAGCAGTAGAAGCTAGGAATAATGTGAGGGTCTCGTTCTCTCAATGAGCGCTCAGCATGGCTAGGGCTTGAACTCCCGACCTTACAATTTTGCGTCAGCTCGCTAGCCAATGACCTCTCCCACTGTCTCCTCCCCCCCCCCTGCTAGATTGTTTGATTTGATTTGATAATTTATTTTACATAGATAGCTTAATAAGACCAGAAGTTTTTTTCTCATTGAGGCCCATGAAGAGAAGAATTTGCCGGGTAAACAGAGTCCATTTGACAGTCCTGGTCAGTGTCGAACACATCTATATCTGCTAAATCATTGTACAACTTTCTTACATCAACAAATTCTCCAGACAGGAATTGCATCTGGCACCGTGACGGCATACGAAGTGGGTAAATGACTGAATGATTGAGACATGCGGATGACCTACTAACCCATGATGACAAACCCTGAGGTGTGCCACACACTAAGTAGTGTTTTATGGGATTATACGCCTGAATGGAATGGAACAGAAAAGGTTGGAGGGATTGCTATCAAAGATGGGACATTGGAATGCTGATGTGATGATTTGCTGGGCAAACAGAATAACTAGTGTATTTGTTATGTAGCTATATTAAGTTCAATCCATTCGGTAGGAATTATGAAGAAATGCTGGCAATGGGAACGACTGTATGCACCGAATTCTGGCGACTGTTTGACGAATTGACTGATGGGTAATTCGAGTGAGATAAATCTATCCAACGGACTAGTCGTGAAACTAATTTTCTTTTCGGTATGACGTTGTGGCTGTTGCGGTGAAGCTGTCCGGTTAGACCAGGCTTAGCATGGAGCACCACAAGGCGGTTCAGTATCAATACTCCAACTCATAGCGAAGCACAATTTTGCTTTGTGCTAAGACAAATATGAAGAGTTTCTACTCACAACGGGAGCCGCCATGACCGGGATATGAACCCAGCTATCTCATTAACCCGGTATCTACATGGAATGAAATATCATTATCCTATCATATGACTTACCTCAGTTCGGACAGTGCGAGGAGTGGATGAGGACGTGTCCCTTGCATACACCTCCACTTTATATACAGAGAAGCCACCATCTCTATCCAGGGGCTGAGTAGTCTGCATCTGTCCCTCCCCATTCACCATAGCGAAGTACGCCGGCTGATGCTGGCCCAACGACATGACCTTGGTGACATAAAACTCAACCGATCTCTCATTGGTTGACAGTAGAATGACATCGGTACCGGGTCGAATCTCTTCGGGTATACTGGTACTGTAACCATTGCTATCCTGAAACTATAACCGCCAGACAGATAAGTAAATAGCAGGGGATGTAACTATATAACTATCGCCCAGGCATATTTCAGATCAGGGCTCCAATGAGCCCGGATGAACCTCCCCCCCCCCACACTTCAGGACGTTTTAAGGCAGCAGCCTAGTGAATCCAGCGCAGAGCCGAGCCTGAGAGACTTTTAATTGGTTCATTGAAAACTCATCGTAGTTTAAGCACAAACAAACTACTATAAATACTGGCTGAATTTACCACTAAGTTGCACTGATTTTATCCATCTTGCTGCAAGAAATATTGGTCAGGCATCGCCTGAGGCACTTTCAATGCTTTTATGTCCTCGGTAAACAGTACGCCTTAACACACGCAAGACAAACCAAAATGATCCTAGTACTTACTACTGAAGTGATCTTATGGGTACTTGAATCATGGCTCAGACACAGAAATATAAATAAATCAGTCATAGAGTTCACTGTATTTGCGCAGCAAATAAATAATTTAATGGAATTTTAATCGGAGAGGAATTGAGTTTCATTGGTAAAGCTGATGCCGACTATAATTTGTAAGTTCTTTGCACTACTTTCAGAACTGGTCAGCTTAAAATGATAAACAGAATATTTTGGAGTCAAATGGCGACAAATCCAATTAGTAAACTAATCTAAGTGACATGAACTCATAAACAATTATTTATTCGCATTACATCTGCATTTAGCTCCTCCTTTATTTTGGTCATCCTAGTTTTAGGGGGCCAAGATAGCTCAGTTGTTAAAAAGCTTGGGTCTGCATCCTAAATATTGCAGGTTCGGGCCTCACTGCTGGCGAGGTGTTTTTCTGGTACGGGCCTTTAGCGAGCCTCTCACTCCAAGTTGCTAGCAGGGCTTAGGATTACCATGGTAAAAATAATGGAGGGCCCAACCAGTGGATAATTAGGGTCAAGATCACTCGCCGGTTGTCAAATATTCACCCCTCCATTCTCGTTAAGAGTAGTCGAATTGTTGGCGGGAGATGTGTAAACAAACGGCTTAGGTTTATTGACCCCAACCAAAAACCCGAGGAAGGCAAAGGGAAATCATCTCAGTACTGTCCAACGACCCCCATGACCCCTGACCCCTGACTCATGACCCATGACCCCTGGCAATTGACAGGCAGTGAGATACATTTCTTTTCCCACTGACCTATCATGGCCCGACTCAGCTCAGTCTTCCCAAACCTCGAACCGAGTCATCGGAAACCGTGGTAGACATCCAAGATATAATATAGTATATCTATGAAGGGGGATATAAAACTCACTTTCCCATAACCATCCACACTGAGCCAGCGGGTAGACATACAATATTATATATCTATGGAGGGAACTCCATGAGAGGGATATGAAACTCACCTGTAGGCCAGATCCCACGGCTGAACTAACAATGATAGTAATACTCTGTGACACAGAGCGTTGGGGCTGTCCTTTATCACTAGCTCGCACTGTGATGGTGTAAATGACGGGGAACGTGCTAAGAAACTTAGCCAATGTGATCAGTCCGGACTGAGAGTCGATTCGGAACTCAGTCAGCCCTGATAGTAGAGAATACTCCACCTGGAATGGGAAGATTTTAGTGGATAGATTTTAATGCGGTCTGACTGGAAGGTAAAAGGGGGTTGCTTTCTCTAAGGGGCACTTGTGTGTGAGCAGTGAGAGATCAACGTAAGGGGAAATACTGAGTCAAAGACTCAGTTAGTCAATTTTTGCACCACTCCTGAAAGCAGTTCTGTCATGAAGACATAGAATTTATTAGTGATGTAAATCAACTGATCTCACTATCTACCATTATCTTATTTATAACTAACTACAGTAAGACCCCTTGTTGAGGGCAGAAGTGTGTTTGTGCTGAGATCCTGGTTACTACATGTAACCCATCAATCATTCACCTAGTACTAAACGAAACCTCAAACTTGTGTCCTTGACATAGAGACATGACATCGGGACAAAGGAGGGAATTTAACATTGACAAGGAGATTAGTGCTTTTTCATAATTAACGGTCAAGAAAAATTTTTCCGTGAAAATAATCTGACCAACAAAAGCTAATGAGCGCTGGGGACTGGCTCTTAATATTAATATAAGTCAGTTTTGTGACGAATCGCATGTATCAGGTAATAATTATTTTGTTTCTCCAAGACAGAAGAGCTGACAGGAGAGGTGCAGAATTTAGCCCACTGAGTCTATTGGATGCGTCATAAGGACACTTTCTGCTTACACTCGCCCGCACCGTAGAGAAGTTAACTCTATGGATGGGCCTCCTCTAACATCGGCTGCGATCCGAAAACCAATGAGAGTATTACGGGAGAGAGAGGGTATCTAGTTAATTAATGAATCAGCGCTGTGATTGAATTCCTGTCGCTGTTAATGCAGGACTCACCTATATGACCCATAATTTTATGTACACAAAACCCAGCCAGGCTTGACAATAATGATTTCAATTAGAGATTAGATACCCACTGCTGTATACCGGTCGGCTATGGAGATCTGCGCTGTATTACGTAGGCAAGGAGGCACGCGCTGTTTTACATGGACAGGGAAACCCACACCATATTATCTGAGCAAGGAAACCTGTACTCTGTTATGTAATCAGGAAGATATATGGTTAAGCTATGGGACGAGAGAAAATTACGTTGTGTCTTTCGAACAGAGAAATCCGTGTCATCCTGTTTTATATAGTCAGAGTATCACGGGCTGTGTTTCTCATCCAGAAAAACTGAGACCGTTTTAGTCAGCCAAGAAAACCCAGTCTGTTTTATGTGGACACGGAAACTCGCATTGTGTTATACAGCCAGGGTATCCCGGTTACGTCTGGTAGTCAGGGGCACCTGCACCCACCTCTCCATTTTGATCCTTGTCTATATCCATAGCGCTGACAGTCATGACCTCCGTGCCAGCCTGGGAATTTTCCTGGACTACGCCGGCAGCAGGGGAGACGAATATCGGAGCATTATCATTCACATCCTGTACAAACACCGATACGGACTTCTGGGAAGACAGCGATGGGGTACCGTGGTCAATCGCCTCAACTAGTAACTAAAATACAAGATCAGAAAGTTGGTTTTATTCTACAAGTAACTAACTCTAAGCAGCGCAATAAGTAGACCCATGACTATATTGATCGTCAGGGTAGGGGGGACCTGAGGGCAGTGGAGGCTGTACTGGTTCACATTCCTCGTATCCTTTCAATGGGATTGTGACAACTTGGCAACGCCCATCTCCTCTGCAAACTAACTCCACTAGTCTAGTATCCAAAACAATAGATCAGCGAGTTAGCTTCACGGTGGTGGATCTGGGCTACCAGGTGGCTAGTTTTTGTATTTGTGTGATAAGCCATAGCTAATCTCCTATTACCCTAGTAATCTGGCTATCATCTGGTTATGCCTCCAGCTGGACATGTTTACATAACCATCATCAAAAAAGAAAAAAAATGGACTCGGACATAAGATATATTTATGCCAGCAGCAGACGAATCGATTCAAAGAATGGATCCAATTCCGATCTTTATTTTGCGAAGAGTCCTAGCAAATCTTAGCAGATGAACACTAAATCTGAATCGAAATTAACGGTGAAAAAATTCAGAGAATCGGGAGGAATTGAATCCTAGTACAAGCTGTAGGAATCTCAATTGACCCAAACCAGAAGTTTTTATCAAATTTGCACCTCTGATTAATGCGGCTGAAACTACGAGAGGATTTCTTTAACTCCGAATTTAAGCGCTGAATTACGAAAGAAAGTAATCGACTTACGCAATAACATTCTCTATAAGCCATCGTCAGAAACAAAAAACGTCCCAATGATGCACATTTGAAAACGCTGAGTCATAAATTCAGTAGGCCAATTTTTACATTACTCTTGACAGATGTCAAAGGACAAAAATTATTTCTCCATTTTGAAGAGAAACTTCATACTACACCTGATACAAGTATATAAACTGCCGACCACCCATGCCAGCATCACAAGTATACGGTCGTAACGCTTTATGCGGCGACGATACATGTACGGCCAATAACTAGCTAGTGTAAAGTGCCAGTATGTAACGACATTACGATGAGAAGCCTTATAAGGAAGTTAATATAACACAAGGGCTCTATATGACAGCCCTATGTGGCTTCTCTAATTATATATGTGTAAGGTCTATGAATAATAGAAACTTTATCACTCTCACAATCTGTTTGAACTTATTGAACTCAGACAGGCACACGAGCTGAGCGTATCGCGACTGTGAGATATTTTCGAGCGTTAAGTGTCAGAGTGTTTTCACATGAGAAAGAGTTTGAGCAACAAGTGGCGGTATTACGGCTGCGTTTGCTAGCCACTTTCTGTTAAACTATTGAACTACGGCAACACAAGTCCGCAAAACAGAAACATGTCATCTGGTGAAGAGCAGAAACGTGCTGAATGCAAGAGATCGTTGAAAAATTATCCCAGAAATATTTTGCTTGCTTAAAACGAGAACCAGAACCTGAGTTCTCGACAAAAATGGTCTCGCTAAAGCTGCGACAACACCAGAGGAGTGCAAATCAATTCAAAGAATCGGGTTGCTTGTGATTCGATTCCCAATTTGCCAAAAATCTTGGCGAATCGTAGGAAATGAACACTGCATCGAATTTAAGGGAGGAGCAGGCATAGAAAATACAACTACAAGCAGTGAGAATCTGAATCAACTCAAATTATAAATTTTTGCCAAATAAACACCTAGTGCAAATTTCCTACTGTGTCGGATGCACTACTAGGTAACTAAACTGATAGGAGTCGCCTCCCTTAACATCTCGGCACTACTAAGTAACTAAACTGATAGGAGTCGCCTCCCTTAACATCTCGGCAGTAGTAGGTAACTAACCTGATAGGAGTCGCCTCCCTTAACATCTCTGTCTAGCTCAGACTTGGTAGAGATCTGACCGGTCTCAGGATCGATGGCAAACTTATCCCCGGGAACCTGTGAGACCAGACGGTAGTGCACTCTACCGGCCTCGGCAGAATCAGCATCTGTCGCAGTCACCTGAATAACCTGTCAAAGGAGGAGAACATGTGCATTAGATTAAGTTCTCCCTGTCTAACAATTAGTATTTAACGGGAAAGCTCGACGGAAGAGCGATGGGTTCGTAACTGTGGGAACATGGGCTAGTCCCACTGGGAGTATGAGCTCCTCACAATCCAATCACAATTAAAGACTCTAGATTTAATCATAGACTTCGACTGCGAGTGTGTGCACACCTCACATAACTCCTAGATCCTTAAGCGCCAGAACAAGCCTCAGCTTAGAAGGTCTGCTAGATAACAGCGCTCTTAACACAATAAAATATAGCATAAACAAGACGATCAGTTTATCACCACTGAGGTGAGTATTAGAGGCTACAGCGCCCATCTACCAGGCTAGATGAGCTCACCGGTGCATTGACGCCCACATTCTCTCGTATAAATCTGATCTCTGGGTCCGAGTCGAACGTTGGTCGATTATCATTGACATCAAGCACATTTACAGTAACTCTAGCCGTGGCGCTGAGTGATGGTGTGGCAGCGAGGTTCGCTGCTTGGATAGTCAGCGAATACAGCTGCTTATTCTCATAATTCAGCGGTTTCTTGAGTAGCAGCTCTCCTCTCTCCTCATTGATTGCGAATGTATCGTCTGTGTTTCCTGGGAAAGGTTGAAATACTTCATGATAAATCCGGGCTTCGTGCACAGTATGCTGGATTGAGAATCAGTCATCCCCCAGCTAATTACCCGATCTGGATCGTAGGCACCACTTATTTTCCAGCTCAAAGAATTCAGATCATGACGTTAAATAATGGAGACTCGCCCATGTGGGTTATACTACGTACCATCCTTAAGTGGATTAAGAGATCTTATTTATTCCTACCAGCTATGCAGATGTGTTAAATCAAATAACTAAGAACCAATTGGTGTGAGTTTCATTAACTTGCAGCTGTTTCATTCTTCATATGCATTTTTTATAATTCATATTTATTGTAGGCGCGCCTTTAACATAGCCTGAGGGTTAGCTTACTGACAACAAATTAAACCAATCGAATTTAACGTCTTATTAACTGCGGACCATTCCTTCTTACCTAGAGTAATCGAGTAATAGACACGGGCATTCACTCCTGTATCACCATCAGTGGCTCTGACCCTTGTGATGACCTCACCCACTTTGAGACTCTCGTACACATTGGCTGTGTATGATAGGGAAGTAAACTCGGGCTTCTTGTTATTGGCATCCAGTAGGGTGATGTGAACTGTGAAAAGAAAAACAGGATTAACTAGTGATGAGACGTTACTAACCACTACTAGGCAGGGAAGACGGATCCCACATCATGGCATGGCATAGAGAGTAAGTCATCCATGATTTGGTGGTTTAACCAGCTATTAGAGTACCTAATGATTTACCAAAGTATGACTGGCAGTCCCATATAGCAGGCAGGAGACCTCAGTGGCGCGAACGCTTGACTCAGGATTGTGAGATCCTGAGATTCTGTTGAATATGAGCACCACACATCTTACATTCACTTCCTACCGGCTCCAGACTGGTATGGCAAAGTGCCCCGATAACGCAACTAATAATAGTTCGGGAGACATCTGCCTATGTCAGGCAGGGCAAGAAACTCACCTGTAGAATTAGAGCTGAGACGAGGAACACCCGTGTCACTGGCCTTGATAACTAGTGTATATTCACTTTGGGTTTCCCTGTCCAGTGAGTTAGCCACTGAGAGCATACCAGTATTCTGATCTATGTTGAACTTGCGAGCTTCATTACCGTAAATAATTGAGTATGAGAGAATACCATTAAGGTCGGCGTCAGGGTCACTTGCATTGATAGGATAAACCTAAAAAATATGACAAAAGCTTGGATGAAATGCCAGTAAATGGTCCGATAGTGAAGATTTATCATTGCGATCATAATGGGACTAGTGTAAAAAAAGTCTGTGTATAAATGACTGTGCTATGGTTGTCCCATAGCAAATGGCCATTGAGAAGTGGTTGTTAGAGAGCCAACTTGTACCGGCAACGGTGTAACTGAGGTGGGGTGCCATTCCTCTTTCTCACCGCCTTCATTTTTCCCAGCTCCAAAGAGACCTGGTTATTCATTTCCAGCAGGGTGAACAGACGGAGTTTTTTGAAAAGTTGAGCGGACAAACTGCCTTGATCTTCAGCGTCATTGGCAATCGCTCTAACCATTCAGCCAAGGCTCCATCAGTAAATACTACGATGGCTAGTGGAGAGGATATTGGGCTGGTGATCTGAAACCCTACCCATAATTCAATAGGCCAACTTCGGCGCCATTCTCATTTCCACCAGATGAGACGCAAACTTATTAGTCGCGGTGACTTCCCTATGCGCGGCGTATCGGGCCTGACAATGACAAATACCGGAGAAGATTAACCTAACTCCGTTTACGCCCGAATCAATCATTTAATGACTAGTTTATGGGTGGAGATCTTATTATGAAACTAATTTGGTAATCCGGGATGAACAATAGATCAGAAAATCCCTAAATAACGAGAATAGTGCACCCAACTGACAAGAGTTGCTAGGCTCAACATCTTTGAAAGTCAAAAATAAAAGAAAAGACTATCGAATAGTCCACACCCAACCCGATTCACTGCTGAACTATAACCCCCCCCCTCGCGATATTCAGGGAGTGGCCTCCCCAATTCCACTTAGGTAATACATGTACACGCAGAGCATCTCTCCTGGATTCTGTCTCTGCTTCTGCTTTGAATCTATGGTATTTATGATTTCCATGAAGCTCGATGTAAAAACCCCTTTACTATTTTCCAGGTTATCCAACTAAAGTTAAAAATGATCAAATTGATGAGATAAGAAAAACACCCCAGTGTGATCATTGAGATTGACTTCTTAATATTTTAAGAACAGAGCAGTCCCCCTCTTCCAGATCAATCCATCCGTCCCACCTTCCTTTCGTCCCTCCCACCTTCCCATCCTTCGTCCATCCTCCCCCCATTCTCCCGGATATTTATTTTATAAACTCACGATATCACCCTGTTGAGCCTCCTCAGATAGCTTCACCTCGTACACCGACTTGGTGAACTTCGGCGTATTATCATTGGTATCCTCTATGATGACAGTTACTGAAGTCTTATTGGGTATACGAACCACCCCGTTATCCACAGCCTAGAGAATGGATAGTCAGTCATGATAGCTCAGTGGGATAGCTCACTGTCTGTCCTCCCCATGGCCCGGGTTCAATTCCCAGCCACGGCGGAGTATTTCAAGGCATTTTTCCCTGGCTGATCACACACCGAGTCCTTCGCGGTATAACGAAGTTGTTCACGGGACTAACCATCCAGTAACACAAAAACGACAATGGTTACAGAAACTCATCAACAGACAATTCTTCAGCTAGGAGGACGCAGGCGAGAACCGCAACCCAGACCTGGGTTCATAACGAGAAAGATGGCATCGGCTGGACTGAGATCCTGGGGAGAAGCTGCGACTGCTGCTAAGAACAGAACCAACTAGAAAAAAGCTGGAAGAATCTGTTGTGGAGACGCTATGTGGCACACGTCATTCAGCAAAAATAAATAAAAATAAAATAAAGAGAATGGATGGATACCATAAGTCAACACAAATACTGTCTTATAGACATGCGTGTGTCTGTTAGGTACTGGTATCCCAGTACAGACACAGTTAGATAAAGAATATCATAGTTAGCTATTTGAAAGAGGTCTTAGTTGTATTCGTGGCACATTGTTGTACGAGAAAATTAAGAAAGCAGTGGCTTAGTGGGCACCACACTGAGCATAGGACTAAAGTGTCCTGGATTAAATCGAGGATCACTTGGTTTTTTCACCCTCAATAAATTCTGATTGTATTATAGATTTTGTCAGTTTATACTCCCAATATTTCCTGTACGGGGTCGTGGAGTTTGCTCCCTGGTTAACAAGGAAACTTTGCTGGAGCTCAGGAGTAAATTAAGGTTGGATGCCCTTCCTGTCACCACCATTGAATTTTCTGGGATTTGAACGCACAACTCACTGCGCAAATCGTGTATTCTAACCACTAAACCACGGTTGCTCCATTTGTATTATAGATTGAGGGCTCAAAAGATAAGGTCAACCATTGGATCAGTGGTTAGCGCACTGGGGTTAGAATCTGGGGCCCATGGTTCATTTCCCGGTTTTGGCATGGCGGTTCCGTGAGATTCAGATTGCGATGTTAAATACAAGAGGCCTGGCCATAGGGTAATCCCTATGTAACACATAGAGTACACCATTATAGGCTCCAACTTAGTTCTCATAGAAAAAAGGTCACATGACAGCTGAACTGGTGTATGAGATAAACACAAGGGGCTTAATAGAGTCCCGGAAAGCCTCTGTTAAACCACTCTATCAGTCTGTTACGGGTCGCAGTCCAGGATAAAAGGCTGAACTCTATGGAGCAGAAGATTTCGAGTGCATGTCTCATTACGAATAAATAGCTCAAGCGCCACCTGTTAATAAACTCTGGCAGTCTCATTACTAGGTTAGGCCTGGTTTGCACACTTACGAAGTGTCATCACTTAAGGCTGGGTTTACTTTATTTAGGGAAAATTAGGCTGCATTCACATATTTCATAAGACGGAAAAAGGATGTTCTTACTTGAACTCGAAGTGAATATTGTTGCTTGATTTCTCGGTTGAACTCAATTTTTGACCTCAATTCACCAGTAAACGGGTCAAGGTCAAATTCAAACTGCTCTTCAGGGAAGAAGTACATAATGTCCGCGTTTCTTCCGGTGTCGGCATCGCGAGCACTTACGGAACCTACAATGGTGAGAGGGTGAAATCCAACAAGCCTTAGACAAGGTTTTACACATAATTTTTCTCTAGAATTCTGGGACCGGTACATGCGATGAAGCAAATGGCATAGTTGACAGTAAATTGCGCTTAGAGTCAGGGCCCAATTTCCAGTTAATGCGCCGCTTTGTCTTTCACCCTCATTGTCATGACATAGGGAGTGAGGTGTATCACTTACCTATATAGGTGCCAGGATCTCTTCCCTCCAGAATTCTAAACTCATAGTTGTCAGAACTAAACATGGGCACATTATCATTGTCATCCAGCACAATCACATTCACTGCAGCGAATGCCACACGAGGAGGCGTACCGCCATCTTTAGCACGGACCATCAGTTTATATCGATCATGAGTTTCCCGGTCTAATTTCTGCGCGACGTAGAGACTTCCGTCCGGGAACATGCCAAACTCGGGGTGAGTTTTGTTAACGCCGGAATATAGACTGTAGGTCACCACTCCATTAGAACCTGAAGATAAAATATAGGAGTGAGTCGTTATAGCTTAGTCACCGATTGAGTGAAAGCGCATTAGAATTATCACAGATTACACAAATCTCGCAAGGTATAAAAAAACTTGGTTTTGTAACATAATTATATACATATTTGCCTGGTGGGTGTGCCAATAGTGTCTACCATATTAATCTCTGGTCTAACTGAGTTTAGACACGCAGATATGTACAGTAATCCCCAATCAAATGCAGCTCAACGCAACAGAAACCTTAATTTGAGGGGAAGTGGACAGACAGTCCACTAAATGGTAAATATTCAAACAGCAATTCAACTTGCGTCCTGATCTTAATGTAAAAAATACTTCTAGTCTTATTTAAGCTATCCATGTAAAATAAAACTATCAAATCAAACTCAAGCAACTCTCGATTTACGAGACAACATATTTAAGTCTAAAATTGTCCTTCAGAAGTAAAAGGGTCATTGATCTTACCTATACCGACACAGGAATCCTACTTACAATTTCTGAACTTAGCACTTATACAAAAGTGGTTAACAGTTCAACAATTAAAACAATTAAAAATTTCAAATACTTTTCTGCATCACAAATTTGTAGAGAAGCCCTACCCCATTTCTCTGCAGTTTACGCTCATATACAAGCCCCATCTTTTTGCTGCCATTTATACTTACCAAGGTCCTCATCAGTAGCCGTCACTTGTAGGAATCTGAAGTTGAGAAGTTCACTCTCATTCACGGTAACGTGGTATTCCGTCTGCTCGAAAACAGGACTGTGATTATTCACGTCTGCAGCTCGGACGGTTACCGAAGCCGAACTTGACCTAGAAAACAAAGTCAGCTGATTAGTTAACGTGGCGACATCCAACCCATAGAGCTATAGTTATCTTAGGATATATCTCCATGGCCTATAATCATGAAATTATAGATTGACAACAAGAAAGGATTTTATCCATTCCAATTGATTAAACTGAGAGCCAAAAACTATTAAGTACAACCACATGCGTTTGCATTACTCGAAACTGCATATTCTACAAGTGCTGCTGACAACCATACATGAAAACACAGACGGAGACCTTGGAGTGGCTAGTTATCAAACGACCCTCACCTTGGTTGCTGCCCACTATCTGTCACGGTTATTATGAAGCTAAACTCCTGGCCCAGTCGGACCTGTCTGTTGATCCGCACAGCTCCGGTAGCACCATTTATACTGAACAGATCAGCTTGGTGAGAAGTGAGAGAATAGACTAGTCTGGCATTCTCTCCCTGGTCCAAGTCAACAGCCTAGAAGAGAAAACAGGGGTTTCAGGTCAAGGTGAACTTACGCGAGGTGCAGCGATGGCTTAATGGATAGCACACTGGGCTTAGAACGAGAAGTGCAAAGTTTAATTCCCACTTTGAAGGCCATTCAATTTGTCTTCGTACCTTCAATGGGTGCATATTGTTATGTTAAATGAAAGAAACCAACTCATGGAGAAGGTAACTCTATGGATGGATTTCCTGGTGAAGACAAAGTAAGTGGCTTTCGAACTTGGAACTGAACTGGGGGTTGCAAGGCAGACCATGTCGGACCACCCTGGTTACAAGACTGTGATGCTATCCATGTGAAATACCGGATGTTCTCATTACATCTCGTAAGTAACCATCTTTATAACGAAGGCCTGCGAGGAGTCTGTCATTCTTGACTGATTGATTTGGTCTAATTTTAGTTCACCAATGAATCAACAGGTGAATAAATAAGACAGTAGTAAAATGTACCAATGGTAAAATGAAAGACATGTTTATCATACTAGCAATGGCAACTCAAGACACCTCAGTGTATCGCTTTGATCCGATGCCAAAGTTCACGGTCGAGCCAATACGGATACATAACTGTGTCTCGCCTAGCATTGAACTCACTATATCACCACTGCTATTGCCATATATCATGCACTGGTATTCACAGATGACATGAATCGGCCCTTTTGGTCTTCTTTATGTTTGTGTGTATGAATCTTCCCATAAAAGATTAGAATCAGTGGAATGCTAGGTGCAGTATTAAACCCTTTTGTGTCTTCCCTCTATACAGATGAATGCTTGCATGCCTAGCAATCTCCTTCAACACAACACTAGCCCCCCTCTGGTTCTATAACCCTTTACCTATAATTATCTGTCTATCTCTCATATTTCACAGCGTGGTTATCATAGTTGTGAGTGAGTGAATCATTTCGGTGATGTTGTCTTGGTAATACACAGTGACCACATTGCTAATCTTTTGCTTCGGATCACATCCAATTGGCCTAATGTAGGATCGTAATAAATAACCCGAATCACATCCTTCTCTACCGGGACAGAAGTCGCTCTCAGAGGAATTATCCACTTCCCGAATTTTCAAGTGGTTGTCAGTGCTTTCAGGTGCATACCAGAGCTAACAGGTGCTTGCAGCTACTTTCAGGCACTGTCGGTGACTTCAGGCGCGTTTTCCGGTAGCTGCAGGTACTTGCAGGTACTTTCTAGCATTGTTTAATACTTGCAGGTACTTGCAGATGATAGTTTCAGCTATGCCCATCAATAACTCACCTTAGCTACGAATATGGTGGTGCCAACAGGAGAGTCCTCTGGCACATTCACGATATAACTATCAGCCTCAAACAGTGGGTCGTTATCATTCAAATCCAAAATGGTAATATTCACAGTGGTGTAAGCTATCTTGCTGACGCCTCTGGCAGCGACGACCAACGAGTAGGCGGGAGTCTGCTCCCTGTCCAGAGGTGCGGTGGTTGTGATCTGGCCGTTCTCGTTGATAGAGAACACCTCACCAGGGTCTCCAGATACTATAAAGTACTTAAAGGCGAATGGACCTTCCGCCTTAGCCTGCAAAATAAGGTTATACTCTGAACTGAAAAAAAGTGTAGAAAATTCGGTGCGAAAACGGTTTATTATTTCATTTTAGTTTTTCCATTGGGCCATCCTAATTAAGGAATCTCCTAGGCTTGAGTCATCTTGGAGCGGTGGCAGCTAGGAACTATGTGAGGAGCTCGTTCTCACAGTGGGTACTCAGCATGACTAGGACCTAAACCCAGGATTTTTCAATCTTTAGCCAAGCGCTCTACCCATTGAACTCTTCCACTATCCCTAATAAAATGTCACGCGTATACAACTAGGTGTATGAGTGACGCTATGACAAAGTCAAACTAGTGGCTTTGCTCGTATTGTGTGACCTGGAATAGGTTTAAATCTGATTCTCTCCCTTTTCAATCAGAGTATGTTTGTCATTCTAGCTTTTCAAGTAAACAGAAAGAGTCAATACAATGAACACTACTGAATCAGTACTACGGGTGGCTATGAAAACAATGAATTCAACCCAGGCAAAATACCAGTAGGTGGACTGAAGCGTGAATTCGCAGAGATTGCAAAGCCGATACAATTCTAGTCGTATAAAAGTTTAACAATAGATGATCATTGAAACTTATGAGATGAAGAAAAAAGCCTATTAAAGCGCAATTCAGTCAGATTAGCTGGTACTCTAAGAGGTAACCAGTGTCTGTGTTAATAAATGTATTAATACCAAGCCTGGACATAAAGAATTTCTAGCTTAGAGCTACACAGGGATAATACATGGTTATAAAATCTCTTACGTGACAACTCCATGCCCGATGGTTAGTATGAGCATTCTAGCGAATCCGTGACAGGTACCTGAGGCTAGTGAAGCCTCTCATTTTGTGTGTCAACATTCATCATTAAGCAATAAGTAATAATAGTTTGAGTGACTGAATGAGTAGAAGAAATATGTCATTGTGTAGATTTTTACAATTTTGATTGAATTGTCAAATTATACGATTGACACTCTCGTTTGTAGGGCATAAGAGGGTTTATGGAGTCTATTAGCCACTCAGAGGTCGTTTCCCATCAATGAGTATGTTTGTGCCTACCTATGCCCAGTTGTCATTCCACCCACATCGCTCTGCAGGCACCTCTGTGTCTACAGAAGTGGGTCCCCATGTCCACTTTTTTTCTTGAGCGACCTCTTCACTGTTTATTTAGTGGTAGAACGCTGGGCTAAAACTGCGTTAACCATCGTTCAAATCCCAATCATGGTGGTGAGCTGCCATCGAGAGTATGAGCCCCTCACATATATCCTAGCACCTACCGCTCCAACAAGCCTCAGACTTAGGAGGCCCATTATATAGAGTGGCCAAGTGCCAAGCAAAATTTTCAAAAATACTTTATGAGCACCCAGGAACCACGGGTCTTCGTCTAATCAAACCTCACCTGGCCGATATTTTTGGTATGTCCGCTGGTGCCCGCCTCGTCCTCCATTACTTCGAATGAGAAGTTTAGCTGATAGACCGGATCAGGTTCCTGGGGATTAGCCACAAACACCTCGACTAGAGCCGAACCACGCCACTGCGCATTCACAGCATCAACCTGTTCAGAGAAATACCCCAGTCATCTCGTTTGCAGATTCCAGAGCTCCAAAGAAGTCATCTTGTTAACCCGGGGGTGCTAAATTGATGACCCCAGCAGAGGGAATAACAACGTGGAGTATGAAACAGTCTTTTAGTTAATGAGCAACTTTATTGGTCACCCTCAACTCGCAAGTTTAAACAAAGGAGACCGACCCAGAGAGCGTCGAGTGACCTGTCCTATGGTAAATGAAGGTATGCGCCGAAACATTCCTCACAGCGCACCCTGGTATACATTGAGTCAATGATCGAGTAGGCTGATTTCTGCCATCATCCCGACATCTGGCGCATCAGACAGCAGTTACAATAACTATATCCCCCCCCCGGATGTAAGTGTACCTGTATCATGAAGGTGTCGTCTTTGATAACTCGCCCTGTCAGTTTTATTTCTCCGGTTACCGAGTCGACGCTGAATTTCTGTGTTATCCCTGACGTCTGTGCCGGTAACTCATATCGAATACGAGCGTTTACACCGATATCTGCATCAGACGCCATGACGGTAACGACGGAATAGCCGGGGCCAGCCGTGTCGGGGATGACGGTGTAATATCGCAGCGGATAGAAGACGGGAGGATTGTCGTTAACATCAGTAACATTCACCCAAATGCTGACCTATAATAAAAGGTCAAGGTCATCATATATGCAAAGAAATCCATAGTAACATTGGCCTTAGTTCGAGCGGAATGAACTACAAGGTATGAGAAAATCCGGATAAAACTTTCCAAAACGGGTTCAACTCCTAGTTCAAGTTTTTTCACTTTGGTTTGTTTTAGAATGAGACGTATAATCTACCAAAAAAGCATTTTCTCTATGAGCACACCATAGACAATCCTCAAAACATGCCAATAGTTCAGTGAAGCCATCCATGCAATAACTGAACTTGTGTGATACAGATTTTCTAAGTCCTCAACTACAGTTGCTCATGAAAAGAGATTGGAGAAGTCTAGTAATAATGTACAATTATCTGGAAAATGTGTGGGTTTTTTTACAGAAAACTGCTTTTATTTCCCACGGAACTAGCAATCTAGATCTTGAGAACACACACACTGCATGGAAATAAAACCCAGCCTGGGAGACACTAACGATAAAAGGCAGCATGTGTAACGCTGACTTGCTTTTGATCAGTATTAATAAAAACTCTAATGGCCAGACCTTGCTGACTCTTTATGACTTTTGTTTGCTGCCTCTATACTGGATATTTATGACTTTTTAGTATGAGTCACAGACAGAGGGCAAACTCTTTGTTCGAATTCTCAGTCCCCAGGATAATGGGTAAATTGGCATTAGAGACCGAGGCAGAGCTTCTGGCGAAGCTACAGATTTGGGCGGTGCTGGCAACACGAAGCCGTCTATGTCTTTGGTCCAGCCTCACTGTACCCACTACGCTGCGCATTACAAGACTGGATGGATAGTCACGAGATGATGGGGCTCAGCCAACCAAAGTCATTCGTTTACGCACAACCCACCCAGAATGCACCTGTTCTTCATAAGAAGGAGGAGGTGGACATAGACTCTTATTTACGGACTGGGACCTCCATTATACCGTGATTATTAAAAGCCATGCCAGCGAGTTTGTTTGGGAGGTTTGCTAAGAGCTCATACCAGAGCAAATCTCCACCAGTCATTGGGAAGCGAACTCACAACTCCTAGGCTGGTAGTGAGTAGTGATTCCAAGACTCCAAAGCATAGAGTGAAATAATACTATGCAGATTGCTGTGTTACTAGGCCCTTTGAAATCGTCACTCGGTATAACCGCTAGAAAATTGGATTTCAGGATTTGAATATCGCCCCGGGAGTTGACATTGATACCCATAGAGATTCATTCACGCGTTCTCTAATCTCTCTCTGCCTGCTGGAGCTGTCATCAGGCAAGCCAGTCTCATAAATCAGTTAAATTGCCGCACAGCACACCACACGAGCCACCAGTATTAGGAATGAACTGCTGTATTGATTGACTGCGCTGTCACCGCTTTGTTTGAGTATAGGTGTTATATGACAGCTAAATGAGACAAGAAACCTACGAAGTTTGTTTTAACTCGGCGGCCGTGCTTTATCACCATCCCGCATGTAGCGAGATAATGTCGATGTTCTAATGCAAAGATAATCGCGTGTAAAACGTGTGCACTGAGCACTGTTATGATCTGTGACAGGTGAAAAGGCTGCCTCGGTATCCTGATACACTTACGTCCCAAACAGGGCACAGAGGAAAACAAACTAACTAAGGGAAAACCGGCACTCAATTTAAAAGTACATGTCCCTTTGACACGTTACTAGATAATTATGACAGCAAAGGAACAGTCGCCAGTTAACAAATGTATTACTAAATATGACAGCGTGGTTTCTTCTCACGTTTCGGAACATCCCCATGGTGTGTCGAAAAAAAGTAAGCCAATTTCATCCTGTGCTTTAAAAGTATCAGCTACATAAGTCACTATACAGGTGTATACAATGACTTTGTTACGTACGGAATAAATCCTAAATCGGTCTACTGGAAGTATTCAATCCACTGATCGTTGTGAAATTTTGTTTTGAGGAGGCTATCTACTAGAGCAGTCTGTAAATAAGGCAGAAGCAGTGCAAAGCCCTTCCCCCCCCATTAGAGCCCTTCTATTCATGGGGCAGACGCGCGACAGTACCGCTGTACTTGGAGAGCCTTTATCAGTGAATGTTTACGCGCTGTGATAGCCGATGGGTAATACAGGCAATCATATGGTAACTCAACTTAATCCCTGATATTACGCAGAACTGCCCCGAGGCCAACTGACCAGTCTCCTTACTAGGGATGATCAACGCGCAGGAGATTGTAGTCTAAACCTTGGATGATAGTAAATGGAATAATTGTATGGTAGGGGCAAATATTTCGAAAATAAAACGTTACATCCATATTTCGGCGTAACCAAGTTTTGGCACAAATAATTATAGGTTTTGTACGTACAAAATTCCACAAATGCCTTACTTGGGAACTTAGCGATCTGATGACTCCGAGGTCATATGCAATGACCTTGACCTCATAAAGGTCTTGTCGCTCCCGATCCAGTGGCTCTCTGACCATGAGTTGACCGTTGATAGCTCCGATATGGAACAGGCCCGGATATTTGCTAGTAGTTTGAGCGTCGAGTCTGTATCGAACACTACCATTGGTTCCTCGATCCCTGAAAATAACCGCAGGAGATTAAAAATTACCAATTGAAACTTTGTCACCCGTTATGAACATTACAGCATAAACCTAGCTCGAAACCGGGTCACCTGGTCCAAAGCTAAATCGCGCTACCCACTAACTCAAAATTAGTGTCTGCTGAGCTGAGACGAGGACAAGAAGAAACCTATGCCCTCAACCTTCAATTACCTGTCTGTAGCAGAGAGAGTGATGATGGTTAAGTTCCTGCCTCCGTTCTCTGGTATTTCCCTGTAGTACTCCGGGGAAGTGAAAGTGGGTACCTCATCATTCTCATCAATTATATCCACAGTGAGAGAAGTGGAGGTTTGCAACACATTGGTACCTACAAATGTTGCAATAACAAATATACGTCTAAATCGGGAATAGTTACTAACTCATTGCCGGTTACTCAGTCACTCCGTGACTCCAAAACTAAGTGACTCAGTAACTTGGCGACTTTATTTACTTAGCGACTCACTGACTCAGTGAATCAATGACTTAGCAGCTCAACGATTAATTGACTCATTTTCTACTTAGAATCTGCCTTTGAATTCTGAATTGGTCGCTGAGTTCTATACACCATCATGGAGAAAGACTCCTTTGACTGGCATAAAGGTTTTTTCAGGCAGAGCCAATCTTTTTCTAAAACTTTTTGCATTGTACGCACTCTTTTAATCCCAGACTCTCAGCCAGTCACAGGTCACCTGGTCATGACTGACCATCAAATGGCACAACTATTTCTCTATAAGACATCCTCGTCATGATATTGGGGCTGCCTGGTTAGATAATTGTTTTTTTCTCAATTTTGGCATAGCATGGAGTACCCGGATCAGTATCAATGCTTCACCTCAAAGTGAGGCTTGTGTTTATTTTTGGCTGCGATCAGAAGTTATAGAGCTCATACCCACAGCAGGAGTCTGCCATGACGGGGATTCGAACCCAGATTCTCCTGTTGCCAGCCCAGTGTACTACCACTGAGTTATCCCGCTATCCCATAAGTCACACTCACCATGATCATATGCCGTGACATTCAGGTTGATACGAGATGTGTTGAGATTATCGCTATCCACTCTTCGGTTAATTGTGACTAAACCAGTGTCCTCGTTTATCTTGAAAAACTGGTCTCTGTTTCCTCCAGCTATCTGATATGATACCCGGCCATTCTCATCTGGAAGAAGACAGAAGTGGATTACAACTTCTATCAGCACAAGGCTCTACCAGCACAAGGCTCTACCAGCACAAGGCTCTACCAGCACAAGGCTCTACCAGCACAAGGCTCTACCAGCACAAGGCTCTACCAGCAGCGGGGTAGCTTGAGCTGTTACTCAACAGGGAGCTTGGGTTAAACGGTAAGGTGGGGCAATGTACCCTGGGAAACGATGAGACAGAATGGAGCGCTAGTACTACAGACAAGAAACAAGGACAGGCTTTAGTCGAAACGATGCGCGATTGAGTACGCTGCAATGATCATCCAAGAATGAAATGCGATAATCAGGATTAGCAGCCATTTCATCTTAAGGGATTTACGCAATGATACCTTATGGCAACAGAAGCACTAGTAGCAATGTCCATTCTCAACTAGGCTCAGTCATGTACAACTCTCAGTCCTACTTCAGGCCACGGCCCAGCCGTAGTATCGATAGCTGGCAATGGTCTGGCCCCATGTTGGAGTTGGCAATGATCAAGCAGTGACCTAGCTATCCTATAGGATCAGTGTCAATGATGACAAACGCAAATGACCAGATAAACAGCAAAAAACTAATGATGACTTTGCAGCATAATGAGAATTTAAATGGATTTCTCTTGACATCATTGGGAGCATTGCTTGGTAATGGGTAGCAATCAGCAAGAGTAATCAACTAGCTATAGGGTGATTGAAAGAATTGCCAATTTCTCAATCTCCTTGCTACTTTAGTCTGGAATTCCTAATTTCAAAAAGCAAAAGGTGAACAAGACAACTTGAATAAGATTAGCTACCAAGTGATCTGTATGGCGGGCAGCTGTTAAGTTATATATGAAGCGGTCTTTGTTGCATTGCGACTGACAGAATCTACTAGTAGGCCTACCACAACTGCAAGGCACTAAGAATAGGGGAAAATCGACAGAACCTATACACTAAATTATACGACAGATAACCATAACTACCCTCCCTACAGGTCCGGAGCACAGCAGATATATTAGTTATTAAGCTACAGGAGCAGTCATACCTTGCCTTGAAAGATTTTCTAAGTTAGCATTGTTCTTCTGCACATTACATTACATAGAGCCCTTTGGAATGAGGGGCTCTACTACCTCACACCTTTTGATAATCATAGTGTGACACTAATGATAGTTTACCACACCACAGTACCCCAATTGTCTTATTATCTGTAGTTACGAGTCAAAGGCTTGACACATTTGTCGCGGAGATTATTGAAGGTTTGTCCCTTAATACCCCCAAAATGAGGTGCTAACTTAATACCCGGAATCATTGGGGCGGAGATGCACTAAGAGAAAAGGCTTGGGTCTTACTGACCCATTTATGGTATCTAAGCAGAAGTCAATCATTGACTAGATCGTCTCAGAGAAATGATTTAGATTCGCGAGACTTGTAACATTGGAATTTTGCAGTCTGATTAATGACTAACGGCCAATCACCTGACATTGAACACTTTTAACAATCGGTCAGCCGGTACAGATCAAATTTGAAAAGTGTGCCTCAGCCAACTGTGACACAGTCATCCGTTGGTGCTACTAGCTTGAATTGAAGTGCAACTGGGCTGGTGTCATAGAGACCAATGATTGATCAGCAATATTACTAGGTTTGCTGGCAGTTGTAAGGACAACCAGGGACTACCACATATGAACTCTACATTTACTAGGCATGCTAGCTTTAAATCTAGGTCTACAACTAGCTCTACTAGCTTTAGGTCTACAACTAGCTGTACTAGCTTTAGGTCTACAACTAGCTTTACTAGCTTTAGGTCCACAGCTAGCTCTACTAGCTTTAGGTCCACAACTAGGTCTGTTAGCTTTAGGTCTACAACTAGCTCTACTAGCTGCACAGTTATCAGAAACTCTAATGCTACTGTCTCTGTATAGATTGGCCAGTGACTGAGTTCTGTTATCAATGAATACTAGTAATGATAGGAGGGCAAACACAAGTCAATTTACCACAAAAGGAAACTCTAGTAAAACAGCACTACCAATCAGTCATTAGGCTGTAGCAGCTGATTATGACAACAACTATCAGGGAAGGGACAATAGACAGCATCCCTGATTCAATACTGATATCTGATAATCTGATAATGAGACAGCAGAACCTGAGGGTAGCCAATCCTAGGAAAAAATGAGAGTGACAAGATGGCGCCAGGCCCCATCAAAACCTCATGTACTTTTATTTTCCGGGGCAGCCAAACACTGCAGAGTGCAATAATCTGGTGCTGAATAGTTTCCCCTAGACTGTACTTTTAGGTTTCTTTTTATACTTCCCCATGGACCAGGTAATGAATCATTGAATTTTAATGGATTACTGCCCACAAACACTTCACACATCATAGTGACAGAATGGTTTTTCGTACAATGCACTGTCGCTTTTTTAAAGGATTCTGAGTTCAAACAAGTGCACCAGAAGTTCAACAGCATCACCATCTGCAGGGAAACGACATGAAAAAAGAGCGAGAACTGAATCGACTGGGGATTATTTGACACCTGCTCAGTATACCGAGACAATCGTCTTATGCGGCCAGTCTATTTCAGTAGCGTATTTAACTAGTGGGCATGTTTTCAGTAGGGTTTCAGTTTATCAATACCATTTATTTGACTTGGTTTAACATCCACCTCATTGTCCTCATAGAGAATTGATTCAATGAAAGACAAAGAATTTACAAACTGAGCCGGGCCTTAATAGACCCGAAACTGAGATTTTTAAAATGGATAAGATCAGCGAGTGCAACTTCTAGCTGGATTCATGCTGAGCAAGGTGCTTGTTTGCGGATTGTTTAGTAGGTTAATTATGCAAATTGAAATTCAGCAAGCAACTAAGCAATTAATTTACTTCTGCATTCTTCTGGTTTGTAGATCAACCAGAAGTCCAGTTTTTGAACATTTTTATGGAATTAAACCGTAGTGATGAGTAAACAGATCAGTGTCAACTACACACTGACTAGTGAGGACAGGTGCTTCCATGATACCACAGTATAGTCAGCAGAAGGGACAGGTGCTTGCAGGTGATTGCATACTGTCCTTGTAGGATTTCTCTTTTCGCAACCTGTTATTAGCGAGACAATCTTCCTATCGTTTCCTGCACTTGAGCATCATTGATGTGTCATAATTACTATGAGGACGCAAGGAGACGGCAAAGGTATAATGATCGTTTCGTTTATCCACGTTGGACGCCTCGGGCGGGCGGTATAGAGAAACATTCATTTCCTCGGGTTAAAGCATCGCAACCAACAGTATTTCCATTCATAACTCGCTGCTGGAAGCTCGCCATCGACTTGAAAAGGCGTCTCTTTGAGTCAAATTTCCAATTACAGTTCTAATCCTATGTTAGTGAAGCTTAGTGCAACTAGCTAATCCTCAGTCATTTGAGTCTGAAGTGGTACTGCGGAATGCAATATCCACTCAAATCATATCGCTAGCATCTCGCTGCGACTTCTTTCGGCCAGGGAAAGGCAACGCCTGTGGCCTACGGGTTATCCAGCAGAGGTCACTGGCAGCGAAAGCACCTGCTAGGCAGCATCCAAACAGCTGTCTCAATCACCCCTAATTTCTGACACCGTGCTGAAGATGTCAAAGTGTTGTAATTGCGGTCAATTTAGCTGACTCGGAAAGCTTACAGCTACCTTTTGGAAATACTATGGTTGGCCAGGAAACGATTTGCTGGATTTTTTCAACCACAAACCCCCATTGGCAAGGTACATGTAAAAAGTTCTCAGACTATATACTCTAGACTAAAACCAGAGCTCTGAAATGTTTTGTTCAGAGTAACCATCAAAGTAATTTATAATTATCTAACCACGACTGAGTCTCGGGCCACCGAACATACCATATGGGTTTCCAGTTTACCCGCTAAACCAAACTAATGCATAGATGATCACGGATTCTTGTCCTAATGACTGTCAATTCAGTCCTAGTTCTAATAACTACGGGAGGGCCAAGAGGATTGCCAACACCCTACCTGGCCAACAGAAACAAAGCGAGCAAACCATGCAAACTACCCACTCAAACAACTTTTTATTTTCTTTCTAGTTGCTACAATGATTGAAGCCGATGACTCCGGTAGAACGTTAGTCAGGGCGAATACTAGCTGGGCACTTGAGTGTGAAAAGACCGATTCTATCCTTTTGTCTCTGAGCAAATAATGATATACGGCTCCCAACTTGATAAACTCCACTGTAATGTAAACTGGGACTGCCTAGTGGGACTGTTAACTTGACATATAGACTGGCTGATTAAGGTAGTCCTGCCAATACGAACATACACGGATGGGCACTTGTTAGTTGTTGTGGTTAAGCTGCCAGGTTATACAGTCGGTTTATTTACCAGTTCTCACGATTGCGAGCCTAGCACTCTGCCTCTATCCTAGATGGGCACTGGTTCACAGAGAGGCTTTCCCCAAGTGCATATCAGGGGCTGTCTGTCACAATAATGCCATGACAATCAGCCAGCAATTAACTCTCCATCAAGAGGAGATAAACTAATGATAAATCTATGTCAGCAGACAGCTCGGCAGCACAGCGGTGAGGCATGACTGGGGTGCACAGTTTGGGTAATTCGGAGTCCCACAACAACAATAGAGCAGGATGCTGACAACATCCGCCACCATCAAGCAGCGTGGGAGTCAGCGGTCATAACCCAGTTTAGTCAGCCATCAACTGATCAAATCAACCAGTTTTACATGCATGGTATCCTGGATGGCTTGTTGTCTGGATTTTCCATGGTTTGCCCCATAGAGTTAGTAATGTGTGGGTAAGAGTAAGTAAGAGTAAGAGTTAGTTATGTATGGGTGGGCCACCTGAGTCGCAAAACTGAAGGAGGGAGGAAGCACAAAGGGACGTAGACGAAATTGAAATCGAACCTGGTCCAAATGCTGAATGCGCTGCCTACTCACTATCCAACCACTTCGCCTCCGAGAGAGACAACCAACTATGGAAGTGTTCAATAAACCAGCTTGGTTTCATTTCAACATTTCCATCAGGTCTTTATAATACTTATAAGGGACAGTCACATAGCAGCGCTGTTTGACACAAAACAAACTGAATGTAGCCTAAACAAACTATAGCTGCAAAGGCAAAGACTGCTGTTGGAATGCTGGTTTGCTTGAACAGTGATTGTGACTCATTTGATAACAGATTCAACATTTCTCGCTTGTCTACCTTCCATATCTCATGTAATTGTGTACATCTGTGGTTATGCTGGCTATATATTCATGGTCTAGCTTGTGAAGGGTAGATTGGCACAGCGCTGATGTTTTCACATTTTGTTTTGTTTAGAAAGTAAGTAAGCATTTGGTCTCTAACTTGGAGTAGTGAGTAAAATTTCTCCGAGAGAGCGCCAGTTTGTCAAAATAAAGTCTGTCAAAATACCTAGCAGGTGTCATTTCACTGACTTTTCCCCTCTGCGAGTCATAAGATGGTGCTACTACCCTTGAAAAGAAATGATGCTCAGAGGCTTTGAAATTGGATGAATGGCATCTATTTCTGGGAGACATCGGTAAAGCTTCTAGTGAATCTAGAAGCCTAAGCAGAGGTTAGCATAGTGGAAGTTTACTTTACTCAGAACCAACTACCCGGGTACTCGATTGCTCCGGATGAGGCATCGCGTTACAAGATTGAAAGGATAGTCCTGTGAGGTTAGGGGAGGAACAACGGAATGGCAATCAAAGGATGGTATGACAAGCGAGACGAAGAAGAGCGCGGATGGCGTAGAAGGCAGCGTAACATACCTGTGTCAGCATCAGTGGCGGTGAGAGCGGCTACATAACTATCCACAGGATCGAGTTCGCTCACTATAGCTGAATAGGATGGACGTGAGAACACCGGCGGATGGTGATTACCAGCTATCACATCGACTATAACACTGAAGGAGGCGGATCGGGCTGGGGTACCCATGTCCGTCGCTGTTATGGTCAGGTTATAGAAGGAGGCGAGTCTCTTGTCCAGAGTTTGGTTCACTCGGACAATTACATACAGAGTCGATGAAAATATTCTCCCAGACAACTTGAAGTGTCCTAATTCATTACCGGATGTGAATCGTGCCGTCATGTTAGCATTGGGGCCACGATCACCATCCGTGAATGATACACTGAAAATGAATCGCGATTCCTCCGCATCCTCGCTAACGCTCATCGGAGAACTGCCAACCAGCATCTTGGGAATCGGCGTTTTGTCATTAACGTCGTAGATATCAATCTGGACTCTGCTTTGGTCTCGCAGCACACTCTCCCCATCTCCATTCTGATCCTGCACAATCACCTCAAGGACGCAGACAGTGAGACACAGTGTGGTATTACAGTATCCTGTGACACAAGTCGATTCCCCTGCCCAGGCGTCTTCACTGAGAGAAGCGCGGGTTGAGATCTGACCGGTTCGCGAATCAATCTGAAAAAGGCTGTTGGGCGTGAGAGAGTAAAAGAGAGCGGCGTTGACTCCGGAGTCCTCATCGGTAGCGAGAGTTCGCGTAACGAGTGTACCAATCGGCGCATTCTCAGCCACTGCGGCCGCGTACAATGAGAAATCAAATTTCGGATGATTATCATTGTCGTCCAGAATACCGACATTGACTGTGACGACAGAAGACTGGGCGGGCGATCCTCCGTCCGTCACGCGAACTTTCAGACTGAATGAAGCGAGTGATTCCCTGTCTACTTCACGAAGTAGATGCAGAGTGGCGCGTTTTCGTTCTCCACCTGTTGTGTTGAGGAACCAGTAGTTTTGCGGATCGCCATCGATGATTGAGTAGCTAAGACCAGCTGACCCATTTATGCCTTCATCCGGGTCAGTGGCTGTAAGCGTGAACGGCTGCTCCGGTTTAACGTTCTCTCGTAGGGTGTGGTTTATTGAAAGCGCTTGAAATGATGGCGCATTATCATTTAGGTCCAAGATGGTGACCGCCACTTCTATTAGATGCGAGTCCGAGCTACTCCTCTGCGCTGTTATTACGAATTTAATCTCATTTTTAGTCAAAGCCTCTCGATCGATGACCTGTGCCGTACGAATATCACCGGTCTGGCCATCAACGCTAAAATACGGTATTTCCGATGACTCCCTGTACGTATATCCATCTGTAGTCTTTACATTCCCGACTAGAGCGCCGATGGGTAAATTCTCCTCTATATTGAAGCGAACAGAATTAGCCTGTGACGTTGTGAGATGGAAGAGATGTAGAAAAGTCACTAGTAGTAATGGTAGCTTGTACCGCGATAATGTCCGCGTTTGCCTCAACGACGGTGGCATTATCACAATTTAGTATCCAGCTTGAAATTCCAGCTAGTCTCCGCTCTCATAGCTGGAACATCAAAGAGACAGCTGCCATATTGGAGAAGATCTAGAACTAGAAGTAGAAACCTTGACCACTGTGACTGTGGAAACTACCTTCAGTTACTGGTGGCTTCTGTTGGAACTGTTGAGAGTAAATAGTTCCAGAGTCGTTAAAATATAAGTGCTCCAGGAGGTCTGTGTGTAGAAAATCCAATATCCTGAATGGAGATTCGTAAGGTGAAACAGAAGAAAGTCCGTACAAAAGCTAAAGCAAGGCGCTCCAACGCTCCCTATCTACTATGTATACAAATCCAATACAGGTAGCAGCAACCACCTGTCACCTTCGCCTATTGGCTACCTGTGCAATCGTTGGGCCCGCCTACGACACCTTATTGGCCCATCTCGATCTCACACCTGCCGATATTTTACGATATAAGCGGTACAAAGAGTTTGCAGATCTAACAATATCGGTGTTTGTGGACATAAGTGGACAATAGGTGGAGAAACAGATCGTGCGCACTAATAACTTTGCAAGATGGCGATCCCCATGTAAATTTCGTTATTACCAACCGGCTTGCGCTCTTCCCTATTACTTGACTCGTTTGACCATGTTTCGCCATCAAGTTGGAGCTTTAAAGCAATTTGCTAAAACTCTAGAAAGCGAAGTATCTACTATCTCTAGTTTTATCCGCTCTCAACCGCACAAACGGGCACCAACTGCTTTTCATTCACGACTCACGATCTCTACGAGTACGAGGCACTCGGTATCTCAACTTCGACCGGGCTCACAGTCACAACTACTACTGAACCCGCTCTTTACGCGTTCATTCGATCCAATCGACTTGTCACAAAGCGCACTCACTGCTTGTCAACAATGTCAGCGCCGATATGGCAGTAAGAAAGCAAAGGGTTCCCAGGGAAAGTCTAAACCAGGAAAACGCAACAAACAGGCTGATGCCGACTTTGATGAGGTTTGTATGCTTTTTCTATCTTTTAAAAGTCATTGCAGAACTACCCAGTGATGTTCTTTGGCAGTATTTCTTGAAAACCTAGTGTTATATACTTTGAGGCCCTGAAGTGTGAGTTACTACTACTACGTCAGGGCCTCAAAGTA
>Ga0224501_10000424_pt1 | contig 34258 bp, 28 predicted proteins | sample SF_Oct11_sed_USG_4_FD_169105 | JGI IMG/M metagenome (GOLD analysis project Ga0224501, IMG submission 169105) | Sediment microbial communities from San Francisco Bay, California, United States - SF_Oct11_sed_USGS_8_1 | ecosystem: Environmental > Aquatic > Marine > Sediment | place: USA... | reverse complement strand
CCTGGTTGCAAACGTAACAATCTATGACGATGTACAAATCGGATCAAGGGTACTGATCCATGGCGGTTCGGTCATTGGGAGTGATGGCTTTGGCAATGCCAAAGATGGGGAGAAATGGGTCAAGATTCCTCAGTTGGGTCGGGTAATCGTGGGAGACGACGTGGAAATCGGTGCCAATGTGGCCATCGATCGAGGTGCGATTAAAGACACCCTCATAGGCAATGGCACCAAGATCGATAATCTGGTCCATATTGCTCATAATGTTCAAGTGGGTGAGCACTGTGCTATCGCCGGCTTGGTTGGCATTGCTGGCAGTGCCAAACTGGGTAAGAATGTGGCCATCGGTGGGGCTTCCGCCATGACCGGACACATCACCATCTGTGATAATGTGATGTTTACAGGCATGTCCATGATTACCCGTAGTACCCGTGAGCCTGGCGTGTATTCTTCCGGGATGCCCGCAGAGCCTAATGCTGTTTGGCGAAAAAATGTTGCTCGTTTCCGACGTCTGGAAAAGCTTGAAAATAAGCTTAAAGAGATGGAAGATCGGCTTAAGAGTTTTGAAGCGGAAAAGGTTTAAGAGGTGTCTCGTTTGGAATCGAGTGGAATTAAGGAAATATTGGATCTGCTCCCTCATCGCTATCCATTCCTGTTGGTAGATCGAATTACCGAGATGGAATCTGGGGTTTATCTCAAGGCCATCAAGAATGTCACCATTAATGAACCGTATTTTATTGGGCACTTCCCACAGAAGCCGGTCATGCCTGGAGTGCTCATCATTGAGGCCCTGGCTCAGGCCACCGGTCTATTGGCCTTTGAGGCAATCGGTAGAACACCGGACAGCAAAAAACTGATTTACCTGGTGGGCATCGATAATGCCCGTTTCAAGTCTCCCGTAGAACCGGGTGATCAGATAGAATTATTCGTAGAGCATGTAAAGAATTCCCGGGGAATCTGGAAGTTCAAGGCCCAGGCCCTGGTGGCAGGTAATGTAGTAGCGAGCGCAGATCTCATGTGCGCTGAAAAGGACGCGGAATAGTGATACATCCTACCGCTGTGATCGATCCCAAAGCGGAAATTGATCAAAACGTAGAGATTGGGGCCTACTCAATCGTGGGAAAGGGCGTGCAAATCGCCGCCGGAAACAAGATCGGCCCCCATGTCGTGATACAGGGGCCCACCCAGTTAGGCGAAAATAACACCATTTTCCAATTCGCTTCCATCGGTGGCGCGCCCCAAGACAAGAAATACGCCGACGAAGAGACCACCCTGGTCATAGGTTCCGGAAACACTATCCGGGAGTTTGTCACCATCAATCGGGGAACCACGCAAGACCGCGGCAGCACTATCATTGGCGACAACAACTGGATCATGGCCTACGTGCATATTGCGCATGACTGTGTCATCGGTAATAACACCACATTTGCCAATAGCGCCTCTTTGGCTGGCCATGTGTATGTGGACGACTACGCCATCCTGGGGGGCTTTACGCTGGTTCACCAGTTTTGCCGCATCGGAGCGCATTGTTTTACTGCCATGAACAGCGTGATCTCCAAGGATGTGCCTCCCTATGTTATGGTTTCTGGTCATATGGCCGAGACACACGGGCTGAACACTGAAGGCTTGAAACGACGTGGGTTCAGCAGTGAGGCCCTGGTGGGACTCAAGCGTGCCTACAAAACCCTTTACCGTTCTGGAAAGACACTGAAAGAGGCCCTGGTGGACCTGGAAGAACAAGCCAATCAGACCCATGAAGTGGCCGAGTTGGTGAAATTCCTTAAGCAGGTCACTCGGGGTATCGTTCGTTAGTCCTCTCCGAGGGATGGGAAAGAATACACTCACAATAGCCATGGTCTGTGGTGAGACCTCCGGGGATATCCTGGGTGCAGGCTTGATCCAGGCCATTCGCAAGAAATATCCCGATAGTCATTTTCTAGGTATCCCTGGCCCTCAAATGATAGCCGCGGGATGTGAAGAACTCTATCCCATGGAGCGCCTTGCGGTGATGGGTTTTGGGCCCGAAGTTCTGCGCCGAATACCGGAGCTGTTGGGAATCCGCAAGAGACTGGCTCAGCAATTCATTCAAGATCCGCCGGACGTCTTTATCGGAATCGACGCCCCGGATTTTACCTTGAGTCTGGAGCGCAGCCTGTTTGAAGCCAGGATTCCGACTGTCCACTACGTCAGTCCCTCTGTTTGGGCCTGGCGCCAATACCGGGTGAAGAAGATCGTCCGCTCCATGAATCTGATGTTGACGCTCTTTCCCTTCGAACCCGATTTTTACAAACAATTCGGGCTGGAGGCGAAGTTTGTCGGCCATCCCTTGGCAGATCAGATGCCACTGGAACCTGATAAGGCCACACTGAGGGCGAAATTCGGTATGGCAGAGGGTGAGCCCTGGGTCGCCTTGTTGCCTGGTTCGCGTAGCAATGAAGTGAAACGACTGGCACCCGTTATGTTACAAACCGCCCGCTATCTTGTCCAAAAACGACAAGATTTCCGCTTTGTCATCCCATGCGCGAACGCCCGAGCACGTGAGCAAATTGAAGCGGCGATCGTCGCAGAAGGGCAGGGCCTAGCCATAAAGTTGCTCGATGGACAGTCTCGTGAAGTGATGACAGCCGCCGACTGCATACTGCTCGCATCAGGGACCGCGACGCTGGAGGGTCTGTTGGCCAAGACACCCATGGTTGTCACCTACAAACTCTCGCCCTTCAGTTATTGGTTGATGAAAAAATTGGCAAAAGTAAAACATGTCTCTCTGGCTAATCTACTGGCGGAGGAACCTCAAATTCCTGAGTTGTTACAAGATGATGCACAGCCAGCGAAGCTGGGTGAGGCGGTTTTATACTGGTTTTTGGATAAAAATCGAACAAAAAAGAGCATTGAAACCTTCTACCAGATTCATACACAATTGCGACAGGGAGCCAGTGAACGGGCTGCGGCGGCGGTTTTGGAACTGATTGGGAAGTAATAATGCAAAGAACCATTGGGAATATAACGCACGCCCGATTTGTGGCTGGCGTGGACGAAGTGGGACGGGGACCGTTGGCCGGAGCGGTGATCGCGGCAGCCGTGATCTTAGATCCTACGCACCCCATCGAAGGGCTGGCCGATTCTAAACAGCTTTCAGAGAAACAACGCGACCGACTCTACCAGGAAATTTGTCGCAACGCCCTGGCCTGGAATGTGGGTCGGGCCGAGGTGGAAGAAATCGATAGGCTCAACATCCTCAACGCCTCTTTACTTGCCATGAAGCGCGCCGTGGACGGTCTAAAAATCAAACCCGATTTGGCCCTGGTGGATGGTAATCGCGTGCCGGATGGGTTACCCTGTAGCGCAAGAAGCATCGTCAAGGGGGACTCCCTAGTCGCCGCCATATCTGCCGCCTCAATCGTGGCAAAGGTATTTCGCGATAGAGAGATGTTGGTGCTAGATACGACCTACCCGGGGTATGGATTGGCCAGACACAAGGGCTACCCGACCAAGAGCCATATAGCGGCCATCGGGAAATTGGGGGTAACACCAATTCATAGGCGTTCATTCAGACCAGTGAAGCAGGCTCTGACAGGTTACAACGTGTCTCAGTCAATTAAGGAAGTTTGATCCCCGCGGCATGGATGCTTCGTTCGTTCATTTAAAGTGTCACACCGAGTTTTCGCTTGTCGACGGTATCGTACGGGTCAAACCCTTAATGGGTGCCGTGCGTGAGGCATGGATGCCTGCCGTCGCTTTAACAGACCAATCCAATCTCTTTGCCATGGTCAAGTTCTACCGAGCTGCCCTAGCCACCGGCGTTAAACCCATTATCGGTGTCGATGCCTACCTGCAAAATGATAAAGATCTGAATGCCCCGCATCGCGTCACCTTATTGTGTAAGCATACTGAAGGTTACCGGCGTTTGGCTGAGCTTGTCTCCCGCTCTTACACCGAAGGGCAGCGCCATGGCCGTGCTGTGATGCAGTACGACTGGCTGACCCAGGAGATGACTTCAGGTCTGATCGCCCTCTCTGGTGGTCGTGAGGGAGACGTGGGCCGTGCTCTATTGAATTCTGACCCGTCTCAGGTTTCCCAGTTACTCACGTTCTGGCAGGATCGTTTTCCCGATAGTTTTTACCTGGAGTTACAACGTACCGGTCGCCCCAATGAAGAAGACTACAATGCATTGGCGGTTTCTCTGGCCTTGGAAAATGATTTACCTGTGGTCGCCACCAACGACGTCATGTTTCTCCAGCAGGACGACTTCGAGGTGCATGAGGCACGCGTTTGTATCCACGATGGCCGCACCCTGGACGACCCACGACGACCCCGTCGTTACACCGATCAACAGTATTTGCGTAGCCCGCAAGAGATGGCGGAGTTATTCGCCGACTTGCCCGAAGCGCTGGCCAACACCGTCGAGATCGCCAAGCGCTGCAATGTGGAACTGACCCTGGGTGAAAATTTTCTACCCAACTTCCCCGTGCCCGAGGGCATGACCGTCGACGATTTTCTCAGAGCCGAGTCTCACAAAGGTCTAGAGGCGCGTCTTGAAATTCTGTTGGACAAGGCCGATCCCAAATACGCAGAGAAGCGCAAAGAATATATAGCCCGCCTGGACTGGGAACTGGATACGATCATCCAGATGGGTTTCCCCGGCTACTTCCTCATCGTTGCCGACTTCATTCGTTGGGCCAAGGAACACGGCATCCCCGTGGGGCCGGGACGGGGTTCGGGGGCGGGTTCCCTCGTGGCCTACGCCCTGACCATCACCGATCTGGACCCACTGGAATACGATCTGCTGTTTGAGCGCTTTCTTAATCCGGAACGGGTCTCCATGCCCGACTTTGATATCGATTTCTGTATGGAAAATCGCGATCGCGTTATCGAATACGTTTCGCAACACTATGGACGAGACCGCGTTTCCCAGATCATCACCTACGGCACCATGGCGGCCAAGGCGGTGGTGCGCGATGTGGGCCGGGTACTAGGCCATCCCTATGGTTTTGTTGATAAAATTGCCAAACTCATTCCCTTCGAAATCGGGATCACCCTAGAAAAGGCACTAGACCAGGAGGAGGCCCTGCGCCAGCGCTACACCGATGAGGAAGAGGTGCAGACCATGATTGATCTGGCCCGCTCCCTGGAAGGCATCACCCGTAATGCAGGCAAGCATGCGGGAGGGGTGGTTATCGGGCCCACGGCGCTCACCGATTTTTCGCCGCTGTATTGCGAGGAGAATGGAGACTCGCTCGTTACCCAATTCGATAAGGACGATGTGGAGGCAGTGGGCCTGGTCAAGTTCGATTTTCTGGGTCTGCGCACCCTCACGATCATCGATTGGGCGGTGAAAAATATCATCAAGTCTCGGGGAGAGCAGGTAGACATCACCCGCATTCCGCTCGATGATGCGCACACATTCAAGTTATTGCAGGCCTGCCAGACCACCGCTGTGTTCCAGTTGGAATCTCGTGGCATGAAGGAATTGATCGGCAGGCTGCAACCCGATTCCTTCGAAGACATTATCGCCCTGGTGGCCCTGTTCCGACCGGGTCCCTTGCAATCGGGCATGGTGGACGACTTCATCAATCGTAAGCATGGCCGCGCCAGGGTGGAATATCCCCATCCGGATCTGGAGCCCATACTCAAACCCACCTACGGTGTTATCCTCTACCAGGAGCAGGTCATGCAGATCGCCCAGGTATTGGCAGGCTACACCCTGGGGGCCGCCGATATGCTGCGCCCAGCCATGGGTAAGAAGAAACCCGAGGAGATGGCCAAGCAGCGCGAGATCTTCACTCAGGGGGCTCTGGCGCGCGGTATCGATGAAAAGCTGGCTACCTATATATTTGATTTGATGGAAAAATTTGCCGGTTATGGTTTTAACAAATCGCACTCGGCGGCCTACGCCCTGGTCTCCTACCAAACCGCCTGGCTCAAGGCCCATTACCCGGCCGAGTTCATGGCGGCCGTGCTGTCGGCCGATTTGGACAACACCGACAAAGTGGTGGGCTTGATCGAGGAATGTCGAACCATGGGGCTTCCTGTTGTCCCTCCCGATGTGAATTCCTGTGATTACCCCTTTACAGTGGAAAACCAGAATATCTATTACGGTTTGGGTGCCATCAAGGGTGTGGGCGAGTCTGCCATATTGGCCATCAAAGACGAGCGCCTGCTCAATGGGGTCTACCCGCAACTTTTCGATTTTTGTAAACGCGTCGATCTGAAAAAACTAAACCGACGGGCTCTGGAAACCCTGATCAAATCCGGTGCCATGGACAAGCTGGGTCCTAATCGGGCCACGCTTATGTCCACCCTGAGTAGCGCCTTGCAGACTGCCGAGCAACACAAAGAGGCGCTCAGTACCGGGCAAAATGACCTGTTTGGTTTTAGTGATGAACAAGCAACGGAACAGGCTGTGGTCTGGAATGAGCAAGATGAATGGCAAGAGCAGCGACGCCTGGAGTTGGAAAAGGAATCACTGGGTCTCTATCTCTCCGGGCACCCCCTGGATCGCTGGCAGAGTGAGATAGATCAGTTTGTCACGCATAAGCTGGCCAAGCTCCCCACAGAAAAATATCAAAATGCCGTGTTGGCCGGTCTGATTCTGGGTGTGCGCACGAGAAAGACCAAACGGGGCGACACCATGGCCATTCTTACCGTGGACGACAAAACGGCCCGTCAAGAATTTACATTATTTTCAGATGCTTATAGTAAATATGCCGAGCAGGTGCAGGTGGACAAGATCTTCGTTTTTGTCGCCGATGTGGGTATAGACGATTTCAGCGGTGGCATGCGAGTCAATGTGAAAGAGGTTTTTGATATCCCTGCCGCCAGAAATCTGTATGCCAAGCGCCTGATCATTCGTGCAAACGAAAAACTGGCAGGTAACGGTTTTGTTCACTCCTTGCAGGGTATTCTGAAGGAACACCAGGAGGGCTCGTGCCCAGTGATTATCGATTATCAAAATTCCACGGGACGTGGCAGTCTACGTCTGCCCGCCCAGTGGTCTGTCTCACCAAACGAGTCGGCTTTAACGCAGATTAAAAGATTGGTCGGGGCGGAGAATGTGGATTTGCAATATCGTTAGGCGGCGCAAAGTTTGTATAGCGATTCATTTTCTAAGTTGTTATATAATTAACAGATATTCGAAACGGTAGAGAGAAGATGCATTTAAATTTCCTGGAATTTGAACAGCCGATTGCCGAGCTGGAAGCCAAAATTGAAGAACTACGTTATGTAGGCAACGATACCGAAATCAATATTTCAGATGAAATTCAACGTTTGGAATCAAAAAGTAAGAATTTAACCAAGCAAATCTTCTCCTCCTTGAGTGCAGGCCAGATATCCCAATTGGCCAGGCACCCGCGTCGACCCTACACGCAAGATTACATCGATCGTATCTTCACCGATTTTGAAGAGATGCACGGCGATAGAGCCTTTGGCGACGACCCGGCCATAGTCGGTGGAATTGCACGGCTAAACGGTGATCCGGTGATGATAATCGGCCATCAAAAGGGTCGAGACACCAAGGAAAACGTGAGACGAAACTGGGGCATGCCCCGGCCGGAAGGCTATCGCAAGGCCCTACGTCTGATGCAGTTAGCCGAACGTTTCAAGATGCCCGTGCTCACCTTTATCGATACTGCCGGTGCCTATCCCGGTATCGGTGCCGAAGAGCGTGGACAGAGTGAGGCCATCGCCAGAAACCTGCTGGTCATGGCCGGCCTCAAGGTTCCCATCCTCTGCACCGTGATCGGTGAAGGAGGCTCGGGTGGCGCACTGGCCATCGGAGTCGGCGATCGCGTCATGATGTTGCAATACAGCACCTATTCAGTCATTTCCCCAGAAGGCTGCGCCTCCATTTTGTGGAAGAGCGCCGAGTATGCCTCCACCGCGGCAGACGCCATGGGAATTACCGCGGATCGATTAAAGCAGCTGGGTCTGATCGACCAGGTCATCGAAGAGCCCCTGGGTTCTGCCTACCGCGATGTGGATGGCATGGCAACGCGACTCAAAGACGCACTCACTGAAAATCTGGATTTGCTCACCGCCATGTCGGTGGATAAATTGCTGGATGCGCGTTACGATCGTCTGATGGGCTTCGGGAGATACAAAGATCTCGCGGTATAGTATCTCGACCAGTCGGTACCGTTAGCGAACAACCCCACCACACTGTAGGCCGTGTTCCATGGAACCACTCGCCGAAAGAGTACTTCACACACTAGAAACCTGCCTGGAACAGGTGGTCGACCCAGTGCCGCCGCCGCAACACATTGTGGTGGCATTCAGCGGTGGCTGTGATTCCACAGTGCTTTTACATCTGCTTCACCGCATATTAAAGAATAAAGAAAACGCCACCCTGCGCGCCGTGCATATCAATCACCAGTTACAGACGCAAGCCGATGAATGGGCCAGTCACTGCCAGCATATCTGTGCTGAGTGGGGCGTGGAATTCACGGCCATCAATGTGGAGGTGGACTTGTCTCGTGGTCTGGGTCTGGAAGCGGCAGCCCGTGAGGTACGATACCAGGCGCTGGCAGGGAACATGTCTGACAAGAGCGTGCTGCTCACTGCCCACAATCAAGATGATCAATTCGAAACGGTGCTGCTGCAATTGATGCGAGGGGCTGGGCCACATGGTCTTTCGGCCATGGACCTGTGCAGAGAATTTTCCACCGGCCTGCACATTCGTCCATTGCTGGGCGTGAGTCGATCCGAAATAGAAGACTATGCCCGTGCCCATGAACTGAACTGGATTGAAGATCCAAGCAACCAATTATTACACCATGACCGCAATTTTCTGAGACACGAAGTCATACCCAAACTGAAATCCCGCTGGCCCTCCGCCGCCAAGGCCGTTTCCCGCAGCGCTGATCATAGCCGGCAGCTATGTGCAATACTCGACGCCAGTCTGGAAGAAAAACTACTCCCCCAGTTGATCAGGGCCGATCAATTGAATCTAGACAAGCTCAGCGCATTTAACGAAGACGAGGCCATCCAGCTCATCCGCTATTGGTTGATGAAACTAACCGGAAGTAGCCCGAGCACCGAACAGCTAAACCAGATCGCGCAACAAATGTTACATGCTTGGGAAGATGCGGAACCCGTCCTTTTTTGTTGCGGTAAAGAATTGAGGCGCTTTCAAGGCGTGTTGTATTGCTTAGCGCCTTTGCAGTCTTTCGATGAGTCGCAACCGATTCCCTGGGACGGCAAAAGCGATCTGGAGATTGCGGGAGTCGGAACACTGAGAAGCCTGGTGATAGACGATCAGGGCCTGAGCATACACAAAATTGAATCGTCTCAAAAAACCGAGATCCGTTTTCGCCAAGGGGGAGAACAGATCACGTTGGCCGGTCGAGGCAGACACAAACTAAAAAAACTTTTTCAGGACGAAAAAATCCCTCCCTGGGAAAGAAATCGTATCCCCTTGATTTATATAGATGAGAAACTGGCGGCCGTTGTGGGTTACTGGGTAGACGAAGCCTTTCTTGCCCGCAACCGAGAGCCGTCTATTCATGTAAAAATGCTATAATATCAATAAGATAATAGTTTTTTCTGTGCCTGGCTAATACTCGTTTAAGCTGGCTCACATAAGATTCAGGCTCACAACGCAATATTGTGGAACCTTTGGATGGGTTGATGCGTGTTAGCTTATGCCCATCCAGCCCCCTTCCGGTAGAACCGGTTTTCGAACCGGGACTGCTTGTTGGGGGCTACTAATTTCTACATCTAATTGGGCGATCTCGGAGAATTCAATGGCAGTGATAAACGGTTTTCGTAATCAGGCTGCAGCGTATGAGGCGCTAATCCGTCCTCACTTCGAAAAACTATATCGTGTAGCCTACCGTTTCACCCAGAACCAGGATGATGCCGAAGACCTGGTTCAGGAACTGGTCACCAAAATGTTCAGCCGCTACGATGAGCTGGTCAATATTGAAAGACTGGATATCTGGTTATCCAAGGTGATGTATCGAATTTTTATCGATGACCGTAGACGATACACCCGTTCCCCTATAAAGAATTTAAGCGATCTGGATGGTGACAGCCAGATCGAATACGAACATTCTGAAAGTGAATTTGGCGACCCCGAAGAAGAAGCAACCCAGGACGACTTCCGCAACGAAGTGCGCCGCGCTATGGACTCGCTCAGCGAAGACCAAAAACTTCTCATTCAAATGTTTGAAATCGAAGGCTATAGTCTAGATGAGATATCAGACATGCTTTGTCTACCCATAGGAACCGTGAAATCCAGACTGCATCGCGCTAGATCCAGTCTGCGAGACAAATTAAAGAATGGAACCTTTTCCCGTGTTGAAGCGTGTTAGAGTTTGAGGACACATTATGAATTGTCAAACAGCACAAAACCAAATTGATGACTACCTGGTCGGCAGGCTCCACCCCATCCGTCAGGCGCAGCTTGACGAGCATTTGGCGGAATGTGAAAAATGTGCGCAGCTATTTGATTTGGAAAATAAAATCAAACACGCGCTGATTGATCTGGACAAGGTGCCGGGTCCCCGTAAGGGTTTTGCAGACGAAGTTTTCGCAGCCTTGGAAAGGCCTGCGAGCAAGTCACACCGCAAGGGATTCACCATTGGTTTTAGCTCGGCGATCGCAGCCAGTCTGGCAGTTTGGCTGGGAGTAACAGTGTTTCTATCACCTGAGACCAGTGTGATTCCTGCTACGAACCCAGGTTCTCAAGCAAGTCTGAATCTGCCGGTGGTCAAGGTGAGCGTTGCGAAGGTGCATCCTTTGCGCGTTTTGTTTAACGCCCCTGGCGATATGCAGGATGTCACGTTAACCGTGAAGCTGCCTCCTATGATGGAATTGAGTGGCTACCCCGGCGTTAGCGAAATGAGCTGGAAGACAGATCTGCATCAAGGACAGAATGTCCTCAAATTACCCGTAGTAGCTCACCAGGCCATGATGGGTGGCGAGGTAATTACGAAAATAGAGAACGATGGTAAAGCAAAAGTTCTCAAGGTTTTAGTGGATGCAATAGAGGATGGGCAAGTCCGCTATGTTGACACTAACCAGATTGCCATATAGAGCAATCTATATAGAACCGATTTTAAGGAGTTGGTCATGAATCCAAAATCAATTTTACTGGCCCTTTCAGTATGGGCCGTCAGTGTGGCTCCTGCTTTCGCAGTTGATATCGATGATATCGAAAATGTGGGCATGAGTGTTGTAGCCGATGGTGTGGAATTACCGGAAGCTGCAGTGAGAGAACTGGAATTACCAGAAGCCGCTTCAGATAAGGGCAGAGAGATGTCTGCTAAGGGTCTGGAGACTGCAAACGAAGCACGTGAAAAGCGTGACGATCACAGCGATGATTCAAATGATGATGCCGCAGATCATGCTTCTGACCAGTCTGATGATGCCAAAGACATGGCTGAAGACAAGAAAGAGGCCGGTCAAGAGCACGCGGAAATGGGCAAAGATCACGCGAACGATGCCGCAGACAAGGCTAATGACGCATCAGATGATGCTTCTGAGCATGCGAACGAAGCCGCTGAAGAAGCCGCAGACAATGCAAATGACGCTGCTGAAGATGCCGCTGAGAACGCAAACGAAGCCGCTGAAGATGCTGCCGACAATGCAAATGACGCTGCTGAAGATGCCGCTGAGAACGCAAACGAAGCCGCTGAAGATGCTGCAGACAATGCAAATGACGCTGCTGAAGACGCTGCCGACAATGCGGCTGAGCATGCAAACGAGGCCGCCCAAGATGCAGTAGACAGCGCGAAGGATGCTGCCGAAAAGGGAAAAGATAAGGCCGACGAAGTTCGCGGTTAAGAATATAGATAGGGAAGTTTTCTCCTTAGCTCCACCCTGGTAGGCAACTGCCAGGGTGTTTTTTTTGTCGACTAAAAATAAAAAGCTGCGGCAATGAAAAAATTCTTGCCTAAGCCAACAAAGTCTATAAATATACTTCGATGTGGTTTTGTGGGATTCCGGGGGATCGATTGAAAAGGCTGTTTGCTGTTCTGACAATGTTGCTTTTTGCCAATACAGCTATTGCGGATAAGGCAGCGGAGCAGATATTTGAGAAGGGTATATCAGAATTTGAAAAACAGAACTATTCCTTGGCCCTGTCTTTCTTTGAAGAGGCTCAGTCCAAGGGCATGGATGATCCCAAACTCACATTCAATCTTGGCGTTACACTCTACAAGCTAACAAGATACGCAGAAGCCAAACCCCTTTTTATTGCGCTGACCGAAAATAGGGAATTTCGCGATCGAGCCTATCTCAATCTGGGCCTGCTTGCGGTAAGAGAAGAACAATACAATGCAGCTGAAATATGGCTGCGGAAAATCTTAGACCACGGTAAGTCGCCGCAGATTCAACGTCTGGCCAGAGAGGTTTTGCGCAGGATTAATAAAGACGATTCAAGCCTGGATAGGCTCATCATTCTGAATCTCGTGAGGGCCTATGAAAGTGAACCCGACTGGGAAAGAATAGATAACGGCGCTACGCCAGCCATTAGCTCAAGTTTTACCGAATTGAATCTGACAGCGGAAACCAGGCTGGCGAGATATGGTTTTTTAAGAAATGTTGGCGTTGAAGGATTTCTATTTGTTCGAGAACCCGATTCAGGGATCTTGCCACGCATAGAACTCTACACCCTGGGCTTGGGTCACCATGCCCTTTGGGACAGTTTCTCATTAGATAGCGTGTTGAACTACAATCTTACGCGAATCTATAAGGAAGATTACACCCAAAGTTATTCCTTGCAACTGGACGCCAAACACAATACCACTAAGAAACTACGCTTTGATGCCAGATACCAGGCTGAAAAAACCTATAAAACGGTCGAATATCTAAGCTACGATAGTGGTATGCGACATCGTATTCGCCTGGGGGCTCGATATTCATTGGGCCAGTCTTCCAGTTGGCTGCGGCTGCGTTATGAATATGATCAGACCAAGCATGAACAAAGACCGGACGATATCTATCTATTCAGTAAGATCGCTTGGACGAGTATCTCGCCGACCCGGAAAAGAGTGGATGCCGATGGCAGGCTGAGGCTATTCGATCGCTGGATAGTGGGTGCAGGGGGCAGCTATCGGGAATCCGAGTATGATGTGCCATCTCTTAGCGGCGAGTTTCGACGCGACCGGCGTTATCGTGCTTATGCCGCCCTAGTCTACGAACTGACGAAAAATATTGATATCGAAGTGAGTTACCAACTGACCGTGACACGTTCTACCAACAAAGCCTCCGATACCAACCGTGAACAGATCGGTATAGCGGCTTCTTTGATCAGCTTCTAGTCAACTCGTTCCATTTGTGGCGGATGGCGAATTCTGCTATTCTCTAGTCCCTTCTTGGATTGACTTTCCTTCCTTCCAAAGTAGGGCAAATGACTAGATTTGTATTCGTTACCGGCGGTGTGGTTTCTTCTTTAGGAAAAGGCATCGCATCGGCATCCTTGGGCGCCATTCTTGAGGCGCGTGGCCTTTCCATCTCACTCACAAAATTAGATCCCTATATCAATGTGGATCCGGGCACCATGAGTCCTTTCCAGCATGGTGAAGTCTTTGTGACGCGTGATGGGGCCGAAACTGATCTGGATCTGGGGCACTATGAGCGCTTTGTGCGCACCACCACCAGTCGCCGAAATAATTTCACCACAGGCCGAATCTACGAGCGCGTCATCCAGAAGGAGCGCAGAGGAGATTACTTAGGGGCCACGGTGCAAGTCATCCCCCATATAACAGACGAGATCAAGCGCTGTATCGTGGAAGGCGCCGGTGGTGCCGATGTGGCCCTGGTAGAAGTGGGTGGAACGGTGGGTGATATTGAATCACTCCCCTTCCTGGAGGCCATCCGTCAAATCGGTGTGGAATATGGCCGCGATAAGGTGGTCTATATCCACCTGACCCTTTTGCCCTATGTGCGAACAGCTGGCGAAGTGAAAACCAAACCGACCCAGCACTCGGTCAAAGAATTACGTAGCATCGGGATTCAGCCCGATGTCCTGATTTGTCGTTCCGAAAAACCCCTGATGGGGGCGGAACGACGCAAGATTGCACTGTTCACCAATGTGGAAGAGCGGGCCGTATTTTCTGCCCACGATGTGGACAATATCTACAAGATCCCACGTGTTCTCCACGAACAGGGTCTGGACGATTTCGTGGCCGAAAGATTTCGTCTGGAAATTCCTAAGGCCGATCTTTCCGAATGGGATCGAGTGGTCTCGGCCATGGCCGAAACGCAGGAAGAAGTCACCATTGCCATGGTGGGTAAATACATACACCTGGAAGACGCCTACAAATCTCTCTCCGAAGCACTGAAACACGGTGGCATTCATGCCGGCACCAAGGTCAATATCAAGTATATTGATTCCGAAGAAGTGGAACGTGATGGTGTGGGTCTTTTGCAAGGCGTAGACGCGATTCTGGTACCGGGCGGTTTTGGTGAGCGCGGTGTGGAAGGGAAGATTGAAACGATTCAGTATGCCCGCGAAAAGGGAATCCCCTATTTGGGTATCTGCTTAGGGATGCAACTGGCGATTGTGGAGTATGCGCGGCATGTAGCCAATCTGTCCCACGCCCATAGTACCGAGTTTGCGCCCGATTCCCCCGATCCGGTGATTGGTCTAATTACCGAGTGGACCACCGCCACAGGTGAGATTGAAACGCGGGACGAGTCCGCGGACCTGGGCGGCACCATGCGACTGGGAGAGCAAGAAAGCAATCTATTACCCAATACCAAGGCGAGAGCGCTTTACGGTCAAGATGTGGTGAAAGAACGCCATCGTCATCGTTACGAATTTAATAATCATTATCGAGAAAGTCTGGAATCGCTGGGCTTGGTATTTTCTGCCTTTTCCGCCGATCAGCAATTGGTGGAAATGATAGAGGTTCCTGCCCATCCCTGGTTTGTTGCTTGCCAATTCCATCCGGAATTTACATCCACCCCGAGAGATGGACACCCCCTGTTTACCGGATTTGTCAGTGCTGCGTTAACGCATAAGAAGCAGTCATAGCGAGGCATAGGATATGAAGCTGTTGGATTTTGAAGTCGGTCTGGATAAGCCCATTTTTCTCATTGCCGGTCCTTGTGTGATTGAAAGCGAGGGCTTGGCGCTGGAAACGTCTGCCCAATTAAAGGAAGTCACGGCTGAACTGGGAATTCCTTTTATTTACAAGTCTTCATTCGATAAAGCCAACCGTTCTTCTCATGCCAGTTTTCGTGGACCAGGAATAGAAGAAGGTCTGCGTATCCTGCAAAAGGTAAAAGACGAGATCGGCGTGCCGGTTCTGACTGATGTACATGAAGATACACCGATGGATGAAGTCGCTTCGGTTGTTGACGTGTTACAAACCCCCGCGTTTTTGTGCCGACAAACCAACTTCATTCAAGACGTGGCCAAACAAGGCCGGCCAGTCAATATCAAGAAGGGGCAGTTTCTCGCGCCCTGGGATATGAAAAATGTGATCGACAAGGCCCGTGCTACCGGGAATGAGCAGATCATGGCATGCGAGCGAGGCGTCTCGTTTGGTTATAACAATCTGGTTTCGGATATGCGCGCCCTGGCGGTGATGCGTGAATGTAACTGCCCGGTCGTTTTTGATGCCACTCATTCGGTGCAATTGCCTGGTGGACAGGGTACTGCTTCGGGCGGACAGCGTGAACATGTTCCGGTTCTGGCGCGTGCAGCGGTGGCAGCGGGTGTTTCCGGCCTGTTCATGGAAACCCATCCCGACCCGGCCAAGGCGCTGAGCGACGGACCCAATGCCTGGCCATTGGGTAGAATGCGGGAAATGCTGGAAATCTTGCTGGAAATTGACCGTGTGGTAAAAGCTAGACCTTTTCTTGAAGCCGAAATTCAAGGATAATCCGCACTCGTTTACGGTTGGCAGGAATCACTCATCGCCACCGGTTCATCGCGGCCCACAGGGCCCGTCGAAATGAAAACCTGAAATGTGAAAGAATTGTTGGTCTCAGCAGGGGTTGGGACCAGTTGTATATATGTATGGAGGAAGAATGACAAAGATCAAACAGATTAAGGCAAGAGAAATCATCGATTCACGTGGAAATCCGACGGTGGAGGCCGATGTCATTCTGGAAAACGGCATGGGCGGCCGAGCGGCTGTCCCTTCTGGTGCATCCACTGGAGCCCGCGAGGCGGTGGAACTGCGCGACGATGATCCCAAGCGCTATCTCGGTAAGGGCGTTAAAAAGGCCGTGGGCCATGTGAACAAGGATATCCAAAAGGCCCTTAAGGGTATGGATGTGAACATGCAGGCCGAAATTGATCAGAAGATGATTGACCTGGACGGCACCGAAAACAAGAGCCGTTTGGGCGCCAATGCTCTGCTTGCCGTTTCTCTCGCCTGCGCCAATGCAGCCAGCCGTGTGGCCGGAAAATCCTTGTATGAGCACCTGGGCGGCAGCAAGGCTACCTTGTTACCCACGCCCATGATGAACATCATCAACGGCGGTGCCCATGCGGACAACAATGTCGATGTGCAAGAATTCATGATCCTGCCAGTGGGTGCCAGCAATGTGGCTGAGGCCATTCGTTATGGCGCGGAAATTTTCCACTCCCTTAAAAAGGTGCTGAACAAGAAAGGCTACAACACGGCGGTAGGTGACGAGGGCGGATTTGCCCCTGATCTGAAGTCCAACGAGGAAGCCATTCAAGTCATTCTGGAGAGCGTGGAAAAGGCCGGCTACAAAATTGGTGACGACATCCTGCTAGGTGTAGACGTGGCCAGCTCCGAATTTTATAAAGATGGTAAATACCATCTGGCTTCTGAGAACAAGTCCCTCACTTCCGAGGAATTCCTGGACTACCTGGAAAACTGGGTTAACAAATATCCTATCGTTTCCATTGAAGACGGCATGGCCGAAGACGACTGGGACGGTTGGGCCAAGTTGAGTGCCCGCTTGGGAGACAAGGTTCAATTGGTAGGTGATGACCTGTTCGTGACCAATACCAAGATTCTCAAGGAAGGGATCGATAAGAAAATCGGTAATTCCATCCTCATCAAGGTGAATCAGATCGGCACGCTGACCGAAACCCTGGCCGCTATTGAGATGGCCAAGAAGGCCAACTACACGGCTGTGATATCCCATCGTTCCGGTGAGACCGAAGATACCTGTATTGCCGATATCGCCGTAGCAACCAATGCCGGTCAGATCAAGACAGGTTCCTTGTCTCGCTCTGATCGTATTGCCAAATACAATCAATTGCTGCGCATCGAAGAATACCTGGGTAGCAAGGCCCGTTATGCCGGACGAAGTGCGTTTTATAATCTGAAAACGCTAGGTGCAAAGAAAGAGACGGTGGGTGCCTAAGGGCCCCACCGCTTAAAGCGGATTTTGCGATACCTTTAGAGATATCTCTTTTGCCACCTCAGTGAGGTAGTCTCCCCCCCAGGGACCAAAGAGATTCACATCGCGCACGGTGTAGTGTTTTTCCGAATAGCGTTTCTGCGCGCTCAGATACCCAATATAGTCCCCATTAAAGGAAGTCACCCATGGATAGATGGGTTGCTTGGCGGCCCAGTCCTCCAGATTCTTTGCCAACTCGCCCGAGGTGTCGGCGGGAAATCCAATAAACATAATTCTGCCCAGTCTTAGTGCATGGAGATAGCTGGTATTGCTATGAAACAGTCCATTGATCATAAGGGGACTCAAGCGCCATTGATCAGTGAGACGGTAGGTGGGGCTGGGGAGTTGCACCTCGCTGACTAGGCTACCGATCTCCAAAGAACTTGCCTGCCACTGGATTTCTGTTTGGAAGGTGTCGCCTTTCACTTTGTCGTTGACCGCTCTCGGTCGAATATTCAGGCTATTAAAAAGGATATCGTGAAATTCATTACTCATACTTTCCATCTGCGCCAACTGCACATCCACTGTATCCATGGGTGGTTTTCCCAGACCCATCGGCAAAGAACCTCCCACGGCCCCAATGGAAAAAATCACCGGGTGACCCAGGCTGAGTTCGAGCTTACTTACTAATAGGCTGGGGTAATCACCATGGATTTTTTTATTCACGCGGCCTAGAAAAGTGGGATGGGCACTAAAGGTGATCAATGTGGCAATATCACGCTTGCTGTTCAATTCCTGCAGTTGTAATGCATGGAGTGTGGGGTAGCCATTGGGGCCCTTGTTTAATTGGTCATAAACAAAATGAGCCACCTGTTCTTTGGAAAGACGCATGCGCTGATAGGATAATTGCGCCGGTTTAAGTCTGCTGCGACTGAGATTGACCGCATGGATGGTCTGTTGAACCAGGGTCTGAAAGTAATGGGGATGAAAGTCTCCCAGGCTCATTTGCGCAACCAGGCCTTCCTGATAACCGCCAGGACCGGAATGAGTATGGCTAGAGGTAAAAAACAGATTGGCTCTGGGGAGATGAGTCCCCTCTACAACGGCATTCACATAGTCTTCCAAGGGGAGCAGGATATCTGCGCTGATGTAGGTGAACGTTTCCTTACCATTTGCAAAACTCAGCGCTTTCACATACACCGGAGTCAACACGCCTTCATTCTCTTTTGGATCACGTGCTGAATAACCACCCAAGGGGACTCTCGGTGGTGGCGTAATATCCATAACTGACATACCCGCCTTCAATGCCCCGCGACTGATTTTCGGGGCACTGTCATTAATCCCTCTCAATGTTGAACGCGAGTATTCTGTATCGGCAAAGTGAGTGGTATCAATTGGCCAGGGGCCGATGAAAATCAGAAATAAAAGCGACAGGGGAATAAACAGGATTAGAAGGCGTTTACGCATACTCTAATAGACTAGCACAGGCCGGAGTTTTTCCATAAATATTATAATGTGGCGGAGGTCACACAAAGGCAGGCGGAAGGCCTAAAGATTGTTCAATGAGATCGTTTCTAGTGAAAAAAAAGATATTCGCTAAAGCGCTCTCGGATAAAGCGAAACAATGAGTAGACCGGATCCCAGGCAGTAAGCGCTGTGAGCAGGGGATAGGTGGCTAGGAGCAGTAAACGCGCGAACCATTCGGTGCCGGCGGGTAAAACAAAGGCCACCACAACCATCAATCCACCAAGAAAACATCTTGAGATTCTTTCCATCCCGCCAATAAGTGGTTTGATCGCTTGCATGGCTGCTCTCCGAGTGTGCTTATTAGTGGTAGAGCAATGGGAGTGCCGAGTTGGATCTGCTCGTGTGGAATTTTATTCTCACCACACGAGCATTTTGTGACGGGGTAAGAGGCTACCCCTAAGTAATTGGAATCTATAACACCGGCAGTAATTTGGTGTGCTGGCCCTGTGTCTAGATACGGCCGGGGAGTATGCCTTTCAGCAAATCCCGGGTGTTTAAAATCATTTTTTCTGTGGTTTCCCAATCGATACAGGCATCCGTTACCGAAACGCCGTATTGTAATTTTGACAGATCCTGTGGGATGGACTGGCTTCCCCAATGTAGATTGCTTTCTATCATCATGGATACGATGGATTGATTTCCCTGAATGATCTGGTCCACACAATCGGCGACTACCTTGGGTTGGTTGGCCGGGTCTTTACTGGAATTGCCGTGGCTGCAGTCTATGGAAATATTTTCCGGTAGCGCATTCTTTCTCAGTTCTTGCTCAACTATTGCGATGCTTTCCGCATCGAAATTGGTTTTGCCGCCGCCACCACGTAGCACCACATGGCCGTATCGGTTACCACGAGTCTTGAAAGTGGCGCACTGGCCGTTTTGATTGATACCGAGGAAATGATGGGGGCGCGAAGCCGAATGCAGGGCATTGATTGCCACGTCCAGGCTGCCGTCTGTTCCATTCTTAAAACCAACCGGGGTAGACAGACCACTGGCCATTTCCCGATGGGTTTGGGACTCGGTGGTGCGAGCGCCGATAGCCGTCCAGCTTACCAGGTCAGACAGATACTGAGGGACGATAGGGTCCAGTGCCTCAGTGGCCGTGGGCAAGCCCATTTCTGCCAGATCAAGTAACAGTTGTCTTCCCTTCACCAGGCCTTCTTCTATATGAAAGGTATCATCCATGTGTGGATCATTGATGAGGCCCTTCCAGCCAACGGTGGTTCTGGGCTTTTCAAAATAGACGCGCATGACAAGAAAAAGTGTGTCTTCCACTTCAGTTGCAAGCCTTTTTAGACGCGTTCCATATTCAATAGCCGCCTCGGTATCGTGAATGGAACAGGGGCCTACTACAAAAAATACCCGATGGTCTTTGCGATCCAGGATATCTTGCAGACACTGTCTGCCGTAGAGGACAGTGTCTTCTGCTTTTTCACTCAAAGGCACCTGCTTTTTCACCTCTTCGGGCGTGGGCAACAGGGTTTGGGAAATGACATTGATATTGTTAACTTGCTCTTCAGTCATGCGTACTTTTCTAGACAGTTTTGGCCAAAATAGCGCGCTATTATACGGACTTTTAAGTCTGCTTTCCTCTTTAAAATCGCTTTAAAAAGCGACCTGATTCCGCACGTTTGAACTGGCTTTACTGGCTTTTGGTGCTAATCTTGTTAGCAACAGGGACTTATTTCGTGTTTTTTCGCTCGAATTCTCAAGGATTTGTAGATTTGTGACGAAATCCTCTGAATGAAAGAGATTCCAGTGGGAAAATGATCTGATAAATGCGCTAAGGAGAGACCTCATGAAGCGATTAGATTTAAAAGTGGCGGCATTGCTTGTAGCGATGAGTTCTGGATCGGCTTGGGCGGTCAATGCCCCAGATCTGACAAAGCTTAATCAAACTACATTCGATAGTTTTGCAGACGACTTTACTGCAGCGATGAGTTACAAGGCAGTGGCTCCTGCGGAACCACTAGGGATCACAGGTTTTGATATAGGCCTGGAAGTCACTGCGACCGAACTTACGGGTGTGAAGGATTGGGGCGCTGCGATAGGATCAACTTCCCTCGACATCGTTCCAATACCTAAGGTCCATCTGCACAAGGGGCTGCCGTTTGGTCTGGATCTGGGAGCGGTATACACCAGTATTCCGGGGTTAGATGTCAGTTACTTCGGTGGGGAAGTTCGTTACAGCTTCCTGGGTGGTAACGTGGCCTTACCTGCCATTGCACTGAGAGGAACCTACACCAAGGTTTCAGGGGTGAAGCTACTTGATATGAGTACGATGGGCGCAGAGCTTACCATCTCCAAAGGCTTCCTGATGTTGACACCCTATGCCGGTGTTGGGCAGGTTATGGGAAGCGCCAAGCTGGATAGTGATTTCAAAACTTTGAGCGGTCTTAAAGACGGTGAATCCAGTCTCTTCAAAACCTTCGCCGGCCTGAATTTCAATATGGGTCTGATGAACCTGGCGGGTGAGTGGGACAAGACGGGTGATTCTACCTCTTACAGCTTGAAGTTCGGTTTCAGATTCTAGGCAAGTCCGATATAAAGACGACAAGGCCCGGTTGGGGGAACCCACCGGGCCTTTTCTTTTGTGTCGCTGACTAGTCCTTTTCCCTCCTAACTACTCTCCACCCATTAAGCATCGAAAGCATGTGACAAGAATTCTTTGCATTGCCGGTCCGGTTGAATCTGTGGGATGCGTTTCCAAATGACCGAAAAATGGAGTCGGTCGATTTGGGAATCATGCTATGGTAGGAAGATAGCTAGATGGCCCTGAGGGCTAACTTTCACCACGCATTTCCGGTTTGTCCTGCTCTGGTTGGACGAGTGCCGAGTGTTGATGTTGCGTCTTCCTTTTCCTGGAGTAGAGATAGGCGGCTATTTCGATTTGAAACGTTTCAATACAGATCTTGAAGGTGAAAAGCGCTGCTGATACTTGGCCCTTACTAAGATAGTGTACTTTCTTTGAGGCGATATTGCCCTGAGTTCCAGATATACCCGCTAAACGCCACCAGAACGGATACTACCGGCCCGATTGGAGGAGCTAGCGCAATGATCATCGCACATTAAATCCGCTTGATAGCGCTTAGAGAGGAGCTCACGGAGAATTTCATAGTTTGAGTTAGTCTTTTTACTCGTTTCTCTGAAACAAGCGATGAACTCTGATCTTCGTGACCTAAACTGCAGGGCTGGATCGCTAAGCCTTGGAACATTTCTGACTCACGGAGCAAAATTTTAACCCTTGTTCATGTCCAACGGGGTGCAGAATACAAAAATGACTCAAAATTTTCCTCCGTTAATTGGAAAAACGGCAACTATGTTCCGCAAATTGAATAATGGAGCCCTGTTTTCGATCGTTGATATGAAAATTTCTTGCTTTCAACAAGCAAAAAATTCATTTGAACGGAGTTGAATGCAGTGATTTGGAGTTTTGGGTCGTCGATTTTTGTAGTTCGCAGGATGATTTTCACTTTTGATCAGAGAAAATTTGCCAAAAAGTGTGATTTGAATTTCTAATTCGGGCTTTGTAACTGAAATTTTCTCGTGTTCAAACAAAAAATCTAAGTTTGAAGACAATTATTTTGAAAAAAATTGCGTTGAAGAGTCGTTTTTTGAAAAAAAAATGTACGAACGGCAACATTTTTGCGTTTGGATTGGACAAAATTTTAGAAATTTTTTGTCTTTTACAACAAAATTGATGAAAAAGGTCTAAAATCTTTTAAAGTAATGGAAAATTGAACCGAAGAAGTTTGCATACAACGTAGTTTTTTGTGATGATACGCAAATTCGTTTGGGGACCCTAAAAGGAGATCAACATGGCAAAGAAGAAAGCCACAGCAAAGAAGAAGGCAACCAAGAAGAAGGTTGCTAAGAAGAAGGTAGTTACCAAGAAGAAGGTAGCCACCAAGAAGAAGGTAGCCACCAAGAAAAAGGCAGCTACCAAGAAAAAGGCTGCAGGTAAGAAAAAAGCTGCAGCTAAGAAAAAAGCTGCAGCAAAAAAAAAAATAGCTGACGCCAAGAAAGCAGCAGCGGCGGTTAAGAAGCAGGCCGCAGCCAAGAAAAAGGCTAAAGCCTCAGCCCTTAAGGCATTCGAGAAGAAGTGGGATCGTGACTGGGATGCTAAAGAAAAGGCTAAGGAAAGAGCCGCTGCTGCTAAACGTAAAGCTGCTGCCGACAAGAAAAAGGCCGCTGCGGCGAAGAAGAAAGCCGCCGCTGTAGCTAAAAAGGCCGAAAAATCAGCTGCTAAAAAGGTTGCTGATCAGGCGAAGAAGAGTGCAAATGTTGGAACCTCGAATTCTTCCAGTGGGAATGATTCGAACAATGGCTCCAATAATCAACCACCGCCATCTTTCGGCTTCTTGGGTTAGAACAGCGTAGTTAGCTTACATTTTGGCTGGAGAAGCCGTTACCTAAGGGAGGGTAACGGCTTTTTTTCTTTTAAGCTGGAAACACCATCGCTGCCTGCCGATTGGTCCAGATTTCAACACTGATTTAGCGGAATAACATCCACCCATTCATTGATTTCAGTACCTTCTGAGTCGGCGGGGAGATCTATCAGACAATTTGCAACCGCCATGGAAGAGAGTACATGGGAACCTTGGCGTCCTGTTGTTCTAACAAGCCATTCCCCATTCGCCCCTTCTTCCATAATTCCTCGCTGAAACTCTTGTCTGCCCACGCTCTTTCTTAATTCTGAGGTGGTCCTTAGTTTGAGTCTAAGATTTTGGTGCTCTGTGCCTCCCGAAAGTTTGGTGATACTCGGTTTAGCAAACAGTAAAAAAGTAACGGTGGTGGAAACCGGATTTCCGGGGAGTCCTAAGAAAAGGGCTTCGCCAATATGTCCGAATGCCAGGGGTTTGCCCGGTTTCATTGCAATCTTCCAGAATGAAAGTGAACCTAAGGATTCCAGGGTCTGCTTAACAAAATCCGCATCCCCCACTGATACGCCGCCACTGGTGATAATCAGATCGGAGTTTTTTGATGCCTGCTGCAATGCGGCATGGATCTCTGCTTGATCATCTTTCAGGATACCCAGGTCTTGGATATTGACAGGTAGACTACTGAGAAACGACTTCAACACATATCGATTGGTGTCATAGATCTGTCCCTCACTTAATTTTTCCCCTGGTTCCTTTATTTCATTCCCGGTGGAGAACAGGGAGATGTTGATTTTTCGAGATACAGTAACCTGAGAAAATCCTACCGAGGCAAGTAGACCTATACGGGGCGGGGTGAGCAAGTCACCTTTTCGTAGAATGGTTTTTCCTATTTCGATATCTTCACCGGCTCGGCGAATATTGTCTCCCAGGCCGATGCGGGTGGGAACTTGTAAATTCTCTCCAAGCAGTGTCGCGTGTTCCTGCATCACTACACTACTCGTCCCCTTTGGTACGGGCGCACCCGTCATAATTCTTGCCGCTTGTCCTGGAGTGAGTGCGAGTACGGAGCTGTCACCCGCCATCACCTTACCGATTACTTGGTAGGGCTTGTCGGCAAGGGAGCCGTCGGCATGAAAACAAATCGCATAACCGTCCATGGCCGAATTGTCCCAACTGGGAACATTGATTGTGGAGCAGATATCTTCCGCCAGGAATCTTCCCATGCAATGAGCAAGTGGAATGGTTTCGAATTCAGTTAAAGCCTCAATAGCATCCAGTATCTTTTCTTTGGCTTGCGCGACGCTGAGTAATTGATTGTCCTGGGGGGTAAGGCATGGATCTGTCATGGTGTTTATCCAGTTAGTGAATATTTTCTCGTAATATAGTCAGCGATTTCCTGGGGATTGTTTATGTCCAGGAGGTCAGGGACAACATTGTAGGAAATTGCTTGATCTGTAGCCAGTGCAAAGATATCGGAATCTTCAATGTGGAAATAGGGTTTATCAATCGCCTTCCGATGCACTTCAATTTTGGGTATGTGTTCGTGTTTGAATCCCTCAATGAGGATGAGATCCAGGGCGCCGTGATCAAATTTCTTGAGTAGTGTGTTCAAGTCGGGTACCGTCTGATTCGGCGTTTCACCTATAAGTGCCCAACGAGTTTGGGAGGCAACAATGGTTTGCCTGGCACCTGCCTTCCGTAGTCGATAACTGTCTTTCCCTTCATGGTCAATATCAAAACGGTGGTGAGAATGCTTCAGTGCAGCGACTCGAACACCCTTTGCAGCGAGCAGGGGTATTAGTAATTCTATTAAAGTGGTTTTTCCGCTGCCACTGTAGCCCACAAAGGCAATGACGGGGGTTTCTTGTGTCATTGTGCTCGATCAGATTAGTTGGGATGTCTCGTTCACATTAGCAAAGTGTTCGGCTTGAGTCGAGAAGTCTACCTGATAGGTGTTGAGTGTCTGATACCAGCGTTTGACGGAATACTCATCTCTACCGATGAATATGTCCAATTCCTTTGACAGTTCTGTTTTGATAATGGCATTCAGGGGTTGGATGCTACCCAGAACCTTTGCGCAACTTACCTGCAGTTCAGGGTTAGTGATGAAAGGTGCATAAAGCTTTTCAACCAGATCTACCGGGAGCATGGGTTGATCACAGGCTACGAGTAAGGTATAGGGCGCATCGATTTTTTGTAATCCCGAGTGGACACCGGCCAAGGGGCCCCTGTTTTCTGATTCTGTATCTTTGACGAGTTTGGAAGTGTATTGCTGATATTGGTCCAGGTTACGATTGGCGCTAATTACAATCTCCTGGACTTGGGGGCGGATGATATCTAATACGTGCTCGATCAGGGGGCGTCCCTTGTAGGGGACGAGTCCCTTGTCCTGATTGCCCATCCTGCTACCCTTTCCTCCGCTGAGTATGAGGGCATAAATCTTTGCATCCATTCAGTACACAATACCACTGGTGTTTTCTTTCCACGCTTTGAATAGATCCAGGCACTCGTCCCGCATAAAATCTGCGGTAATGACTACCTTTGATCCTCCCTCGCTTTTCATCAGCTGATTGCTCACGGTCAATTCGTTAAAGCCCAGATCTTGTGCATCGGAAATATTCGTTCCATACACGATGTGTTCGATATTGGCCCAATGGATGGCGCTAAAGCACATGGGACAAGGCTCGGTGGTGGAGTAAATGGTGCAACCACTCAGATCATGATTGCCGATCTTTTTTGCGGCAATCCGAATGGCATTGACCTCGGCATGACAGGTTGGATCAGTATTTTCCAAGACCGTGTTGTGGGCAATTGCCAGGATGTTGCCATCTTTTTCTATACAAGCGCCAAACGGTCCGCCTCCTTCGTCGCTAAGATGCGCCTTGGCATCACTGATGGCAGCCAACATAAATTTTGCGTCTGGCTTGGTCACGAGTCACCTGTGAATGTTTTCTGTCTCATTCCCATTAGAGCATAAATCGTGCAGGTTTTACTAATCAGTCTCACCATGGGCGGCCTTAATTCCTCTGGATTCATTAACAGTCAGTAACAAAATCAGGCCTAGGAAAAAAAAGACTGTGGTAGATAATAAGGCGATGCGGTGGTTTCCTGCCGTGACATAGGTGATAAAGCCATAGCAAAGCGGACCGCATACAGCGGCCAACTTGGTCGCCAAGCCCCACAATCCAAAAAACTCCCCGCAACGCTCAACCGGAGAGAAGAGTCCTATCATGGCTCTTCCGGCACTTTGAGACGAACCCAATGCGATGCCGATTAGATTAGCGGCGATCCAAAATGAGAAGCGATCGTCTAATTGAAACAGGTAGACCATAGATATGATCCACAGAATCAACGTCGTCATTAATGTTTTTTTAGAGCCAATCTTGTCCTGGATAAATCCAAATAGGGCCGCGCCGACGGCGGCTGAGACATTGACGATCAAAATGAGTTTGATGGTGTCTTCGGTCGTAAATCCCATTTCCTCTTGGGCGTAGATAGCCGCCAATACTATGACAGTCATTATCCCGCTGTGAAATACGGTGAGTGTGATGAGAAAACGAAACAGGTCCTGAAATGATCGTGCATGCTCGAAGGTTTGCTTTAAACGCCGATACGCCTGCCGAACAAGGTTTCCTTCTGATGTGGCTGGTTTGGCTTGTGCTCGCTCTTTCAGCCAGATAAAAGTGGGTGCAGCCGCCAGGGCAAAAACCACTGCCACGATGAGCATGCTGGCAGGTACAAATTGTGCCGCCGTTTCACCACGTGATGTGGCACTATTTATATAGGCCAGACACAGAACCAGGGTGAGCATGCCACCCAGATACCCCAGAGTCCAACCCATGGCGGAGATCCTACCCATCTTTTCAGGCGTGGTGATTTCTGGCAGAAAGGCGGAAATCAGGTTCTCTCCTGTGTAGAACATAATATTGGCAATGATGATTAAAGTCATGGCCAACACCACATCTCCGGGTCCAACGAAATAGAGACAGGCTGTGGCAAGCACACAACTCAGTGTGGCCACAAACAAAAAGCGTTTTTTCGAAGCGGTTTGATCCACCATTGCACCTATCAGGGGTGCACTGATCAATACTACGATGTTTGCAATGGCGGTAGTAATGGTCCAAAGGAAGGTCGCGGCACCGCTTTCACCACCGGCTGCCACTACGCCCACGAAGTAGGTATTAAAGACTGCAGTCAGTACAACGGTGGTATAACCGGAGTTGGCAAAGTCAAACATTGCCCAACTAAATATCTCAATACGCTTGGGTTTGGAAATTTTATTCTGCATATTTGCCACTGGCTTCAAGGAGTTGATATGTATTTTAGGCCAAGTCTAACAAAAAAACCTTGTCCTTAAGTGAGTATAAATCTCCGCCAACTACCATGTGCACCATATCGAGATCACCAGCACTAGGATGATAACTATGAAACTCAAGTCTGTTGCCACATTCAATCTTCTAATTGCCCTTGGCGTAGTTAGCGCTATGACCGTATCGACGGATGCATTGGCTTTAAGTAGTAAATTGGGTGTGAGTACTGGCAGCAAGGCCATTCAGCTTCAAGAGACTGTAGATGAAGATATGCTCAAGACACTCGCTGAAGGTGGTGAGCCGATGGCGCAATATCTAATGGGTAGACGTTATCGAGATGGTGAGGATGGTCATGCCCGCAACTACGAGCTTGCACTCGAGTGGTACATTAAAGCAGCGAATAACGGTTTCGCTCCCGCTCAAATCGACCTGGGTCAATTGTTTGCGGACGGTGAGGGTGTAGAAAAGAATATGTCCAAAGCGGTGAAATGGTTTAAAAAGGCCGCAGAACAAGGCTATGCCACCGCCCAATTCAATATGGGTAATATGTATAGACAGGGTGAAGGTGTCAAACAAGACCTGGAAAAGTCTGCCTATTGGTATGAAAAGGCCGCGAATAACGGCTTCGCCCATGCACAGTTCAATCTTGCATTGATGTATTACTACGGCAAGGGCGTTAAGAAAGACGATAAAAAAGTTTTGTATTGGTATGAGCGTGCCGCCAATCAAGGTGTAACACGAGCTCAATACCTACTGGGTGCGATGCATGAAGCGGGCGTTGCGACGCCACGAAACGTAGTCGAAGCCCTGCACTGGTACAGCAAGGCATCTGATGCCGGTGATGCAGACGCCTACCGCGCCATGAATGAATTAGTAACAGTTTTGTCTGAGGAAGAGAGGGATCAGGCCAAATCTCGCGGTTTACTCGCGGTTGATCTGGCTACGCAATAAAACAATAATGATAATGTTCTGAAACTGGGGTTAGATCCCGTGGCTGACACGGGATTTTTTTTGTCTACTAAAAACTCCCGCTAGGAAAACCATGCTTTTTCAGATACTGTTTCGCTTCCATGGCCGTTTCAGCCATGTTTAACTCGCTTTCCCAGTCGTAGCATTTTCCTTTTGGTGCTTCCAGGCGCATGAATAGGGCGGGATCGAAGTCTTTTAGCGCAAACACACGCACTGTTCTGGTTTCTTCAATGTTTGCAGTCAGATCTGGCCAGACTTCATGTAACACATTTTCAGGACGTGTCACCTGCCACTCGTCCACCAGGGCATAGTTGTCAGGTAGCGTTTTTCCGAAAGAGTCTTCTGTGCCAGTCTGACGTTCTTCGCTATGCTCGTTAATATGTTGCGTGTAGATATAGACGATCATCTTTGGCTTGAGCGATAGAATGTGCTGGGTATCGTCCACACCGGATGGGGTCCAATTGGCAAACACCACATCGGCTTGTTCACTGGCCTCCGGGGGATTATCCCGCATTTCATAATTCTGCTCGTCGTAGAAAGACTCGATTTGATTGGGCTTGAGCAAGGCGTTTTTCCAGCCTACTACCTTCACCCCTTCTCTTGCCAAGAGACTTCCGACGAATCCGTTTCGCGCGTAGAGATCGAAAATCACGGGTTTTTTGGCGACTTGTTTGGCGTACTTCGCCAGGGTTTGCATTTCCCAACGCAGGGGATAGAAATGGGCGATGGTCGGACCATGGGTCTCTGGATTTCTGTCTGCATTGCTAAAGATAAGATAATGCAGGGGTAACTTGCTGATTCTTTGGGAGAAAGTCAGGTCGGTATTCCACGCTGCATGGTCGCGTTCCTGGAAACCGATTATGTTGTTGAACATGTCCTGGGTAAAACCCTCCATTTCTCGCAGAATTTCGAAGTTCATGCCATCCTCTGAACAGAATAGAAAAGGCCGCAGTATACACTATGTGAGCAAACTTTGGGCGAGTTCCCTAGAGTCGAGCGGCCTCTGGCCACAGGTGATGTTGTTCGTACAGGGTTTGATGTTTGCGATTTCGCCTCATCCAGCTCATGACCTGATCGGAAGGTAAGGGGTGGCTGAACAGATATCCCTGGACCTGATCACAACCACGGCCACGGAGGAAAAAGACCTGATCTTCTGACTCCACACCCTCAGCCATTACGTTGAGCCCCAGACTTTGCCCCAGCGCAATAATGGCCTCGGCGATGGTTGCCCCTTCCGGATTTTTTGAAATGTCCTGTACGAAGGACTGGTCTATCTTGAGCGTGTTGAGCGGAAAATTTCGCAGATAGTTCAAGGAGGAATAACCCGTTCCAAAATCGTCTATGGATAGCTGTACCCCCAAATCGTGTAGATCCCGCAGAATCGCGGTGGCTTGTTCCACGTTGTGCGCGAGAAAACTTTCGGTAATCTCCAACTCCAGATATTTGGCTTCCAGGCCACTTTCGTCCAGCGCTTCGGCCACCATGTTGACAAAGTCTTTCTGACGAAATTGGCGCATCGAGAGATTGACTGCAACTCTCACGGGAGCCAGCCCGGAGCGTTGCCAGTGCATGGCTTCCTTACATGCTGCGCGCAGCACCCATTGGCCGATGGGAATGATTAGTCCGGTCTCCTCGGTAAAGGGAATAAAATTTTCCGGCGATATCAGTCCTTGCTCCGGGTGGTTCCACCTCAGCAGGGCCTCAATGCCGATAATTCCCTGAGTGTGCAAATCCAATTGCGGTTGAAAATGCAGGCAGAATTCCTCGCGTTCCAGGGCATGGCGCAGATTATTTTCCAGTAACAGGTACTGATAGGCCTTGGCGTTCATATCAGAGGTGTAGAACTGATAGCGGTTTCTTCCGCGCTCTTTAGAGCGATACATGGCTGTGTCGGCATTCTTAAGCAGGGTACGCATATCAGCCGCATCGTCTGGATAGACGGTGATCCCAATGCTGGGCGAGGCGACTACTTCGTGGCCATCTACCTTGAAGGCGGGTTCCATGAGTTCCAGAATCTTTTTAGCGACTACTGCAGCGTCATCAGGGTGATTTATCCCTTCCAAAATCACGGTAAACTCGTCACCCCCCAATCGTGCGATGGTGTCCCCTTTTCGCGCATAGTGCTTGAGACGTCTGGCCACGCCCCGTAATAATTGGTCGCCGGCCTGGTGACCCAGGCTGTCATTAATATTTTTAAATCGATCCAGATCCAAAAACAGCAGGGCAACTCGGGTGTCGTTGCGTTGAGCCCTGGCAATGGCGCGACGAAGTCGATCACGAAACAGGGCACGATTGGGTAATCCGGTAAGGGAGTCATAGTTTGCTAGATAAAGGAGACGTTCCTCTGTTTCCTTGCGCTCGGTCACATCTCGTGAAACGGTCAGGATCTCTTTGGGGTCTTCCTGCGTTCCCTGCAGGATGGCTCGGGTGGTGGTCTCTAACCAAATAAACTCACCGTCTTTGCGTTGAATCCGATAGCTAGTGGATTGGCCAGGAAGCTGGCTAAGAATCTTGCTAAAGACTCTCTTTTTTGCGCGGGTATCTTCGCCGCTGAAGAGTTCATAGATGGGGCCCCCGATTAAATCGCCGCTGCTGTACCCCAATACGCGTTGTAGTGTGGGTGATGCATAGGTCACAGACCCTTGATCGTCCAGTGAAGTAATGATGTCGCTGGAGTATTGAGACAATAACAAGTAATGCCGTTGGAATTCAGTCAACTTACTGAGCGTGAGTTCTATATCGGAATTGCGAATTAGAGTGCCTGAAATCGATACGATGGATTTGTTAAATTTAATGGGAATAAGGGTGACGCGATAACGTCTGTCTTCCAGCACACAGTTTTCAGAAATCGTATCCCCGGCAATGAGAAATTCAAAATAAGGGGATAACACATTCAGAGGGTTTGATTCACTAAAGATGCTGGTCCCGATCATTGCGTTGGCATCGGCAGTAAGGCTGCCGCTATATGCGGTGATATTTCCTTCGGCGTCCAGTGAAAATAATGCGGTGGTTGAACGATCACCCAGTGCATGAAGCTCGGAAAAAACTGAAGAGTAAGAGTCTCCCGAAACAGAAGTAATGGTTCTTCCGTTTTGCATATCCATTTAGATTGTTCCCAGAAATAAGTAAGTTTGATAAAGCGGTATCAAAACAATATCGTGCCAAAAGCGCGAAGATTTTGTCCAACGATCTTCTCGTTACCTGGTAACACACCAATCGGGTTTAAAAACACGTTGGTTACTGTTTGCCCAGTGGTAGAGAACGATGCGCCAACCAAATGAGTACATATTTTTAGTTCTAAAAGGTCGCTTATTCAAGGGCGAAAGGAAAAGAAAAAGTAAAAATCAGAAAAGCGGTTGAAATAGAAAGTAATTTTTTTTACAAAATGTTGATGAAACTGTTTAATTATTTTCCATAGACTATATGCTAGTTATTTAATGAGCAAAACCTACTAGGGCGTCTCTTGTGGAAGGGAAAACACAGCCTTTTGAACTGCGGCCTCAAATTGAGAAAGCCTGGCTTCCGATTGAATAGTCGCGTGAAACTGACCATCGATATATAGAAAAATACCGGGCAGGTGGAACAGTTCAAATTCCTCCCCTAAACCAGGGTCACGTTCCACATCCAGTAAGAATAGCTGAATGGCTGGGTGAAAGTTTTGATAATTTAGCAGCAGGCTTGCCCAGCTCTTGCAAGACGAGCAACTCTGTTTGACGAATAAAACCAGACTGATTCCCTTGGTCTCTTCTAACACACTATGGTAATCAAATTGATCTAATTGTTTGAAAGCCTGGCTATTTATTTTCATGACTACTTTGTTTTTACCCTTGCCAATTGCCTATTATATTTGTCTAAACTTGCGAATACCACAATTCACTTCAGCAGCAGCCTATTTAAGACTAAGTACAAATAGCCCGAGACGATGTGTGTGTGGAAAGTTTCAAGTTTGCTGTTGTCCAATAGGTGTGGGATTCTTTATTGGTCTAGTTGTTTAACTTCTGCCAAAATAGCAAGTGGTGGTAGAAAAAATAAGGGGAATTATCATGTCTGATCAGTCTGAATCTGATGAAGCCATCAGGGAGGAAGCGAAGCAGGCGGCTTCTGAGAGTACGGAAGCACTATCCGAAGTGGTTCGTGCTCTAACGTTAAGGGCGCTGACAGAAAGGCAACTGGATAGGGAATCCATACGCAGGGCTGTGACCCTGGTTACAGAAGGTCTTAGTGAAGGATTTAAAAATCAATCCGGTGATGTTGAACCCAAGCTGAAAGCTGCCTTGAATGGGGTAGATGAGGCCCTGAAAAAATCGGCACAAGCCGCCAAACTGGCGGCTGAAGAGACCTTGGGACAGGCCAAGGAGTTTGTAGAAGAAGATTTAAAGTCAGTGATTAACGATCTGAGTTCAGTAGAAGGGATATTTATCGATGCCATCAATAAGGTGGGTCAGAAGAGTGGTGAATTGACTGGAGCTGTACTCAAGCGCCTGGCAGAACATTTTAACAATAGTGGCACGTCTGCAGGAAACGAGGCCAAGGAGGCCGCCGCACAGATTCAGCAGCAGTTGGCGAACTTGATGAAAGAAGGGGCTGCAGTTGCCAATCACACCGGACGTAAGTTGAGCGAGCAAATCGCGCAAGTCGCCAGTGGCATACTTTCCGGTATGGCGGAAGCAATCAATCCTCAGGAAAAAAAGTAACACGCACGAATGCTATGGGAGACTTTAAGCGCAGCGCGTGATCTGGGGCGTTTGCATGAAATCGCTAGCGTGCTCATACGCTGGGGTTTTGGCGATACGGTTCGTAGACTGGGAATGAGCCATGCGCTGGAACGGGCAGGCCGAGCCTTGCATTTTAAAGAGTCTGTCACCCTTTCTGATATTGAACCGCCTGAGCGTGTGGTCAAGGCGCTAGAGGAGCTTGGCCCCACATTCATAAAATTAGGGCAGCTGTTGTCTACTCGGGTTGATTTGTTTTCAGATGAGTGGATTACGGCATTTGAGACCCTGCAAGATCAAGTCAAACCACTCCCAATAGAAGAACTTCAGGAAGAGATTGAAGCAGTCTTTGGTGCTGATCCCAATTTGGTATTGGAGAGGCTAGATTCAGAAGCGTTCGCCGCCGCTTCTATAGCACAAGTCCATCGTGCCCGATTAAAAACGGGCGAAGAAGTTGTCGTAAAATTTCGGCGTCCTCAAATCGAAAAACAGGTCGAAGGTGATTTGCGACTCTTGAATCGTCTGGCCGAAATTGCTGAGCATAATATTACTGAGTTGAAACGTTTCCAGCCGGTTGAGATTGTAAAACAATTCGCGCAGTCCTTGCGCCGGGAACTAAACCTGGAGGAAGAGGGACGCAATGCCGAACGGATCGCAAAATCATTTGTGGATGATCCCAATGTTGTCATTCCCAGAATCTATTGGGACTGGACCTGTGAGCAAGTCAATGTTCAGGAATTTATACGCGGAACGCACGGGCGCAAGTTATTACTCCAGACTGACGGCGCTTTTGACAGACGGGAATTGGCCAGACGAGGCGGTAAAGCAATTCTCAAAATGGTGTTGGTTGACGGCTTTTTTCACGCTGATCCCCATTTGGGAAACTTGATTGCCTTGCCCGGAAATCGAGTGGCCTTTATCGATTTTGGCATGGTCGGTCGGCTTACCAGTTTGCGTAAGGATCAGGTTACCGATCTCTTGTTTGCGCTGGTCAAGAAAAACCCTCCCGCAGTCGTTCAGGTGTTGAGAATGTGGGTAGAAGAACGGCGTCCCATTGCTGATGAGGTGGCCCTGCTTAATGAAGTGGATG
>Ga0224501_10000423_pt1 | contig 34334 bp, 33 predicted proteins | sample SF_Oct11_sed_USG_4_FD_169105 | JGI IMG/M metagenome (GOLD analysis project Ga0224501, IMG submission 169105) | Sediment microbial communities from San Francisco Bay, California, United States - SF_Oct11_sed_USGS_8_1 | ecosystem: Environmental > Aquatic > Marine > Sediment | place: USA... | reverse complement strand
CCAGCACCGCATCCTCCTCCGGCTCCGGCTCCGCCGGCGCCAGCGCCGCGAGGTCCAGCACCGCATCCTCCTCCGGCTCCGGCTCCGCCGGCGCCAGCGTCGCGAGGTCCAGCACCGCATCCTCCTCCGGCTCCGGCTCCGCCGGCGCCAGCGCCGCGAGGTCCAGCACCGCATCCTCCTCCGGCTCCGGCTCCACCGGCGCCAGCGCCGCGAGATCCAGGACCGCATCCGCCTCCGGCTCCGGCTCCGCCGGCGCCAGCGCCGCGAGATCCAGGACCGCATCCGCATCCGGCTCCGGCTCCGCCGGCGCCAGCGCCGCGAGGTCCAGCGCCGCATCCGCATCCGCCTCCGGCTCCGCCGGCGCCAGCGCCGCGAGGTCCAGCGCCGCATCCGCCTCCGGGCCCGTCACATCGTCGGAGGACGCCCCGGGATCCATGTCTTCCAGCCGCGACCAGTAGAGGCGCGCGGCGTCCGTGCTTCCCATGGCGTCGAGGGCCTGGGCGAGGACGCGCACCGCCTCGGTGTTGCCGTCGTCCAGCGAGAGCACACGCTGCGCCGACTGTTGGGCCGCGTCGAGGTCTCCCCGGTCCTTCCAGATGCGGGCGGCGACCACGTGGGCGGAGGGGTAGTCGGGGTACCGCGTGAGACCCTCGTCCAGAAGCCTTCGGGCCGCGTCGAGGTCTCCGGCCCTCCGGTGAGCGTCGGCCAGGGCCACGAACACACGTCCTTCGGGGTCTCTCTCCGACCAGAAGAGTGACTCGAGGGTCCGGATCTCGTCGTGGATGGATTCCATCACCTGTGGGACTCCCGGAGAGAGACGAACGGGAACTCGAAGTTGTGGTGCGTGCCAACTCGAAGATACGGACGGCCGAGAAAAATAGTCAACGCGGCGGGATTCTTTGGTTGAGAGCGACTGGGCAAGCCGTTATTCTTCCTGGTCTATCTTGGAGGCAATTGCGCCACAACGTCAGAGAGGCTGTAGGAGTCGCTGGCCTATGATGCGTCAGATGCGGGAAGCCACAAAGCCGATCATGTTCCTCGCCGCAGTGGCCTTCGTGGCCCTCATGGTGTTCGAGTGGGGTATGGACATCACGGGCCGGTCATCCGGGAGCTACGGGGAGATCGGCCGAGTGAACGGAGATCCGGTGATGTACGAGGACTACATGTCCACCTTCCGGAACCTCCTGGAACAGGTGCAGCGCTCCCAGGAAGAGCCCGTCACTTCGCTGCAGAACCAGCAGATCGAGGACCAGGCCTTCGACGAAGTCGTGAACCAGATCCTCATCCGTCAGGAGCTCGAGCGGCGTGGGATCACGGTGAGCGACCGGGAGATCGCCGAGGCGGCCCAGTTCAATCCACCGTCCGACCTCCTCCCGCAGTTCACCAGGGAAGACGGATCGTTGGACCGTCAATCCTATCAGAGCTTCCTCGCTCAGCTCCCCCAGGATAAGCTTCTGATCCTGGAGGCGTACTACCGTGACGTCATCCCGCGCGGCAAGCTCCTCAAGCAGGTCTCGTCCGGTCTCTACATCCCGGACGCGTACCTCTGGCAGGACTGGAAGGACCGGAACGAGGTCGTGGAAGTACGGTACGTGCCGTTCGACCCTTCCGTTCGGTACGATGATGCGGACTTCCCGGTGTCCGATGCCGAGGTCCAGCGGTACTACGACGATCACCAGGACGAGTTCGAGTTCCCGGCCAATGCCACGGTCAAGGTGGTCGTCCTGAGCAAGACGCCCACCCCGGAGGACACCGTCGCCAGCTACGACAGGGCAGTCGCCATTCGCCAGGAGATCCTGGGCGGGGCCGACTTCGCCGAAGTGGCGGCGCGGGAGTCTTCGGATCAGGGATCGGCCCAGGCGGGCGGCGAGCTGGGCACCTTCCCCAAGGGCCGGATGGTCGCACCCTTCGACTCCGCCGTCTTCGCGACGCGGGTGGGAACGGTGACCACGCCGGTGAAGAGTGCGTTCGGGTACCACGTGATTGAGGTTTCGGAGCGTTGGGGAGCCGACAGCGCCAGCGCGCGCCACATCCTGGTGCCCATCGAGCGCACCGACGACAGCGAGATCGCGCTTCTCACGCTGGCCGACTCCCTGGAGGATCTCGGTCAGTCCTATCCTCTGGAGGAGGCCGCGGGCCGGCTTGGGCTCGAGGCCGCCACGGTGGACGTCAGCGGGAACTTCGCCTTCGTGACCGGAGCCGGTCAGATCAGCGAAGGTGCGGACTGGGCCTTCGAGGAGGCTTCACCGGGCGACGTCAGTCCGGTCTTCGAGAACGCTCAGGCGTTCTATGCCCTGGAGTTGGTGAGCAGCCGCGTCGCCGGCGTGCTCCCGCTGGAGGAGGCACGGCCCGCCGTGGAGGCCACCCTCATCTTCGACAAGAAGATGGCGCGGGCCCTGGAGGAAGGCTCCGAGGTGGTCGCCAAGGTCCGGCAGGGTGAGGCATTGCCCAACGTGGCCGCGGACATGCGGCTGGAGATCCGTTCGCCCGCGCCCTTCACGAGATCCGATTTCGTTCCCGGGCTCGGACGGCAGAACGCGGCGATCGGGGCGGCGTTCGGACTGACGCCCGGCCAGGTGAGCGACGTCGTCTCCACTCCCGCCAACGCCTTCGTCATCGAGCTTCTCTCCCGCGAGCCCGCCGACTCGTTGGCCTGGATGGAGCAGAAGGAACAACAGCGCTCCATCGCCATGAACGTGCTCCAGCAACAGCGGCTTCAGGACTGGATCATGGCCCTGCGCGCGGCGGCGAAGATCGTGGACCGCCGGGACCAGGTGCTGGTGGAGTCCAATGAAGACGCGCCGGTGCAGCTTCCTCCGATCTTCTGATCCATCGGGCCCGTATCCCGGGAACGCGAAAGGGCCGGGCCGCCGTGATGGCGGCCCGGCCCTTTTCAATTCGATGCACCTGCCTTCGCCGGGTCCCGGTCAGTCGGACTCGGGAGGAGAATCCTTCTCGCCCGCTCCGCTCAGGCTCTTCGGCTCTCCGGACTCCGGCTCCTCACGCGCCTGCGGAGGCACGCGGCGCGGCGGATCCGGTGGAACCTTGAGTTCGCTCTCGATCTCCCTGACGGAACTCTTGAACTCCCGGATCCCCTTCCCCAGGGACGAACCGATCTCCGGCAGGCGCTTCGCTCCGAACAGCAGGAGTACGACCATGAAGATCATGATCATCTCCCCCATCCCGAAACCGCCTATACCCATGACTGCTATCCTCCGTTGAAAAAAACGATCGCTTCAGATCAGGGATCTCATGATCAGGGCGACGATGGCGATCCCAACCAGCGTCAGAACGTTGAGGCTCATGGTCAGCGGACCCAGCGTGATCCCCACCGCCACCAGGTCCACGGCGAGAGGTCCGAAGGATGCCTCCACCGCGGTGGTGAGAAACTCCCGGGTGGCGCTTTCCGGGAGGAACGACTCGGCCAGCTTGGTCATGAGCCCTCCAAGGAAAAGCCCCAACACGAGCGTCCACACCATCCGGACCAGGCCCCGCCGACCGGTGTCGACCAGCATCAGCGGTTCTCCCTGATCATGGGGCCGCGGAGTGGGGCCATCCGGCTACCGACTCCGATCCACCGCATAGGACACCGAATCCCTGAGCGCATCCAACTCCACGCTCCCGCTGAGTGTCGCGAGGCTCTCCTCCGCGAGGTCCGCGTAGTGCCGCGCCCGCCCTCTGGCATATTCCAGCCCCCCCCGTTCCGCCACGATGTCGACGATCCGCTGGATCTCGTCGTCCGAGGGATCCACGCGGGTGAAGAACTTCCGGATCTCTTCGTGCTCCACGTCGCTGGTGTTCTCCATGGCGCCCACCAGGGGAAGCGTGACCTTCCGCTCGCGAAGATCGTGCCCCGTCGGCTTCCCGGTGACCTCTTCGGTTCCGGTGTAGTCCAGGAGGTCGTCGGCGATCTGGAACGCCATCCCCAGATTGTGGCCGAAGCGGCGTAGCGGCTCCCGGTATGCCGGCACTCCGGCGAGTGCCCCCATCTCACACGCCGCCGCCATCAGCGATGCCGTCTTGGCCGCGATGAGCCGATAGTAGTCCGCTTCGGTGAAGTCCAGGGCATCATAGGAGGTGAGCTGGCGCATCTCGCCCACGCTCATCTCGTTGGCGGCCTTCGCCAGAACGGCAAGGGCATCGAGGTGCCCCAAACGCGCGAGTTCGGAGACGCTCCGGCTGTACAGGTAGTCGCCCATGATGATCGCCACCTGATGGGTCCACAGCGCGTTCACCGTGGGCATCCCGCGTCGAAGCACGGAGTGATCGACGGCGTCGTCATGCACGAGCGTCGCCAGGTGGACCAACTCGACCACGGCCGCCAACGTGAGCGCGTCGTCCTTCGCCCGACCGCCGACCTGGCTCGCCAGGAGGAGGAGCGTGGGGCGGAACAACTTCCCCTGGACGAAGAGGAGATGGTCGTTCACATCGCCGATCATGTCGAAATCCGACAGGACGATACGGCGAAGCTCGTCTCCCACCCGATCCAGTTGCTCCTGCACCGGACCCTGGATGCTGGACAGCCGTGGAGGCGCCCCGCGCACCATCTGACTAAGGCTGGAATCCATGTCTACCGGAGGAAGTCCTCGTCTCGGAAGTCGCGAACCCGGCGTGCCCCGCCCTCAGCGGAGGACCCGCAGCCGTTCGGTGACGTCAGCGAAATTGATGTCCAGGGAGAATACGCGGTCATAGTACTCCACTGCGGACGCGGAGTTGCCCTCCGCTTCATACGCTCGGCCGAGATAATAGTAGATCCCGATGAATTCGTCTTCCACCTCGGGTCTCGATTCCGTCGCCCGGGTCAGAGTCCGGACTGCCATGTCCGGCTTCTCCATCTGCAGGAAGCACTGCCCCAGTAGCTCATACGTGGGCAGATGGTCGGGCGCGGCACGCAAAGCCTGCTGGAACTCGCCCACGGCCTCGTCGAGAAGGCCCATCTCCATGTACGCCGTTCCCAGGTCGTGGTGGGCTCCCACGTCGTGGGCGTCCAGGTTTTCGGCGACCTTTTCCTTGAACTGGGCCAGCATGTTGCGGAAGTCGGCCTCTTCGTCACCCGTGGGCTCCTGGTACTCCACCACGAACCGGGTGGTCTTCTCTTCCGTGTCGCCCAGGAGGAGGGAACCGAGGTCCACGTAGTCCTGGGCCGCTCCACCACCGGCGCCGGCGCCGGCCGCCGCGGGATCCGACATGCCGAGCGCGCGCCTGGCGGTCTCGTTTTCCGGGTCGATCTGGATGACCTGCTGGTACGAGGCCTTCGCTCGCGCCGCCTGTCCGGTCCGATCCAGCGCCTGCGCCATCCCGATATAGGCCCGGACCAGCGCCACCTCGTTTCCGGACTTGTACGCCCGCTCCACGAGGCGCTGCCAGAGCGACGTGTCGTCGGGGTTCTCGGCGATGAGATCGTCGAGGCTGGGTTCCGCACGGGGTGGCGCGGCCACCTCCTCTACGGGAGCGGGCGGTGGGACCGGAGCCTGGGCGACCGGGGTCTCCACGGGCTCGGGTTCCGGGAGGTCGACCTCGTCCACCAGGGGTTCCGAGAACACCGCCCCGGCGAGGTCCGACTCCTGCACGTCCGCGTCCACATCCATCGTCGCCGACACGAACTCGATCTCGTCCGCCTCCTCCTCGAAGTCGAAGGTGGGAAGCGCCTCCGCCTCCTCCTCCACTTCGTCCTCGACCCCACCCAGCGTACTCAGATCGAGGTCGTCACCCGCCGACACATGGCCGAGAAGCTCCACCTCCGTCGGGTGGTCCGGAAGCGCGATGTCTCCGTACCCGCCCGCCGGCTCGTCGACCTCCACCGTGGCGAGGGGCGGCTCGATTTCGATGGGCTCCGGCTCGTCGAACTCGATGGTTTCGTACACCGGCTCGGGCTCGGGCTCGGATACCGGCGCCGGGGCCCCCCGCCCATCGAGCCGCGTGCCCGGGGAGAGCCTGGCGACCTTGGCCTGGATGTCCATGGCCTCCGCGGACAACCCCCGCTCCATGAAGGCATCGTAGATGAGCGCATACTGCTCCACGGCGTCGTCCACACGGCGGTGTGTCACCAGCTGCTGGGCGACCATTTCCCGCACGCGGATGTCGTCGGGCACCAGGTCCGCGAATTCCACCAGCGCCCGGAAGGACTCGTCCAGGTTGCCGGCCTGCTGCATGCGCTCGGCGTAGGTGAGGAAGTTCGTGCGGGCGTCGGTCAGGAAACCCTGGCGCGCCCGGATCTGTCCCATCTTCAGGTATACGGAATGCCTCGTGGGCGCGTTGCGGACGATCTTCTTGCACACCGCGATGGCGTTGTTGGGAAGCTCGGCCTCCGCGTACAGGTCCGCGGCCTTTTCGTAGCTCTTCACGGCATCATCGAGGCGGTTCACCCGGACGCACAGATCCCCGAGCCGGTTGTACAGCCCGATATCCGGCTGGTCCTGGGCCTCCAGCGTCTTGATGGCCTCAGTATAGAGGGCCAGCGCCGCTTGCCACTCCTCCTTCTGCTCGTGGCGCCGGGCCTTTTCCTTGACCTTTTCGATGCTCATGATGCGTGGTTGGGTGTCTCGTTGGCTGCGCGCGTCTCGTCTCCAAGAACATCGGAACGAGCCGACCAATCCTCGAGGCGATGGATCGTGTGCGCGGCCAGACCGTGTGAAAGGAGGCGGGACGACCCGAGGTCGCAAACCTTTAATCTGTCCTCCGCGGCCGGAAGCACAAGGGCATCCGGAATCATCCCGATCACCTCGGTCTCCACTACCCGGCCGCCCAGCGCGCCCACCTTCGCCTCGATGGCCCGGAACACGTCCATGGGAGGAGTCCGCGAGGGATCCTCCAGGTTCATGGAGATCTGGGTACGGCCCTGGCGCGGAAGGTGTAGGCCCAACGCCCTCAATCCCGCGAAACCACCCCCCCGTTCCCGGATGGCCGCGGCCACGCTCCGCGCCTCTTCGACGGTGATCCCCTCCACGAAGACGTTCCAGGCGAGCAACACCTCGCGGGCCCCCACGCAGGTGATTCCGGCGGACGGGTGGGGGCGGTCCGACGCGGGCGGCGCGAAGTCCGGGCGGCGATCGGCGGGGAATCCCCCGGCCAGTGCCTCGAATCCGCCCCGCCGCAACTCGGCCAATCCCCGCCCGGGTGGCCGGGACGCCTTTCCGTATAGATACGACGGCAATCCCACCTCGGTCAGGCGCTCGGCGACCCGCCACGCCATACGCACGGCATCCTCCATGGTGACGTCCCGAAGGGGTACGAACGGGAGGACGTCGAGGGCGCCGACCCGGGGATGGACCCCCTGGTGTGCCCTCAGGTCGATGTGCTCCACGGCGAAACGGGCCCCCGCCAGCGCCGCGCTCTCCACCGCGGCGGGGTCGCCCACGAAGGTGACCACGGAGCGATGGTGGTCGGGGTCGGCGGACCAGTCCAGCACGTCGACACCGGCTCCGGCGATGACGTCCACCAGCGCCCGGATCTTCTCTGGATCCCGACCCTCGGAAAAGTTGGGCACGGCCTCGATGACTGGAACCATGCTGGAAGATAGGGACACGGAGCCCGGGGGGAACAGGACGGACGGAGGGCCCGGCCCCCTCGACGGGAACCGGGCCCTCTTCCATGCCGTCCGGGTGCCCGAAGAGGATCAGCTCACGGAGCCACCACCAGGCTGGGCGAATCGGGCTCCAACTGGTAGGCCCAGTCGAAGATCATGATGGCGTCCCCGTTCTGGTCGTAGCCCAACATCTCCACGCGGATCACTCCGTAATGGGTGAGGCCGTCATCGCCCACCACCCGCATCACGTAGGAGTATTGAGCGTCCAGCAGCACGTCCTGGACCAAATATCCCGAGGTGGGCGCCACGGGGAGGTCCACACAGTCGACGTCGGACGCCGGCCCACACTTCAGGCTCGTGGTGGAGAAGCCGACCGGGTACACGTCCGTACCCGGACCGGGCACCAGCCACCACCCCGACACGTCCGTCTCGAGGCGGAAATGCCGCAGGGCATCGGCGCCGTCCACGATGGGATAGGTGTTCTCGTCGATCTCGAAATGGAAGCCGGAGCTCGCGGGAACGTCGGAGAATGCGTAGATCCACTCTCCGTGGTAGTCGGGACGCGGGATCCCCGAGGCGGTCGCGCTCCCGGCGCTCTCATGGCCCCATTCGTCCACGGAACTCACGAAGTACGTGTAGATCCCGCCGTTCTCGGCCAGGAGGTCCAGGAACCCCTCCGAGTCGGTCTCCCCCAACAGGAAGGCATCGCCGGCCACGTCGAGGTACACCCGGTAGAAGGAGAAGTCCGACGCGGCGCGCGCGCCGTTACCCCATTTCAGGTAGGTCGCTCCGTCCAGAGCCACCACTTCCAGCCCCGCCGGCACCGGCGGGGGATCGGGCTGGGGGATGTCCACGGTGACCGAATAGTCCGAAGCCGTTTCGGTCCCGCTCGACGGATCCACGGCGGCCACGTAGTAGTCGTAGGACTGACCGGCCGCGATGTTGGTGTCCCGGTAGGAGCACTCTCCACCGATGCACGACGTGACTTCGGCGATGAAGAAGTAGCTCGGGTCGGACACCCGCTTGGAGTAGACCCGGAAAGGCTCGTCGTTCCACCCCGCCCCCAGCCTCCACGTCACGATCACCTCGCCGGCGTAGTACCATGCGTCGAGTCCTTCGGGCGCGGCCGGTTCGTAGACGGGGACGACCACGTCCTCTCCACACCCCGCCAACAACAACCCCAGGACCGCAATTCTCGTCGCCACGCGTCTCATGGTTCCTCCCGTCAGGCATTTCGCCGATGTACCCACGGTACGGACATGCACAAGCCATACCGCAACCATCGGAATCGATTCATCTCTATGCGAATCAATGAGTTACGAACATTTCCCCTATTCCTGCATGTCCTCTGGAGAGGACAGTTCTTCCCCACTGGAAGACGCGGGCGTCAGAACCCACGTCCCCGCTGCGCCACGTCCAGGTTCCGCTGCTGGTAGTCGAACTTGAGGTCCCGATTGTCCATGAGCGCCACCTCGAACTGGAAGGACCAGTTCCCGGTGACCGTCTTGCGGAAGTCGAAGTGGGCTTCCCACCGGTGGAGGTCCCGCGAGAGACGGATCGTGTGGTCGTTGAACTGCCTCGACTCCAGGTCGTACGAGGTCCGCCACGTCAGATCCCACAACTCCGTGGGCTGCATGCGTACGTTCACGCCCAGCATCTTGCTGGCCGGCAGCGCCTCGTCGCGGGGACGCTGCATGGAGAAGTTGAAGCTGGCGTCCCACCCCCCGGTGCCGCCCGACGCGCTCCTCCGCGTGGCGGCGGCGGTGCCGGAGCGACGGGCGCCGGGAATGATGGAGGCCGCCTCGGCCCCCACTTCTTCACCGAAGGGATCCATGGTGTCGTCGAGCTCGTCCTCCTCCTCGGCCTCTTCGTCGTCGGCCGGGTCCGCGCCGTCGCCGGCGAATCCCAGCCAACGGAAGATGGACGAACGCGAGTTCAGGGCGAAGGAGAAGTTCAGGGACGCCAGGTGGGGCGCCAAACGCCGCGACCGAGGAGCGCCGGGCGGCCCCTCGAAGGGCGTGTCCTCGAACAGATCGTGCTCCACCGAGACGTTCAGCCCCCGCAGGAAGTCCGACGTGATCTGATTGCTCAGGCGGGTGGTCTCGAAGCCGTCGAGGAACGTCGAGTGCGCCTCGAGGGCCTCGAAGTCGTAGCGCACCACGCTGGTGCGCAAACCCAGGAGCGTCACCACCGTGCCGGTCTGTACACGGCGCGGCTCACCGTCGCGGTCCGGGGCGGTCGCCGCCTGGGCCGAGTCTCCCGCCGCCCCCTCCGGCGCGGCGCGCTTGGCCTCCCACGTGTTGTTCATGGTCACGGCCAGCAGTCTCCTGGGATGGCTGGCCATCCGCCCGAACACCAGTTCCTGGATGGGGGTCGTCTCGGTGCTCGGGACCCACTCGTAGCTGAGCCCCGGCGACATCTTGTGACGGACCCGCTCGTAGGGGCCGAACCCGGGCCAGAACCCGTAGATGTCCGTCTTGAGGTCCGCCCCGAAGGAGACCCGGGCCGGAGCGGACACGAAGCTCTGCGCCAGCGTGTCGGTGTCCGACCGGAACATCTTCCCACTCAGGCTCAGCCGCGGCGTGATGGTCGTGGATCCCACCAGATTCTTCTGGAAGTCCACCGACGTCTGCCACGTCAGGTCCGCCTCGGCGATGTCGGATGCGGGATCCGACGTCAGGGCGTACGGAGGCCGCGACGAGTCCGGGAAGACGAGCAGGGCGTCGGGGTAGCCCAGCGTCGCCCGCTCGGTGACCCCCACCGACTGGGAGATCCGCAGGTTCCCCAGACTCAGGTTGCTCCGGACCCCTCCGGTGGTGTTCACCGTATTGGCGAAGCGCGCGTCGAAGGTGTCGGGCTGGAGGTACGACCGCGTCCTCCGGCTGAAGCTGGTGCTCCCACCCCACGTCATGTTGTTCCAGAAGTGCGCGCGATTGGGTGGCGCCTTGAACAGGGTGATGGTGGAGAGGGAGAGGTTGGCGGACGGCAGCGTCCACTCCACCCGGTCGTCGGAGAGATACGCTTTCCGGTTCGCGCCCAGCGAGAGGGACCCCCAGCCGAAGCGGCGGTTCAACCCTCCGTCGGAGTCGATGGACTGGGTGACCTCCTGGGGGCTGAAGGACTGCTCCCGCACGAAGTCTCCGCTGGAACTCCAGTTCCCCGAGACGCGGAGTTGCGTCCGCTCGTCGATCTCCCAGCTGTGGCTGGTGTTCAGGGCCTTCTCCACGCCCCCTTCGCTCCTCCAGTACTGGCGGAAGCTGACATCTCCGCTCAGGAAGAGCCTGTTGACCCGGTAGCTCGTGGACCCGGTGAGCGCGAAGTAGTTGTCGCTGAACCAGTCCATGGACACCAGCGCGTCGGAGTAGTCGCTCATGGCCCAGTAGAAGCCGATGTTGCTGACCCGGCGCCGGTAGTTCTTCGATGACGACACGATGTCGTTGATGCTGAAGCGGGGCTGGAGCAACCCGCTGGAACGCCCCTGGGCCAGGCTCTGCGCCATGAAGGGAAGCCACGCCACCGGAACGTCGCCGAAGTAGAGCGTCACCGGCCGCGCCACCAGTACCTTCCCGGCCACCATCTTCACGTTGTCGCTGGCGAAGTGGTAGTGGGGCTCGTCCAGGTCGCAGGAGGTGAAGATGGCGTGGTGCGTGAAGGTGGAGTCCTGGTCGGCGTAGTAGATGTCGCCGCTGACCTTCCACTGCCCACCGCCCTCGCTGAACTCGGTGCGGGCACCGTACGCCGTACCCCGTCTCTCCGACAGATCGAAGAGGAGGCGATCCGACTCGATGGGCGTGCGACCTTCCGGCGGGGTCATGGTGGGCGACCCCACCGCGTCCACCAGCCCTCGCGAGTCGTCGAAGGTGATGGAGGAATCCGCCACCACCTCCATCCCGTCCCGCAGCACCCGCGCCTTCCCACCCTCGGTGCTGAGGAGGGTCAAGACGCGGCGCGACGCCTCGAAGCTCGCCTCACCCCCCTCGTACTCCGTGGACGCGAATCCGGGTATCCCCAGGAGCACGGCGCGAACCGAGTCCACGTTCGGGCCCCCTCGCCCTCCGCCCTCGCGGGCCCGGGCCGTGCTCAGGGAATCTTCCAGATAGAGGGCGCTGTCCGCCCCCACGGTGCGCCCCAACCTCTGGAGCCGCTGGAGCACCTTGATGCGGGCCGAGTCGGGCTCCTGGGTGGCCTGAGCGGCCACGGAACGGGCGGACGCCACCAGCGCGAAGCCGGCGGCAAGGACCACCGTCGGGAGCCCTCTCCCCACCCACCGCCTCCGCGCGCACCCCACCCCGGCTCCCCCGTTCATCAGTCCGCCTCCACGGCCCCCGGCGGTGGCTCCGTGTCGGGCTGGAGGATGGATTTCTCCCGCTCCGCCCGCCGGCGGTAGATCCCCCGGGAGAGGATGATGCTCAGCTCGTAGAGGAGGAAGAGGGGCACCATCATCATGACCGTGAGGGTGATCACGTCGCCGGGCGTGATGAGCGAAGCGAGCACGGTGTTGGCCACCATGGCGTGGCGGCGCTTCTGCCGGAGGAACTCGGGGGTGACCAGTCCGACGGCCGTGAGCACCATGATCACCACGGGAAGCTCGAAGACGATGCCGAAGGCCAGGAGCAGCTTGGTGATGAACCCTAGTGTCTCCCGGATCTCCAGTACGTCCACCATGGCTTCGCCCTGGAAGCTCTCGAAGAACTGGAGCGTCACGGGAAGGGCGGCATAGTACGCCATGGCCACGCCCGCCACGAAGAGCACCAGCCCGAGGTAGAGCGCCGGGATGATGGCCCGCCTCTCCGACTTCTCCAGCGCCGGAGAGAGGAAGGACCAGATCTGGTACGCCACCACCGGGAAGGCCATGATCACGCCCACCCAGATCCCCAGCTTGAGGGTGATGAAGAAGGGATCCGCGGGAGACAGGTAGACGAGACGGAAGGTGGGGTCGTCCTTGGCCGCCCGCACCGGCGCGATGAGGAGGTCCAGGACGTTGTAGTAGTACACCAGTCCGAACCCGATGGCCGAGGCGACGGCCACGGCCAGGAGGGACCAGAGTATCCGCCACCGGAGCTCTTCCAGGTGGTCCAGAAAGGGCATTTCCCCGCGTGGATTCCGTATCACCATGAATTCGTCAGAAGGGAAATTCCACCTGATTCCGTAACATGATCTCCCGCTCGTGACGGGCGGTCATCTCATCGACGAATTCCTGAAACTCACCCACGTCCTGGAAGTTCCGGTACACCGACGCGTAGCGCACGTAGGCCACGCGATCCAGGGGGCGGAGCTGCTCCATGACCAGTTCTCCCAGACGGTCGCTGTGGATCTCGACACCGGCCTCGCGGGAGAGGGCGTCGGAGATCTCGTCGACCATGGCCTCCATGACCGACGCCGACACGGGACGCTTGGCACAGGCGATCCGGATGCTCCCGAGAAGCTTGGAGCGATCGAACTCCTCCACCGCCCCCGAGCGCTTCAGGACCTGGAAGGCGCGCTCCTCCACGTATTCGTAGGTGGTGAAGCGCTCTCCGCAGACGGAGCACTCGCGGCGGCGACGCACGGCCCGCCCCTCGCGGCTGGCACGCGTGTCGACGACGCGGTTCTCCGTGGCGTCACACTGGGGGCATCTCATGGACCGTATGCCTCCGCACGGTGTTCAGCGGATTTCCGCCAGCTTTTCCTCGGCCAGGAGGGCCACCCCTGTACCGGGATACGTGTTCACGATCCGCTCCAGCGTGACCTTCGCGTCCTCCAGCTTCTCCTGCTGGATCTGGATCAGGGCGATCCGGAAGAGCGCGTCGGGCACCTTCTCCGCGTTGGGAAAGAACCGCTGGATGTCCTGGAACGCGAGGAGCGCATCGTCCAATCGGTCCTCCTGCACCAGGATGTCCGCCAGATAGAAATGGGCGGACGGCGCCAGCGCATGACCCGGGTTGGCCTGGAGGAACTGCTGGAAGGCCTGTCGCGCGGTGGTGAGCGACCCGCGTTCGAACAGCCCTGTGGCCGTTCGGTAGAGCGCCTCCGCTCCTTCGACGCCCGTACCGGGCACCACGGCCTCGGGGTCCGCCGCGGCGCCCGACCCGGTCGCGGGCCTCGTGCCCGGCCGACGGGTGTTGGCCAACTCGTCGCGGACGGCGCTCATCACTCGCTGGTTCTCCCCCGCCAACGCCTCGATGCGGGTGAGGCGGCGATCGATCTCACGAAGCTGCTGGGAGATGTCTCCGCGGAAGTCCACGAGCTGCCCCGTCTGCTCCCGGAGCGTGTCCTGGGTGCTGAGGTTCTGCGCGCGGATCTCCACCATGAGGGAGTCCTGGCGCACCGCCAGAGCGTGGATCTCCGTGCGGAGATCGCGGAGATCGCTCTTGGTGGCGCACCCACTGGACGTGAGGACGACGGCGGCGGCGAACGCCCCCCGGGTCCCGACAATGCTAGAGAGCTTGGTCATATTGCACACGTGCCCCTCCCCCGTCATGTACGACGGGAGAGGGGCAACGGTTCCCTTCCGGCGTCAGTTGGCCGGGTTGATGGCGTCGGCGCCGGCGGTGATGGTGAACTCCGCGCGACGGTTCTGCGCCCAGGCTTCCTCCGTGGAGCCCTGTGCGCGGGGCTGGCTCTCACCGAAGGTCACCACGGTGAAGCGAGACCCATCGATCCCGAAGCCGGCCAGGAATGCCTTGACGGCCTCCGCGCGGCGGTTGCCCAGAGCCATGTTGTACTCCGTCGACCCACGCTCGTCGGCATGACCGGCGATGCGGATCTGGACCTGGGGGCTCGCCCGCAGAATGCCCACCTTCGCACGAAGCGACTCGGCGGCGTCTTCACGGATCTCAGCCTGATCGTAATCGAAGAAGACCATCTGCTGGAGAACGGCACGGGCCGCTGCCACGGCCTCCCGGTGCGCGCGCTCGGCGGCGGCACGGGCCTCTTCCTCGGCACGACGGCGGGCTGCTTCCGCAGCCTCTTCCGCGCGGCGGATGGAATCCTGACGGGCGGCCTCGATCTCCTCGGCGGTGGGCCCTGCGGGCTCGGGAGGAGGAGGAGGAGGACTGCTGCATGCTGCCATGACGGCGGCAACCAGCACCGGAACGACGAAACGACGAGCGACCATCCCTGCTCCTGGGTTGAACGGCAATCTGAACGCGACCCCTGCCGTCATTCGACGGCATCTTTCCAACGCATCGAAACTAACCACGTTTCGGCGCGGCGAAAGCCCCCTTCATATAGGCTTTTTTCACCGAAAGCGCAACGCCTTCCTCAGATCCGATCAGGAAGCGGGCCGGAGGGCGGGTGACCAGTCCGGAACGTCGACCCTCCGGCCCCCGATGAGCGACCGGATCTTCCCCGTGGCCACGTCCACGATCATGAGCCCGAATCCCCAGTCGCGCTCGCCCGCGAAGACCAGATGGCGGCCGTCCGGGGCCCAACTCGGGGCCTCGTTGTTCCCCTCCCACGTGACCTGACGCAGCCGGTGTCCGCGGTCGGCGAGATCCGCCACCAGGATCTGGTACCGACCCCGGCGGATCCGGCCGTGGAAGGCCACCATCTCCTGGGTGGGAGACCAGTCCGGATCGGCGTAGTAGCTGTTTGCTCCGTACTCGTAGGGCGAGAGCGTCTCGGATGTCCCTCCCCGGGACGGGATGATCTGGATCTGGGGCGTGTACTCCCCGAACCGGTTGGTGGTGTACGCGATCCAGCGGCCGTCGGCGGAGAAGGCGGGCGAGATGTCGTCCCACGAACCTCCCGTGAGGTGCGTGAGGCAGCAGTCACGGTCGAAGTTGTACGTGAACAGCCCGCTGCGCGGTCCGTTCATCACGGAGAACGCCATGAGCTGCCCGTCCGGGTGGTAGCTCGGCGTCATGTACTGTCCCTCGCGGGTGACCGCGAGGGCCCGCTCCCGCCCCGTGCCCAGATCCACCTCGAACACCCGCGGAGTGTCGTCCTCCTTGTAGGAGGTGAAGGCCAGTCGCGTCCCGTCCGGCGACCACGCCGGAGAAAGGGACGTGTTGGCGTAGTTGGTCACCCTCCGAAGGTTCTCCCCGTCGGAGTCGATCACGTAGATCTCCCAGGCGGTCCCGGGGCCCTGCATGGAGAAGGCCACCCGGCTCGCGGCCATCCCCGGCTCGCCGGTGATCCACTCGACGATGGCGTCGGACACCCGGTGCACCGCCATGCGGAAGTCGTCGTCGGCCTCGTCGGGGATGGGAAAGCGCCCCCGTTCCTTGACCTCCCGGAACACCACGTCGTGAAGCTCCAGGAGGAGCACGAAGCCGTCTCCCGACCCCTCCACCTGACCACTCACGATCCAGTCCGTGTTCAGCCGGTCCCACAGCGTGTAGTCGATCCCCTCTCCCGCCAGCGCCTCCGGGATGGACTCCAGCGTCTCGAAGCGGTCCGAGTAGCGCACGTCACGGCCGATGATGGCCTCCACACGGGGAGCCAGGGCGTCGCCGCCGAACCGTCCCGTGAAGGGCTTGATCCCCACCGTGGGTCGATACGCGCTCTCGTAGAGGAGCCCCAAGGTCACCCCCGGGATGGAATCGCGCTCCTGTGCCCCGATCCTGCCCGGCGCGAACATCTGCGTGAGCCCCAGCAGGGCCAGCGCCGCACCCCGAACGACATGACCCGACCGTCTCATCCCCGCTCCCCTGCCGTCGCTCGCGCCGGCGATCATGGTCCGCATTCTCGACTATCCTCTGATACCGCCACTGGGGCGGAAGTTGAACTGGATGGGAAGACGGTCCCAGGGGAGCTCGTCGGGGAGGGGGCCCAACCGGCCCTGCCCCGCGCACTCCACCGCCGCCATGGCCTCGAAGTCGAAGGCCGAGTTCCCCGATCTCTTCACGAAGTCCAGGTCCACCACGGACCCGTCCCGATTGATCACGAAGTACACCGTGGTCTCCCACGAGCCTTCCTGCCGCCAGCGGAAGCACCGTTGGATCTGGCGCGTCACGTTGTTGTAGTACTCCGGGTAGTCCCTGCGGAGCCCTTCCATGCGCACGTTGATCCCCTCGCCCGACTCCTCGGCGGGCTTCTCCGGCACGGGGTCCGTGGTGGTGGCGGGGCGGGACTCTTCGGCCGGCTCCGGCGGCGGGGGCCGCACCTCCTCCTGGGGCGAAGGCGGCTGCGTTTCGGTCACCTGCGCCCGCTCCGGCTCCGCGACCTCCTCCCGGGGCGGCTCGGCGTCGGGGCGCTCCACCGCGAACTCCTCGCGCGCCGAGGCCTCTTCCTCTCCCTGCGCGGGGGGCGCCGGCGACACGATCTCGATCTCGTAGGTCACGAAATCCAGGGGAGGCCGGGGCGCCACCGACGACCAGAGCGCCAGTACCACCATCCCCGCGTGGACCAGAAGCGTCCCGACTGTCGCCACGCCGTCGGGCCGGGCGGAACGGTGACTCATCAGCGGCCCGAGTAGGGCTCTCCGACCACGGCGAACGTCACGCCCGCACGGGCCGCGGTGGCGATGACCTTCAGGACGGGGCCGTACGGCGCCAGGGAATCCGCCCGGATGTAGACCCGCTCCAGACGCTCGGCCACCAGCGGAAAGGCGTCTTCGAACTCCCGGGGGGTCATGGGCGTCTCTTCCATGAAGATGCTCCCGTCCCGAAGCACGGTGACGAAGAACGGCTTGTCCTGCGCGGTCACGGGATCCACGTCGGCCTTGGGCACCGCCACCTCGATCCCCCCCTGGAGGATGGGCGCGGTGATGATGAAGATGACCAGGAGCGTGAAGGCCACGTCCACCAGACTGGTCACGTTGATCTCGGCGTTGAAGGGCAGATCGGCTCGCGAGCCGGCTCGCCGCCGGGTGCCGAGTGCGCTCATACCCGCCCTTCCCTCGCCAACGTCCCGATGAACTCGCTGGAGAAGCCCTCCAACTCGCCGGTGACCAGGTTCAGCTTGCCCACGAAGAAGTTGTACGCCATCACCGCCGGGATGGCCACCGCCAGCCCGGCCACGGTGGTCACCAGAGCCTCGGCCACGCCCGGGGCCACGGCCCCGATGTTGGTGGAGCCGGCCGCCGTGATCCCCAGGAAGGCGTTCATGACGCCGATGACCGTTCCCATGAGGCCCAGAAGGGGCGACACGGACCCGATCACGGCGAGCCGGGTGAGCCCCCGGGCCAACTCGTCACGCTCTTCGGCCTCTTCCTTCTCCAGGACCAGGCGCAGCGCCTCCAATTGGGTCAGGGAGAGCCCCGCCGACGGTGGCGCGCCCTCGCGGAGCGCTCCCGGACGCAGCTCGCTGAAGAAGTTCACACCCTGGCGGAACACCCGGCTGTACGGCGACTCGGGAAGCGACAGGATGGCCTTGTACGCGTCCTCCAGTCGCTGGGCACGTTCCATCTTCTCCAGGAAGAGGTCACCCATGACGCGCACCGCGCGGAACTGCCGCCACTTGTGAACGATGAGCCACCACGACATGAGGGAGAACACGGCCAGCACCCCGAGCACGATCTTCGTGGGGAGGGTGCCGCCGAGAATCATGTCCACGGCGGTCTGGGGCGGAGCCGCCTGGATCAGAAGGAAGGTGTCGAGGTTCATGAGGCGGCCTCCTGCCGCCGGGCTGCGATGAACTGGTACGTCTCCCGGAGTCCTTCCTCGAGAGTGTGGGCCGGCGCCCATCCCAGGCTGCGGATGCGCGACGCGTCCAGCGTGCTGTGCTGCAACTCGCCGGGGCGTGCCGGCTTGTGGTCGCGGACCGGGCTGACTCCCGCCACCTTCTCCATGGCGTCCGCCAGAGCGTTCACGCTGGTTCCCACCCCCGTTCCCACGTTGAATCCGAAGGCGTCCAGGCCGACACCGGAGGGCATGGGCATCTCCGACACCAGCATGTTCGCCGCCACCACGTCCTTCACGAACACGTAGTCCCTCGTCTGCTCCCCGTCTCCGAACACGGTGAGCGCCTCTCCGGCGAGGAGTCGGTTGGAGAAGATGGCTACTACACCGGCCTCCCCGTGCGGATCCTGGCGGGGACCATAGACGTTGGAGTAGCGCAGGGCGGCATATTCCAGGCCGCGGACACGATGGTAGTAGTGGAGATAGTACTCGCCGGTGAGCTTGGTGACGCCGTACGGTGACAGCGGGAGCTTGGGTGCCGACTCCGGCGTGGGGATCTGCTCGGGCTCCCCGTAGACCACCCCGCCGCTGCTCACGAAGACCACGCGGCGGGTCCCCACCTCCAGGGCCGCCTCGGTGACGTTGAGGAGCCCCATGAGGTTGATCCCCGCGTCCTTCAACGGGTCCATCACGGACACGCGCACGTCGATCTGGGCCGCGTGGAGGTTCACGAGGTCGAACCGTACCTCGCGGAACAGGTTGCGCAGCTCGGGATCGCGGACGTCCATCTCCACGAATTCGGCGCCCGCGGGGAGGTTGGCCCGCTTCCCGCTGGAAAGATCATCCACGATCCAGACGCGATCCCCCCGCTCCAGATACGCCTCGGCGACGTGGCTGGCGATGAAGCCGGCGCCGCCGGTGACCAGGACCCTACGCGATTCGTTGCTCATGACTCACTCTGGTAGGACACGATTCGACTTTCCTCCCATGATAGCACATACCCCCGGAGGCACGAGCCCCCGGGGGTACGAAACGACGGAGGCACGGGAACGACCGGATGTCGTCCCCGTACCACATCAACGCATCTTCAACGCGAGACGGACGATCACTCCGGGCTGGAACACGTCGTCGGTCATGTAGACCACGCGGGCCGACGCCGTGGCGGCGCGCACCTTGATCACCTGGAGCCGCCCCTCCACCTCACCGCCGATGGCGGAGTTGATGAAGTGGAACTCGTCTCCCACCCGGATCCCGTCGTCCCTTCCGAGATCGAGGAAGGCGATGTCTCCCAGGGACTTCACGAAGGACGGCTCGGCGAAGCCCATGATCATGGCCTGCGGACCGCGTGTGGTGAGCGGCTCGGCGTACTGGCCCTTCACCAGATCGAAGTCCGGCGCGGGACCCACCAGATCGCCCTGCGCCACCCGGTCGTATTCTTCCACGAGGGTCCCCACCACGCCTTCGGGGCCCACCGTGGTCACCTCGATGAGGCCGGTTGGCATGACCACCTCACCCACCTCGGGGATGGTGCGGCTCACCCGGTACACCAGCAACTCGGTGCCTTCCGCCGGAAGCGGGCCGTTCAGGGAGAGGAAGACCCGGTCGTACCGGCGCACGCCCCGGCCCACGCCACCGGCCTGGGCGAAGCCCATGACCGTTCCTTCGTGTTCGGGAAGCGTCTCCAGGCGGATCAGCCAGGGCGCCGCGTAGGCGACGATGCGAGCGACCGCCAGATAGGCGTTGTCCAGCGGGTTCACGATGCCACCCGCTCTCCGCGACGGATCGCGGAAGAAGATGGTGCGCTCCTGACGCATGTCCGCGCCGGTCGTGGCGCCGGCCATGAGGTCCTCGTCGGTGGGCAGACGCGCGGCGGAATCGCCGAGGAGCGGGACCGCTTCGATGAACCCGGTGGTATCCGTGGGCTCATCGCCGACCACGATCTCGATCATCTCCCCCTCTTCTTCCTCCTCCTCTTCCGCGGCGGGCTCTTCGGCGGCCGGTTCCTGGCTGGGCTCCGCCATCCGGTCCGGAATGGTCAGGATCTCGCCGGGATAGATGAGGTTGGGGTCCTCGATGACCTCGATGTTGGCCTCGTAGATACGACGCCAATCCCACGGGGTCTGGTAGTAGTGCTGGGAGAGGTCCCAGAGGTTGTCCCCCTCCACCACCACGTGCTGCAGGGGAGCACCCACGTCGAGTACCTGCGCGTGGACCAATCCCGGCAGAATCAACAGGGCCAGACCGACCGCGGCAGAGCGAACCATCGGGGCTCCTTCGACAAGTAGGACAGGGCTTTACGCCCAACGAAGACTTTCCGAAGATACTGGTCACTCCACCCTCGGTCAACGGATTTTTACCAAATTACCGTCATTTGTTTCCTGAAGCCCCCCGGCGATTCCAGGGGAGATCCTTGCCGGGAGCGGTCCGGATGCACGAATGTGGGGCATCACGGAACCGCCTCCACTCCACCGGCGCCGCCTCCTCGGATGACATTCAGACCCTTCGCCGCTCTCCTGCTCGGATGTACCGCCGCCGCCCTCACCTCGTGTGTGGACCGGGGCGCGCCCCTGGCTCCGGAATCGATGGAAGGCATCGCACGCCTGGCCATCATTCCGGCCCCCGCCGCCGCGACCCAGCTCCCCCTTCCCGGGCCCATCGCGGGGATCCGGGTCACCGTGAAGGCCCCCGTCGGTGGAGTGGACAGCGTACTCTACCGCGCCACGGAGCCGGTGGATCCCGCCGCTCCGCAGTGGGCGTTGGACGCCGCCGTGCCCATCCCCCTGGGCGGGGAGCCCGTGACCGTGGCGGTGGAGCTCCTCAGCGGCGCCACCGGAGCCGACGTGGTGGAGTGGAGCGGCGCGTCCCGCCCCTTCCAGCTCCGCGAGGACCAGGTGGTCCGGGTCACGGACATCGTCCTGTACCGAGGCCCGCTGGACAACCTCGCCGTGACGGGGCTCACGGTCTCGCCGGCCCGGGCCCAGGTGTTCGAGAACCGTACCCTCGTCCTCACCGCCGCCGCCGCGCCCCTCCCGGCGGGTCTCACCCCGCGCTTCTACTGGACTGCGCTGGACTCCACCGCCATGGTGGACGGGAGCGGAATCGTCACGGGACTGATCCCGGGAGTGGCCCGGGTCGTCGCCGAGGCCGGTAGCGCCGCCGACACCGCGGTGCTGAGCGTCGTGCCCCTCCCCACCGCCGACGTGGATCTCGTGAAGCGAGCCGCGCCCGCCTCGGCGCAGTTCGGGGCCGTGGTCACCTACGACCTCGTGGTGACCAACTTCGGGCCCGACGCCATCACCGGGCTGGCGGTCACCGACGTCCTTCCGGCGGGCCTCACCTTCCAGGGAGCGAAGCCCGGAGTGGGCACGTACGACCCCGCCACCGGGGTGTGGACCGTGGGAGCGCTGGGCGTCGACTTCATCGCATCCCTCTCCATCACGGCCGTGGTCACCACTCCTCAGGTGGGGATCACCCTGACCAACCAGGCGTGGATCAGCGCCCTGGACGCGGTGGACCTCAACGCGCAGAACGACACCTCGCGGGCGGTGGTGACCATCCCCTGACGCGAAGCTTCACTTCTGCATGAGCGATCGGTACCCTCCGTCTCCGATGACCACGTGGTCGAGGACGGGAATCCCCAGCGCCTTCCCCGCAGCCGAGAGCTGATCCGTCACGGCGCGGTCCTCGGCGGACGGCGTGGGGTCTCCCGACGGGTGGTTGTGCACCAGGATCACCGAGGCCGCACCCTCCACCACCGCGGCGCGGAAGACTTCCCGGGGATGCACCAGCGACGCGTCGAGAATGCCGCGCGTGACCAGAAGGTCTCGTGAGACGCGATGCTGCGACGTGAGGAGGAGCACGTGGAACTCCTCCTGGAGCAGATCGCGCAGACGGGGGGCCATGCGGCGGTACACGTCGTCCGGCCCGCGGATCACCTCTTCCATCTCCCCTTCCTCGGACCACATCCGGCGTCCCAGCTCCAGCCCGGCGAGGACCCGGCACGCCGTGGCGTCGCCCACGCCGCCGAGCCGCTGAAGTTCCGCCGGCTGGGCGGCCGCCAACCGCCGGAGCGATCCGCCGGCATGACCGAGAACCGCGTCCGCCACGTCCAGCGCCGAGGCGCCACGCCCCCCACTCCCCACCAGCAGGGCCACGAGCTCGCGGGGAGAGAGATAGCGTGACCCCAGCGCGCGCAGGCGCTCGCGGGGACGGTCGGCGCGGGCCCACTCACGGATGGGCGGAATCGATGCGGGCATGCGGGACGATACTCCCGACTCCGGGGCGCCGGGATGGAGGGATGGGACGGGCCGCCGGACCCGTTACATCCGCCGCGCCATCATCACCGCGTCTTCCCGGGGGCGGGTGTAGTAATCCCGCCTCACGCCCACCTTCTCGAACCCGAAGTCGAGGTAGAGGCGCATGGCCCCCTCGTTGGAGACGCGCACTTCCAGGTAGACCGTCTTGACGCCCCGCTCCCGCGCGCGCTCCAGCAGAGCCTCCAGAAGGAGCCGTCCCCAGCCGCGCCCCCGGAAGCGGGCATCCACCGCGATGTTGGCCAGTTCGGCCTCGTCGAGGATGCACCAGAGCACCGCGTACCCCACCACCCCGTCCCCCTCCAGATCGAGGACCCAGAGCTCCGGTCCGGAGCCGTCCAGGAGGTGGAGGAAGGTGTCCGCCTTCCAGGGGCTGGAGAAGGTGGCGCCTTCGATGGTAGCCACCGTGTCCACGTCGGCGGCGATCATGCGACGGACCTTCGGCACCCCGATGGCGGGGCTCTCCACCATGGGCGTCAGACTCCGCGCTCGGCGTTGGAGGCCCGCACGTACTCCGGCTCCCACGCCCCCGGGTCCGCCACGGGAGGCGTGTCCGGGTGGAGCGCCAGGAGCCGCACCAGGGAATCGGCCGTGGGAAATCCCAGGGGAGGCGCCCCCACCGAGAAGCCCGCCGCCGCGATGGCCTCCCGGTGCTCCAGGGCTCCGTCCCCCACGAAGACGGACCCCACCGGCACGTCTCCGGCGAGTGCGTCGCGGAGAGTGTCGCCGTGGGGCGGAATGAGCGTCTCGACGCCGTGCACCCCCACGGCGTAGCAGGCCCCGTAGACCCGATCGCCGCGCGCGTCGAAGAGGACGTAGCGGACCCCGAAGGGCGAGCCGTCCCCCTCCGCCACCGCCCCCGCGGCCAGGCTGGAGAACGCCCACAGAGGAACGTCCAACACCCGGACCAACGCCTTGGCCGTGGCCGCGGCCACGCGGACGCCGGTGAAGGATCCCGGACCCGCCCCCAGGATCACTCCCGCCAGGTGATCCTGGCGGATCTCCGCCTGCTCGAGGGCGTCGGCGATGGCGGGCACCAGGTGCGCCGCGTGGCGCCCCCGCTCCGTGAGCACCATCCGCCCGCGGATCTCGGCGCCCCTCGCCACGGCCACCGTCCCGGCGGAAGTGGAGGTCTCCAGCGCCAGGTACCAGGAGTCGGGAGTCATGTGGCCGCGGAGAGCTTCATGGGGAAGCCGGGGAGGTCGGGCGGATCACCCGCGCGGCTCACCTCGATGTCACGGAGATGTGGATCGTCCACCACCGGGGTCAGGGTGATCCGCCAGTGATCCGTGGGGAGGAGGCCGTCCGCGCGCTCCGGCCACTCCACCAGCACGATCTCGTGCGCGTCGCCCAGCTCCTCCCACCCCAACTCGAACAACTCGGCGGGCTCGACGATGCGGTAGAGATCCAGGTGCACCACCTCGACTCCATCGTCACCGGGATAGCGGAAGAGGAGGTTGTAGGAGGGAGACGGCATCCCCTGCCCCACCCCCGCCCCCCGTCCGATGGCACGGGCCAGGACCGACTTCCCCGCCCCGAGGGGGCCGGAGAGGCCGATGAACACGGGCACGCCCACCGACTCACCGATGCACAGACCCCAGCGGACCAGTTCCTCTTCGCTCAACCTCATCGGTCCCCAGGCTCCACGTACAACGACTCCCTCCGGATGATCTCCTCCACCCCGCCCGGCACAAGATACCGGATGGAGCGCCCCTCCCGCACCCTGCGGCGAATCTCGGTGGACGACACGTCCACGCGGGTGACCGGCACGAAGAGCGCGGAAGCCGCGTCCGCCAGAGGAGGAGGCGCCCCCGCGGCGACCTCCCCTTCCCGGTCCATGACCAGGACGGTGGCCAGACGAAAGATCTCCCCGGGCGCGCGCCAGGTATCCAGATGCCGGAACTGATCGCCCCCGATGAGGAGGAAGAGCTCCGAGCCGGGGTACAGCTCTCCCAGCCGGCGGAGCGTATCCACGGTGTACGACGGCCCCGGCCGGGCCACCTCCACGTCGGATACCGCGAAGAGCGGGTCACCGGAAACGGCGGCGCGCACCATCTCCACCCGCACCGCCGCCGGAGCCACGTCGGCTCCCTCCTTGTGGGGTGGAGCGCCGGCGGGAATCCAGAGGACGCGGTCCAACCCCGCGGACGCCGCCACGTCCGCGGCCACGGCCAGATGGCCTACATGGGGAGGATCGAACGTGCCGCCGAAGACGCCCAGGCGGGAGGGGTCAGGCCGGTCGTCAGGACCCTGACTCATCGGTACGGACCGACTGGGCCTCGACCGAGTCCGGATAGTCCTGGACGAGGCGCCGGCGGGCGTCGTCGGCCAGGTCGTCGTACCCGATGGCGGTGTTGGCCCGGTAGATCCCCAGGAGCGCCCTGGGCGCCCACTCGGTCTCCGGGTAGAGATCGACCACGAACTCGAAATACTTGATGGCCGAGTCGTACATCTCGCGCCGGAAGTAGAAGTCGGCGTTGAGGTACTCCTTCTCGGCCAGCTTCAACCGCATGGCGTTGGCGATTCCCCCGGCCTCCAGGGAGGCCGGCGTGCCCGCGTAGTCCAGCACCACGTTGCGGCACACGGTGATGGCCTCCTCCGTGTAGGTCTGGTCGCGGTGCGGATTGGGCGAGAGCGCCGAGAGCGACCGGCAGATTCCCAGGGCGGCGTTGGACGCCTCGGGGTGCGCCGGGTATCGGTCGACGAATCGCTGATACTCCGACTGGGCGGTGAGGTACTCCTCCTTGGCGAAGTACGCGTGACCCATGAGGAGGCGGGCCTCGCTCATCTGCTCCCACCCCCCGTAGGCCACGAAGAGGCGGTCCAGGGCGCGGATGGCGTCCTGGTACTCCCCCGCCTGATACTGGCGCAGGGCGAGATCGTAGAGGTCCGCGGCGCCCATCCCCTGGTACGGGGGCTGGGAGGAACACGCCGCGAGCACCACCGCGGCCAGGGCCGGTATCAAACGTTTCGAGATGGACATCCGTACAAGATACACAAAGCGGGCCACCTTGTTCACCGGCACCGACCCTCCCGGAATCCTTCCAGCCCCTGCCCGAAGCGGATCTCGTCGAAACGCTGCTGTGCTCGCGACACCAGCGCTCCGGCCTGGTCGGCATACCGGACCTGCGCGAAGGCCTCCATGGCGTCCTCGCACCGGCCCAGATCCGACAGGATCTCGCCCTTGAGGAACCACACCTGCGCCTGGATGTTCTGGGGCTCACCCAGGGCGAGCGTACGGTCCACCATGGCCAGGGCGTCTTCCAGATCGCCGGGCGCGGCTCCCGCCCTCTCCGCCACGGCCTGAGCCAACTCGAAGGAGCAGGTGCCGATGTGCCAGTCCGCCTCCCTCCGCCGACCCGCGCGCACCAGGCCGCGGTACCGCTCGAACTGAGGCAACGCGTGCCGGCAATCGCCCACCTCCTCGTAGGCCTGCCCGACCTCGAAGACCACGTCGGGGAGTGAGTCCGCCGATCCCACCAGAGCCTTCTGGTAGAACGGGAGCGCGCGGCCGAACTCCCCGGCCGTGAAGTAGTGGCGCGCCAGCGGAAGAGCCAGCCGGCCCACGCCGAGGCCCGGCTCCATGCCCAGCGCCAGTTCCACGGCCGAGGCCATGGCGAAGCGGTCGCCGGCCTCCATGGCCACGCCGGCGACGTGCATGAGGTCCGTCACCGCCTGCGCGCGCATGGACTCGTCCGCCTCGACGGCGCGGGCGTAGTACTCGCCGGCGTCGTCCACCTCGCCCACCATGGCGTAGGTGTGGGCCAGACGGGCCAGCGTGGGGCCGTCCGTGGACCCCTGCCGCACGGCGAGGCGGTACTCGGCCAGGGCCGCGTCGTACTTGCCCTGGGAGAACGCCTGGTCACCGCGGTCCACGGCATTCTCCTCCATGGCCCCCGAGTTGCAAGCGGCGCAGAGGAGGGCCGAGCACGCGACGGAGACACGCCGGAGGATGATGGAACGAAGGTTCATGCGAGCAGTGAGAAGCAAGGATCGGGCCGGAAGGTGAACCGCCGTTCAGTCCCGGGGGTCGGGACCGTCGGACGCCACGGCGGGAAAGTTAACACCCACGGACGCGAGATACGCCCGCGGCCGCATGTCTTCCGGGTCCTCGGCGGCGCAGCGCTGCCACTCGGAGATGGCGTCTTCGTTCCGTCCCAGGCGATGGTACACCACGCCCAGACGGATGCGGGCGCCCACGAACCCCGGCCGGTTCTCCAGGATGTGGCGAAGCTCCTCCAGCGCCCGGTCCATCTCCCCCAGCTCCACCAGCGCCTCGGCGAACTTGCTCCGGATGTCCAGGAAGCGGGGGCGGATGGCCAACGCCGCCTCGTAGTGGGCGGCGGCCTCCCGCGGATGGTCGGCCACCAGGTAGAGGTCCCCGAGTTGCGCGTGCGTCACCGCGATGCGGTTTCCCACGTCGGAGGGGAAGGCGCGGGAGTCCCGGGTGTCCAGCTCCCCGGCCTTCACGAAGGCTTCCTGAGCCTCCTCGGCGCGCCCCAGCTCCTGCAGCATGATCCCACGGTTCAGGTGCGCTTCGGCGTAGGTACGGTTGATCCCCAGGGCGGCGTCGAAATGCTCCAGCGCCTCGGGGAATCGCCCCAACATGGCCAGGCAGAGTCCCGCCTTGTTGTGGACGTCCGCGAACCCGGGGTGCTCCGCGAGCACTCCGGAAAACACCTCCAGCGCCGCGTCGAAGTCGTCGCGGTCCCAGGCGCTCACGCCCCGGGCGATGACCTCCCTGACCTGCCGTCGATCGTGATCCATGGGGATAGCTTGGGGTGTGAAAGGCTCCGGGGAAAGGGGTACGGCTCCTACGCTCCGCGCCGCCTGGGGATCCAGCGGCGGAGATCCGCCATGGTGTCTTCCCACTCGCCGCGGAAGGCGAGGGTGTCGGGGTCGTCTCCGTCGGCGCCGGCGTGGCGCACGAACACCACCGCCGTGCCCAGCATCCCCCCCAGGATCAGCCCCAACAACGCCTTGAGCACCGTGCCCCGGGGCTCCCGCCGTGCCGGCACCACCGGGCGCTCCAGCACCGTGATCACGGGGGTGTTGCGCACCTCCTGGATGCGCGCCTGCTCGAAGGCCTCCACCAGCCCGGAATAGACCTGCTGCCGGGTGGCCACCTCTCTCTGGAGGCGATCGTAGCGGAACTGGAGCTCCGGGGAGTTCTCGAACTGGCGGTTCTGCTGGAGGAACCGCTGGAGCTGGTCTTCCGCGGCGCGTAACTCGGTGCGGGTGGCGTCCACGCGGGCCTCCAGGAACTCCCGCTCCGCCTGGGCCTGGGTGCGCCGGGTGTTCAGGTCGAACTCCTGGATCACGCGCAGAAGCTCCGTGGCGATCTGGTACGAGACCTCGGGCCACTCGGTGGTGACGGACATCCGCAGGATCCCGGAGTTGCGGTCGATGGACGACCCCACTACCTCCTCCCGCATCCACTCCATCCCCAACTCCAGTGCCTCCGCCGGTTCCTCCTCGTCTACGTCCCCCAACTCGAGGAGGGGCGCGGACACCGTCCCGTCCGCGGTGGAGTACTCGTAGGAGCGGTCCAGGATGGGCACCAGGACCTCCCGGGAGGTGAGGAGCGCCTGGTAGAACTCGGGGCCCTGGGTGGCGTCCTGACCGGGAATCTGGAATCCGAACTGGCCGGCCAGTCCCGCCAACCCGGACATCTCGCCGCCGCCCTGGGGGATGAAGGCCGTGGTGGCGCGATACTCCGTGGTGGAGAGAAGCCCCGCCAGCCCTCCCAGGACCATGCACGCGCCGGAGAACCGGACCAGCGTCGCCCGCCCCCGCAGGAGCACGGCGCCCAGCGCGGCCAAGGAGATCTCGTCGTCGTAGCCGGAGCCGGCGGTGGGCCGGGGCGTGGAAGCCGGTGCGTCGTTCATCATCTGAACGCGATGGCGACGGTGGCCACCACGGAGGTCAGGGTCACCACCTTCGTGAACACGGCGTCCCAGTTGGTGCCGCCGCCCTCCTGCTTCGCCGGCACGAAGACCGCGCTCCCCGGGCGGATCGCCGGACGGCTCCAGGTGATCCCCATCCAGCGGGTGACCGTGGCGCGTTGCCCGTTGGCGTACTCCACGCTGATGCGTCCCTGGTCCGCGTCCGGAGTCGCGCCGCCGGCCTGGGCGAGCACGTCCCCCAGTCCCATCCCCCTGCGATAGACCACGCGGGTGTCGAAGGCCACGGCGCCACGAACCAGCACGGTGCCGTCGTACACGGGCACCACGACGCGATCTCCGGCCATGAGCACGGGGTCTTCCACGCCCCCCGGGTCGGCCAGCGCCTCTTCCGCGTTCATCCCCACGATGATCCCGTCCCGGACCAGGCGTACCCCCTCGGGGAAGGCTTCGGGGGTCAGGCCCCCGGCCCGGCGCAGCACCGTGGAGAGACGCTCGTCCATCCGTTCCAGCACGAAGGTCCCCGGGCTCACCACCTCTCCCGACACGGTCACGCGCTGGGGCTCGCGATAGCCGGGAAACATCCGCACGTACACTTCGTCGCCGCGTCGGAGCGTCACGTCTCCGGACCAGGCCAGGGAGTCGGCGAGCGGCGGGAGGGTCCCGAGGAGATCCGCGGTCACGCGGGGGATGCTCTCCGACAGAGCCACCACGGTGGACTTGCCGATGCTACGCCCATCTCCGGCCACGGACTCGGTGCGGACCACCTCGGCCCTCCGCGGATCGGCACCCTGCGCGAACCCTCCGGCCAGGAGGATCACGTCCTCCGCGGTGGCGCCGTGGGAGAGGGGGTAGCGGCCGGGGTTCTGCACGAACCCGAACACCGCCACCGAGTCGGGAGTGAGGAGGGAGTCCCTCCCGAACAGCGTGACCTCGTCGAACTCCTGCAGAGGCACGGCCAGGCCGGCGGGGAGCTCCGCCCGGATCAAGGACCGCACCCCGTTGGTCCGGTCCAGGCGGGAGACGTGCACCGCCGGCTCCAGCACGTCGGGCGTGGTGCCGCCGGCCCACTCCACCAGGGATCCCACGGTGGCGCCCGGACGAAGCTGATACGTGCCGGGGTGGTACACCGCGCCGTCGATCCCCACCCACCCCCGGCGCTCCTCCAGGAGGGGGAAGACGCGCACCTCGTCGCCGCCTTCCATGGGAAACGCCCGCGCGCCCGACCGGACGGCGTCCAGGTCCACGTCGAGGATCACCCGGTCCTGGCCCGCGGAGCGCACGCCCACGGGGAGGATCCGATCCACCTGAATCCGGTCCGTGCGCGCGCCGGCCCGCACCCCTCCGGCGAAGGTCACCAGGGTGGAGAGATCCTCGCCCTCCACCACCTCGAACCACGCCTCGCGCTGCACCTCGCCCCGCACCGCCACCTGGGCGCCCACGGGAGGCACGAACACCACGTCGCCCTCCTCCAGGCGGAGGTCGTGGGGGGTCTCCCCCGCGGTGAGGTACCGGTAGAGGTCGAAGGTCCCCACCACCCGGTCTCCACGGCGGAGAACCACCTGCCGGTAGCTCCCGGCGTCCCGGGGCCCCCCGGCGGCGTACAGCCCCTCCAGGAGGGTGGCCACGGAGCTGACCTGGTAGGCGCCGGGACGCTCCACCTCACCCACCACGTACACCTGGTTGGTGCGCAGACGCCCCAGCGAGATGTCGAAATGGGTGGTGGGCGGAGAGCGGCGGAGCCCGCTGTACACCTGTCCCAGCCGGTTGGCCAGGCGGCCCTCCAGCTGGCCCACATCGAGCCCGTTCACGAAGACCTGCCCCACGTCGGGGATGATCACGTACCCCTCGCGGGTCACGTCCAGGCGGTACGCCAACTCCACGTCTCCCGTGACCACCAGGACCAGCTCGTCGCCGGGCCCCAGGCGGTACCCGGACCCCACCGGCCCGGTCAACACGGGGTCGAACTGCGTGGTGTAGCGACGGAAGACGTCGCTCCCGAACACCGGAAGCGCGAGCGGATCCGCGTCTTCCGCGGCGAGGGAGTCCAACCCCTCCTCCGCGAAGGTGGGAAGACCCATGCGCGCCTGGAGCGTATCCGAAGACAACCGCAGGGAGACCCCCACGCTACGGAGCGCGTTCAGGAACTCGGCGTCCTCGGGAGCCCCCTGCATCTCCGCCGCCCCCATCTCCGACCCGAAGTACCGGTCGGCCAACGAGGGGTCGTAGCCGGCCCGCCGCAGCCTGTCGCGGATCTGGGCCTCCGTGAGCCCCGACTCCAGCAAGCGCCGCTGGATCTCCTGGGGGCTCATGTTCCGCAGCACCTGCTCGGCGCCCGGCGGAATCTGCTGGGCGCGCGCGGCAGCGGCCCCGGCCGCGAAGACCGGGAGCGCCAGGAAGAGGAGGACGGGAAGACGGCGGCGGGTCATTCCGACAGGTCTCGATTGGATGAAGGGATCATGGTGGCCCAATATCTGGCGGGCGGGGGAGCGAAACAAGTGAAGCCGGCGGCGGGGGCCCGGACCGCGCTCAGTCACCATCCACGTCCCGAGTCCCCCACGACACCCGCTGCCACACGCGCTCGTGAAGGTAGTAGACCGCAAGCTTGGCGAGGACCTCCACCCCTCCGAGCGCCACGGCGATGTCCAGGCGCCCCGTGAAGGCGAACACCAACGCGACGGTCACCATCGTGGCCAGCACCCGCCAGCTCAGGGCCTTGGCCAGGGAACGGGGCCGACTCTCCGGGCGGTAGGGAGCGGTCATCCCCCCCGGCTCCCGCCATTGGGAAGCACCCCCCGCTCAGCGAGCGCACCCAGGATCCCCCGCACGACCTCATCCACGTCGCGTCCCACCGTCTGCACCCGGATCTCCGGATCCTCCGGGGCCTCGTACGGGCTGGACACGCCGGTCATGTGCGAGATCTCTCCGCGGCCGGCGCGGGCGTACAGACCCTTGGGATCCCGCCGCCGGCATTCCTCCACCGGCGTATCCACGAAGACCTCCACGAAGCGCCCGTCGGGAATCAGGCTTCGCGCCCGCTCCCGGTCCGCCCGGAAGGGAGACACGAAGGTACAGATCACCATGGATCCCTGACGGAAGAAGAGCGAAGCGATCTCCCCCACGCGGCGGATGTTTTCGGTGCGGTCCTGGGGAGAGAACCCGAGATCGCCGTTGATGCCGTGGCGCACCTGATCTCCGTCCAGGAGCATGGTCTGGGCCCCCATGTCGAACAGACGACGTTCCAACGCCCGGGCGATGGTGCTCTTCCCCGACCCGGGAAGCCCGGTGAACCAGAGGACCCCGGCGGGATGGGCGTTGCGCGCCTCCCGTTCGGAGAGGGAGACGTTCCACTCCTCCCACACCACGTCGGGAGACACCGGTCGGCGTTCAGGGCCCTCCTCCCTCTCCCGCGGAAGATCCTCGGCGTGGCGCACCGACCCCCGAATCATCCCCGCGGCGACCGTGTGGTTCGTGTGGGGATCGACGAGAATGAAGGAACCGGTCTCCCGGTTGAGGGCGTAGCGGTCCAGGAAGAGGGGCTGGGCCGTGGTGATGTGCACGCGGCCGATGTCGTTGAGCTCGAAGCGATCCACCGTCTCGCGGTGGAGCGTGTCCACGTCGATGCGGTACACCAGACGCGACACGAACGCCTTCACCTCGCGCGTGGTGTGGCGGAGCCAGTACTGCGTCCCGGGGCGCATGGGCGCATCCGAGGTCCAGCAGAGGGTGGCGTCGATCTCCGACTCCACCTCGGGAAGGTTCATGGGCCGCACGATCATGTCGCCGCGGCTGATGTCCAGCTCCTCGGTGGTGGTGATGGCCACCGAATCCCCGGCCTCGGCCAGCGGCACGCTCCCGTCGGCGGTGTCCACAGACCGGACCTTGGTGCGGCGCCCCGAGGGGAGCACCAAGATCTCCTCACCGGGACGGATCGCGCCCGACGCCACCCGGCCGGCGTACCCACGGTAGTCCTGGTCGGGACGGATCACGTACTGCACGGGAAAGCGGAAGTCCACCAGGTTGCGGTGCGCCCCCACGTTGACGTGCTCCAGGTGATGGAGGAGCGTGGTGCCCTCGTACCAGGGCATGCTGGCGCTGCGGTCCACCACGTTGTCGCCCCTGAGCGCCGAGATGGGGATGAACGTCAAAGCGTCCACGCCCAGCTTCTCCGCGAACCCGGCGTACTCGGCGCAGATCTCCTCGAAGCGCTCCCGTGACCAGTCCACCAGATCCATCTTGTTCACCGCCACCAACACGTGGGGGATCCCCAGGAGCGACGAGATGAACCCGTGACGTTTGGACTGGGTGAGCACCCCGTTACGGGCGTCGATGAGGATGACGGCCAACTCCGCCGTGGACGCGCCCGTGACCATGTTGCGGGTGTACTGGATGTGCCCCGGCGTGTCGGCGATGATGAACTTCCGCTTCGGCGTGGCGAAATACCGGTAGGCCACGTCGATGGTGATGTTCTGCTCGCGCTCGGCCCGGAGCCCGTCGGTGAGGAGGGCCAGGTTCACGTAGCCCTCGCCCCGGCGGTGGGAGGCGTCCTCCACCTGCTCAAGCTGGTCTTCGAAGATGGACTTGGTGTCGTAGAGGAGCCGCCCGATGAGGGTGCTCTTCCCGTCGTCCACGGAGCCGGCGGTACTGAAGCGCAGGATATCCACTAGAAGTAGCCCACCTTCTTGCGGTCTTCCATGGCGGCCTCGGTGCGCTTGTCGTCGCTGCGCCCACCCCGCTCTGTCACCCGGGAGGCCGCCACCTCGGCGATGATCTCCTCGAGGCTGGAGGCCGTGGACTCGGTGGCCCCGGTACACGTCGCGTCCCCGATGGTGCGGAAGCGGATGGTCCGTTCGTCCCACTGCTCGCCGTCCAGGAGCGTGTTGAACTCGGACCTCGCCAGAAGCACGCCGTCGCGCTCCACCACCTCACGCCGGTGCGCGAAGTATAGGGAGGGCATGGCCACGCCTTCGGCGGCGATGTACTGCCACACGTCCATCTCCGTCCAGTTGGAGATGGGGAAGGCGCGAAAGTGCTCGCCGGGATTGCGGCGCCCGTTGAAGAGGTTCCAGAGTTCGGGACGCTGGTTCTTGGGGTCCCACTGCCCGAAGCGGTCCCGGTGGCTGAAGAAGCGCTCCTTCGCCCGGGCCTTCTCCTCGTCGCGGCGCCCGCCGCCCAGAGCCACGTCGGCCTTCAACTCCGCCAGCGTGTCCAGGAGCGTCACCGTCTGCAGCCCGTTACGCGATGGATTGGGACCCGCCTCCTCGTGCACGCGCCCGGCGTCGATGGAAGCCTGTACCGACCCCACGTGAAGCGTCGCGCCCACCTCCGCCACCAGCCGGTCCCGGAACTCCAGCGTCTCGGGAAAGTTGTGGCCGGTGTCGATGTGGACCAGGGCAAAGGGAACGCGGGCCGGCGCGAAGGCCTTGCGCGCCAGGTGCACCATGAGGATGGAGTCCTTCCCCCCCGAGAAGAGGAGGACGGGGCGCTCGAACTGGGCGGCCACCTCACGCATCACGAAGATGGACTCGGACTCCAGGTGGCGCAGGTGGGGGTGGAAATCCTTGGGCATCAGCTCCGTCCGTACCGGTCCTGAAGGCGCACCACGTCGTCGAGATGGGGCGTGGAGGCTTCCAGGATGTCGACGTCGGTGGTGGCGATCATGCGGTGCACCGTCCCGGTGGTCACGTGGAAGCGTTCGCCCGCCTTCATGGCGTAGTCCACCAGTTCGTCCGCCGACGGCCCCGCCTGGAACAGCATCTCGCCCGAGAGGAGGAAGATGGTCTCGTCCTTGATCTCGTGATACTGGAGGGACAACGCCTCCCCGGCGTTCACGTGGAGGATCTTCCCCACGTAGTCCTCGGTTTCGGCCCAGATGAGCTCGTAGCCCCAGGGCTTCTCCACACGGCGCGGCTTTTCCAGCATGATGGTTCCGTCGGTTGGCGGTATCGTGACGCGGACGCTACAGGGTACGCGCGGTGGCGTCGTCCTGTTCCACCAGGGCGCGGAAGTACGGGACGGTCTTCCGCACTCCCTCGCGAAGCTGGACCTG
>Ga0224501_10000422_pt1 | contig 34395 bp, 31 predicted proteins | sample SF_Oct11_sed_USG_4_FD_169105 | JGI IMG/M metagenome (GOLD analysis project Ga0224501, IMG submission 169105) | Sediment microbial communities from San Francisco Bay, California, United States - SF_Oct11_sed_USGS_8_1 | ecosystem: Environmental > Aquatic > Marine > Sediment | place: USA... | reverse complement strand
CGTGCGCGAGGTGTCGTTGATGAGAAGGGCGTCGCACTCCACGTTGGACCGGGCGTGATGGGCGCCGTCGTGCACCTTGCACAGCCCACGGTACGTGGAGCGGCCCGTCCCCTTGGAGATGGACTTGGACACGATGGACGAGGTGGTGTACGGTGCCGCGTGGACCACCTTCCCGCCGGTGTCCTGGTGCTGCCCGTCGCCGGAGTAGGCGATGGAGAGGATCTCGCCGTGGGCGCCCTCTCCCACCAGGTAGCAGGAGGGGTACTTCATGGTGAGCTTGGAGCCCAGGTTCCCGTCCAGCCACTCCATGTGCCCGCCGGCGTGCACGATGGCCCGCTGGGTGACCAGGTTGTACATGTTGTGCGACCAGTTCTGGATGGTCGTGTAGCGGAAGCGGGCGTTCTCCTTGACGATGATCTCGATGACGCCCGAGTGGAACGACTCGGTGCTGTAGACCGGCGCCGTGCATCCCTCGATGTAGTGGGCGTGCGACCCCTCGTCGGCGATGATGAGGGTCCGCTCGAACTGCCCCATCCGCTCCTGGTTCACCCGGAAGTACGCCTGCAGCGGCGTGTCGAGCTTCACTCCCTTGGGGATGTACACGAAGGAGCCGCCCGACCACACCGCCGAGTTCATGGCGGAGAACTTGTTGTCGCCCACGGGCACCACGGTGGAGAAGTACTCGCGGAAGAGCTCGGGGTGCTTCTTCAGCCCGTCCTCGATGGAGTCGAAGATGACGCCCTTGTCGTCCCACTCCTTCTTGAGCGAGTGGTACACCATCTCCGATTCGTACTGGGCGCCCACCCCGGCCAGGATCTTCTGCTCCGCCTCGGGGATGCCCAGCTTCTGGAAGGTGTTCTTGATCTCTTCCGGCACGTCGTCCCAGGAGTGTTCCATCTGGTCCTGGGGCTTCACGTAGTAGTAGATCTCGTCGAGGACCGACTCCAGCGTGGAGAGGTCACCGCCCCACTTCGGCATGGGCTTGGAGTAGTAGACCTCCAGCGCCTTCAGGCGGAAGTCGAGCATCCACTCCGGCTCCTCCTTGTGGGCGTGGATCTGCCGGACCACCTCTTCCGAAAGGCCCTTCTGGGCCTGGAAGACGGGCTTGGACTCGGTGACGAAGTCGTACTTGTACTCGTCGAGGTCCAACCCTTGTACCAGTTCGTTGTCAGGCATCTTCGTGCTCCCTCCAGAGCTTGTACCCTTCCTGCTCCAGTTCGAGGGCGATCTCGGGACCGCCCGAACGCACGATCCGCCCCTCCACCATCACGTGGACGTGGTCGGGCTTGATGTAGTTGAGGAGACGTTGATAGTGCGTGATGAGGAGCACGCTCATGTCGGGATCCTCCCGGGTGAGCTTGTTGATCCCCTCGGCCACGATCTGCAGCGCGTCGATGTCGAGACCCGAATCGGTCTCGTCCATCACGGCCAGCTTGGGCTTGAGCAGCGCCATCTGGAGGATCTCGTTGCGCTTCTTCTCGCCGCCGCTGAAGCCGGCGTTCACGTGCCTCTCGGCGAAGGACGTGTCCATCTCGAGCATCGCCATCCGGTCGATGAGCATGTCCTGGAAGTCGAAGAGGTCCAGTTCCTCCCCCTCCGGGAGGTGGGATTGCACCGCCGTGCGGAGGAAGTTGGCGATGGACACCCCGGGAATCTCCACCGGGTACTGGAAGGCCAGGAAGATGCCCGCGCGGGAACGCTCGTCGGCCTCGAGTTCGAGGATGTCGTCGCCGTCGAAGGTCACGGATCCGCCGGTGGCCTCGTATCCGGGGTGGCCGGCGAGTACCTTGGCCAGAGTGCTCTTCCCCGACCCGTTGGGACCCATGATGGCATGGATCTCTCCCTTGCCGATCTCGAGATTCAATCCGCGGAGGATGCTCAGGTCCTCTTCGGCGACCTTGGCCTGGAGGTTCTCGATCTTCAGAATGGGGGCGTCGCTCATCCGTGCCTCGGTGATTGGCTTATCAAGAATGATTCCGGGTTTTACCCTCAAAACGTAACCTCGCCCCAGGAGGGGTCAAGTGGACCGAAATATGGTCGAAAGCGCGGGCGCGAGCAGCCCCTGGCTGGTGTTGGGGGGTGGTGGGCTGAAGGGGCTGGCGCACGTGGGCGCCTGGCAGGCTCTGCGTGAATACGGGTACCGCCCCGCGGGAATCGTGGGAACCAGCATCGGGGCCCTGGTGGGCACGCTCATCGCCGCGGGCACCACGAGCGCGGAGATGAGAGCGCTCGCCGCGGCGCTCCGCAAGGAAGACATCATCCGCGTGAACCGGCTGGCCGTATGGATCAACGGGATCCGCCAGGAGAGCGTATTCCGTGGCGACACCCTGCGGGAGTACCTCGAGAGGATCCTCCCCAGCGGGGGGTGGGACGCCCTGGAGATCCCCCTCCAGGTGAACGCCGTGGACCTGGGCACGGGCGACACCGTCTGGTTCGGGCACGGCGCCCGCACCGACGTGTCCCTGGTGGATGCCGTCCACGCCTCGGCGGCCCTCCCGGTGTTCTACCCGCCGGTGTGGATCGATGGACGCGCCTACGTGGACGGCGGTACGGCGTACCCCCTGGCCATCCATCGCGCGGCCCACCTGGGCGCCGACCACGTCACCGCCGTCGACGTGGGGGCCGGGCCGGAGTCCCCGGCGGAGCAGGTGGTCGCCAAGGGGATGCTGGCCGTGCACCAGCGCATCTTCGCCATCATGACCTTCCGGCGGCGGCGCGATGCCCTGGCGACGTGGAACGGACCGCCCCTGAGGGCGGTCCGTCCGAAGCTCGACGGCTACGAAGCCTTCGACTTCGAGCACGTCGGATATTTCGTGGACGAGGGGTATGCCGCCATGCGAGCCGCCCTCGCCTCGTCCTGAAGGGGATCAGCGCCCCCGCCATCCGCCGCCGGGGCCCGACCCGAGCCCTCGCGTCCTCCGGCCGGCCCCGGGGCCACCGGCCATCTCCCGGCCCCCGCGAGGGCCGCGCAAGGCGTGTCCCCGCCCGGGGCGTTCCGCGCCCCCACGCATCCGATCCTGCATGCGCTCCCGCATCTCGGTGAGCTTCTCCCGCTGCGCCTCGTTGAGCACCGCCTCGATCTCCCGGCGCTGATCCTCTCGCACGGCTCGCGCCGCTTCCCGTCGGGCCTCCATGGCCTCCCGCAGCACCTCCCGGTCGGCCTCACCGGCCATCACGCGGGAGCGAAGCTCGGCCATCTCGGCCTGGTGCGCCGCGCGCCGGGCCACGGCGGCCTCCCGTATCCGATTCAACTGGACGATCTGGTCCTCGTTCAGCTCGAGTCTCTCGCGCATCCGCAGGATCATCTCCACCCCGGGGCCGTCTCCCCGCATCTCCGCGCGCTCCCGCGGGGGGGGTGCGTCCTGCGCCGCGGCGCTCATGGGTGCGAGGGCAAGCAGCAGGGCTCCCGCCCAGGCCGGACCACCCATTCCCTTCATCATCTTCGTCATCCTCTCCATCCTCCGCATCCGCTGTGGTGGCCCCCGTGGGAGCCCTTCCGCTTCATGGGATTGGAGTCGCGAGACGACGATTCGTTAACCGGCACCCCGGGTGAGGCACTCCCGCAGGGACGCCGACCACTCGGCGAGGGAGGTCCGCAGATACCGGGCCTCCTCCCGGGCGCTACGGCTGATGGGGCCCTCGTCGCCCAGCGCCACCCGCGCGTGGATCAGGGTCGGGCCGGACGACCCCAGGACGTGATCCAGCGCTTCGTCCCACTCACGCGCCGAGGTCACGGTCAAGGTGCGGGGGATCCCCGCCCCCTTGGCCATGGCCGCGTAGTCCACGGACACTCCGGCCACGGGCTGCCCGCCGGTGATCTCGTATCCGGCGTTGTCCACCACCACCAGGATGAAGTTCTCGGCGCCGCTCCCCGCCACGGTGGCCAGCGTGCCCAGCGTCATGAGCATGCTCCCGTCGCCGTTCAGGCAGACCACCCGGCGCTCCGGTCGTGCCAGAGCGATCCCCAGAGCCAGGTCGGCGGCGTGGCCCATGGCGCTGTCCGCCGAGGCGAAGTCGAGATCGTGATCGGACAGGCGCCCCCAGGGACGAGTCACGCTCATGGTGGTCACCACCACCTGGTCGCCGCGGCGGCGGGCCAGAGGCTCGAGAAGCTCCAGGGTGGTCATCATGAGGCGGTCACCGTCCCCGTGAAGATCAGGGCGGCCGGCCATCCGCCGGCCTCCACGGAGGACAGGAAGTCGGCGAGGACCTCCACCTCGCCTCCATCCCATCGCCGGAACGGGATCCCCCAGGCGTCCAGGGTCGGCTCGGTGAGGAGCGCCACCGAGTCCACGTCCGGACGGACGAGGAGGTCGCGGGGTGGGCGGGGGGCGGGGATGAGCCCGGCGGCGCTCATCTTCCCGTATCCCCGGGCCGTGACCAGGATCGGGACGGGCGCGGCCATCCTGGCCAGCGTACCTCGCAGGGCATCCCCCGACTCCAGCAGCCCCGTGTTCTGGATCACGACCAGAGGACGCGCGCCCCCCAGCCAAAGCCCCGCCGCCACGGCCATGGCTTCCCCTTCGCGGGAGACCCTCACCAGGGCGATGGCGGAGTGCCCCGCCAGTGCGTCGAAGAGTCCGGCGGAGGAGTTGTCCGGGATGCCCACCACGTGACTCGTCCCCGCGCCGGTCAGCACCCGCATGAAGCCACTTGCAGGAACGGATCTCATTGGAATTCGTCCGTCGGACATCTCCTGTATACCCGTGGGAGGAGGGCGCACTCCCCCTTCAGGTCACACACGGTCATTCTCAATCTCTCACCCCTGGTGCCGATCCCGATACGGGCTGGGGCCCAGCATCGCCGGAGGGGAATCCATGTCCATCACACGCCGCGTACCCATCGTCGCCGACGACCAGGAGCTGGCCTCCGTGCTCCGGGGCGCCCTGGAGGTGGTGGGTCGGTTCAACGTCCGGATCTCGAACAGGGGCCGGGGCACGGTGGAGCCCGCCCGGACGGTGAAGCCCGACGTCATCGTGCTGGACGTGGCCATGCCCGACATGGACGGTACCGCCGTGGCCGAGAGCATCAACGACGACGAACGCCTCGCGGACATCCCCACCATCTTCCTCACCGGCCTGGTGACCGCCCGTGGTTCCCGACCCCAGGGGCTCGACATCCCCGGGAAGGAGGTGCCGGCGAAGCCCCCCTCCATGGGCACGCTCGTCCAGAGCATCGAGGAAGTGCTGGCGTAGCCCGCCCCACCCGCTCCCGCTAGCTGCTCCAGGGTGGCACCACCCCCCGCACGCGGGCGTAGGCGATGGCTTGTCCCAGATGCTCGTGGAGATGCGTGGTGAGTAGGATCAGGAAGCCGTGCCCGTCGGTGGGCCGTCCGAACACCGTCACCTCCCCCTCGATCTGCGACTCGTCCAGCCCCTCCACGAACGCCACCACGTAGTCGAAGGAGGCACGGAGCGCCTCCACGGCGGCCTCGGGGTCCAACCCCTCCGCATCTCCCCTCGCCCATCCCTCCGGGATCTCCGCCCGAGTGGCGCCCATGATGCCCGGAATGCCGAAGTTGGCGGATACGATGTGCATGAACACCTCACCCACCGACCGCACCCCCTCGCCGGGACGCCACGTATAGTCCGAAACCGGGATGGCTCCGGCCAACGCCAGGTACTTGTCCGCGACCTGCTCGAGGTCCCACACCATCTCGTTCTTGAGCGCCTGCCCGGCGGCGGGCGACGCGACGGCCCCTCCGGCCACCAGGACGAGGGCGACGGCGCGTGCGCGGGAAAACGGCTTCGTCTTCATGGGATCACCTCCTGACTGGGGTACGACGGATCAATCCTTTGTGCGGGCGGCTCGGCGGCTGGTCCACATCCCCGCGACCACCAGGGCGCCCAACATGCCCCCCGCCCCCGAGGCCAGCTCGGGCTGAGTGGAAACGAGGATCACCAGGATGGCCACGTAGAGCATGATCGTGATGATGGGCAGCACCGGGTGCCCCGGCATCACGAAGGGTCGCTCCATGTGGGCTCGCGTGCTCCGGAGCCGGAAATATCCCAGGAGCACCATGGTATCCACCGTGATGGCCACCATCATCATGAAGCGGATGAGGAGCTCGAAGGCTCCGGTCAGGGCCAGGAGCCCGATCCAGGCCGAGATGAAGTAGAGGGCGTTGCGCGGCGTCCCTCGCTCGTCCACGCGGCGAAACGCCCCGAACGCGAGGCCGTCGCGGGCCAACCCGTAGGCCACCCGGGGAAGGCCGAGGAAGTTCACGTTGGCGCTGCTGACGAGGATGAGGAGGCTCGCCGCCACCACCACCGTCCCGGCCGTGCCTCCGAAGACGTCGGCGATGGCGTCCTGGGCCACCAACTCCGAACCGGCCATCTCCGCGGGGGTGAGCGCCGCGAGGAAGGACACGTTCATGAGCAGGTACAGGACCATCACCGCGAGGGACCCGCCCACCAGGATCCGGGGGAGCGCCCGCCCCGGATCGCGCACCTCCTCGGCCATCTTCGCGGCGTCCTCCCATCCGTAGTAGGCGAAGGAGACCGACTGGTACGCCAGGGCGAAGCCCAGGAGCCCGGCATACTCGGGCGTCATGACGGCACCCGCCTGGAAGCCGGTCATGTCGCCCGCCCAGATTCCCGCCCCGGCGATGAGAAGCACGACCAGGATCTTCAGGAAGGTGGTCACGTTCTGGAAGAACGTGCTCGCCTCGAGCCCCCGCGTGTGCAGGAAGAAGAACGCCAGCACCACGGCCACGGAAAGGATGGGGAGAGAGCCCCGCCCTCCCGCCAGGATCCGGATGTACTCCGCGATGACCACCGCCTTCGACGCCCCGGAAAAACCCCGCGACACCAGGAGTTCGCTCCACCCGGCCACGAATCCCATGGTGGGACCCCAGGCGTGGCGGGCGTAGACGTACTTCCCTCCCGCCTCGGGAAGCGCCGCCGCCATCTCCGAGAGCATGAGCGTGGACAGGGCCACCACCACCCCTCCCAGCACCCACACACCCAGGATGCTCCAGGGGTCACCCAGATAGCCGGCGATGAGCCCCGGTGTGCGCAGGATCCCGGCGCCGATGACGATCCCCACGGTGACGGCCATCCCGTCGCGAACACGGAGGACGCGGTGCAGGCTGTGATCTCGGGTCATGTGTACCGTGCTCGCGAGGACAGGGGAACGGACGACGCCCGCGGCGCCTGGGGCACGGTAGGACCGAGGAGTGTGGGCGGCAAGCCTGACGGCGCGGCGCCTTCGCCCTCGCGCTTGCCAATCCCTCCCCCGCGCGAGCATGATGACGACCGTTTATCTTCAGGAGGCATTTGCCGGGCAGGCCGCACCTCCGCGGTCGGTCCGTGTCGACCCTCCCGGTCGGAGTAATCCATGGAACCCACCAACACCGGGGATCCGCAGTACTACCATCGCGTCGTCGATTGTCAGTGGGCGTGTCCCGCTCACACCAACGTGCCCGAATACATCCGGCTCATCGCCCAGGGGCGGTACACCGACGCCTACATGCTCAACCGGAAGTCCAACGTCTTTCCGGGGATCCTGGGGCGGACCTGCGACCGTCCGTGCGAGCCCGCCTGCCGGCGGACGCGGGTGGACGAGAAGCCCGTGGCCATCTGCCGCCTCAAGCGTGTGGCGGCGGACCTGCGCGATCCGGTGGCGCACCTCATGCCCGAGGTCCCGGAGGAGAAGAACGGCAAGCGTGTCGCGCTCATCGGGGGCGGCCCCGCCTCCCTCACGGTGGCCAACGATCTCCTCCCCCTCGGCTACGAGGTGGTGCTCTACGAGAAGCACGACCGGCTGGGCGGGCTCATGCTCACCAACATCCCCTCCTTCCGCCTCCCCGAGAAGGTGCTCTCCGCGGAGATCGGCTTCATCGTGGACATGGGGCTGGAGGTGCACCTGGAGACGCCGGTCACGAGCATGAGGGACCTCTGGGAGAACGGTGGATTCGACGCCGTCTTCGTGGGCGTGGGCGCTCCCCGCGGCAAGAACCTGGAGCTCCCGGGCCGCTACGACAGCGCCAACGTCCACATCGGGATCGACTGGCTGGAGTCCGTGGCGTTCGAACACATCGACTCCATCGGCGAGCGGGTCCTGGTCATCGGCGTGGGGAACACCGCCATGGATTGCTGTCGCACCGCCAAGCGGCTGGGCGGCGCAGAGGTGAAGGTCATGGCGCGCCGGGGCCGCAAGGACTTCAAGGCGTCGGAGTGGGAGTTGGAGGACGCCGAGGAGGAGAAGGTCGAGATCCTCGAATACCACTCCCCCAAGGAGTTCGTCGTGGAGGACGGCGTGCTCAAGGGGATGAAGTTCGACGTCGTGGAGTGGTACCACGACGAGGAGGCGGGACGGGAGAAGTCGCGCACGGTGGAGGAGGTCTTCATCCCCTGCGACGACGTGGTCCTGGCCATCGGGCAGGACAACGCCTTCCCGTGGATGGAGCGCGACATGGGGATCGAGTTCGGCAAGTGGGACATGCCCACGGTGGACCGGGTCACCCACCAGTGCTCCCTCCCCGGCATCTTCTTCGGAGGTGACGCCGCCTGGGGCCCGGAGAACATCATCTGGGCGGTGGAGCACGGCCACCAGGCCGCCATCTCCATCCACAACCACTGCCAGGGGATCCCGCTCACCGACCGGCCGCCGGCCGGAATGAACCTCTTCTCGCAGAAGATGGGGCTTCACGAGTGGAGCTACTCCAACGAGTACAACCCGGCGGCCCGGACCCAGATGCGCTACGTGGACCTGGAGGAGCGGCTGCGCAGCATGGAGGTGGAGGCCGAGCTGGGCTTCGACGTGCAGCAGACCGCGAGGGAGGTGCAGCGCTGCCTCAACTGCGACATCCAGACCGACTTCGAGGCGAAGCTCTGCATCGAGTGCGACGCCTGCATCGACATCTGCCCCCTCTTCTGCCTCACCATCACGGACAACGGAGAGGAGGAGGATCTGCGCCAACGCCTGACGGCTCCGGCGGATAACCTGAAGCAGGCGCTGTACGTTTCCGAGGCCCTGCCCCAGACGAAGCGCGTGATGGTCAAGGACGAAGACCTCTGCGTGCACTGCGGGCTGTGCGCCGAGCGCTGCCCCACGGCCGCCTGGGACATGAAGAAATTCGATCTCATCTATCCCCACGCCGGACAGGCGTCGCGGGCGGAGGTGTCATGAGTCAGGTGAACGACTTCGCGTTCAAGGTCGCCACGGTGAACGGCACCGGATCGGCCAGCGCCAACGGGCTCCTCCTCCAGGCGCTCTTCCGCATGGGCATCCCGGTATCGGGGAAGAACGTGTTTCCGTCCAACATCCAGGGACTCCCCACCTGGTACGAGATCCGGGTCAACAAGGACGGCTACACCGCGCGGAGCCCCCACTTCCAGCTCATGGTGGCCATGAACCCCAAGAGCTACCAGCAGGACATCGCCGAGGTGGATCCCGGCGGATGGGTTCTCTACGACTCCACCCGCGAGCTCGACGCGGAGATGCGGCGGGACGACGTCACCTTCTACGGGATCCCGCTGGCCGCCATGTGCGCGGACCGGTTCGAGAAGGCCCGCACCCGCATCCTCATGAGGAACATCGGCTACGTGGGCGCCCTGGTCGCGCTGCTGGATATCGAGATGGACGTGGTGGCGGGTATGCTGGAGGAGAAGTTCGCGGCCAAGCGTCAGCTCGTGGACGCGAACATGTCGGCCATCGCCATGGGCTACGATTACGCGAAGGAGCACTTCGAGTGCCCCCTCCCCATCCGCGTCGAGCGGATGGACGCCACCCGGGATTCGGTGATGGTCACGGGAAATTCCGCCACCGCGTTGGGGTGCGTGTACGCCGGCGCCACCGTGGGGTGCTGGTATCCCATCACCCCGGCCACCGGGGTCATGGACGCCTTCACCGAGTATTGTCAGCAATTCCGCGTGGACCCGGACTCGGGAAAGAACAACTACTGCATCCTCCAGGCGGAAGACGAGCTGGCCGCGGCCGGAATGGTCATCGGGGCCTCGTGGATGGGGGCGCGATCCTTCACTCCCACCAGCGGAGCGGGAATCTCCCTCATGAGCGAGTTCATCGGTCTGGCCTACTACGCGGAGGTTCCGTCCGTGTTCGTGGACGTGCAGCGGACGGGCCCCTCCACGGGAATGCCCACGCGCACCCAGCAGGGAGACCTGCTCCTCACGGCGTACGCCTCGCACGGAGATACCAAGCACGTCTGCCTGTATCCCGCGGACCCGAAGGAGTGCTTCGAGTTCTCGGTGGCGGCCTTCGATCTCGCCGAGCGCTTTCAGACCCCCGTCTTCCTCGTCTCGGATCTCGACATCGGGATGAACGACTGGATGATCCCCCGCCTGGAGTGGGACGACGCGTACCGCCCCGATCGTGGGAAGGTCCTCTCCGCGGAGGATCTCGATGAGATGGACGCCTTCTATCGGTACCTCGACGTGGACGGTGACGGCATTCCGTACCGGACCCTCCCGGGAACCCACCCTCGCGGGTCGTACTTCACCCGGGGCTCGGGACACGACAAGTGGGGGCGCTACACGGAGAATTCGGAGGCCTATCTGGAGGTGGTGGACCGTCTCGTCGTGAAGATCCGGTCGGCGGCGGAGCACGTCCCCCAGCCCGAGATCCACACCGTGGAGGGCGGGGCGTCGGTGGGGATCGTCTCCATCGGCGGATGCCACTGGGCGGTCATGGAGGCGCGGGATCAACTCCTGGCCGACGGGTTGGAGGTGGACTACATGCGGGTCCGGGGATTCCCCTTCGGGGAGGCGGTGGAGCGGTTCCTGGAGACGCACGAGAAGATCTTCGTGGTGGAACAGAACCGGGACGGACAGCTGCGGATGCTGTTGTCCGTGGAAACCGGATGTCCCAAGGAGAAGCTGGTGAGCATTCGCAACTACGGGGGGCAGCCGTTGAGCAAGGAACACGTGCTCGATCCCATTCGGCCCCAACTGGAGGTGGTGGTATGAGTCCGTCGGCCAGGCCGGTAGCCCGGCATCCCCGGATGCGCACCAATGCCCTGGGGCTCACGCCCCGGGACTACGAAGGGGCCATGTCCACGCTCTGCGCCGGATGCGGGCACGACTCCGTCACCGCGGCGCTCATCCAGGCCTTCTACCAGATGGACGTGGAGCCACACCGGGTGGCGAAGCTCTCGGGGATCGGGTGCTCCTCCAAGACGCCCACGTACTTCATGAGCCAGGCCCACGGCTTCAACTCGGTGCACGGGCGCATGCCCTCCATCGCCGCCGGGGCCAACGCGGCCAACCGGGACCTCCTCTTCGTGGGGATCTCGGGAGACGGCGACTCCCTCTCCATCGGATTGGGACAGTTCTGCCACGCCATCCGGCGGAACGTGAACATGCTCTACGTCCTGGAGAACAACGGAGTGTACGCCCTGACCAAGGGTCAGTTCTCCGCCTCGGCCGACGTGGGCACCCGGTCCAAGAAGGGCGAGGTCAACCGCCACGGTCCCATCGACCCGGTGAACCTGGCGCTCTCCCTGGGCGCGACCTTCGTGGCGCGTTCCTTCTCGGGAGACAAGCGTCAACTCGTCCCCCTCCTCAAGGCCGGGCTGGCCCACAAGGGGTTCGCCTTCATCGACGTCATCTCCCCCTGCGTCACCTTCAACGACCACGTGGGCTCCACGAAGAGCTACGCCCACACCCGCACCCACGCCCACGAGGTGGTGGAGACGGACTTCGTGCAGCTCAAGTCGCGCATCACGGCCGACTACGAGGGTGGCTCCACGCAGGCGGTGACCATGCACGACGGGAGCGTGGTGCGCTTCAGCAAGGTCTCGGAAGACTACGATCCCCGGGATCGTGGGAAGGTGCTCCGCTACCTGAGGGAAGTCCGCAATCGCGGTGAGGTCGCCACCGGACTCCTCTACCTCGAGGAATCGTACGAGGACCTCCACGAATTCGAGAACACCGTGGAGCGTCCCCTGGTGGAACTGGAGTACGAGACGCTCTGCCCGGGGTCGAAGGCGCTGGCCGAGCTTCAGAAGGAGTGGTGGTAGGGAGAGGGGTGCCGGTTCAGCGCGCCACGATCCGGGCGCGGATGATGCGGTCCAGCCGCGGGAAGTGGGCGTCGAGATAGCGGTTGCCGCCCAGGGCCACGCTGTCCTGGGCACCCGCGCGCATCCCACCGCCCGACGTCTCGCCGTACCCGGAATGGAGTGAGTCCACCACCTCCATCCCCTGGACGACCTCGCCGAACGGCGAGAACCCCTGCCCGTCGAGCCGGGACAGATCCACCAGGCTGACGAACACCTGCGTATCGCGGGTCCCCGGCTCGGTGAAGGCGAAGGCCACGCGGCCCCGCGTGTTGCCCACCCCCACCACCGGATCGTCGGCGAGGGTGCGCCCGCGCCAGGCCGCCGTGACCTCCGGGTCACCCGCGAGCCCCCACTGGACGATGAAGTCCGGGACCGTGCGGTGGAAGCGAGCGTCGTCGTAGTACCCGTGCCGTACCAGGTTCACGAAGCGGTCGGCGCCCAGGGGCGCCCAGGCACGGACGACCCGGATGGTGAACCCCCCCTTCGAAGTCTCGAAGCGCACGTCAGCCGTGTCGGGAGCCGGCTCGGACCAGGCCGGGTGGGTGGGGTCCAGGAGGATGGCCCGGGATTCGTGGGTGAGTTGGTCCGTGACGTCACCCCCCGAAGGGGCGCCTCGGGAGCAGCCCAACCAGGACGCGAGCACGACCACCGTGACGATTCCACGGCGCGCCACTCCCGCCCGCGGTCGGTCGGGAACCGAACTCACGGCCCGGTCCCCACCGTACCCACCACCGCCGCCACCACCCTCCCCGGACCATGCACGCCCTTCACCAGGATCTGCCCGATGTCCGCGGACTTGCTGGGTCCGGAGTGGAGGCCCACCGCGGATGGAAGGTCGTCCCGGAGGATCGCCAACGCCTCCTGGAGGGTGGCCACCACCTCGTCGCGGCGCACGAACACCACGTGGGTGGGTGGCAGGAGCTGGGTCCGTCGCCCGTCGCGGGCGTCGAGTACCAGCGACCCCGTCTCCGCCACCGCGCCCCGCGCCATGGAGACGCCCAGAGGCGCCGTCTCGGGTGGCAGCGCCGGCCGGTCGGGACGGAGTGCCGCGGGAACCGTCTCCCCCACGGCGACCCCGGCGAACGCCGCGGCGAACCCGTGCAGCCACTCACGCCCCGCCGCCTCGGATTCGAAGCGGAGCACTTCGCCCCCCGCCGCCTCGAACAACTGCGTGAATCCCACCAGGGCGTCCTCGGGCAACGGCTCGGGACGCCATCCCTGGAAGGAACCCGGGTGCTCCCGGCGCTCGCGCCGGGCTACCGCCTCCCGCACCCTTCCCAGGATCCCGTCGCGGGCGTTCACTCGATCCCCTCCTTCCAGAGCCGCCGGAACGACTTCGGGCTCGGGACCAACGGGCCCCGCTCCCCCACCCAATCCTTCAGGACGGGGAGGGCCCGCCCGCCCAGGGCGAGGGGCGTGCCACGCATGGCGGCCCCGCCCACGGCGAAGAGCCCCGGTCTGGTGGCGGCGGTGGCGTAGGCCGCCATCCCGAGCCGCTCGGCGGCGGGGGTGAGCTTCTCGTCCACGGCGTCACGACGCCACTTCAGGAGAAGGTCCGGGATGGGGATGCGTACCGGGCACACGTCGGCGCACGCACCGCACAACGTGGAAGCGTACGGCAGAGGAAGCGACTCCTCCAGCCCCAGGAACCCGGGAGCCAGGATGGACCCGATGGGGCCGGAGTAGGCCCACCCGTATGCGTGCCCACCGGTCTGGCGGTAGACGGGGCAGATGTTCAGGCACGCGCCACACCGGACGCACCGCAGGGCCTCCCACGCTTCGTCGTCGGCCAGGAGGCGGGTGCGCCCGTTGTCCACCAGGACCACGTGCACCTCCTCCGGGCCATCCACCTCGTCGGCCCTGCGCGGCCCCTGGATGAGGGAGACGAAGTTCCCGATGGGCTGGCCGGTGGCCGCGCGGGTGGTGAGCTGGAGGAAGGCGGAGAGATCGTCCAGCCGGGGAAGGAGCTTCTCGATCCCCACGAAGGCCACGTGCACCCGCGGCGCCGACGTGCTCAGGCGGATGTTGCCCTCGTTTTCGATGAGGGCCAGGGTGCCCGTCTCGGCCACCAGGAAGTTCCCTCCCGACATCCCCAGGTCCGCCGTCACGAATTCCTCCCGGAGGGCTTCCCGGGCCGCCGCGGCCAGCGCGTCCGGCGACGCGTCCATCGCCGTGCCCAGCCTCTCGTGGAAGAGGACCCTGCAGTCCTCGACGGAGCGGTGGATGGCGGGGCCCACGATGTGGCTGGGAGGCTCACCCAGGAGTTGGATGATGTACTCGCCCAGATCGGTCTCCCGCACGTGGACGCCACGTGCCTCCAGGAAGTCGTTCACGCCCAGCTCCTCGCTGAGCATGCTCTTCCCCTTCACCGCGGAAGCGACCCCGTGCCGGTCCACCACCGCCCCGAGAGCGGCCAGGGCCTCGTCCGTGGTCTCGGCCCAGTGGACGTGCGCGCCGTTGGCCACCAGGCGCTCCTCCGCCTGCTCCAGATACGTGTCCAGGTGCGTGAGCAGGTGGGACTTCACCCCCTCCGCCCAGCTCCGCCAGGCGTCGGCGTCGATCCGGGTCCACGCATCCCGGCGATGGTCGTCGAAGGTCCGGGTGGCCGCGGTGACCGCCGCTCTCATCCCCGGATCGTCCCGGAGGATGCGGGATGACTCCGCGGAGTACCCGGAGGGCCGCGAGCGGCTCACGACACCGCCTCCCACAGGAGGGTGGCCAGATGCCGGAACGGAACCGCCGTCCCTCCCTGGCTGGCCCGCCCCGACAGTTGCAGGAGGCACCCCCCGTCCGTGGAGGTGACCACGTCCACCTCGGGAAGGGTGGCGAGCTTGCGATCGGCCATGGCGGCCGAGACGTGGGGAAGCTTCACGGAAAAGAGGCCGCCGAATCCGCAGCACTCCTCGTCCGCCTCCCAGGGGAACACTTCCGCCCCGGCGTGTCGCAGGAGGGTGAGCGGCTCCTCGCGGATCCCCACCTCCCGCAGCGCGTGGCACGCGTGATGATACGCGATCCGGCGGCCGGCCAGCCCCGCCCCCAACTCCTCCACGCCCAGCACGCGCACGATGAACTCCGACAGCTCGAACGTCTTCGCCGAGAGTGCCGCTGTCCGCTCCGCGCCCCCATCGCCCAGGAGTTCGGCGTAGTGGCTCCGCATCATCCCGGCGCAGCTTCCCGACGGAAGGACCACGTACTCGGAGTCGCTGAACACGTCGGCGGTGTGACGCGCCATCCGCGCCGCCTCGTCGCGATATCCCGCATTGAAGGCGGGCTGCCCGCAACACGTCTGGCCGGACGGAAAGTCCACCGTCACGCCCAGATGGCGCAGCAGACGGACCGCGTCCGCCCCGGCATCGGCGAAGAACCGGTCGCCCAGGCACGTCACGAAGAGGGAGACTCGCGGAGCCACCTCAACCCCCGCCGTGGATGATCGCGTCGGGGGCGTCCGCGTCGCCCATCACCTCGAACACCACCTCCCTCTCCGTCTCGAAGGCCCGGCGGAATCCAGGGGTCTGATCCAGATACGCGATGAGCTTGGGAGAGCGCGCGTGCTCCAGGAGGACCCAACGCGCGTTGAAGGTGTCACGGATCACCTCATGGGTGTCGCGGGCGACCCCCGAGGCGCAGGGGAACGCGTCACACGTGTAGTCGGTGGTCAGGTCCCGGGAGAGGTAGAAGTGCTCCCAATACCGCTCGCGGGACCGGGACATCTGGAAGATGGGGTCCATCCCCCCGATGTAGTGGTTGATCCGGTTGCGCGCGAGGAGGGGGCCGAACTGGTCCCAGTGCGTGTGGAACACCACGTCGCCGGTGTCGCTGTGCGCCGCCAGCCAGGTAGCCGCCTCGCGGAGGTAGTCGGGTCCGAAGGACACGTACCGCACGTTCAGCGCGTGGCGTCGCGCCGCCCACGGAAGGAGCACCACCAGGCTGACCCCGAACGCCACCCCCCACCTTCGTAGCTGCACGGGAGGGAGCAGCATACCGGCGGCGAGGGGGAGGAGGAGCGTCGCGAAGAGAGCCCACTCCACCAGCGCACGCCGCGCCACCACCATGGTGAGCACCAGGAACCCGACGGAGAGGAACGTGAGCGCGATGAGCGTCGCGCGACCGCCCGAAGAGGACGACCGGAACGCGGGTTCCCCCTCCCCGCCCACCCGTCCGCCGCGGATGGCCGCGACCTCCCGCCCCACCCACACCACGCCCACCGTCCACCAGAAGAGCACGAACCCGGCCATCAGGACCAGGAGCGCCGGCGTGAGCGGCACCAGCTCGGGCGCGAAGGTGATGGGAAGATCGGACGCCTTCTCGTCGAGGAGCTCGAAGAGCTGGATGTACACGAGCCGCCCCGCTGCCCACGGATGGGGTCGGGCCAGCCAACCCACCACCACCCCACCACCCACCGCGAGCGCCGCCGCCCACGGCAGCGCTCCCCACGGCCTCGGGTCCCGCACGCTCCACCGCTCCACCGCCACGGCCGCCATCCAACTCCCCAGAACCACCAACGGAAGCCAGAAGAGGCTCAGATGGAGCCACGCGATGAGCGCCGCGGCCAGGAACGCGAGCCCCCAACGGGCCCGTGACAGGGCGGAGAGGAGAAGCATGGCCGCCGCCAGCGAGAGCACGTGGGGCCGCAACATGAGATAGCGGTAGAACACGTTGGGCACCGCAATCAACACCAGAGCCGCCCACCACCCGGCCCCGGCCACGCCCGCGAGGCGGAGGAACACGTACGACGACGACGCCAGCACCAGGGTCAGGATGAACGCACCCCACATCATGGCCCAGGTGATCCGGTCCGGCCCCGCGCGCTCCTCTCCGCCATCCGCCGCGCCATCGTCCGCCACGGCCCATCTCGCCAGCGGGACGAGCGCCACGTGGAAGCCCCACCAGATGTCGGCGCCCTCCTCGGCGATGGCGGACTGGCTCGCCCACGGCAATCCGGTGTCCCACGGCGTGGTCTCGGCATACCGGGCGGCGTGCGCCATGTGATAGAACCCGTCCAGGTCCGCCACCCGGGGAGCCAACGTGAGGTGTCCGGCCACGACCGCCACGAGGAGCGCCAGAACGGACAGCGTCGTGTTCAGCGACCCGTGGTCCCTCACGATACGGGCTTCTCCCCGATCCACTCGTCGAACCAGTTCCGCGTGGACATGAGCCGGTGGAGATAGCGCCACGGCGTCCACCCTCCGTGGTACGAGTCCGGGTACCGGATGAATCGCGCCGGAACGTTCTGCTTCACCAACGCCGTGTACATCTGCTCCGCCTCGGCGATGGGGACGCGGTGGTCCGACTCGCCATGCACGAACAGCGTGGGCGTGGTCACCCCGGCGGCGTGCACCACGGGAGACGCCGCCAGGAGGTTGGCCAGACCCTCTTCCTCCCAGGGCGTCCCGAAGAATTCGCTCTCCTTCGTGCGCGGAATGTCGGCCGTCCCGTAGTCGCTCACCCAGTTGGAGATGGACGCTCCCGCCACCGCCGCGCCGAAGCGTCCGGTCTGCGTGATGATCCAGTTGGTGAGGTATCCGCCGTACGAGTACCCGGTGACCCCGAGGCGGCCCGGGTCCACGGGGTAGTGCTCGAGAGCGTAGTCCACCCCGGCCATGACGTCGTCGTAGTCTTCGTCGCCCCAACTCCCCCACGTCCCCCATCGGAAGGCTTCACCGTATCCCGTGGACGCCCTGGGATTGGTGAAGAGGACGAAATAGCCGGCGGCCGACAGGAGGTGGCGGTCGAAGGCGAACTCGCTCCCGTACGATCCATGGGGGCCGCCGTGGATGGTGAGGACCATGGGACTCGCTCCCGAACGCGACCGGTCCACCGCGGGAGGGAGGACCCACCCCTCCACGGGCGTCCCGTCGGCGCTCGTGAACACGTGCCGCGCCGGAGTCTCCAGGCGGACCTCCGCCCGCAGCGCCCCGTTGAGGTCGGTGAGCCGGCGCTCGGACCCGGGCGCGTCGGCCACCGGAGAGGCGAACACGTCCCCGGGTTCCGTGGGCGTCTGTGCCCCGTACGCCACCACCGCATGATCGGCCGAGAACGACACCGACCCCACGCGGCGGTCCCCCGTGGTCACCCCCTCCACCTCGCCCCCCGCCGGCGACACCCGGAAGAGATGCGTGCTCCCGCCCACGCCTCCGGTGAAGTAGATCCAGCGCCCGTCCGCGCTCCACGTGGGCGCACCGGGAATCAGGTCCCACTCGGCGGTGAGGTTCCGGCGGTCCCGCCCGTCGGCGGTGAACACGTAGAGGTCCGACGGCGCCCCGTGGTCCCACCGCTCCCGGATCACCACGTCCAGGCTCGCGTTCCCCCTCGCCACCACCTGCGACCCGTCGGGCGACCATGCGGGACTGGAGTAGTCGAATTCGTCGTCGGTGAGCCGGGTCACCCCGCCCGCCAGGTCGACGGTCCACAGGTCCGCACGCTCGTACGAGTGTTCGTCGCGGGCGGAGAGGTCCGCCACGAAGGCCAACGCCTCGCCGTCCGTGCGCCAGGCCAGCGCCCCCGCGTCCACCGGGAGATCGGTGATCCGGCGGGCCCCCGACCCGTCAACCGCCGCCACGAAGATCTGCCGGGCCGGCGTGGCCCACGGGTCGCGGGGGTCCGGGAGGTATCCCCGGCGGTCGAACCGATAGCCCATCCAATCGTATACACGGCCGTCGAACCGCGACTCGATCTTCTCCTCTTCCGGCGTGGCGGGCTTCCCCGGGTCCGGGCGCGGCTCCAACGGCGGTACCGCCCGCGTGAACGCCACGCGGCGACCCGTCGGGTCGAAGACCGCCGAGGCGCCCACCCCCTCCAGGACGGACGCCTCCCCGGGTGCGTCCATGGGAAGAACCCACAGACGGGTGGCCGCTTCCGCCCCGGCCACGGACCGGTTCGACGCGAATGCCAGCGCGGCGCCCCCCCGGATCCAGCGGGGATCCGTAGCCTCGGCGTCGGGGGTGGTGAGGCGGACGGCCGCCGCGCTCCCGTCGGCCGGGACGATCCAGAGCTCCGTGTGGGTCCGGTTCTCCTCTTCCGATACCTGGGAACGCTCGAAGACGACCCGGGTGCCGTCGGGAGACAACGCGACCTCACCCACCGAGTGGATGCGGAAGTAGTCGTCGTAGGTGAGGGAGCGACGCTCCTGCGCGAGGACGGGAGCGGATGCCGCCGACAGGGCCAGGACTGCGAGGATGGAGTTTCTCATGACGGGAACTTGCCCGTCGGACCCACGGTGCGGCAAGAAGAGGGCGGCTCAGGCCGCCCTGCGCAGCTCCTTCAGCTCACGGAATCCGATGAGGCGGCGGCGCTCGTCGTCCCACAGCGAGAGCCGGAAGAGCCTCACCGCGTCGCGGAGCGTGACCGTGGTGACCTGGTGGAACTCGGGATTCTCGTCGTGCACCTGCTGGAGCCGGTAGTTGGGGATCCTGGCGCTCATGTGGTGGACGTGGTGCACACCGATCCACGCCGTGAGCCACATGAGGGGCCTGGGCAGCGCCAGATACGAGCTCCCGTGGAGGGAGGCGTCGTAGTAGTCCCACTCCTCGTGCCAATGCCAGTAGGTCTCTTCGAACTGATGCTGGACGTAGAAGAGCCCGATCCCCAGCGCGGACGCCACCAGCGTCACCGGCACCTGGACCAGGAAGAAGGCACGGAGGCCGATGGTCGCCCACGCCAGCACCAGGACGCCGGCGATGGCCGCGTTGGTCCACCACACGCTCCTCCAGGCGCCCTTCCAACTCCGCGGGATGTCGAAGGGATACCGGTGCTTGATGAGAAACTGATAGATGGGCCCGAGGGTGAAGAGGACCACCGGATTGCGGTAGACGCGATAGTACGCCCGTCTGTACCACGGGAGCGCCAGGTACTCCGCCACGGTGAGCGTGTCCACGTCGCCGAACCCCCGGAAGTCCAGGTCTCCAGCATGGGCGTGGTGGTAGGCGTGGGTCTTCCGCCAGTAGTCGTAGGGGGTCAGGAGCACCACCCCGATCACCCTCCCCACCCAATCGCGCGCGCGGCGGGAATCGAAGAACGACCCGTGGCCGCAGTCGTGCTGGATCATGAAGAGGCGCATCATGAATCCCGCGGTGACCACCGAACACGCCAACGTCAGCCAGTAGCTCACCCCCAGCAGGAGGTACGCCGCCGCCCACGACGCCAGGAACGCGGTGGCGGTGAACGTCAACTGGGTGACGCTCTTGCGCCTGTCCGCGCCCCAGTACGGTTTGAGGATCTCGTTCCAGTGTTGGACCTTGTCACGGGCAGGCTTGGCATGAACGTGCTGACTCATGGACGCCCTTCTTCTCCCGGTCGGTATCTACGCAGCGTGGCTCTGCGGATGTCTTCGTCCCTGAAAGATACATCCTTCATCCGCCCTTGTGCGAAGAGGGCGGCCTGATCGTCGTGATGGGGGCTCCCCTCCCGGCGGCTCTGGCCGTACGCCAGGACGGAATAGGCGCGCGGCTGGGGTCCGAACTCCACCGCGAGCACCCATCCGTCGCCGCTCGTGGCGGAGAGCTTTCCGTCCTCGTCCCGGGCGAAGGAGAGGGTCCGGAAGCACCCCAGCGCCGCCCCGCATCCCGACACGGGCACGTCCACCTCACCCCGGCGGACCCGGTGCACGTCCCCCCAGCGAGCGTCCAGCGGAATCCCCCTCCCACGGAGTGAGTCCACCGCGGCCTGGAAGGCCGCCACGGCCACCTGGGGCTGCCCCACCCCGTGCGGCGTGTCCACGGGTCGCTCCGCGGACCACGCCTCGCGGAAGAGGAGCGCCGTGTCCGCCATCTCCCGGTACGCGTCCCACCACGCCTCGAAGAGCACGCCACCCCGGCTCTCGGCCCGGGCGGACCGGTCCCAACCGCGCAGGACCCGGACACCCTGGGACACCGCCCCGTTCGTCCCCGACGACTCCAGAGCGGCCAGCAGGTCGTCGGTGACCCGCTCGGCCAGCAGCATCCTCGGCGAGTGCTTCAACGCCACCACGTCCTCGAGGCTGAACACCTCCTCGCCGTCCACCAGGTCCAGGCTGAGCTGGCTGCGGAGCCGGAGGCGCGGCTCGGGAAGGTTCCGCGCCACCGTGTCCCGGTCCAGATGCACGTTCAGGTTCGTGTAATCCGGCGTGTCGTTGGCCTGCTGGACGTACCCTCCCGGGGGATTGATGTAGAGGGGAAGCGACTCCACCGGCACGAGCTCCGACCAGACGTCCTGCGAGCGCGCCGCGAAGGCCGCCGTGTCTCCGGTGGGCTCATGGGGGAGGAGGGGGATCCGGGCGTTGTACAGGTGCGCGATGTTTCCCGCCGCGTCGGCGTAGGTGAAGTTGGAGCTGGGATGCGCCCGCATCCTCATCACCTCCAACCATTCCGCCAACGTGGTGGTGCGCATCATCCTCAGGAACTGCTCCCCCCGGCGGTACTCCCCGGCTCGGGGATCCTTCACCACGTACACCCGCTCCGCGGTCCGATGGATCACCGGGCCCACGGACGTCCACCACGTGGTCCGGACCTCGGTTCCCTCGGTTCCGTCCTCCTCCCGGAAGTCCACCGCGACCGCCCGGGCCTCCATGGGGTGGGCGCGTCCGTCCAGGAGGTAGTGGTCCTCCCGCGCGGGGTCGGCCGCCAGAGCGTACACCTGGCTGTACGTCGGGTAGTTGTTGGTCGTGGCCCACCCCAGGTGGCGGTTGAAGCCGCCGATGATCCCGAAGGCCCCGCCGATGCGGAAGTCGCCGTAGAAGTCCACCACCCCGGGAACGCGCACATGGGCCTCGTAGTAGCCCGCGTCCCAACGAAGGTGGGGATTACGGAGGAGGATGGCGTGCCCCGAGGCCGTGCGCTCCGGCGCGAACGCCCACGCGTTGGATCCGTCGTCGGGGCCGTCCACCGGATCCCGCCGAGAGCCCCCGGCCGGTGCGTCTCCCTCGCCGGGCTGGTCCCGGAGTGCCCGCAGGATCGCGTTGCTTCGGCTCCACACCTGCACGTCGCCCGCATGGGCGTCCACCGCGGTGAACGAGGGCTCCACCCAGTCGGGAAACTCCGCCCGGTGCAGACGGACGTAGTGGTTCACCCCCGCCGCGAATCCCCGGTACACGGCCCGCGTGTCGGATTCCAGGAGGTGGAAGGTGGCGGCGGCCAGGGCATGGCGTTCCTTCCCCGTGAAGTCGCCTTCGATGGAGTCCTTGCCCACGTACCGCGCGTACTCACCCCTGGACTTGATCAGAGTGAACGCCACCTCCTCTCCGTAGTCCTCGGACTGGACGTAGCCCAGTCCGAACCCCATGGCCTCCAGGTCCTGGGCCAGGATGTGACTGACACCGAATTCGGTGCGCACGATCTCCACGCGGGCGGCCACCGCCGCTTCGTGGAGAGAGTCGGACGGGACGGATGCCAACCCGGTCAGGGCAACGATGATCGGCAACATCATGGCGTTCTCCTCAGCGGCCCGAATCCAGTATCCTCGCGATCTCCATGCGCACGTCACGCAGGTGCGCCCGGGTCATGGCGTCGCCGGCCCGGGCCAGCGCACGTTCCGCGAGCCCGTCCAGGTCCTCCAGCTCCACGCGCAACACCGCCCTCACATCCGACGCCCACGGAGGCGTCAGCGCCGGGCGGAAGGGCGTGCCCGGACGGTCGAGATCCTCCTCCGATGGGTGGAGCCGGTCGTCGGCCGCGGCAAGGAAGGCCCGTTGCACGTTGCGCCGGTAGGCGTTCACCCGCACGGAACGGGAATCCAGCTCGCCCCAGATCCCGGCGCGCAGATCCTCCATGAGGTCGGCGAGGGTGTACGCCTCTCCCGGGCTGTCCGCCATGGCCTCGAACTCCACCAGGCGTTCCAGGCGCTGCTGGTTGAGGAGGTTGGCGATCACCCGGTTCTGCTGGACGCGGAAGCGCTCCACCACCCCCTCGTTCTCGATGCGGCGCAGGATGTCGTCGTCGAGGAACATTCCCGGAACGCGGAAGGCGTTGGCGTTCAGGTACCGCACCGCCTCCCGCTGCCGTGCCCGCTCCAGCGGCCGGAACCTGGGCCCCGTGCCGTAGCGCTCCTGCGTGTAGGCTCCCCCCACGATGGCGGCCACGTGGCCCATGTAGCGTCCCCACTGCCCCACCGCCTGCCCGTACAGCGTCTCCAACTCCTCGTAGCTCTCGCCGGGCACCTCCGCCACCTCCAGCATCATGTCCATGACGCGCTGGAGGTTCCGCATCCCGTACGTGGTGGACTGCACGGCGTCCGCGTCACCCACCGCCTCGGTGAGATCTTCCGGGTCGCCCTCGGCGTCCGGCGTGGAGAACCGCAGCCAGGGAGATTCGTCCTGCTCCCGGGCCCAGGCGTCGAGGGTGGACCGCTCCTGGTCCGGAGTGGACGCACCCGGAATGGGCTTGTACCCCCACCTCACGGCGTACTCGTCGTAGGGCCCCACCTTGGGAATCAGGTACTCCAGCGGAATGCTGTCCTCCGGCTGCGCCACGTAGTTGAAGCGCGAATAGTCCATCAGCGTGGCCACGTGCGACCCACCCATGCGCTCGAGGAAGGACCGGCTCCGCACCGAATCGGCGGGATACATGGCGGAGGACTTCATGTTGTGGGGGAACCCGATGGAGTGCCCGATCTCGTGCGTGACCACGTACTCCACCAGACGGCCCATGAGGGAGTCGGGAAGGGGGAGCGACCTCGCTCTGGCGTCCAGGGGCCCGACCTGGATGAAGTACCAGTTCTTCTGGAGTTCCATGATGTTGTGGTACATGTTCACTTCGCCCTTCAGGATCTCGCCCGAGCGCGGATCGACGATCTGTCCACCGGTGGCATTGGGCACCGTGGAGGGCCGCCAGTAGATCACCGATCGGCGAGCGTCGTACAGCGAGAAGTCCGGATCCTCCTCGGGGGTCGGCGCGATCCTCCCGAAGATGGCGTTGCTGAATCCGGCCTCCGCGAACGCGTCCTGCCACGCGTCGACTCCCTTCACGATCCACGGCTTGAGCCAGTCGGGCGTGGCCGGGTCGATCCAGTAGACGATGGGCTCCACGGGATCCGACACCTCGGCGGAGGGGTCCTTCTTCTCCAGCTTGAACCGGTGGATGAAGCGCACCTGCTCCAGACGGTTGTCGGGACGGGAGAAATCGTATGACCGGCTGGAGATGAATCCCACCCGCTCATCGTGCCAACGGGGCATCATGGGCGAGTCGGGAAGCTTCGACATGCTGAAGTGCATCCGCACCGTCTGCGACTGGGGGCTCCGGCCGGGGGCTCCGGGCCCCGCGGGCGGGCCGCCGTTTCCGGATGGCCGTGACTGCCCGGATTGGGTCACCTCCACGTTGACGTTCCGCTCGAAGGACCAGGTGCGCTCCACCCACGAGCGCCCGCGGTTGATCCCCTCCACCGGCCCCAGCTCCGGAATGTTGGAGAGGAAGAGGTCGGTCACGTCCACCACGGCGGCGCTGTCCGGACCGAAGGCCGCCACGTCGTAACGCGCCAGCACCGGGCCCTTCCGGAACCCGGACACCTGCCGCCAGATGGCGGCCGTGGTGTCGGCGATGACGTCGTACTCCTTCTCCCGCAGGACCACGCTGTTCCCGTTCCGCTCCCACTGGACGATGAGGCGCGGTCCCCCGCCGAAGAACGCGCTCGGCTCCTGGAGGGTGGATTCCACCGCGCGCCCGATGAGGAGCATCTCCGCGTTCAACTCCGACGCAGGGATCTCGAAGTAGAGCTTGTCGTCCACCCGGTGGACCCGGAACAGGCCGTCCTGGGTCACCGCACCGGCGGTGATCACTTCACCGTAGGGCTTCGGTCCTTCCTGACGGGCACCTCCCCCCGCCGGACGCGCGCCCGGACGCTGGGGCCCCTCCTGCGAAGACGCCCGGGGAGAAGGAGAGGGCGCGGGGTTGGCCACCGCGGGCCTGGAACAGGCCGCGGCGGAGAGGATCAGGGCCACGGCCAGTGCGGAATTGCGGAAGGATGTCGTCATGGCACGATTCGGATGGAGTGGAGTGAGAGGGCCTGAGGGCGTCCCCCACGCTACGAGGCCGCCCCCACCCTCCACAAGCAGGACCGACGAAGAGCGGAATATGCTGAGGCGACGCACCCACACGCCGGATCCGGAGCCCACCCGGCCCTCCCATTTACCGAATATATCTAAGTATATAGATTATTAGATATTACAACGGACACCCAACACTCTCCTCGCGAGGTCCCCGGGCATGGCCAAAGCTTCTCACGGACGCCACCGCTGGTTCCGCCGCGTGGAGATCACACTCTGGATCCTCGTCGCCGGCGCCTTGCTGCGTCGGATGGCGCCCCCGCCCGAAGTCGTGCTGCTGGCGGTGGATCAGCCCGCCCCGGCCTTCACCGTTCGCACCCTCGACGGCGAGAAGGTGAGCCTGGACGACCTCCAGGGCGAAGTGGTGCTGGTGAATTTCTGGGCCACGTGGTGTCCCCCCTGCCGGCTGGAGATGCCCGGCTTCCAGTCGGTGTACGACCGATACAAGGATCGCGGCTTCACGGTGGTGGGGCTCGCCACGGACGCGGACGGCGCCCGGGTGGTGCGCGACTTCCTGGACGCGAACCACATCACGTATCCCGTGGCCATGGCGCCCGACGACGTACGCCTCCGCTACGGAGGCGTGAACGCGCTTCCACAATCGTTCCTCCTGGACCGCAACGGAGTGCTCCGGCACGTGGTCCACGGAGTCTTCAGCGAGGGCACCCTCATGCGCGCCGTGGACGAGTTGCTGGCACAGGAGGCACAATGACCATCCAGCCCACCCTCCGGCTCGCCATTCCCGCCGTGCTCTTCGTGGTCCTGGCCGTGGCACCCCGGCAGCCCGCCGCGGCCGGCGACGAAGCCCCCCGACCCATCCTCGGCGGGGAGGCCGGATCCGCGCCGGACGTCCCCCTGGATGAGCTGTTCCACGAGATCGGCGCCCCGGACGCCCCCGTCACCGTCGTGGAGTTCAGCGATTTCGGGTGCCCCTACTGTGGGCGGTTCGCCGTGAGCACCTTCCCCACGCTGCGGAAGGAGTACGTGGAGGCGGGAAAGGTACGGTGGCGCTTCGTTCCGTTCGTTCTGGGGATGTTTCCCAACGGCTCCGAGGCCATGCGCGCCTCCGCGTGCGTGGCGGAGCAGGGCGACGACGCGTTCTGGGCCATGCACGACACGCTCTTCGCAGCCCAGGAAGCATGGAAGGGCGCTCGGGACGCCGATCCACTGTTCCGCCGCTACGCCGAGGCCGCCGGCGCGGACGGTGAAGCCTACATGGCCTGTTACCGGCACCCGCGCTCCGCGGATCGTGTCGCCGCGGCACGCGCTCTCGCCACCGACGTCGGTGTACGGTCCACCCCCACCTTCTTCGTCAATGGACGGATGATCCAGGGCGCGCTGCCACTGGAGGAGTTCCGGACCGTGCTGGACGGGTTGGTACGGTAGCGTCTCGTTGCCGCCGGGAGACGGGGCTACGAGACCCAATGCTCCGGCTCCGCGCCGTACCACGTCCCATCACTTCGGACGATGCGGAGCCGGGTGAACGAGGTGCGATCGGCCATCCCCTCCCCCCGATGTCGATCGAGGAGGATCCGGTGCGTGCCCATGCCGTACGCCCAGGCACGCATGGCATCGAAGCTCGCCCAGGTCGTCACCGTCACCCCATCCACCTCGCGATTCCCGGAAAATGAGAACGACTGCTGCGAGTGCAATCCCGAGACGGCGGTCATGCTGGCGCGCACCGCCATGACGCCCTCCGAGAACGCATCCGCTCGTGCCGGATCGAAGCCCGGGCCGAGCCGATACCCCACCGACGTCATGACGACGATGGGCTCGTCGGGGGCCGGTGGCGGCACGAAGGTGTCGAAGAGGGGCCCAGGCTCATCCGGGTTCAGATGGTTCGCCGTACCATGATGACGGAAGGGCTCCAGGATCGCGTTCCATCTTTCCACCGCGTCACCCAGCCATGGAACCAGGCCCGGACTGGACGTCAGGAACCGCTGCGCCGCATCGGCGCTGTCGTGCAACCCCAACACGACGAAGTTGAACGCCTCACGGGACTCGGGTACTCCGCCGGACGCGCGAGCGTCCGCTCCGATACCGTGGAAGAGGGCATCCCCCAGCACCGGTTCCGCGATGGGCTCCACCCTCCGAAGCCCGTCGAACCGCGCGAGTTGAAGGGAAACGTGCGACGCCATGGACATATGCCTCTCACCTCCCGAAAAGGTATTCGACCACCGAGAAAGTGGCTCCCAGGTCGACGATGTGCGTGATCACGCGGAATCACCGTACCACTACATGGCCAGCGGCGGGGGAAGGGCGATCCATGCCACCGAGGGGACATCCCACTCATCACGTTGGATCCCCCAGACCCTCCCGGACATGAAGCGCATGGGATCGAATCGTTCCGGGAAATGGACTTCACGCACGTCGCCGTCCGGCATGATCCGCATCCACTTCGCTCCTCCGTCGAGTCCCCCGATGCTCAGATCCACGGGCTGCAGCCACATCGCACCGTCCTCCGCGCACCGGAAGTCCACGTACCGTGGAAGGTACGCGGCGAGTTCGCGGGGCTGCCCCCTGATCCCCTGGATCATCTCGTTCAGCACCCGCGCGCTGTCCTCGGCACCCAGGCGGCTCCCCACCCCGCCGGTGATCTCGGCCTGGCGAAGTGGAAACACGACCTGAGCGAACTCTCGGGGAGACACCTCGGTGGGATACGCCGCGGGCAGGGAAACGGGCGTGAGTTCCTCGCCGTCGCGCGAGAAGCCGCGGAGTTGATTCCGGACTCGATCGTATACGCGAATCCGGTCTTCTCCACACACCGCCCACAACCGATACCACAGGGGAAAACCCCCGTCCGTGGGAACGAAGCCCTGGGACGGGTCGTCCAACACTTCGCCGAGGCTCACCACCACCCGAACCGACCCGCTCTCGAGATCGAGGGCCATGAGATCCGCGCCCAGGATCGCGAGCCGGAATGAAGTCAGCCCCGACGCCATCGACCCCGTGGTCCGCGGAAGAAGCAACTCGTTCCCCATCCGGGCCGTCCGAACCGTCGGACTCATGATGTCCATTCCGCCGAGCAGGCTACCAGGAGGAATGGCCTCCCGGGGGATCGGGAGTTGAGCCCACTCGCCGGGCCGGGATACCCTGATCACGGCGTGTCGGAGGAAGTCGAAGACCCACGCCTCTCCGTCCACGCCCCCGGTGACGAACGCGGCGGGCATGCGGAACTCCTCCGGACCACCCCCCGACCCTCCGTGCGTCCCCATGACTTCGCCGCCGGAGTCGAATCCCACGAAGAAGGGCTCCCCGGAGTTGAGCGCCCACACCGAACCGTCCGGCAGCACGTCGAGATCTCGGATGAGGCCCACGGCGTCCGACGCGCCGAAGACGTGTACCTCCGACGCGGACAAATGAACGGGACCATCCTCGCTGGTGACGCGATCCCCCCCGCATCCCATCATGATCAACCCGATCCAAAGGACGGAGCGCCGAGGACGCCCCACCCGGGTGGACCCATCCCTCCGCGGGCTACGGCCGACTCGCTCCATGACACCTCCTCCGCCACCCACGGTCCCGTCGAACAGGGTGACCTCTTGTTGTCCGCCAGTCTCCCGGACGGCGGACCCATTCCAGATTCTCGGTCCGGAGAATCCCGAACCGGCGTCCCCAACGGCTCACGGACCGCCCGTGGGAAGCTCGGCGGTCCGAAGCATGTCCAGATCCCGGAGGATCCCCTCCACGGTGGCCTCCACCACGATCCGCCCTTTCTCGACCGTGGCCAGCGTCGCGTCACCCCACACGCCCGACTCGGAGAAGGTTCCCGTCCCATCGGCACGGCGTGTCAGCCCGCCCTGGCCTCTCGGGTTGTCCTCCCGGACCGCGAGGCTCATGTCGACCCGGTCCGGCGCGATATAGAGCATCATCGACGTCTCGATCTCGTCCGCATGGGTTCCCCGCACCTGCTCCCGCACTTCGTCTTCCGCTTCCCCGGACACCTCCAGGATGTTGGTGAAATGCAGGAGGATCCCCTCCGCGCGCAGGACTTCGGCCGAGGCCTCGAGGGGCCGGAGCGTGGAGACACCCGTGTTCAATACGTAGAATCGCCGGGGGCCGTACCCCGCCAGACTGCGGACGACGTCCACCACCACGTCCCTGGCCGTCTCGAACCGGAGATGGGTCGAGCCAGGGTACTCGAGGAACGAGGGATAGAAGTGGTACGGAAGCGTAGGAGCCATGACCACGTCCGCCGCTTCCAGAACACGGCGCTCGAGATATTCCGCCATACGGTGATCGTTGTCCAGCCGGAGGTGCGGGCCATGCTCCTTCGACGCCGCCCCGAGAGGAATGACCACGACCGTCTCCGGCGTGAGGACGGTCTCGGCCTCTTGCCACGTCAGATCGGCAAGGATGATCCCCCGCACACCCCGCGACTGACCTCCCGCGGTTCCTGGCGCGAAGCCCACCGACAGGGCCACCACCGGTACGAGTACTCGTAGGACACGCATGGCCACCTCCGATCGAGGAATATCCACACCCGGAGCCGGCTCTTCAGAGGTACGCCTCCGGGATGCCACTCGTACCTCTCTCGATCTGGAATATCAAGGATGCGATGCGCCACTCGCCGTCACGACGAACCAGATGAACGGCGTTGATCCCACGGGCTACGGGCTCACCGTCGGGGCGGCCCACCCGCGACTCGTACGTACTCCACACCTGCGCGATGTCTCCGAAGCACTCGCTCCGGGTCGCCACCTCGCGCTCCCAGAACCCCTCACGCCTGTACTCTTCCGCGGCCGCTTCGCAGAACTCGTCCACGGTCCAGGTCCCTGATCGACGGCTACCGTCCGGGAGCGTCAACTCACTATGCAACAAGGCATCGGGGTAGAAGAGGTCACGCACCTCCGCCCACGCGCGCTCCTTCCCCGCCGGCCCGGAAATCAGGTCGTAGAGGCGTGCGAATACCCTCTCTGGATGACTGCCGCTCATCTCCACCGATATCGCCTGATCGATGGCGGTCAGTTGCCCGCTGGTTCGACGTGGATCATCGCCTGGTCACGCAGCACGTAGCCCCCGGAGTTGCGAACGCGAATGGTGATCAGATGCTCACCGACGCTGAGGTCCGTCCGCAGGACCAGAGGGGAGTACCCCAACTCGCCGTCGAGGTCACTGGTCCATCGCCAGTCTCCATCGTGCGCGATCTCGATCAGTTGCCTGCTGTTGACCTCGGCCCGAAACTGAACGGTGTCGCCTACCACGTACGTCTCACCGTCCTCCGGTGACGTCATGGTCACATATGCGTCGGGCCTGCATCCGATCACAGCGACGCTCGAGGCGAGAACAGCCCATGTGCGGACGCTCCCCTGCACTGCGCAAAGCACAATTGTCTTCTGCATCACGTCCTCCTCGCCGCTCGGGCGGCACGTGCGCTGACGCCTAGTATATGATGTCGGATCCCCGTGCCCGCCCGCCCCAGGCGAGCCAGACTGCCTCGCCTGGTTCGTTCTGCCAGGCCGCACCAATCGGAATCATCTCCGTTCGGAAACATCCCATACAGGTATCGAGGGGGTCCTCGATCTGCCGAAACACGTCCAGCCCCCATTCGAAGTTGCCCTGCATCGCGATCGAGGCGCCCCCTCCGGCAACCACTTCTCCGCCTTGGTAGAGAACCAGGTCGATCCGCAGGAATCCGTCACTCGGAACATCCGCCCGCACCCTAGGCAGTCCACCCTCACCCGGCGCGAAGTCCCGGGCACCGTAGAGCGTCTCGTTCAGCAGCACTCGTATGCCCGCGAGACCATCTTCGCTGTCGATGGGTGCGCGAGCGCGAATCTCCATCACCGAACGATCGTCCGCACACCCTGCGATCACGGACAGGAGGGCGACCACGGTCGACCCTCTTCCGAACCTACGAGCGTCCATCAGGATCCTCCGTCGGCATGTCTGCGTGTCCTACACGCTATCCACGGAAGATGTTCTCTCGCATAACGGACGTCGGGCCTCTGACGTCCGCGCCGGATTCCATCCCGCCCAGCGATCATCTGACCTCGGGCCAATGCTGGATTCCAGGTCAATCCCAGGAGCACGACCAGCTTGCGAAGATGATGTGCCCTCATGGTGCTCCCCGAATGCGGACGACGGATTCCAATGGCACCCAACGTCCCGCGGTCTCCTCTCCCGTCACCGGCCGGAAGGCTCGGCACGGTACCCACGCACACTCCTGCCGTCTGCAATCCCCAGTCCGTCTCAGCGTCACGCGGGTGTCCCGACGGCCCGCCCGCCGCGAAGGGGCAGGAGCAGGGACGCAGCTGGTTACGCGCCGGAACCGCCGAGGTCGCGAGAAGGGTCTCTTCCTCAGGTGAAGAGTTGGTAGGTCGGGATTGCCGCGACACTCAGAACCATCCAACGTAGCTTCCGACTCAGAATGCTCTTCACTACGAAATAGACCAGGACGCCCAGCACGAGTCCGCTGGAGCTCTTCGATCCCTCGCCGATTCATGGCTACCGCGAACCGTTGCCGGAAGTTGATCCCGATCGACGTGAGGTCTCCAGAGTTCGCTGTAGGGAGAGTGAGGTCTCCACGGAGATCCGAATAGTTCACGGGATTTCCTTCAACATCCAGACCGACGGATACCCTACGCTCCACGGGCTCCCCGTATACGATCGACAACACCTGATCGCCCATACCAGAAGGATGAGAGCGTGGGGCGTCGCAACGTGGATACAGGTCGGATGCCGGCACCAGTGGAACGAAGGCGCCGGCGGAACCTCTCGTCAGCCGGGCTGGTCCGCCGTCCAGGGCACCAACCCTCGACCCAGTACCCTGACTACACGCAGACAGCATCTCGACAACTACTGGGGCAACCCACCGGCTCGTCCTCATCGGCGCCTCTGCATCAGCAACATCAGGCTCTCCCGCACAACGTTCCGGCGCCTCCGAGCCGGCGCCTGCCTCACACCCAGGGCCGCGCCGTAGGCGCAGTGACGACCAGTGCTCCCTACGTGGCCCAACTCATCAAGGCTCTCGAAACGATCCAACCCCTCCCTGTTCGCTCCAATTCATATTCAGTGCCGCTGCCGTCTACCCGCCCCGGGGTCCACTCCGTCCAGGCGCTCACCGACACAACCGCACCGTTGGCCTCGATCGACGAAATCCTGAACCAGACCAGATACCTCACTCCTCTGAGTTCACAATGGAGCGGGTACGTAATCTCCTCCGCACACCAACGAACTTCTTCATCCCGAGCAGTCGGCAGATTGAGCCGGGCTGCCACCTCTTGCAGAACGGACTCGGGAAGGCGTGCCACGTCGGTCTCGACGGCCACGGCCGCGGAATCGAGCTTCACCTCCGCGAAGTGATGCAGGAAGGCCGCCACCAGAACCTCGACCGTGTCCCCCTGCGTCGGAGTGACCTGCCCTACCTTCGGGTCCGGCAGGGCTATCAAGAGGCTGGCGAGTGCTGCTGTCGATCCAATCATCCCACGTTCATCGAATGGCGGCTGACGTCCGGCGGTCTCTCCCGCCGGCCACCTGCAAGAAACTCCGCGCGGCACCTGCGCACAACCTTTTCGTCTCCGGGTTCTCCACTCCCCCCGCGCCCCGCGGGTGTCCCGAAGGGCCGCTCCCCGCACGGGGCTCGAGCAGAGGCCCATCTTCATATGTGCTGGTGGGTGCACGTCCTGAACGACCCTTCATCTTGAACACCACTACCCGCTCGACACCCAGGTCATCCACCTCGACGCCCACTAGATATCCTGATGATATGGATCGCACTCGTACCCTCGGAGGGGTGTCCACGTACCCCTCGGCGACACCACCTCTATTGAAGACAATCCACCGACGGCGACCATCGGGCCGGCGTTCGTTCATACCGACCCAGATAACGTTGGCGTCATCCAACAACACCCTCCCGAACATCGGCTTCGTGTCCGGAAGGGGAATACGGCCATAATCGCGTCTACTCTCGACGGGAGCGCGTTGGATCAAGTCTTCTACATCCTCTGCGGACACATGCTCTGGATCCTGGCTCCACCTGACGATGCGATCGACCGCCCCCGTCGCATCGTGGACCCGAACCTCTGACTTTCCGGTCCACGCGACTGCGATCCGATCGCGCCCGACGGCGAATACGGTCATCGTGGTCCACGGGACGGGTCTGCTCTGTAAGGCGCCCCCCCTTCCTTGCGATGCCCACCAACTGGGGCCAGGCAACACGGCAAGGGTATCTTCGAACCCGGTGGTCACGTCAACGAGGTGGACTCGCACCTCCGTCGCCGCGTACCCGACTCGACCCTGCTTCGCAGGGGACCACCCTCCGCCCGTCGTACCTACGGCCCGCTCCCCATCAAGGAGCCCTTCCACCGAGGGACCCGCTGTGCGGTACGTCGCCTCTAGGTTTCCATCGAGGCCTACCCGAGTCACGCGGTGCGACCACCTATCCGCAACGATCACAGCATCTCGCCCGGACAGCCGCACAGCAGAGATGTCTCGGAACTCCCCCGGGCCATCGCCTTCCTGACCAATGGTCTTGAGATACGTCCCACCCGCATCGAACAGCCGCAACTCCGTGCCACCGTTGCTGACGAGGATACGCCCATCGTCGAGTCGAATCACGGGACCTACTCTGTGCAGCAGGTATTCGTCCCCACCCTCCTCTGTACCGATCGACAGGTCCGCGAGCTCTGGAAACTCCCAAATCGGTGAAACCAACGTGTCCGGATACTCCGACGACACGACTCGAATGCCGACGCTGTCCATCACAATAAAGGATGAAGGCGTTGCCTGGGCCCCACTGATGGGAGACGCCGTCAAGACCCCGCACCCGACTACGCCCCATACACTCCGAGACATCTTCACGGCATCATGACTCCAGCGCCCGATGGCACAGAACACTCAAGGTTCGCTCGACGCCCGCGCGCCAGCGCGGGTGTGCCGCCAATGACAACGGTCGCCCGACGTCACTCCTGTAACTGGCGACCAAGGCGGGCTTCAGCCGGCCGCAGCGCGAACCGAGTGTTGAGGGACGTGGGGGCGCACCTCCTCGTCCACAGCGCGGACTCCCTTCACGAGCAGCCAGCCGGTCAGGCCGACTTCGCTGAGTAGGGCAGGGGTGAGAAGAAGCATGCTCGCCAAATCACCATGACTCGGCACGAAGAACTTTGCGAGGCTGTCTGCGACATAGCCGACACCCGCAACGATCAAGAGGATGGATAGGGCTGTTGGCACATACTTGGATCGCTTGAGCAGAGTGCCGAACAGAATCAAGTGGACCCCAAAGAACACGAGCGCGAGAGAAAAGCCGGCGCTGAAGGTCTCGAAGTCACGCAATGCCAGGTCATGGACCTCGGCAGTCCCCAGGGACGAACCAGCCAACAGCGAGTAGCCGCTGAAGAGACGAACCAAGAAGGCCGCCAGGAGGGTC
>Ga0224501_10000421_pt1 | contig 34405 bp, 32 predicted proteins | sample SF_Oct11_sed_USG_4_FD_169105 | JGI IMG/M metagenome (GOLD analysis project Ga0224501, IMG submission 169105) | Sediment microbial communities from San Francisco Bay, California, United States - SF_Oct11_sed_USGS_8_1 | ecosystem: Environmental > Aquatic > Marine > Sediment | place: USA... | reverse complement strand
CAGTTCCTTGAACAGCTCCCCCAGGTCGATATCGCAGTAATCATTGTGAATCTTCATGTGCTTGTCATGTGAGCATTCAAGGATGGCCTCGATCACGGCAATCGGCAGGGTGACCTGGACTTTGGCTTTTCCTGTGTCGTTATCCGTGATAAGCACCTTGAACCACTTCACCTCCTGCCCGGCCTTGTAATCCGGGTTTTCCTTCACAGCCTTCTTGATGGCCTGGATATCATCCCTGCTGTCGGCAAGAAGAAGACTAGGCAGCAATACAACAAACACAAACAGAATTAAAACCAAAACAGCAATTTTTTTCATCGCAAGCCTCCTGTGCTTTTTAATCTATCCATATTTTTATGACTGTTCCCTCTTCAGGGTCCTCTATGGTAATGATCTCCCCGATCTCCATGAGTTCTTTCCTCAACCTATCAATATTGTAGCCTTCCTTTGTCATCAGGTCTTTTTCCTCTTCGGAAATGGCGCCCAGAACAAGGTCAAACAGAGCCCAGGGAATGTTGATTTTCAGCGTCAGCTTTCCGTGTTTCCACACTCTTATGTTCACTATCAAAGCTTTTGTCTCGCGCTTCTGATCTTCAACATCCTTCAAGGCATCAGGGTCAATCCGCAGCAGGGCGATCTTGGCCCTGTCTCTGAGGTCATCGTCCCTTTCCTTCTCTATGATTTCTTTGAGGACCGGAACGGCTTTAGAGGCGGTTCTTTTCTCCTCCACCTGACTGAGTCTGACGGCGGCAAAATATCTCACCACTCTGTTCGAACTGGAAAGCCTGTCTTCTATCTCAGAAAGATAAGATTTTCTCCCTTTCTGGTAAAGCTCAAAGGCCAGGTCAATGATCTCAGTCTCAGCGTCTTCGAAGAGACTCTTGCTCCGGTCTCTCCGCTTGATGTAGTCCTGGTAGGCATTCAAGGCCTCCACCTCTCTGTCCCCCCGTTCCTTCAAGCATTTGGCTCTATAGAAGACAGCCTGTGAGACCCAGGGACTGTCCGGGTATTCCTCGATCAGTTCTTCCAGCTTTTCCTGAGCTTTTTTCCATTCTTTATCGAAGATCAATATTTTGGCTTCCTGAAAAAGTTTCTCATCCGGCTGCGCCTGAGCGTATCCCTGGAGGAAGAGAGAGACAAGAAGAAGGACTCCGATGTATAAAATCGATTTTTTCATTTTATATATCATTGTGTTGCTCCAGTTCTTTCTTTAATAAGTTTATTTTCAATAAAATCTGTCTCTCTTCGATCATTCTCTGGAGTTTTTCGACCTCTTCTGCTGAGAGCTGGACGCTGATCTGGGTGAGCTCGTAGAAGAGGAATTCAATCTGGTCGCAGATCGCTTTGGCCTTGGCCAGTTTGAATTTGTCCAGCTGGGGGTTGATGTATCTTTTTTTGGCCAGCAGGTCCCGGGCCTGTTCAGCGGCAAACTCGCTCTGCCAGAAGTCCGTCGATTTTTCAGACGGCGCCTGAATAAAGTCCAGGAGTAAGAACCGGCTCTTTTCGAGATAATCCAGGGTCTCCCGCCTGGCCATCTCCAGCTCCACGTCCTCCAGGAAATCCTGAGGAGCAAAAAACTCTCTCTCCGCTATGACCCCAGACTGAGGTGCTCTAAAAACAACAAAGGTCAACAGCCCGCCCAGAATAATTCCGATGAGGAGAGCGGCATAGACAGGCCTCAACCTGGGCTGGACGAGAAATCCTGAAACCTTGGCCAGCCAGGTTTGGCGTCGGGATTGAGATCCCTTGTTGAATACGTTCTCTGCAATCTGCGAGGGCAGAGCCTCCCAGTCCACAGAGGACAGGGCTTTGTCTGCATCCTCTCTCAACGCGTCCGCAGCCTGGCTGATTTTCTTCAGTTCTTCCCATTCCGCTCGGCAGCGGGCACATTCTTCGAAGTGAGCCTGGAAAAACTCCTGTTCTTTTTTCGGAAGCTCACCGTAAAGGAAAGCCACCAGATCTTTCTGAATCTTTTTGCAATTCATCATAGCTGTCCCCCTAGATACGGGGCCACCAGGCCCCTCAAATTTTGAACAGCCTTGAAATGAAGAGATTTCACTGTTCCCAAAGAGATGCCCAAAATTTGGGCTATCTCTTTATATTTGAGCTGGTTGTAATGCTTCATAACGAATATCATCCTCTGTCTCTCCGCCAGCTTTTGAATACAGGTTGAAAAAATCCCCTTCAAATCTGAGGATAAGTAGGGATCCGGACTGTTCTGAGAGGAAATATTCATCTCTTCAACCGGTGTCCCGTTCTGCAGTTCTTTATTCTTTCCATAATCTTTTCGATAGTGGTCGATGCACAGATTTTTGGCGATCTGGAGAAGCCAATTCTGAAAGTTCTCACCTCTCCGGAATAGGGCGATCTTCTGGTACAGCCTCAAAAAAGTCTCCTGGACGATGTCCAGCGCATCTTCCCTGTTGCGGAAAAATGAATACGCCAGCAGGAATACCCTTTTCTGGTAAAGGCTGGTTAGAGTCATGAACGCTTCTCTATCTCCTTCTTTGATTTTCTCGATGAGCGCATGGATGTCCTCATACAAAGAGTCATTTCTTTCCTTAAGCTTTTTAGATTCTGTCAATTTTTCTGTAAAAACGGTAGTGTTTGCTAATCGAGCCAAATCAGAATCTTCCCATCCTCTTCATCGACCTCGACCAGAAGGCCCATGCCGAACTGGCGCAGATCCTTGACTCCGCTCCAGTCAATATCATACCTGCCTTTAATATCAAACCCGCAGTCATTTTCAGCCGCATCCAACCCTATATCCATACAGTCCTGGACCAGGGATAGCGGAAGTTCCATTTTGACGAGCTGACGGTCTGAGGCATCATAGACCAGAAAATGGATGTGACTGGGTGTCCCTTCCCTGTTGGGATAGTGCTTATGGATCTGGTCGATCTGACTGTAGGCTTCTTCAAAATAAAGATCCGGGTCCTTCACGTCTTGATAGATCGCCAGGCCAAAGCAGGCGCATAAAAAAAGCGGCATCAGGATGAGCAGGGCGACTCGAGACTTTCTCTTCAAGCTATTCATTTCTTACCTCACGATGAAAACTTCATAGTTTAGTACGGGAAGATTTTTAAAAAGGTTCACTCCTAAAAAAATTATATCTGGATGTTTTTAAACTTAAGAATATCCTCCTTCCCTGGAAAAAGCTTATGATATCCGTGTTGTCCTAAGTATACCCCATATCAAGAGAATATTTAATTCAGGCATCCCCAAAAAAATGAAGACATTGACCTCTATCTAAAAAGGCGAATGAATGTCAAATGTTAAGATGCAGCCCTTTTGATTATTTATACCGGATCCAGCGGACGATCTCCGCGAATTTCGGAGGCTTCCCGTACATCAACACTCCCACCCGGTAGATCTTGGCCGCGAGCCAGGTCATCAGCAGCACTGTCAGGATGAGAAGCACTATGGAGGCTCCGATCTGGACGAACGGAGGGAGCAGCACAGCAATACGGAGCATCATGATAATCGGGGTGAACAAGGGGAACAGCGACAGAAACACGGAAAGACCGCTGTCCGGGCTTCGAATGACGAAAATGAGGAGCAGCAGGGGAAGGATCAAGAACATGGTGATGGGCATCACCAGCTGCTGGGCTTCCTTCTCAGAATTGACCAAGGAGCCGACTGCGGCGTAGAAAGTGGCATACAGAAAATAGCCCAGGATGAAGAAAACCACAAAATAGATGAAAACATAAGTCGGAATGCTCACCAGACTGATCTCTGCTCCGGCAGGGATGAACGATTTGCTGTAGGACGTTGCCGCCAGTCCGAATACCGCCCAGACGGAAAATTGAGTCAGGCCCACAGCGCCGATCCCCAGGATCTTGCCCAGCATGAGCTGGAAAGGTCGCATGGAAGAAAGGATCACTTCTATGACTCTCGAGCTCTTCTCCTCGATCACCCCCCTCATGATCACCGACCCGTAGATGAAAATAGCCATGTAGATGATCAGCGCTAAAAAGTAGGAAACCATGAAGGTTCCCATCGTATCTTCCTCTTCTCCTTTTTTGGTCACTTTTATGGGCTTGAGCCTCACACGCTGGATGAACTGGGAGATCTTCTCCGGGTCCAACCCTTCCCTTTTCAGTCTTTTCTCGATGATGACGCTGTTCAAAGCGTTGTTGAGGCTCCCCAACTTTTCAAAATCAGAGGTGTGCTGGGAGACATACTCGACATCGTTGTCTCTTGAGCCTGCTTCTTGAACCGCGGAGACCGCCGCCTCATCTCCTAAAACATGCTCGGGTATAAGGATATAGGCGGAAAGCTCTTTGTTCAGGACTTTCGCGTTCAGTTCCTTTTTTAACTCGTCGATACTGCCCACGGGAGGACGCTCGAACTTCTTCAAGACATACCGGCGGAACCCATCCTTGAGCATGTACTCCTTTTCCCCCAGCTTTTTATCCAGGTCCAGAAAGATCTCCCGGCTCAGATCGGCGACTCCGATGGTCTCCTGTTTTTCCACTGTCATAGAGGCCACTACAATCGGGACGACCAGTATTGCTGCCATGAGGACCGGGCCCAGAATGGTCCCGATGATAAATCCTTTTGTCCTGACTATCTGGATGTATTCTCTCTTAATGACTGACAGTATCTTTCTCATCTTCGACTCCTTTTCCCCCCACTTTTTCGATGAAGATGGCGTTCAACGACGGCTCTTTGACCTCATACTTGTTGATACTGATCTTCCCCACCAGGTTCTGGAGAAGGGCCTGGGTATCGGACCTCTCTTTCAGCTTGATCTCCATGAATTTCCCGTAATCGTCGATCTTCTCCACTTCAGGGAAGCTGCGGATAAAACTGGCATCGCCGTCGTAATTCAGGACAATGGTATTCTTTCCGTACCGCTTCTTGATCTGGCTCAGGTTTCCCTCCAGAACCCTTTCCGCTTTATTGATGAGACAGATGTTGTCACAGATCATCTCGACCTGTTCCATCCGGTGCGTGGAAAAGACGATGGTCCGTCCTTTCCTCTTCATCTCCAGCATGACGTCTTTCAGGAGCTTGGTATTCACCGGGTCCAGGCCGCCGAAAGGCTCGTCCAGGATGATCAACTCAGGCTGATGGATGACGGTCACGATGAACTGTAGTTTCTGCTGCATCCCCCTGGAAAGCTCCTCCACTTTTTTCATTTTCCATGCTGAGAGGTCGAACCTCTCCAGCCAGAAATCAATCTCCTTTCTGGCATTTGCGCCTGTTAGGCCTTTCAACTCGGCCAGGAAAACGAGGAGCTCGCCCACTTTCATCTTGGGGTAAAGCCCTCTGTCTTCGGGAAGGTAACCGATCCTCTCCTTCATCTCCTCGTCCATACTCCGTTCAAGGACCTTGATCGAGCCTTCATCGGGGATGATGATGTTCATCACCATGCGGATCGTGGTCGTCTTTCCCGCGCCGTTTGGCCCCAGAAGTCCGTAGACGGTTCCCTTGGGAATCTTTAAGGATAATTTTTTGACGGCGTAAAAATCGCCGAATCTCTTAGTAATGCTCTCAATCTCCAGCGCATACATGGCATCTTCCTTTAAATTGAAATATAGTCAGCATGGATTATTCATAATACTGCTGATATCCGAAAAAATTGGGGACAGGCCACAACTTTTCCCTTACTATACTCAATCTCTCTCATAAAATCTATATCCGGATATCAGGAAAAGCATCTCCATTTCCGTGATGAGGGAACCATCTGGTCTAATGGTAACGCAGTACATAAGGTTACAATCTCTGTGCGGCATCCAGGTCCGCTCAATAGAGGATGTCAAACGAATGATTGCGTTAATATGAGCTGATAAGTGCGGCGCCGGTTCCTCTCCATCCGGAGCCCATGAAGGAGGGTGGGAGGGTCTTGTCAAGGATGGAGGGGAGCCGGATCTGTAAGAGATACCACCTTCATAATTAACAGTCAACTTGGAGGGGGAACTGACTTCCCCCTTCCAACGCGCGCTTCCGCTTGCTGCCTCCCCTTCTCGGGCGGGGCATCAACCCACGCCCTGCGACCAAGGGGGCATACCCCCTTGGATCCCCCGACGATCGGTTCCCCGCGGCAAGCCGCGGGGCATATCATCCGATCGTCACGGAAATAGAGATTCCAATATATTGAGCGCTCCTGGTCACTCCGGTCATCCATCTTATATACGACTGTAATTTAATAATGTTTTCTGCTATATTTTATTCGAGTCGAAAATCGAGAAGATTTCCTCAATAAAGAGGAGGAAAAATGAGAAGATCAAAATACGTACTGATCATATTTTTGATATTTTTCGTACTTATCCTGGCGACTGTGGTCTCTCTCTTTGTCTATGAGCTGGGAAAGCCTCCGACGGTGAAAGCCCGGTCTTATCTGGAACTCAGGCTCGCCGGGCCTATTCAAGAAAGAGCGGCGCCCGATTTCTTCACGGCCTTTTTCACGGGCACTCAGCCTCTTTCGATGCATGACATCTGGATGAACATCCAGAAAGCCAAGGTGGACAGCCGGATCAGGTGCCTGGTCCTCCAGGTCGGCATGCTCCAGTGTGACTGGGCAAAAATAAACGAGATAAGGGAAGCTGTCCTGGATTTCAGAAAATCAGGGAAAAAAGCCTATATCTACATTGAAGAAGCTCCGGAGTTCGATAAGGAATACTACCTGGCAACCGCCTGCGACCGGATCATCCTCCACCCGCTGGGCTGGTTGGGCATCAACGGCATCGGCGGATACATCCCGTTCTTCAAGAGGGCCCTGGATAAGCTGGGTATCGAAGCCGAGATCGAGCATATCGAAGAATATAAGACAGCTTACAACATGTTCACCGAGGAGGGGTTCACCCCGGCTCACAAGGAGATGATGGAATCCCTTTACAGTGACCTCTACTCCCATTATGTCAAGGGCATCGCTGAGGCGAGAGGAAAAACAGAAGCGGAAATCAGACGACTGATCGACAAAGGTTCTTTCCTCGGCGATCAAGCCCTGGAGGCAGGGCTGGTGGATTACCTTCTCTACTGGGATGAGTTCGAAGACATCCTCAAAGACAAAGGGAGAAAGCTGTACAGGATCTCTGACCAGCAGTATTCCAAGGTCAAGCCAGCCTCCTTGGGTCTATACAGGGGAAAAAAGATAGCCCTCATCTACGGAATGGGACCTATTCATACAGGAGAGGGCACCTACCAGACCATGGGCAGCTCGACCATCGCTCGTTATTTAAGGAGGGCCAGAAAAGACAAAACCGTCGCGGCCGTGGTCTTCAGGGTGGACAGCCCGGGCGGCTCGGCCGTAGGCTCGGACGTGATCTGGAGGGAGGTCTTCCTGACAAAGAAAGAAAAGCCTCTCGTCGTCTCCATGTCCGACATGGCAGGCTCGGGTGGATACTGGGTGTCCATGGCTGCCGATAAAATCGTCGCCCAGCCTCAAACCTTGACCGGCTCTATCGGAGTGATATCCGGAAAATTCAGCATGGCCCGGCTCTATGACAAACTGGGAATCACGGCCGAAAAAATTGCCTACGGCAATAAGGCGGACATGTTCTCGACTCACAGGAAACTCACCCCTGAAGAAAGGGCCCTTCTCAAAAAGGAGATTCTCTGGATCTATGACCGGTTCCTGTCCAAAGTCGCGGAAGGACGGAACCTGAGCAAGGAAGAAGTCGACAGGATCGGAAAAGGAAGGATCTGGACCGGCAGCCAGGCCAAGGAACGCGGCCTGGTGGATGAAATCGGTGGGTTGTCCCGGGCAATCGAGCTGGCAAAAGAGCTGGCGGGCATTCCAGCAGAAGATGGCGTCAGTCTCCTTGTCTTACCCAGAAAGATTTCCTTCTGGGATATCTTTATCGGAAGGCTGGCGACAGCGAATAAATCAAACATTCACCCTGAAATGGAAAAATTGCTTTCCGCTTTCGAGCTCCTCGAAAAAGAAAGGACCCTGGCCATCATGCCTTTCTGGTTCAGTCTGGAATAGACTAATAGGCGTAGGAGGAAGGGCAGATCATCCGGAAATCACAGAAACTGCAGCTGTGCCAGTCCGGACGTGCCCTGTAATCCTGGGCACGGATGCCTGTTTCCGCTTCCTTGATCCTCTCCACAGCTTTCTCCAGCTTGCCTTCTTCTTTTGGCCCATGGCCGATGAGGTCAGACTCCAGAAAATAAAGCTGTGTCTCCAAGAGAGGAGGACTCTGTGTCTTGAGGAAGGAAAGAGCATATAGATCCATCTGAAGGCTGTCCCTGGCTTTTTTATCCGCTTCTTTCTGATCCTTGGCTTCCGTGGCTTTATAGTCAATGATCACCGCGCCGTCTTTCATATAATCCACCCTGTCCCAGCGCCCGATGAACCGGATATCGCCAGACTGCCACTTGAAATTCTTCTCCAGGAAATGAGGGACCCGTCCCGAGTCTTCCTCCCTTCGGTAAAACCGGCGGAGTGCCTTTCGTCCCGCTTTTTTCCTCATCTCTTCATGCTCCCGGCTGAGAAAGCCCTCGTTGATCCAGCGTTCCTCATAGGCTTCTAAAAATTCCTCCTCGGATAATCTTTTCCCCGACATTTTCTTCTGGAGGTAAAAATGGATGGTGTTGTGAAGAACGCGGCCGAATACCAGGTTATGATGAGGGAGGACGGGAATGCGCATCACATGCCTGTATTTATACTTCAGAGGGCAGGTCAGATAATCATCCACCTGGAAGAAGCTCAGAGTCAGCACGCCTTCAACCTTGGCCTCTGACACTGCCCTGGGCAAAGGAGCCGGCTTCTCGTACCTTCTGATCTCCTCCAGGGCCGAGGTCTGGAGAACCTCGTCAGGCACCCTGGCCAGGTCAAAGGCTTCAAGCACAAAGGGGCTGACTTTTTTCAAACGCTTCAACCCGTAATCCCTGGCCCATGTCAGGTACAGGTACTTCTTAGCTCTGGTCATCCCCACATAGAACAGCCTTCGCTCCTCCTGGAGGTAGATCTTCTCCTTCTGCTCCTGCCAGTATGAGGCGCCTTTGGGGACCTTATCCTTCAAAATGGCATCGGGAATGGGAATCTTCTCCTTTCTCTCTCTTCCCGGGAACCTGTCGCTGATCAAACTGACCATGAAGACAACGGCAAACTCCAATCCCTTGGCTTTGTGAACCGTGAGCACGTTGACGGCATCCTCTTCCAATTCCGCTTCGGCTGTGGCGGGATTATCGCCTACCTGCTGGAGCAGGTCCAGATGCCGGGCGAAAGAATAGATGGAATCATTATCGGTCAGCTCCGAGAAATTTTTCACTTTGTCAAAGAAGATACGGATATTCTTTATCTTTAACTCAGCCTGAGAACTCATCTCCTCTACCAGAGACTTGAGATAGCCTGTCCGCTCGATGAACGAATATATGACCCTGCCCGCATTCTGAGAGCCAGCCAGCTTGACGAAATGAAGCAGGTCCCCGAATATCCCCTTGATCTTTGTCTCTGTGGACCTTGAGACCTCGACAGGGCTCTGACTCTCGTAGATCTTCTTGAAGACTTCATGAAGAGGGAGGTTCCTCTTATGGGCATGATTGGAGATAATAGTCATATCGTAAGGGTCAGTTCTGTAGATCTCCGACAAGGCCAGATAAAGCAGACTCCTGCTGTCCTCAAAATCGGTCAAGGATTGGATGAACGAGATGAGTATTTTGACTTCCTCCTGGGAATACAATCCTCTGCTCCCGGAAAACCGGTAGGGAATCTCTTTCATGTTAAGAGCCCGGAGGAAAGCGTCGGCATCTGCATTCCTCCTGACCAGGATGGCGATGTCACCGTGCTTGAAACCCTCGTTGACTTTCTCTTCAATGAGCTTGGCAACGCTGTCCGCTTCCTGTGACAAAGTATCGAAGGGCAGCCTGAAGATGCATTTCCCATCGCTTCTTATGGTGGATTCCAGCTTCTTATTGATCTCCTCTTCAAACTCCAGGCGGTCCGGGTTATTCTTTCTGATCAATTGACTCGCCGAATCTAGGATATCCTGAGTCGAGCGGTAATTGATGTTCAATACGACCTTTTTGTAATCAGGATAGATCTTGCGAAAATTATGGATGTTGCTCAAAGAAGCGCCTCTGAAACGAAATATGCTCTGGTCATCGTCCCCGCAAACGGTCAAGTTTCTGTGTCTGGCTGCCAAAAGCTTCAGGAGTTCGAACTGGATAAAATTCGTATCCTGGAACTCGTCCACCAAAATGTATTTGTACTTCTCCTGAAAGACCTTCAGGATGGATGGTCTCTTCCTGAAAAGCTCAACCACCAGCAGAACCTGGTCCTCGAAATCGATCTTCCCCTCTTTCTTGAGCAACTCCTGGTAATCCGCGTAGACCTTGGAGACCTCCCGATGCTTCCGGGCCTCTTCTTTCTCCGCTTTGCACGAGGCTTTCTTGATCAGCTTCTGGGAATATTTCGAGTATTCATCAGGCTGGATATCCTCTTGTTTGAGCCTCTTAATGGCATTCAGGAGCTCCTGGATGTGCTTGGCCGGATGACTCAGAGGGCGGTAATATTCCAGAGGAAGCTGGAAGAGACGCTCCCTGAAAAAAATGGCCTGTTCCACATCATCCAGAAGCTTGAAATCCGGGGAATACCCCAGTTCAATCCCATAATCCCTGAGCACTCTTTCGCCAAAGGAATTGAATGTGCTGATCTCGACAAAGGAATAACTGTAAGGAATCAGAAGGTCCACCCTCTCTTCCATCTCGTTGGCAGCCTTTTCGGTGAAGGTGACAGCAAGGATCTCTTCAGGCTTGGCAAGCTTGGAAGCGATCAAATAGGAGATGCGGTGGGTGATGACCTTTGTTTTTCCGGTTCCGGCACCGGCGATTATAAGAAAGGGACCCGACCCATGAGCCACAGCTTCTTTCTGGACAGGGTTCAGGGCTTCCAGTAAATGACGCACACTTTCATTCTGGAGTGATCGGGACATATTCTGAATGAAATGAAATGAGCTTTATTTTTCTTTATCGACGATGACGATCTCGTCGGGTTTCATCAACCACAGCTTTTCTCTGGCCTTTTTCTCCACTGCCTTTGGATTCTCCCTCAACTCTTCTATATCTCTCTCCAGCTTGCTCTTTTTCTGCTCGAGACGTTCAACCTTTTCGAGCAGGGCTTTCTGTTTCCGCTGGGCCTGGAAAATCTCAATGAGTCCTTTCTTCCCGAAAAAAGAGGCCAGGAGCAAGACCAGAAAGAAAAAGCCCAAGGCCGCGATGATAATCTTTTTCCGCACAGAAGACGCGGTCTTATCTTTTTTCTCCATCAAGAGATCAACTCCAATCCATGTTTCATGAGATTATCCAATTCTTTCTTTGTCCCGGATTCAGCATAAGACCTTATAAGCGGCTCGGTTCCTGAAAACCTGAGAAGAAGCCAGTCATCATCGGAAAAATCCAATTTTATCCCCTCTATGGTCTCGATTTTAAGGACCTTCCTGCCGCAGAGCTGACTCGGAGGATTATTAATCAGCCTTTTCAGCCTTCTGGCTCTCTCCGCATTCAAGGGAATCGTTCTCTGTCCTCCCACCCTTTTTCCGTACTCACGAAACAGGTCATCGAGGAGCCCGGAGAGGGATTTTCCGGAGGCAGCCATCATCTCCGCCACCAGGAGGCCGGCAAAAATACCGTCCTTTTCCGGCAGATGGTCCTTTATGGCCACGCAGGCGCTCTCTTCGCCTCCGAAAATGATCTTGTCTTTCAAGAAGAGGTCAGCCAGGTATTTGAAGCCAACGGGCGTTTTAAACAGAGGGAAACCGTATTTTCTGGCAATCCTGTCGATCAGATGAGTTGTGGCCACAGACCTGGCCACTCCTCCCTTCCATTTTCTCGAGGAAATAAGATAGCCCAGCAGTAAAGAAATGATAAAGTTCGGTACGATGAAGTTGCCTTTCTCATCAACGATTCCGAAGCGGTCTCCGTCGGCGTCGGTGGCGATCCCCAGGTGACACCCTTTTTCCAGGACAAGCGTCTTCAGCTCGCCAAGGTTTTTCTCTGAGCAAGAGGGAGCGATCCCGCCGAAATAAGGATCGACAAACCCGTGGATCTCCTCGACAGGAATATGGTTCTCCTCCAGAATCTCATCCAGATATTCCCGGCTGGTGCCGTAGAGTAAATCCACTGCGATTTTGAGCTTTGATCCGCGGATAAGTTCAAAATCTATTTTATCCTGGATAAAGCATAAATAATCATCCTGGAGGTCTATTTCCTCAACGTATTCAGTCCTGGGGTAATAAGGACAGAAAGAATACTGTTTTTCCAAAGGCTTTATCTCTTTTTCTATCTTATCCGTCTCCTCCGGGAGGGCCGGAGCGCCGGCTTCTGTGTTGAACTTGAGACCATTGTATTCAGGAGGGTTGAACGAGGCAGTAAAGTTGATCCCGCCCTGTGCCTCTCTTCTCAGAATCTGGTAGGCCATGGCTTGAGTGGGAGCGTCCCTGTCGGCCAGAAAAACATGGATCTGGTTATGAGAGAAAACTTTTGCGGCTTCAAAGGCATACCTCTCGGATAGGAAGCGAGTATCATAATTCACCAGGACGGAGACTTTCCTGTCAGGAAATTTTTTTTTCAGGTAGTTGGCTATAGCCTGAACAACAGTCCTGACATTCTGGAAGGTGAATTCTTCCCCCATTACAGCTCGCCAACCCGAAGTTCCGAATCTGATCATTCTTGCTGCCTCAAAATTATCATAAGAACAGAGGAAAAGCAACCGTGTTGACATGCATATCTATGTTGACACTTGGATAAATCTCTTTTACCTTATGAATAATCCAGGTCGACGATGTCAGGTATGAAAAATCGATCTCTCACCGGGATATTCCTTGTATCTTCTGCGACTCTCTGCCTGGAAATCTGCCTGACGCGGTACTTTTCCGTCTCACAGCAGTACCATTTTGCCTTCCTGGTTGTCAGCATCGCTTTCATGGGGTACGGAGCCAGCGGGTCTTTTTTATCCCTTTTCAGAAGGCTTGGCTCAATCGACCGCGATACCTTCCTCTCCTGCAGCTCTCTGCTCTATTCGCTGACTATTCTCGCCAGTTTCCTGCTCTGCAACCTCCTCCCCTTCGATATGATAAAACTCTCCTGGGATAAGGGTCAGATCGGCCTTGTCTTCCTTTTCTACCTTTTCCTCAGCATACCCTTTTTTTTCGCCGGCCTGACCGTATCCTTCGCCATCTCCACAGCTTCGAGCCAGGTGAACAAAATCTACTTCTCTGACTTGCTCGGGGCAGGATCCGGCACTCTGTTTGCTCTCTTCGTCTTCCTTCCCAAGGGGGATAGAGGAGCGATCCTGTTCATATCCTTCCTGGCCCTGTGTGCCTCCTTCCTTTTCAGCCTGAGAAGGAGACTGCGCTTCAAGCTTCTCCTGGCAGGCCTTATGGCCGGAGAAATCATGCTTTTCCTCTGGGCCCCCTCCTGGCTGAGTTTCAGAATCTCTCCTTACAAAGCCCTCCCCATTGCCCTCAAGTATCCCCGGGCAGAGCTAATCCTGACCAGGTGGAATGCCATATCCCGCATCGATGTCCTTGAATCGCCTGCCTTGAGATACGCTCCGGGTTTAAGCCTCCTTTTTGACAGGGAACTTCCTCCGCAGCTCGGCATCTCATCAGACGGAGGAGAGCTTTCCGCCCTCACGCGATTCGAAAAAGACCAGGACTCCTCCCTGGATTTCCTCGATTACCTCCCTTCCTCCCTGGCTTATTCTCTGGTCGAAAATCCCCGCACTCTTATTATCGAGCCAAAAGCCGGATTGGATGTCCTTTCTGCACTCCGCTTTAACGCCTCCCAAGTCAAGGTCATCGAGAACAACCCCTTATTCCTGAAACTCCTGCTGCAGGAACTGGATCAGCCCTCCGGATACCTCTATCATTCTCCAAAAATCAGGACCCGGGCAGCGTACAGCCGGGCAGCTTTGAAACAGGAAAAAGACACCTTTGACCTGATCGCATTTTCCCTGACCGATGTCTTCGGGGCCTCTGGTACCGGCCTTTACGGCTTCAGCGAAAATTATCTCTACACGGTCCAATCCTTCTCCCAGTTCTTAGGTCGGCTCTCCCCGGACGGCCTGGTCAGCATGAGCCTTTATCTTCTTCCTCCTCCCCGACAGGAAGCAAAAATCCTGGCGACCTGGATTGAAGCCCTGGAAAGGTCCAACCTTGATCCCGCCTCGCGCCTCATGGCCATCAGGAGCTGGGGGACCATCAGTATCTTTATCAAAAAAAGCCCTTTCACCCCTGAAGATGTTCAAAAACTGAAGGATTTCGCAAGCCGATGCCTCTTTGACCTCGTCTATTATCCTGGAATTAAAAAGGAAGAAGCCAATATCCATAACGTGTTCAAAGAGCCTCTTTACTACCACCTCACTCAACAGCTCCTCTCTCCTTCACAAAGAAAAGCTCTCTATCAAGACTACCTGTTCCAATTAAAGCCAGCCACTGATAACCGCCCCTTTTTCTATAACTTATTTAAACTTGATAAGCTGAAATCCACCTACGAAGTCCTGGGCCAGAAATGGCTTCCCTTTCTTCAAGGAGAATTCCTTGTCTACCTGCTCTTCGGCCAATCCGTCCTGATTGCCTTTGTCCTGATATTCTTGCCCCTGCTGCTATTTCTCAAACGGGGCAAAGGGAATAAAAATACCTCTCTGAGAACTTTTTTTTATTTCGGCCTGATCGGGATGGCCTTCATGTTTGTGGAGATAATCTTCATCCAGAAGTTCATCCTCTTCCTGGGCCATCCTCTTTATTCAACGGCTGTGATCATCTTTTCGCTGCTTTTTGCCTCAGGGCTGGGGAGCTTTTTTTCCAAAAAGATCCTTGGTCAAAACCTCAAAGGCAACCTCAGAAAGAGCCTTGTCACCTGCGCAGGGCTCATCCTCGTCTATCTCTTCTTCTTACCTCTGCTTCACGAGAACCTCATCCACATCAGCCTCCCGCTCAAAATGATTCTGACATTTCTGACCATCTTCCCTCTCGGATTCCTGATGGGATTCCCGTTCCCGACAGGAATCAGGCTGCTGGCAGAGAAAGAGCTCGTTCCCTGGGCTTGGGCGACAAACGCCTTTTCCTCTGTGGTGAATTCGATTTTGGCGCTAATGATCGCCTTCTGGACAGGTTTCAGCTTTGTGTTGATCCTGGCTTCCGGAGGCTATTTACTGGCCCTTCTTTTTGCTGATCTCTCCAACCATGGGGACAAAATTTACGTCTAGAACGTGCCTCACCTTCGGCTTGCCGTTTGTCTTGGTGACAAGCGTGAGCGTCTGAAAAAAGAGGGTGCTTCCCACAGGAATGATAAGCCTTCCTCCCTCCTTGAGCTGCTTGAGAAGAGGAGGAGGGATATGATTGGCCGCACAGGTGACGATGATGGCATCGAAAGGGGCGTATTCCTCCCAGCCAAAATAACCGTCAGCCCATTTGACCTTGACTTGATCATAATTCAACTTACTGAGGGTTTCCTGGGCTGTTTTAGCCAGTTTTTCCCTTATCTCTATAGAATAAACCTTGTCTGTCAGATGAGCCAGGACAGCAGCCTGGTACCCGGAACCCGTGCCGATCTCCAGGACTTTCTCGCCTTGCTTCAAGTCAAGGTACTGCGTCATCAAAGCGACAATATAAGGCTGAGAGATCGTCTGCCCCTCGTCGATCGGAAGAGGATAATCATTGTAGGCCTGGCTGCGCAGGTGGGGGCTGACGAAAAGATGACGGGGAGCTGTGCCCATGGCTTCCAGGACCTTCCCGTCAGTGATATCCCGTGCCTTGAGCTGCCTCAGGACCATCATCTCTCTTTTTCGGGCATAGACATCCTCATCATTATCCCCGGATAAAGCGGGAGCTGAAAAAACCAGGACAAGCACAAGTATCAGCCTGAGAAGTTGATCGTTCTTCATCTCATTTTATTGTATCCTTCCTTTTACTAAAAAAAAAGGGTCCGCTTTAATCAAATTTATTCTCTTCAAGATAGTATGGGTAAAATACACGGGAATGGCGTTAAAAATCTGAAGGGAGCGCTGCCATTTCCGTGTATTTTAGTCATCAAATTACCCACACAAAAAGGAATAAAACCATCAAATTTTACTTCATCTGGTAGAACAAGACGGCGTGCTGCTCCGGGCTGACACGCTTCTTCTGATGTACACCGGCAATAAAACAGGGTCCGAAAATACCGCAACTCCTTGAAAAAACACATCATCGGCGTTGATGAGAGTAATAGCCTATAGGGGTGAGAAAACGTTATTAAAATTCACCCTTTGAAATCCTCCCCTCTGGGGATTGACCTCAGAGCAAATCTTTGTAAACTTATGAAGACAGTCAAGATTTAAATGAAATTATCCAGGAATAGGACAGCTCAATGACTAGAGAAAATTTAGCGCGCTTTACCGTCGTTGATTTTGGAGGTAATAAAGTGATTGAACCTGTCCAAAATGGGACAGAAAAATGGACAAAAATTGGCACTGTTCAAACTATAATTTTAGTGAATTTTTAGATTGACAAGGGATAATTTTTTTGATACTAGTAACTTAACGAAAATGAGCGAAATCACTCAACGACAAAAATTGCGCAAAGCTGTGTATCCAGGTTCTTTTGACCCCATCACCAACGGACACGTCGATATCATAAAAAGAGGGTTGAAAATCTTTGACTCCATACTCGTTGCTGTGTTGGAAAATCCCAAAAAGAAACCTCTTTTCTCCACGAAAGAGAGAGTCAGCATCATTCAGGATGTATTTGCCGGCCAAAAAAATACAGAGGTGAAATCCTTTCATGGGCTGCTCATCGATTTCGTGAAAAAAAATAAGGCGAGGGTCGTTATCAGGGGATTAAGAGCCATTTCAGACTTTGAGTACGAATTCCAGATGGCCCTGATGAACATGAAGCTCGACCCGGAAATCGAAACGTTCTTCATGATGCCCAACCTCAGTTACTCCTTTCTCAGCTCCAACCTGGTGAAGGAGATCTACATGTTGGGCGGCTGCCTCAAGGGTTTGGTCCCGGAACAGGTCGAGAAAAAACTCAGGGGAAAATTCAAGGTTAAGCGCCCGAGCTTAAATCCATAGACATTTAGGGAGAAAGAATAATGTTTGGCAAAGATAAAGGATTGGTTGGGCTGGACATCGGCTCTTATGCCGTCAAAGCCGTCGAGTTCAAATCAAAGAAAAAGGCCGGGGGAGAATTCTACGAAGTCGCCAAGATCGGCCTGGAATTCCTTCCTCATGACGCCATCGTGGAAGGGACGATCATGGATGCGACAGCTGTGTCCGAAACCATAAAAATGATATTTGACGAGAATAAAATTGCCAACAAGAACGTCGTCATCTCCCTCTCCGGCAGCTCAGTGATCATAAAGAAAATATCACTCCCTTCTATGGAGACTGAAGAGCTGGCCGAATCCATCATCTGGGAAGCCAGGCACAATATTCCTTACCCCTACGAGGAAACAGCAGTGGATTATGCTATCCTCAAGCCATCCATTAACTCAGAAGACAAGAACCTGGATATTCTTCTGGTCGCAGCCAAAAAAGACAAAGTCACCAATTACAGCAACGTGGTCCATCAAGCCCGGAAAAATCTGCTCGCCATCGAAGTCGATGCCTTTGCTCTCCAAAACGCCTTCGAGATAAATTACCCGGAGCTCCACAGGGAAAAGTCCGTCGCTCTGATCAACCTCGGCGCTAACACGACCAATATCATCATCACCAAAAAAGAAAAACCTCAACTCTTTAGAGACCTCTCCATAGGTGGCTCCTTCATCACCGAGAACATAAGAAAAGACCTCGGCCTCAGCATCGATGAAGCTGAAAAAGTCATCAAAGGGATCCCTGCCAAGGATATTCCTCCCGAACAGGTTGAAACGGTCTTGAACACGAACATCGAAAACCTTCTCGAAGAGATCGAGAAAACCTTCTCTTTCTACGAAGCGGGAGAGGGAGGAGAGAGGAAGGTCGAGCAGATACTCCTGAGCGGGGGGCTCGCCAAGCTCAAAGACCTGCCCAAATTCTTCGCCCAAAAGCTTGAGATTGAAACAGAGGTTTTCAACCCCTTCCGCAACGTCTATTACAATGAAAAAAAATTAGACCCAATCTATTTCCAGGATATGGCCTCCATGTTTGGGGTGGCCACTGGATTAGCAACTCGAAAAATGGAAGGGTAGAGCCATGATACGCATAAACTTATTAAAAGAAGAACCAAAAGCTCCTGCCGTAAGGGCGGCGGCAGTCAAGGAAAGAAAGCCATTCCCGATGACCTCTCTTCTCGGGCTGTTCTTCGTTGCCGCCATCGCCATAGGTTTCCTGCAATTCAACGCCCTCAAAAAAGAAAGGAACCTCCTGAATTCGGTTGAAGAGGAGAAAAACAAGCTCAAGGATGTTGTCTCCAAGCTGGAAACAGTCAAAGCACAGCAAGCGCTGATAGTGAGAAAGATAGACCTCATCAATCAGTTGAAATCCCAACAGGGAGTCGCTGTCAACATCATGGATGAGCTCAGCAAGCACATCCCCTATTGGGTCTGGCTGACCGAGGTGACCTACAGCAAGCAATCGCTCCAGATCCGGGGAAGAGCCATCGACAACAACCTGATTTCAGATTACATTTATAACCTGGAGACAAGCCCTTATTTCTCAGATGTCAACCTCCAGTCCTCCACGCGCAGAGAGTCCAAGGGCAATGAATTCTATGATTTTTCTATGACTGCGGCTCTCGTGTCCCCAATGGCAGCCACGCCTTCAACAAAACCCGAACAAAAGGGGAGATAAAATGAAAGATTGGCCATGGTATGGGCATCTGGTTTTAATAGCGATTATCGCCGCGCTTCTCTATTTTGTCTGGTTCAAGCCCAAAAACGAAGAGCTGAAAAACCTTAAAGCGGAAAGGGAAAAAGTCGAGAGAGAAGTCGATGTGCTCCGCAGACAGAAGAGGCAGCTGGACGAAATCGAGAGGGAGATCGCGGTCCTGAACCAGACCCTCAAGGAGCTAGAAGCCATCATTCCCCAGAGGAAAGAGATCTGGGATATCTTGAGAAACATGCAGCAGCTCGCTATCAACTCCCGCCTCAAAATCGACAAGTTTGATCCTAAGGGGGAAGTCCGGAAGGAATTCTATTACGAGTGGCCGATCGACCTGGAGATCAAAGGAGACTACCATAACCTTGCTTCATTCTTTGACCGGCTGAGTAATTTCTCACGCCTCTTCAACGTCGAGGATTTCTCCATAAAAGCCCTTTCAAGTCAGACCGATGCTGACACCATCTCCGCCACAACCACGGCCAAAACGTATATCTTCCGTGAAGAAGCTCCAGCCCCGACAGAAACGAAAACGAAAAGACCGGGGAGGAAGTGAAAATGAAAAAGACAGTCTCTTTTATACTTATGATAAGCTTCCTCTGCCTGTTTGGCCTGCCCACCCTGTCGCAGCAGGAGAAACAGCAGGCTCAACAGGAAGAAAAACAGGAGATCACCACCCAGGAAATCAGCGAAAAAATGCCGAGAAGGACTCGACCTGCCTACAACCGGGCTGGCCGGAAAGACCCCTTCAGGGACCTGATCGCCCAGCAGGAAACCAAGAGAACGACTGAAGGCACCGAAGGCCCGCAGGTCTCTGTTGAGAACTTGAATGTCATCGGGATTGTCAAGGCCAGAGGAACTTTTACCGCCATAGTCACCGGCCCCGAGGAATTTCCCCTGTTCATCAAAGTCGGCCATAAATTCTCTGACGGTTTCGTCCTTTCGATTGATGAGTCCAAGGTTGTTTTCCGAAAAACAACCGAAAGAGGCTCACCTTTATTCAAACCAAGAGATATAGTCAAAGAAATAAATCCAGAGGAGCGAAGATGAAAAAGAAAAAACTATTCCAGTTACTATTTTTATTTTGTTTTCTTTCTCTATTGCTCGGATCCGCCAACAGCCAAAATCTAGTCAGCATCAATAAGATATCGGTTCAATCGGAAGAGCTCAACACATTCGTTCTTCTCGAATCAAGCGCACCTCTTCGGATTACCGGAACTTACTATTCCCAGAGCGATCCGGCAACCATCGTCATCGAACTGGACAAGGTCTCCACTGAGGTCGAGACTCAAATCGACCTGCAGGAATCCTTGCTTATCGAGGAGATCAAGATTGAAAAAAGCGGGATCGAGACCGCCCTCCTCCTTATCCGAATGCGGGAGAAGGTCCCCTACCGGTTCTACACCTCCAACGGAACCACGGTTGTCGAGCTCAATCGAATCCAGAGAACACTCAACGGATACATCCTCACCTCAGCCACAGAAGACAAACTCAAAGCGATACCCAAAAAGATGATCAATTTCGTCGGAGTCGGGATCATAGAGAGAACAGACAGCCTCGAGGTGACCGCAAAACTTAACGAGGAAGCCGTTTCGCAGGTTTTTGCTCTCGAGAATCCTCTCCGCTTGGTCGTCGACTTCTTCGATACTCTCTACCCTGACCCCACTTACACCTATCCTGTCCAGAGGCTGGGAATCTTCAGAGTGAGAACAGGACAATTCCAGAGAGAAAGTCCCTACACCATTGCCCGGCTGGTTTTTGACCTGTCTGAACCGAGATACTACACTCTGGACATCGACAGGACCGAGATCGTCGCCTCCTTCAGCAAAGGACCCGTCACCAGAGCTATTCCCGCCGTTCCCCCGGTTTCAAAGCCGGAAGTGGAAGTCCCGCCAAAGGTGGAGAAGCCTGTTGAACGTCCCCCTGAGGTCACGCGGCCGCCGGTCACTCCTGAAGTGACTCCCCCTGCGGAACGCTTCAGACCCAGGACCATTGCCGAAGAAGAGACAGGGTATTTTGGGGAAATCATCGGCGCCCTCAGGTTTAAAGACGCAGACCTGGAGGATGTCGTCCTCTGGCTTGCTGATTTCGCCGGACTGAATGTCGTCTTTGACCCGGATGTCCGGGGAACTGTCACCTGCGACTTGAGATACGTTCCCTGGGACCAGGCTCTTGACGTTATTTTAAGACCCAACAAGATGGGAAGAAGTATCGAAGGAAACATCCTCCGGATCGCTCCTGTGACCACTCTCACCCGGGAAGCAGAAGACCGAAGGAGACTGGAGGAAAGCCTGGAGCTGGCAGGACCTGTTGATACCAAATATTATGAGCTCTCCTATGCGCGGGCAAGGGATATCGAAAGTCTAATCCGCGGCAAGGTATCCAGCAGGGGAGAGCTTATCATCGACGAGCGGACGAACATGCTGGTCATAACCGATGTCAGAGACAGGTTCAACCTCCTGGAGCAGCTCATCGCCGTCCTCGACACTCCCACACCTCAGGTTTCCATCGAAGCGCGTGTCGTCGAGGCCACTTCCAACTTCGTCCGGAATCTCGGAATTCAGTGGGGAGGTCGCGGAACACTAGACCCCTACTTCGGCAACCAGACATCCCTCCAGTTCCCCAACAGAATATCCGTTGACGGCGCCCTCATCCCGCAGGGTATTTCGACCAGAGGAATCGGAGGACCCCTGGGCGGTTATGCGATAAACCTTCCTGCCCCGGCCTTCAACTCCGCCCTCGGCCTTTCCCTCGCCAATGTCATGGATACGGTCAGGATAGACCTGGCACTATCGGCCCTGGAGACCACTGGTCAGGGAAAGATCATCTCGTCCCCCTCTGTGACAACCCAGAACAACCATCAGGCTGAAATCATCCAAGGCCGGCAGATCCCTGTCCAGACCGTTGCCAACTTCACCACATCGGTCCAGTTCAGGAATGCGGCTTTAGAGTTGAGAGCCACGCCTCAGATAACGGCAGAAGGAACCATTATTATGGACGTAGAGATCCGGAACGACGCGCCGGATTTTGCCAACCTGGTCAACGGAATCCCTCCCATCACCACCCAGAGCGCAAGAACACGAGTCATGGTTCCGGACGGCGGAACGACCGTGATCGGAGGAATCTACAGGACAGAAGATTCCATCTCACGAGGAAGAGTGCCTTTTCTCCATAAAATCCCGATTCTGGGAACCATATTCAAGAATTTCTCCCGGACAAAACAGCACAGGGAATTATTGATCTTTATCACTCCCAGAATAATCCAATAACAGGGTGGAAAAAATGAAAAGAATGAAAACCTTAAAAATATTGGCTATCCTTCCCTGCATCCTTCTCCTGTTTTCCTGCGACAACATCCTCAACGACAGCCAGCAGTCCGACAGCTTACTCATCGTCGCCAAGATAAGCGGACAGACCGCTGACGGAAGCGATGCGGATTTTTATGAATCAGACGTGCGGGTGGCTAATCCGTCTCCTCCACCAGCCGAATTTATTTATGAGGACATAGCCGTTGCCACGCTGGAGGCGAAGCTCAAGGAGCCCGATTCCATACTCGGGCCTTCCTACACCAACAGAGTCCTCGTCTACGGCTACAGAGTCTCCTATACAGCCGTGCTCCCCTCAGGTTCCGCTGTCCCGGTTTCATTCCAGGGCACGCTGAATGTCGTCATCGATATCGATGCTACGGTGGATGTGACGTTCATTCTCGTCAGAGCAGCTGCCAAAACCGACCCTCCACTGGATGCCTTAGCTGGAATGAACGCCCTGCTGGTCGATGCCACGGTCACTTTTTACTGCAGGGACCTGGACGGCAAGGCAGTGAAAGGTCCTACAGGCCAGGACCCTTCAGCCACAATCTCAATAAACTTTATGGACTGGGCGGATAATTAACTCCTGTCCTCTGTATTCATCAACGCAGGATAAGCAGGAGACCGAAGTATACGGGCTCTCCCAGAAATAGCTATCAGAGAAGGCTAATCAGCTCTAAAAAGGACTATTCCTCTTCAAGATATTCACAGAAAAATTCCCCTTCTTCCGTCAATCATAGACCAGGACGGTCTTTTTTGTCCCGGCTGTCCGCATCAGGTCCCTGAGAGCATTATCCAGGATTTCTTTTCTCGACGCCTTGAGGATTACCTGGACTCTGGCTCTCCCTCTCACCTTTGCCACCGGTGCCAGGCCCGGACCCAAAATCTCGACATCCGCCGAACCCCTCTTGACCCTCTCCATGAATCTCCTGGACTGTCTGGCCAGGTTCCTCAAATTCTCTCCCTGGAACAGGATTTCCACCAAACGGGAAAAAGGAGGGTAATTCAGGAGGCGGCGAAAATTCAACTCCTCTCTGAAGAAAGACCTGTAATCACTGCTGGCAGCGAGACGTATGCTGAAATGGCCGGGCAGGGCTGTCTGGATGACCGCTTCTGCGTCCGGCCCTGGCCCGAGAAAGCTCATCATCCGGCTGACGACCCGGAATGTCCTCTCGCTGGCCCTGTAATCCGGAAGAGTCAGTATTATCTCAGGAAAGAGAATCACCACCAGAGATGCGGGACGGAGGTCCGTCTGGCGCGCCAGGAGCTGTGTCCCGACCAGGATGTCGATATTCCCTCTGTTGTAGCAGCCAAGGACGTTTTCCTGCTCGTCCCGGCTCAGGTCAGTAGCCAGAGATTTGACCCGGCTTTGAGGAAAAATTTCCCTCAATTCTTCCTCAACAGCCTCGACTCCCAGCGCTCTGCTCCGGGTCATCCGGCTGCCGCAATCCGGACAATATACCGCTACGGGAATCGAATAATCGCAGTAATGGCAGACCAGGCTTTTATCTCTCTTGTGAAAGGCCAGCGCAATGTCGCAGCGCGTACAGCGAGGCACAGAATTGCACTCCGGACAGTATATGTAAGAAGCGTAGCCCCGGCGGTTCAAAAAGACCAGAACCGACTCCTTATTCTTCAATCTCTCTGAGATACGAACAGCAAGCCTTCGAGAGATCCCTCTTCTTTCCCTCCGGCTGTCGATGATTTCAACCTTTTTTCTTTCTTTTTCCCCTTCCAGGCTCACCAGATATCCTCTCTTCCTGGCCCTGAAAAAGGCACTGACGCGAGGAAATGCCGAGCCGTAAACCAGGGTCGCACCCAGTCCCTTGGCCCTGAGCCAGGCTCCCTTCCTGGCATCGTAACTGGGGCTCTCCTGCTGGTAATACGATTCATCCTGCTCTTCATCAACAATCACCAGACCAAGGTCGTCGAGAGGAGCAAAAAGAGCCGAACGGGAGCCGACCACGACATCTGCCTCTCCTTCTTTAATTCTCAGCCACTCCAGCTCTCTCTTCCTCTCGGATAAACGGCTGTGAAGCATGGCCGCCCTTTCTCCCAGCCTTTTCTCAAACTTCTCCCTTAAAGCCTGGGTCACGCCGATCTCCGGAAGCAAAAACAATACCTTTTTTCGCATCTCCAGACTTTTTTTGATCAACTGGAAATAAACAGACTCCCGTTTATCCGCGGGGCCGTGGAGGAAGAACGGGGCAAAACTCCGGCCCTGAATCGATGTGGAGATCCTGTCCGCTGTCTGACGGGAAAGAGTATCCAGTGAAAAATCCAGCTCCAGCTGGGCCTGGCTCCCGGTCACCAATGGAGTCCGCTTTTTCTTCGTTCTCTTAATGTCTCTCCGGGTATCAACCAGGCCGTTTTTTTCAAGCCGGGACAGCAGAGCGGAGAGGCCCTTCACCTGCAGCCTCCTCTTGAGAAAAAGAAGGCTGTAACCTCTTTTCTGGAGGAAACTCAGGATCTTTCTCTCTTTTTCTGATAATGTTATATCCTCTAATGCCGCAGTTCCTTTTTCAGTCAAAGACAGCCTTGTCTGGCTTTTCAGGATAAAAGATGGCGGCAGGGAAGCCTGTAGCAGCTCTCCCCAGGATGAATAGAAATAATCGCTGAGCCTTCGGCTGAAGGAGAGGAAAGAGGAAGTGAAAACGGGCTCGTCATCCAGTATCTCCGCAATCTCTTTGAGAGGGATTCCGGGTGTCGGTCCTCTTTTCCTGAGTCCGATGATAAACCCGGTCAACATCCTCTGGGAAAAGGGAACAAGGACCCGTGAGCCGGCCTGAGCTCTATCGATGAAAGATTCGGGAACGATGTAGGTAAAGGCCTGGCTGACTGGCAGGGAAAGGATGACTTCGGCGTACAAGGTCATTTCTTGCCCAGGAAAGCCATCACTTTTTTCATGTCTTCCCAGACCATCTTTTTGAGCATTTTATTGGGCTCGTTGCGGACAAGGTACGAAGGATGAAAGGTTGGCATAACCTGAATCCTGCCGTACTCATAAAAATTTCCTCTAAGCGCCGACATCCCCAGGCGGTTGGGAACAAAGAAGTCTGAAGCCACTTTGCCTAAGGTCACCACCACCTTGGGCTTGATCATTTCCAGCTGTTCCAGCAGGTAGCCTTTGCACTTTTCGATCTCGTCCGCATGGGGAGTCCTGTTATCTGGCGGCCGGCATTTGATGAGATTGGTGATGTAGACTTCCTCCCTTTGAAAGTGCATGGCGTTTATGATCTTGGTCAGAAGCTGACCTGCTCTCCCCACGAAAGGCTTTCCTTGGATATCTTCATCGCGGCCTGGCGCTTCCCCTACGAACATCAGCTCTGTCTCCAGGTCCCCTTCTCCGGGCACAGCATTTTTTCTTGCCTGAGCTAGAGGGCATTTCTGGCAGTTCAGGATTTGCTCCTTCAGCGAAAGGTAATCGGTTTCCTGAGAAGACGAAGGCAACTCGATGAACTCAACGCCCAGCAGCGAATAATATTTGAGTCCTTCCTCGAGATCCTCGATGATCCTCTCAGCACTTTTTTCCAATGATCTCCTCGATTTTATCCAGGATGAGCTGACTGATCTCGATCTTGGTCATCTTCTCGGACCGAATCGCCCGTCCGCCGGGGAGAATAATGCTGACCTGGTTAAAATCCGACTCAAAACCGACCCGTTCATCCAGCACATTGTTGGCCACGATCATATCCAGATTTTTCGCCTTCAATTTCTTGACCGCATTCTCGGCAACATTCTCTGTCTCTGCCGCAAAGCCAACCAGGACCTTCGAGCCTTTCTTGCGGCTCAATTTCAGAAGTATATCCGGAGTGGGGACGATCGAAATTTTCTCACCCAGCTTTTCTTTTTTTATCTTTTTTGAACTGGCCTCAGCAAACTTGAAATCCGAGACCGCCGCTGCCATGATAATGATATCAGCCTTGGTGAAATGCTTGGACACCTCTTTCTCCATCTCCTCGGCGGTCTGAACCTGACTGAATTTTGCCTCCTGAGGCGGAAAAAGCGGAGATGGCCCGGAAACAAGGATGACATCGGCTCCCCGCCGGATGGCTTCCTCGGCAAGCTCATAGCCCATTTTCCCCGAGGAGCGGTTGGTGAGAAACCGGACCGGGTCGAGGAACTCGCGGGTGGGGCCAGCGGTCACCAGGACCGTCTTTCCTTTGAGGCTCCTGCTCTTTTTGATCAGCCTCAGCCCTTCATCCACGATCCTTTCCGGAGGAGCCAGCCTCCCCCATCCTGTATCCTTACAGGCAAGATATCCCCTTTCCGGTTCGACAAATCTCACTCCGAGGCCCTTGAGTCTGCGGATGTTCTGCTGGGTCTGGCGGTGAAGGTACATGGCTTCGTTCATCGCAGGAGCGATCAGCACAGGGCAGTTGACAGCCGTATAAAAGGTTGACAGGAAATCATCTGCAACGCCAGAAGCAAACTTCCCTATGACATTGGCTGTGGCCGGAGCGACAAGGAGTAGCGCGACTTCCTTGGCCAGGGCCACATGGGCAATTCTCTCCGACTGCTGCCCCTCGAAGGGGTCGACAATCGCCTCCCGCCCCGAGAGGGCGCTGAAGAGAAGAGGAGAGATCAAACGGGAAGCGTTTTTGGTCATGATCACCTGGACTTGAAAATCCTTTTCCTGGAATCTCCGGATGATCTCACAGGATTTGTAGATGCTGATTGAAGAGGACACTCCTAAGGCGATTAAAGTCATCTCAACCTCTGGTCAATCCTCGGAAAAACTCCTGAGGATGGGAACGATCTCCTTTTTCCTGGATTCGAGACTGCATCTCCTGCTGCGGATGATCGACTCCAGGTCCTGAACAGCCTCCTCCAGTTCGTCATTGATGACGATATAATCAAACTGGGGATAAGCCCTGATGTCCTTTCTCGCCACCTCAAGACGTTCCTGGATGAATTCCGCGCTCTCCTGGCCTCTCGTCTCAAGCCTTCTTTTCAGCTCCTCGAAGGAAGGAGGAAGGATAAAGATGAATATGGCCTTTTTCAATTTGGATTTGATCTGCTCAGCCCCGTGGACATCGATATCCAGGAGAAGATCACCCCTGGTGCCTTTCTTCTCAACCTCTCTCTTGGAAGTCCCGTAATTATGATCGTGAAAGACTGTCCACTCGACCAGCCTCTCCTCTTTGATCATCTGCTCGAATTCAGCCTTGGAGACAAAATAATAATCCTTTCCTTCCTTTTCTGAATCTCTCTTTTGGCGCGTCGTGTGAGAGACCGAAAACCAGATGTCTCCCACTCTTTTCAGAACCTGTTGGACCAGAGTGGACTTTCCGCATCCTGAGGGGCCGGTGATGATGAAAAGCATCCATTTCCTCCAATTCGGAAAATATCAAAAAGCCTGTCTATTCGACATTCTGAATCTGCTGGCGAATACTCTCTACCTCTCCCTTTATGGTCAAAATTCCTTTAGTTATGTCCATATCCTGTGATTTGGAACTGATGGTGTTCGCCTCCCTGAAGAGTTCCTGGGCGACAAAGTCCAGCTTTCTGCCCACAGGTTCTCTCTTTTTCGGCGAAAGAAGCTCCAGAGCATGATCCAGGTGACATTTTAACCTGACAATCTCTTCTGTCAAATCATATCTTTGCGCATAATAAGCAGCCTCTTCCGCCTGCTTCTCTTCAGAGAGGGGGCTCTCCAGGCTCAGCTCCTTGAGCCTCTTCTTCAGTTTCTGCAGGAAGAGCAGGGGCTGCTTCCTGGCCTTCTGTTCGAGCCGACCCATGATACCCTTTATCCTCAGAAGAGAGTTCCTGATCTCTTTCGCGATCTCATGGCCCTCTCTCTTCCTCATCTTCAGGACTTCATCCAGCGTCTTTTCAAAGCTTCTCTCCAGGAATGATATTTCCTCGGCCGAGAAATCCTTCCTTCTGAGCTCCACCACCTGGGGAAGACTGAATACCCTGTCCACGGAGAGACTCACGCCCTTACTCATCCGAGAAGAGATCTTCTCCAATGAGGAAAGAATTTTTCGGAGCAGGTCTTCATTTATGCGAAGCTCCCAGGCAGCGGGGTCCAGTGAGCTCAGCTCGAGGAAGACTTCGAACCTCCCCCTGTGGAATTTTTTCTGGAAAATGGCCCGAAGCCTGTTTTCTATATCGCCGATTTGGGCTCCGCGGTAACTCCAATCCAGGAAGCGATGGTTCAGGCTCCTGACGCTGTATTTCACCCCCAACGCCCGGGAGGTGAACCTTTTCTCGGCGAATCCGGTCATACTCTGGATCAAGTTCCTGCCTCCTCCTCAAGAAACTGCAGGTCATACAATTTCCTGAAGATCCCGTTCATCCGCAGGAGCTCCTCGTGACTGCCTGTCTCGGCAATTCTTCCTTTGTCGATCACCAATATCCTGTCCGCGCTGTGGATCGTGGAGAGGCGGTGAGCGATGATAAAAGTCGTCCGGTCCTTCATGACATTGGCCAGGGCGATCTGGATGAGCCTCTCCGACTCGGAATCCAAAGCAGAGGTCGCCTCGTCCAGGATGAGAATGGGCGGATTCTTGAGCAAGGCTCGGGCGATGGCCAGCCTCTGCCTCTGCCCGCTGGAAAGCAAGGTGCCGCCTTCCCCGATGCTGGAATCATAGTTGCGAGGAAGCTCCATGATAAACTCGTGCGCTTCGGCGGCCTTAGCTGCTTCCTTGATCTTCTCCAGGGGCATGTCCTCCAGTCCGTAAGCAATGTTTTTGCTCACTGTGTCGTTGAAGAGAATGAGTTCCTGGGTCACCAACCCGATCTGGGAACGAAGCGAAGAGAGACTCACTTCCCGGATGTCGACTCCGTCGATGATGATCCTGCCTGAAGTCGGGTCATAAAAACGGGAAATGAGGTTGATGATGGTCGTCTTTCCGGCACCGCTCAACCCGACAAGGGCGATTCTTTCGGTGGGCTTGACTTCAAAGCTGATATCATGGAGGACGGGCATCATATTGTCATAGCTGAACGATACGTTCTCAAACTCCACCCTTCCTTTGACCGGAGGCAGGGAGTAGGCCCCGGGATGCTCCTTGATCTGCGGCTGGCTCTGCAGGACCTCCTGTGTCCTCTCATAGCTGGCTACGGCCTGCTGGATGGTGTTATTCGCCCGGCTCAAGCGCTTGATGGGAGTGTACATCATAAAAATGGCCATGATAAAGGAGCTGAAATCGCCGGGAGTCATGTATCCCCGGGCTATCCGGGATGTCCCGACGATAAGGATGAACGCTCCAAGAATGCCGCCGACAAACTCCATAAAAGGAGAAGAAGCGCTCCCCACCCATTCCAGTTTCAGGCAGGCTTTAAAATAGCTAAAGGTCGACTGAAAAAACTTCTTCATCTCGAATTTTTCCATGGTGAAAGCTTTGACAATCTTGTTGCCCTTTATAGTCTCATGGAGAAGATTGTAAATATTGGCCATTTTTTTCTGATTGAGCAAGCCTCTTTTCTTGAGCTGATGGCTGAAGAGAATCAAAGGAACGATAGCCAGGGGAGTGATGATGAGAGAGAACAAAGCCAGCTGCCAGTCGGTGATGAAAATCTTTCCCATAAGAGCCAGGATCATAAGGGCTGAGAGCATGAGATCCCCCATGCTGCCAGCGACCCCCTGTTGGACCTTATCGACGTCACTCGTCAAGCGGGACATCAACTCGCCGGTCGGCTTATGGTCAAAGTAATCCATGGACTGATAGAGAAGACTCTCGAAGAGGTCATCCCTTAAGTCTTTGACGGCTTTATGCCCGATGGACTTCATGAAGAAAGAGGCGAAAAAAGTGAATATTCCTTTGCCGAAAATAACTACCACCAGCAGCAAAGGAATGAGCCATATGAACTGTTCCTCAACCGTCTGGAGCCTTTTAAAAAGGAAATGCAAGAAGCTGAGTTTTCCGCCTCCTGCCTGCAGAGCATTTTTCAGTATCATCTGGTCGATGATAGGCTGCACCAAATCGACAAAAACATAAGTGAAAAAAGCGGCAAAGATGCTGAAGAGAAAAGAAAGAGCCAGCCTGTTTTTCTGAACGAGGGTGAGTTTGAAAAGCTGGAATATCTCTTTCATTGTTCAGGGCGAAGGTCTTGACAAGATTTTCTCGGCTATCTCCAAGGCGTTCATAGCCGAGCCGAGGATCAAATTATCGGCAACTGTCCACACCCAGAAGCTGTTGGGAAAGCTTTTTTCCCTTTTTATCTGACCGATGAAGATCTTATCCTTCCCGGTGACCGAAATAGGACTCGACCGGGTGGGGAGGGACAGGTCAAACAGAGGATGTTCTCGGAAAACGGCTTTCATTCCCTGAATGTCTGTTTTCCTCTTCAATTCCAAAAAAGTCATGATCGAATAGGTGAAAAAGACCGGGGCCTGGATGATGGAAAGAGAGAGAGGAAAATCATGGACAGGAAGGACACGCCGCAGTTCCGATTGGATCTGCTTCTCCGCCGAAGAAAAACCATCCTCGTCGGCTTTTTCTGTATGAGAGAGAATGTTGAAAGCGATCTGCTCACTGAATACCTTTTTTGAGAGCGACTCACTGCTCAGGAGACAGTAGCTCTGGTCTGCCAGCTCTCCGATCCCGGATTCTTCAAAGGCGGAGACAGGCTGGAGGATGAAAGATATTGCCCTGGAGAGCCCGAACTTCTTAGTGACAATGTGAAAGATATGAGAGAGGACCACCGTGACCGGATGAGGATTAGCTATGAGTGCCAAAGGCTTCTCGTTGATCAGTTCATCATTCACTCCGGCGACCACTACCGGCACACTCTTTTCCGTGTTGAAAGCCCCGCTTAAATCAATGGCCTGGAAATCCTGCGTGTTTGCCAGAGCACCATACTCCCGATTCACTTTTTTATCCGCTGCCAGAAAAACAAGGTCAGCACTCCGCAGGGAATCTTTCTCCAGATGATGGATGACCTTTGGCTCCCCCCGGAACTGCGTCAGCTTGCTGTATTCCTCTTCAACGTCGGAGTCGTAGAACTCGATGCCTTTCAAAGGGAAATTCTTCATTTCCAGGATCTTTCTGAGTTCTTTCCCGCGCAGAGAATCCGTGCCAACCATGGCAACTCTTATCTTCTTTATCGCACCCATTGTTCAATGATAAAAGTATCAAAGAGATTTTTTGTATTCGGCCATGAGGAAATACATCTTATCCTTAAGAATAAGCTTTTTCTTTTTCAACTCCTTTTCTTCCTGTCTCTCCGAGTCGGTCAGATAACTTTTGGCCTTCAATTTCTCCAGCTTTTTCTCATACTGCTGATGGAGTTTATTCGCTTTCCTGAATTCCTCATTTTCCTTCAGCAAAAGCTTCTTAAGCTCTTCTTCTCGCATAGGGTTTTCCTCCGCCTAAAGAATATCACAACATATCCCCTATTTCAATTTAGCCTTATTGCATTAAGTAATGTTAAATAATGTTAAATAATTGACATTTTGGAAGTGTGAAATTATACTTAATCGCGTTTGAAAGAGGATCTTCACTCACGGCGAGGTAGAAAAAAATAAATAGGCTTGAAGGCCAAAATATCCTTTGTGATTTGTCCAGAAGGTGGGTCGCCTATGTTAGCTTTCGACATATATGATACTAAACTCTCTGTTGCGGAGTGCGGAAATTGCGGGAAGGAATATGAAGTCAGAGAGACAGGTAAGGGACTCGAGCCGATAATTAAAGATAAAAAAAGTCAGCTAAGATAAATAAAGAAGGGGGATAAAATGATTCCTTTAATGTCTTTGATGATAGGTGCTTATATTATTACTCGAATGATGATTTTTTTATTAAACAAGAATCCCGATCAATTCAAACTGGGAAATATAATTAATAAAGTTCTGGCGACTATCACAATTATCATCACTGCGGTTTGCGTGGTTTTAATATTTTCTTCAAGTACAAGTTTTCTTGATATTGAAGAAGAAATAAAACCAGACGAAATCTCATTAAAAAGTAAAAAAGTTGAAAGCTCAAAAAAGCCAAAAGAGAAAGACATTGAAGAACTCGAACAGAAACAGGCATATATAGATAAAATCAAAATTTTGAATTTAAGAGTTGCAGAGGCTCAATTTGGAGGATTAGGAGTATTTGGTGAGATAAAGAATGCTGGCGATAAGACTCTTACTGAAGTTGAAATAACAATATACTTTCTTGATAAAAATAATAAACCGATATTTGAAAAAACTTATCATCCTGTATTAGTGACTGAATTTTCTTTAGGAGACAATAAACCATTGAAACCTAATTATTCAAGAGAATTTGGTTATAAACCCGATGATATTCCATCAGATTGGGCAGAAAAAGTCCGGGCAAAAATAACAAATATTGAATTTGAATAAAGATGAAATCATATAATTTCACCCTGAGAGGCCACAGGAAATGAACCCACGAACGAGCGTGATCGATCCTGCCTTATATGTCAACCCCCTTATTTCCCGTCATGATTGCGCCCGTTCATTTTAAAGAAAGAGAAGGCTCCTCACAATAGTAAAAGAGGGTAAAAAAAGGGAATAATAGGACATTTCGTTGAAAGACATTGATAATTTGGCTGGCTGGACATATCTTAAAAAAGAAGGGTTCCTCCAGCGAAGGCCCTCTTTTGCCTCCTTATTTCCCTTAGCTTAATTCCAAAGAGGGAGAGGGCTAATTGTAAAGGATGCTGAGCGTTGGCCGCCTCAAAGGAGAAGACGATGGGAAAAAAGGAAAATTCTCAAATGACAAAAATTTCTAATGTTGATATAAAAGCTGCAATTTCAAAATCTGGCTATCTGGAAGAACAGAAAGTTACTTTAGAATTTGAGAAACAGGGATTTTATTCTGGTGCAAATTATGCCTTTGAAGATCAGGATGAACAGAAATCACGCAAAATAGATTTTATTGCTAATAAATATATTGATTTTGAATTTGGAAAAACCGGATTTTACTTCTTAATTTATGGCGAAGTAAAAAAAAGAACAAATCCTTTAATTTTCTTTGAAAGAAAACCTCATGAACGAGAACATCAAGAAGTATTTATTCAAACTGTTGCAACACAAGAATTTTTTCCAAATATAGATATCTCTCTTGATGTTAAAAAAATACTAAATTTTCATGAAATCCATCATCAAGCAAAATATGAATTTATTTCAACTCAATTTTGTGAAATTTATAAGGGAAAGGCTGAACATAGAGACTTTTATGAAAAAATATTCGTACCTCTTTTAAAGTGTGTTGATTCAGAAATAATAAATATTAGAAAACCGATTTCATATTTTGATCCGAATAATCCAAAATATTTTTTAAATGTTTTTCAACCTGTAATTGTAATTTCTGGCCCTATCTATGCTTACGATATAAATACTGATCGATTAGTGAAAAAAAAATATATTCTTTATAGACGTCATTATACTTCTAAAACTATTAAAAGGACCTTACTTTTTGACATCATATCAAAAGATTATTTATCTGATTATATTTCAGAAAAGTTAATTGAAACTTATAAAGGAATAGAAAATTCTTTTAAAAGCAATATAGCTCAAATTTTTGATTATTGCATGAGAGATCAATTCATCCAAAATCAAAAAATAGCTGAAATGTGGAGAAAACAAGCGTTCAGATAATTTATCGGATAAATTGGGGAAAATTCTCAGGAAAGGAGGAGAAATGGAAGAATCAAATGACGAACTTATTTTAGCTGAAGCTGCTTCAGGATTTATTGATTATAAATATGAATATTATCATGAAGTTGGGAAAAAAATAGTTAATCTGCAGCTCAGGTATTGGGTCGAAGCATTAAATAGATTTCAGAAAACTAATGAGGATTGTAACGAAGTAGAAGAATTTATATTGATACTCAATTTATTATGCAGCAGCTTAGAAACTTTAGCCGGAGTTAATATTAATCCAACGCCTGATAATTATACTCCTCCATTAATAAAATTATATGAAGAGAGATTAATAGAAGATAAAAAATGGAATCTAAAATTAGAAAAACCAAATTTGTTTAAAGTTTTAAAAGAAATGGACGAATATCAGAAAAATCTTTGCAAGCACTTACAAAAATCTCATCATAGGAAAGAATTACTTAAACAGATAAACTATGAGAAAATTCGGAAATATATGAGAACAACAAAAGAAATTTGGCTATGGATTCTTGATAAAAAATTTAAGGGAAATATTCATAGAGACCAATTACTTTTTTTTGAATATGATTTTTAGGTTAACTGAGCCTTAACCGCCTCGATAGAGAGACGAATGGGGGAAAGGAAATTCTCATGGCAAATCTAAAACATCTTGAGATCCTGAAAAAGGGAGTCAAGGCTTGGAACGAGTGGAGAAGGAATAATCCTCGTATAAAACCAGATCTCAGTGAAACGGACCTCAGTGGAGCAAACCTCGGAGGAAGGGACCTCAGAGGAGCGGATCTCAATAAAGCG
>Ga0224501_10000420_pt1 | contig 34483 bp, 28 predicted proteins | sample SF_Oct11_sed_USG_4_FD_169105 | JGI IMG/M metagenome (GOLD analysis project Ga0224501, IMG submission 169105) | Sediment microbial communities from San Francisco Bay, California, United States - SF_Oct11_sed_USGS_8_1 | ecosystem: Environmental > Aquatic > Marine > Sediment | place: USA... | reverse complement strand
CTCGACACTCTCGGACATACCCCCCCCTTATTCTCCGACGTGCGTCCAACGCTCGGTGCTCCCGAGTCGTTGAATGTGCGGGCTGGGAGGGTGCGTCGCCAGGGTCGGAACGGCCCCGGCGTGGTCATCCGAGCGGGGCGCGTTCCCGTCCCTTCGGAGACCTCACTGGATCACGGTGACGCCGACGACGAAGAGAATGGTCTCGAACGTCCGATCGAGGGCGCGGGGTGCGGGACTCCGGTGATCGAGACCTGGGATGGAGTGGCCACCATCTTCGATCCCGAGAGCATCTCCGATACCGGAACCGCACGCGATGGGACACCGTGGCCGACGTGCCGATCATGATCCGCCCGGACGGCGGATGCGGGCAACCAGGTCGTGGACGGCATCGCTCGAAGGGAGTTCTCGGGACCGGGCCGCGTCCCGTGCTCAGACGTACCCGAACACCACCGGAAAGACGGTCACGACGGTCACGGCCCACACGCCGTAGACCGGCAGGTAGTCCGTCTGCCAGCGTTCGAGGCTCGAGAACGGGGCCCGCCCTCGCAGGAAGCTCACGTAGAGGACGGTGGACCAGGTGAGATTCACCAGGAGGATGACGTTCTCGCCCAGCGCTGCCACGCGGTTCGGGGTGAACCCGAACTCCGAGATGCGTGCGGCGATGGCCCACAGCGCCAGGGCGTCGGCGAGCAACGCGCTGACCAGCAACACGACCTGGAGCCCATCGAAGATGCCGGGAGGCGACCTCGGATCACGGGCGGAGAGGGAGTAGAGGAGGAGGCCCAGGACCACGACCAGGAGGAGGTCGAACGCGATGAGGACTTCCCGCTCGATGGCGACTCCACGACCGGTCCACAGTGAGGTCGCCAGGAAGGCCACCAGGACGGCCACGAAGAGCGGCGTGAAGAGGCGCGTCAGCACGGGCGCCATGTTCTCGATCACGCTCTGCTTCGCCTCCACGAGCCAGGCGGCGACCACCACCGCGCCCATGGCGCCGCACGGAAGCAACCACGACTCGAAGAAGGGCTCGATGTCGATGGCGATGGACTGGAAGATCATGGCCATGAACCCGGTCAGGACCCCGCCACCGAGAGCGATGAGCACGTAGTAGATGAAGAACTCTCCCGAGAAGCGGATGAAGTCCATGCGCCCGTCCATTTCGCGCCACCGGTCCGCCGCGTAGGCGACGCCCACGAGCAGCCAGAGCACGATGGGAAGGTGCAGCGCCGAAAGCACCTCCGTGTACCCATCGGGGACGAGCGGATAGATGTTCGCGAAGACCCCCGCCACCACGAACGCCACGGCCAGCCGACGGATCATGCCGGCCCCCATCCTCCGTTTCCAGACGAAGTAGCCGGTCAGGAGGGGAAGGACGAAGAGACCCAGATTCCGGACGTAGAAGCCGGTGTCCTGGTTCAGTTGGATCCCGAAAGCCGCCGGCAGCTTGATGGCCACGGCCGCCCCCACGGCGAGACAGAAGGCGACGACGGCATCCGTCCGAGCCCGCGGAATGGCCTCCCCGGAATCCGGGGCCGCGACCACGAGTTGTTTCCACAGGCGGTCCGAGTGCTCGCGCGCGAACTCGCGCGAGAGCGTGTCGAGGTCACCCATGCGCTTGACCGCCACCAGGAACGCTTCATCCGTGGTGAGGCCCGAGTCGGCCAGACCCGCGACCTGCTCGCGCAGGTGGTCTTCCAACTCGGTGATGTCGTTGGGTTGGATCGCCTGCCGGCGGCGCAGATAGCTCCGCCATTGGTCGATCTGCTCTTCCAGGGATACCGCGTGATCCGGAGCCGGCATCGTTCATGCCCCCTGTGGAAGTGGCGTGGCCGCCGTCGGGTCGTCGTCGGGGATGGCACTGCGGAGCGCGGACCAGATTTCCCGGAGGGTGGCGTCCACGGCTTGCCACTGCCTGCGCTCCTCCGCGAGTTGGGTTCGCCCACGAGACGTGATCCGGTAGTACTTCCGGCGCCGGCCGGTGTCCGCGACGACCCACCGTGCCTCGATGTGGCCGAGCCGCTCGAGTCGATGCAGCACGGGATAGAGCATCCCGTCCGTCCACTCCATCCGTCCTCCGGACAGCTCCTGAACTCGTTTGAGGATGGCGTAGCCGTAGCTGTCCGCCTCGGCCAGGATCGCCAGCACCATCGGGGTCGACGACGCGGCAATGAGATCCTTGCTGATTCCCATGAACTCCCCCCTCCAACGACGACGGTGACGTCGACGGCACGAATACCTGGCAGCAGTATGCATTGTGGTTCTATGTATGTCAACGATGTCCCGACCTGCTCCATCCCTGGTTGGCCGGAGCCCCGGCACAGTATCCCGCGACGTCGCTCGATGAACGTGGATCGTTCTCACCGCGGGGGAGGTCACCTGGAACTGGTCGGGGAATCCCTCCGGTGCACCTCCGGCGCATCCTCGGTGCTCTCCGCTCGGTTGGAACAACACGCCGAAGCCCGGGGAAGCGAGTCGATGCCGGCGACCGCGCGGGACCTCTTGTGTCCTTGGTCCGGTATCGTATATCATACCACATGATCCGGGTCGTCCTCGACACAAACATCCTCGTGGCTGCCTTCCGATCTCGGGAGGGTGCGTCGTTCCGGGTTCTTTCGATGGTGGGGCCGGAGGCACCGTTCCGGTGTAGCCTCTCCGTTCCGTTGGTCTTGGAGTATGAATCGGCACTGAGGCGACTCGGGAGAGTCGAGGACAACCGGATCGATGCCGTCCTGGACTATCTTTGCGTTGTCGGGGACCTACGTGAGATCTATTACCTGTGGCGCCCGTTCTTGCGGGACCCAGGGGACGAGATGGTGCTGGAAGTGGCGGTGGGCGCCCACGTATCAGCGATTGTGACGCACAACGTGCGTGACTTCGCGGGAGTGGAAGATCGCTTCGGGATTCGGGTGATTCGACCGGGGGCCTTCCTGTTGGAGTTGGAGGAGATGAAATGACGACGATGAGCCTGAGACTTCCGGAATCGCTGCACCAGCGGGCGCGGGAGTTGGCGAAAGAAGAGGGCGTTTCGATCAATCAACTGATCGCGACGGCGTTGGCGGAAAAGATTTCGGCCCTCGACACGGTGTCGTATCTGAAAGAGCGGGCTTCACGAGGGTCACGAGAGGCGTTCCTGGCTGCGCTCGCAGAGGTTCCGTCTGGCACCCCGGGTCCTGGTGACGAACTTCCGGATTCCCTGACGAAGGACTCGACACGCCGGTAGGGTGCGGGTGTTGTTCCGATCGGCCGTCGCTACGGTCGCGCGAGATCACAGTGGCGCGCAGTAGAACGGCGAACCGTTCCCTCGCTCCGAGCCAAACCCACTCTGCGATCTTCTGCGAAGATCGAGTGGGTTCGCCCCGAGGGCCGGGACACCTCTTCGGGCGCCCCACCCGCTGGGCGCTGATTACGGAGGGGGTGGGATTCACCTCCGGTGCGCCTCCGGCGCATCCTCGGTGCTCTCCACTCGGTTCCCTCGCTCCGAGCCAAACCCACTCTGCGATCTTCTGCGAAGATCGAGTGGGTTCGACCCGAGGGCCGGGACACCTCTTCGGGCGCCCCACCCGCTGGGCGCTGACTACGGAGGGGGTGGGATTCGAACCCACGAGGGCTTGCGCCCGCCGGTTTTCAAGACCGGTGCATTGAACCGCTCTGCCACCCCTCCTGTACGCCTCGGTGGGCGTGGGTGGAAAGATGGTGCCGGCGAGGGGCGGCTTCAACCGGCCTCCGGAACCCCGGGCCTCCGGGGTGGGTTGTAGGGGGCGCGCGTGTTCCTTCGCCCTCACCTCTCCTTCGCCCGGCCCGACCATTGTCCGACACCGACGCATCCCCTCTCCTCTCCCGATGGCGGACCCTCCTCTCCTGGGTGGAGCGGGTCGTGTGGGTGGTGCTCGTCGGCTTCGTCGTGGTGCGCACGGCACCGCAGATCGGCGCGCTCACGGGGGTGGGGCCGTCTCTCGGCGCGGCGCCGGTGTTCGACGTGGTCACCCTCGACGGGGACCTCCTCACGCCGGAGGACCTGGCCGGCAAGGTGGTGGTGGTGAACTTCTGGGCGACGTGGTGCCCGCCCTGCCGGCTCGAGATGCCCAACTTCCAGGAGCTGCACGAGCGATCCGGCGGTGAGGGCGTCGTGGTGGTGGGCCTCTCCACCGATCAGGGGAGCGACGCCCCCATCCGGGCCTTCCTGGCGGAGCGCGGCATCACCTACCCGGTGGGTCGGGCCACCGACGCGCATCGCGCGGCCTTCGGAGGGATCCCCGGGATTCCCACGACCTTCATCATCGACCGCGACGGAGTCCTCCGCCACAAGGTGGTGGGGTACTTCACCGGGCCGGCACTGGACGCGGCGGTGGACCGATTGAGGGACGACGCCACGGTGGAGTAGCGGGGAGACGGCGAGGGGCCGGATCCGCCATGGACCCGGCCCCTTTCGCTTCACATCGTCTTCAGGGGGCCACCACGTCCACCCCCACCCACCCTGTCCCCACCCCCTCCCTCAGTGCCGGAACAGCCTCCGCCCCGTGAACACCATGGCGATCCCGTGCTCGTCCGCGGCCGCGATGACCTCCTCGTCGCGAATGGAGCCTCCCGGCTGAACGATGGCCTCCACCCCCGCCTCGGCGGCGGCGTCCACCCCGTCCCGGAAGGGGAAGAAGGCGTCGGAGGCCAGGACCGCGCCCTGGAGATCCAGCGCCTGATCCGCGGCCTTCCTCACCGCGATGCGCGACGAGTCCACCCGGCTCATCTGTCCGGCTCCGATCCCCAGGGTGGCCAATCCCCCCGCCAGCAGGATGGCGTTGGACTTCACGCCGAACACCGCGGCCCAGGCGAAGCGGAGATCGTCCATCTCGGCCGGGGTCGGCACGCGCGCCGTCACCACCTTCCAGGCCTCGTCCTCCACTCCGTAGAACGGGGGGAGGGGCGGTGTCTGGACGAGCATCCCGCCGTACACGCTCCGCAGCACCCGTGCTTCGGGAATCCGGCCATGGGCGGCGATGAAGCGCGCCGCCGCCTTCTCGTCCTCCCCCGCCCCGGCCCACCACCCGCCGGCGGGCTCGAAGGGGAGCGTGCCTCCCACACCCGGGAAGGTCACGAGGCGGAGATTCTTCTTCGCGGTGAGCGTCGCCATGGCGGCGTCGGTGAACGCCGGCGCCACGATGCACTCCACGAAGAGCTTCGACATGGCCTCGGCGGTCGCTCCGTCCACGGGACGGTTCACCGCGATCACGGATCCGAAGGCGCTCACGGGGTCACACCGCAGCGCCTTCTCGTACGCGTCCACCAGCGTGTCGCCCACGGCCAGTCCGGCCGGAGTGGTGTGCTTCACGATGCACACCGCGGGCCGCGGCGAGAACGCGAAGGGCGAAAGGCAGAGGAGCGCGCCGTCGAGATCCAGGAAGTTGTTGTACGAAAGCTCCTTCCCGTGGTGCTGCTCCAGGGCCGCCAGCCCCGCCCGGGCGCCGAGCCCGTAGAAGGCGGCCTCCTGGTCGGGATTCTCGCCGTACCGGAGCGTCTGCGCGCGCTGGAGACCGAGGGTGAGCCCGGCGGGGAGCACGTCCTCGGCGGCCTCCTCGCCTTCCAGGTATCCGGCCACCGCCTGGTCGTAGGCGCTGATGTGGCGAAAGACCTTCGCGGCCAGCGTGCGCCGCAGCGCGGGGTCGTCCCCCCCGTCCACGGCGGCGAGGACGGCGTCGTAGTCGGAGGGGTCCACCACGACCCACACGTCCCGGTGGTTCTTGGCGGCCGCGCGGATCATGGTGGGGCCGCCGATGTCCACCTTCCCCATGGCGGTCTTCACGTCGACACCCCCCCGGGCGATGGTCTCGCGGAAGGGGTAGAGGTTGACGGCCACCAGGTCGATGGCCCCGTACCCCTGTTCCGCCAGGGCGGCCATGTCGGGCTCCTGGTCGCGCCGCGCCAGCAGCCCGGCGTGGATGGCGGGGTGCAGCGTCTTCACCCTCCCGTCCATCATCTCGGGATGCCCGGTGACCTCCGCCACCTCCTTCACCGCCACTCCCGCCTCGCGGATGGAGCTCGCCGTGCCTCCCGTGGAGAGGATCTCCCACCCCCGCTCCGCCAGCGACCTGGCCAGATCCACGATCCCCGTCTTGTCCGATACGCTGAGAAGCGCTCGCCTGCTGCTCATTCGTCCTCCGAACCGGAGCGCTGGTCTCCGGTGTTCCGTTCGTGTTCGTTCATGGAGAAGCGTGTGTCCGGCCACGGGAGGGGGCCGGGCTCCTCGCCCCCCGCGATGGCCCGGCACACGTGGTCGGCCGCCCGGGGATAGAGCCGATGCTCGGCCTCCAGCACCCTGCGGGCCACGTCCTCGGGAGTGTCCCCGGGCAGGACGGGTACCGGCCACTGGGCCACGATGGGCCCCCGGTCGTACTCCTCGTCCACCAGGTGGACGGTGGGCCCGGTGATCCGCGCGCCGGACGCCACCACGGCGCGGTGCACGTGCATCCCGTACATCCCCTTTCCTCCGAAGGAGGGGAGGAGCGCGGGATGGATGTTGAGGATCTTCCCGCGGTACGCACGCACCACCGCCTCCGGCACCAGCTTCATGTACCCGGCCAGGAAGATCACGTCGACCCCGGCGCCCCGGAGGGCGGCGAGGGTGTCCCGGGCGACGTCGTCGGGTCCGCGCTCACGCGTGGGCACCCACACGGTGGCGACCCCGGCCTGCGCGGCGCGCTCCAGCGCGCCCGCGTCCTCCCGGTCGCTCACCACGAGGCCGACGCGCCAGGGCGGGTCGAGGCTCTGGTGATCGAGGAGGGCCTGGAGATTGCTCCCGCCACCCGAGGCGAACACCGCCGCGGTGAGCCGGTCAGCCACGCGACGTCCCTCCGGCACCCGAGGTCCCCCGGTGGGCGCCCGCCCGTTCGTTCACGCCAACTCCCCTCCGTAGACCCCGACCAGGAAGGGATTCCCCACCCGCTCGAACCCCACCGTGGTGGGCGGCCCATGCCCGGGGTAGAGGACGAAGTCGTCGGGGAGGGTGAGGACCTGCTCGCGGATGGACTTCATGAGGGTCCGCATGTCGCCGCCGGGAAGGTCCACCCGGCCGATGGAGCCCTGGAAGACCACGTCGCCCACCAGGACGGCACGGTCTTCGTGGGAGACCAGGATCACGTGCCCGGGAGCGTGGCCGGGCGCGTCGCGGACGTCCAGGGTGCATCCCCCGAAGGTGAAGTCCTGGCCGTGGACGAACTCCCGGTCGGGCTCGGGCTGGGGCGCCATCCGCATCCCGAACCACGCCGCCTGCTGTGGAAGCGACCGGTACATGGGGAGGGCTCCGGGATGGATCCAGATGGGCGCCTCGGGAGCCACGGCGCGGATCTCATGCACCCCCTCGACGTGATCGAGATGCGCGTGGGTGAGGAGGATGGCCTCCACGGCGAGGGACTCGGAGCGGATCGCGTCGGCCATGGCCGGCGCCGCCGCGCCCGGATCCACCACCACCGCGGCCCCGGTCTCCCGGCACTGCACCAGATATGCGTTCTCCGCGAATCCGCCCCCGGTGAATACGCGGATATCGATCACCCGCAGCCACACCCCGAAGATCGCACCCCGGCGAGCTCCAGGGCCGCCTCCTCTTCGCTGGGCGCCTGCCACCCACCCGACAGCTCCAGCATCCGCTGGAGCGCTCCGTGGGCACGCACCCGGATCTCCTCGTCCATGGTGACCTCGTGGGCCCGGTGATCCAGGCTCCACGCCAGCTTGGCCAGCGTGTTGAGCTTCATGTTCCCGCAGATCGCGGCCCCGGACAGGGGGACGAAGGTCTTTCCGGGGAACTGCTGGCGCATGCGATCCACCAGCCCCCGCTCCGTCCCGAAGATGATGGAGTCGTGCTCCTCGGCCAGATCCACCATCCCCGCCGTGGAGGTCACCACGTCGGCGGCGTCCAGAAGCTCCCGCCGCGCCTCGGGGTGCACCACCACCAGGGCGTTGGGGTGCGCCTTCCGGGCGGTGGCCAGCTCCTCCAGGACCATGTCGTCGTGGACGTAGCAGTATCCGTCCCAGGCGATGATGTTGTCCCGCCCCGTCCGCTCCTCCACGTAGCGCGCCAGGTTCCGGTCGGGGACGAAGATGATGGGCCGGTCGCGGGGGATGGACTCCACCACCTTCACCGCGTTGGACGAGGTACAGCAGATGTCCGACTCCGCCTTCACCTCGGCGGTGGAGTTCACGTACGCCACCACCGCGGCGTCGGGGTGTCGCGCCTTCAGCCGCCGCAGGGCGTCTCCGGTGACGAAGTCCGCCATGGGGCAACCGGCGCGCAGGTCCGGCATGAGGACGGTCTTCCCGGGGGAGAGGATCTTGGCCGTCTCCGCCATGAAGTGCACACCGCAGAAGACGATCACGTCCGCGTCCGTGGCCGCGGCCTCCTGGCTCAGCCCGAGCGAGTCGCCCAGGTAGTCGCTGACATCCTGGATCTCCACCCTCTGGTAGTTGTGCCCGAGGATGACAGCGTTCAATTCCTTCTTGCGCAACAGGATACGCTCTGTGACCTCACCTGGATTCAGGGATGCGTAGTCCAGAGCGGTAGCGAGGGGCACGCCGCGTTCAATCATGCCGGAGCTCATCTGGGTCGGAGACACCCACGGACGGTCGTTGGAACGAAGATGCGGAACGGAAGGATCAAACCGTGAAGGAGCTCCCGCATCCGCATCCACCATTGGCGTTGGGATTCCGGAAGGTGAACCCGGCCCCCATGAAGCTCGTCACGTAGTCGATCTCCACTCCCTCCAGATACTGCGCGCTGAACGGATCGACGAAGACGCGGATCCCGCCCAACTCCATCACCTCGTCCTCTTCCTCCGGAGCGTCCTCGATATTGAGTCCGTACTGGAACCCCGAACACCCGCCGGGGAGCACGGCGACGCGGAGTCCGACGTCGGTCTCGACCCCGTGCTCCGCGATGAATTCATGCACCTTCTCGGTGGCCGTCTGCGTCAATGTGACCATGTCGTCCCGGTCCTCCTGCCGGCCTTCGTACCTTTCGATCGGGGTCATCCCCGGTGGAAGAGATACCCGAAGCCGCTCCGTAGGTTTCTGAAGAGACCGGAAGCTATTCCGGCTCACCATCGAGGTCAACGACACCCACGCCCAGGGCGTGCGCCAGGGCCCGGAGGAGCGCTTCCTCCTCGTCCGGGTGCACCGTCCGCGGGTCCAGCAGCACCGCGTCGTCCTCCACGCGGCCCACCACGGGAGGATCGGCAGATCGGAGCCTCTCGATGAGCTCCGCGGGTCGGAGTCCTCCCCCGGCGAGGCGAACCACCCACCCGGGAAGCTCCACCTCCGGGTAGGTCCCTCCCCCCACCGCGCCCGTGCCCGGCACCACCTCGACGGTCAGGCCTGGAGTCGGCCGGAGCGCGCCGGCCACGACCTCGCACCGCCGCCGGAGCTCGTCCGGATCGGCGGAGAGCATCCTCAGGACGGGGATCTCGGCGAGCGCTCTCTCGGGGTCCCGATACAGCCGAAGCGTGGCCTCCAGCCCCGCCAGGGTGACCTTGTCCACGCGGAGCGCGCGGCACAGGGGGTTACGGCGCATGCGGCCCACCCACTCGGACCTGCCCACGACGACACCCGCCTGCGGCCCTCCCAGGAGCTTGTCCCCCGAGAAGACCACGACGTCCGCGCCCGCTTCCAGCGCCTCCCGGGGGCGGGGCTCCGCGGGGAGCCCCAGCGCGGCGGGGTCGGCCAGGAGGCCGGACCCCAGATCGTACAGCACCGGGAGGCCATGATCCCGGCCCAACGAGACCAGCTCCGCCAGCGTCGTCTCCTCCGTGAACCCCACCAGGCGGAAGTTGGAGCGATGGACCTTCAGGAGCGCGCCCGGGTGATGCTCCTCCACCGCCAGCGCGAAATCGTCCGCCCGGGTGCGATTGGTGCTCCCCACCTCCACCAGGCGGGCCCCGGAGCGCTCCATGATCTCCGGGATGCGGAACCCGCCCCCGATCTCCACCAGCTCCCCCCGCGACACGACCACGCCCCGGCCCTGAGCCATGGTGTTCAGGGCAAGCACCAGCGCGGCGGCCGCGTTGTTCACCACCAACGCGTCCTCGGCCCCGGTGAGCTCGGTGAGGAGGTCGACACAGTGGTCGTAGCGGGACCCCCGCTCCCCCCGGTCGAGGTCGAATTCGAGGTTGGAATACCCGCCGGCCACGTCGTGCATGGCCCGGCGGGCCGCCTCCGCCAACGGAGCCCGGCCCAGGTTGGTGTGGAGCACCACGCCGGTGGCGTTGACGACGCGCCGGAGCGAGGGCACGTCGTCGCGGGCCAACCACCCGGATACCGCGCCCGCGTACCGGGCCGGATCCTGGATCTCCGCCGCGCCCATCCCCTCCCCCGCCTCCCGCCGGACGGCGTCGAGGACACTCCGCAACGCCTTGACCACTCGCGGGCGGGGGTACGAAGACAGGAGCGCCCCGAAGGATGGATCGTCCAGAAGGGTGTCCACCGAAGGGATGAGGCGCCGCGGGTCGGTCATGGGAGCTTCAGGGTGTCCCGTACCGCCGCGGTGTCGAGCCCGGCCGCCGCGGTGTCGGCCACGACCGTGTCCCGTACCGGCGCCTCCCAGATGAGCGTGTCGAGCCCACCCCCGTTGGGAAGCTGATTGATGTTCATCACGCCCTCCACGGAGACGACGTACGCCACCCCCGACTCGAGGGGTGGCCCCACGTGGACCACGATCCTCTGCCCGGGGAGGACGGCCCCCGCGGGGAGGTTCCCGCGCTGCTGCCCCGGTCGCGCCAGCCCGGCCCCGGGGCGCGGAGACAGCGGAGACACCTGCCGGGGGGGGAGGCGGGGGCGCGTCGGCGCCACGGGCGGAGCCGCCTCCAGCGAATCGACGTCCATGGTGTCGGCGGCCAGGGCCGCCGCCGCCCGCGCGATGGAGTCCACCCGAGCCAGCGAGTCGCGTACCGCGTCGAGGTAGGCGTCGTACTCGTGGTCGTGGAAGGTGCGCACGACCCCGGACGTGGATCCGCCGTCTTCGCGGGTGAACCGGATGGCCACCCCGCCGAGAGACCGGTCGGGGTCGAGGTGGTCGTCGAAGCGAAGCTCCACGGTGGCGGAGTCCAACGCCTCGGCGGCCACCAGACGCGCGCTGGTGGTGTCCGGCTGGAGCACGGCGAGGTCGATGAGCAGCGTGTCCGACGCCTCCACCAGGAGCGCGCGCTCCCCCTGGACCTCCATGGCGTCGACGGAGTCGTTCCGGTTCCTGTCCAGGTACGCCACCATCCGGTAGACGCCGAGGGGGAGGTAGCGGAAGGCGTAGATCCCCTCCCCGTCGGTACGCGCCACGTAGTCGACGGAGTCGGTGGCCGACGAGGCGACCACGATGGCGTCCCGGACCCCACCTCCCTGGACCCGGTCCCAGATCTGCCCGGCCACCGCGGTGGGCTCGAGCTCCGGCCCGGTGGAGAAGACCAGCTCGAAGGCGTCGCGCATGGCGTTCCCGAACATGTCGGACACCATGGGGAGGAGGGTGACCCGGTAGACCTGTCCCGGGATGATCCCGCCCTCCACCTCCACTTCCAGGCTCCGCCGCCCGTGATGGACCTTCACGGCGCCCGACCGGGGCGACACGAGGACCACGTCGTCCATGGAGCCGCCGGACACCCGCTCGCTGGTCCGCTCGTCGAACCGGAAGACGATCTTGCCGTCGAACGCGGGAACGACCGCGAAGGGCTCCGGCACCGTGGAGATCACCACCGGAGGGCGGTGATCCTCCTCGCCTCCGGGCGGCGCGCCCTGACGGGCGCACGCCGACACGGCGGCCACCAGGAGCGCCCCCGCGGCGGCGCCCCACGCGGAACGCATGGGCCGGCTCAGGAGGCCTCCCCTCCCATCTCCGCCAGCTTCTCCCGGAGCTTGGCCACCTGGTCCGAGAAGGTGGCCACCTTCTCCCGCTCCTTGTCCACCACCTCCGCGGGGGCGCGGGACACGAAGCTTTCGTTGGCGAGCTTCTTCTCCGTGGCGGCCAGCTGCGCGCCCAGTCGCTCTATCTCCCCGGCGAGCCGGGTCCGCTCCTTGCCCAGATCGACGAGCCCGGCCAGGGGGAGGACGATCTCCACGCCGTTCCTCAGGACGCCGTGGGCGCCGGCGCCGTCCGCCGTGGGACCTTCCACCACGCTCTCGACGCGGGCCAGCCGCTCCAGCGAGGCCGCCTGTTCGGCGAGCATGGCCGCGAACTCCGCCGACGCGCCCTCCACGTGCAGGGTGACACGCCGGCCTTCGGCGACACCGTACTCCTTGCGCAAGCGACGGGTCTCCACGACGAGGTCCTGGAGATCCGCCATCCGGCCCTCCACCTGGTCGTCGGTCCAGCGCTCCACCGGCTCCGGCCACGGCGCCACGATGAGATCCTCCGCCCGTGCCTCTCCTTCCTGGGCCGGCAGGCGCGACCAGAGCTCGGCGGTCACGAAGGGCATGACCGGGTGCAGGAGCCGGAAGGCCCGGTCCAACACGGTGACCAGCGTCGTGCGCGCGGCCTCGCGGGAGGCGGGGTCCGCCCCTTCGGCCAGCCTCGCCTTCACCAACTCCAGGTACCAGTCACAGATCTCGCCCCAGAAGAAGTGGTAGAGCCCCTCCGCCACCTCGTGGAGGCGGAAGCGCTCCAGCGCCCGCGTGGCCTCGGCGGCGGCCCGGTTCATCCGGGACAGGATCCACCGATCCTCCATCTGGAGGTCGTCGGAGACCGCCTCCAGACCGTGGACGGGAGCGTCACCCAGGCTGAGGAGCGCGAAACGCCCGGCGTTCCAGATCTTGTTGGCGAAGTTGCGCCCGTTGGCGAAGGAGGCCTCCACGTCCTCGTGGTCGAGGAGGATGTCCGTGCCGATGGCGCACTGGTTGATGAGGGTGAAGCGCATGGCGTCCGCCCCGAAGCGCTCCACCACGTCCAGGGGGTCGATCCCGTTCCCCAGCGACTTGGACATCTTGCGTCCCTTGGCGTCGCGGACGGTGCCGTGGAGGTAGACCTCGGTGAAGGGCGGCTTCCCGTGGAACTCGTACCCCATCATGATCATGCGCGCCACCCAGAAGAACAGGATCTCCGGGGCCGTGACCATGGTGTGCCCCGGGTAGAACGCCTTCACGTCGTCCGTGTCGCGGGGCCACCCGAACACGGAGAAGGGCCAGAGCTGGGAGGAGAACCAGGTGTCGAGGACGTCGGGATCCTGCTCCAGGTCGGTTCCTCCGCACTCGGGGCATGCCGTGGGATCTTCGCGCGCGACGATGGTTTCCCCGCACGCGCAATACCACACCGGGATCCGGTGCCCCCACCAGAGCTGCCGGGAGATGCACCAGTCGCGGATGTTCTCCATCCAGTGTTCGTAGACCTTCTTCCAGTTCCTGGGCGTGAAGTTGATGGTCCCGTTCCGGGACGCCTCCAGCGCCGGCTCGGCCAGCGGCTTCATCTTCACGAACCACTGCTCGGAGAGGCGCGGCTCCACCACCGTGTGGCAGCGGTAGCAGTGCGGAACCGAATGGGTATGCACGTCCTCGCCGGCCAGGAGCCCTTCCGCGTCGAGCGCCTTCAGCACCGCCTTGCGGGCCTCGAAGCGCTCCATCCCCCGGAACGCCTCCGGGACGTTCTCGTTCATGGCGCCTTCCGGCGTCATGACGTCCAGGATGTCCAGGTCCGTGCGGCGGGCGATCTCGAAGTCGTTGGGATCGTGGGCAGGCGTCACCTTCACCATCCCGGAGCCGAAGGACGGGTCCACGTGGGTGTCGGCCACGATGGGGATGGTCCGGTCCGTGAGGGGGAGCGACACCCGCGTGCCCACCAGCTCGCGGTAGCGGTCGTCCTCGGGATGCACCGCCACGCCCGTGTCGCCCAGCATGGTCTCGGGGCGCGTGGTGGACACCGTGAGGCACCACCCGCCACCCGGTTGGCGCACCAGGGCCGTAGCGCCGGCCGCCGCCGCCTTCTCGGCCACCGCCCACGACGATTCGGGGAGGGGGTAGCGCAGATGCCAGAGGCGTCCCTCCTTCTCCTCGGCCTCCGCCTCCTCGTTGGAGAGCGCCGTGAGACAGCGGGGGCACCAGTTGATGATGTACTCGCCGCGGTAGATCAGCCCCTTCTCGTAGAGATGGACGAACACCTCCCGGACGGCCCGGCTGAGGTCCTCGTCCAGGGTGAAGCGCGTCCGTTCCCAGTCGCAGCTCGATCCGATGGCCTTGAGCTGGTCCAGGATCGTGCCGCCGGTCTTCTCGACGAACTCCCACACCTGCGCCACGAAGGCCTCGCGCCCCAGGTCGTGGCGGGTCTTCCCGTCGGCGGCCAGGAGCCGCTCCACCACGTTCTGCGTGGCGATCCCCGCGTGGTCCGTCCCGGGCACCCACAGCGACGCCCGCCCCTGCATGCGGCGCCAGCGGATCAGGACGTCCTGCACCGTGTTGTTGAGCCCGTGCCCCATGTGGAGCACGGCGGTGACGTTGGGCGGGGGGATGACGATGACGTAGGGCTCACGCCCCTCCTCCAGCACCGCGGAGGCGGGTACGTGGAAGTACCCTCCGTCGTTCCATCGCTGGTAACGGGCGGGCTCGATGGCCCGGGGGTCGAGTCTGGGGGCCAACTCCTGCGACACGGGGGCTCCGTCGGTTTGGGGCAAGGCGAATCAGAGCGATATCTGAGCCGAGCCCTTAAGATGGCAAGGGTCGCCTGCCTTCGGAACCGCCACCCGGCGCCGGTCCTACAGGGAGTAGAGGCTCCCCCCGTAGATTCCCCACGAGGTCGGACACGGCACCGCGTCGGGATCGAAGACCTCGGGACGCTGGGCCCGCACGGCCTCGAACAGGTGATCGGGCAGGGCCAGGAAGGCCGCCGCCACGCGCGGGCTGAACTGCACTCCGGAGGAGACGGCGATCTCCTCCAGGGCTTCGGCGTGCGTTCTGGAGTCCCGATAGGCCCGCTGCGACGTCATGGCGTCGTACCCGTCGCAGACCGCCAGGATCTGGGCGTGGGGGGGGATCTCTTCGCCGCGCACCTCACCGGGATACCCGGATCCGTTCCACCACTCGTGGTGGTATCGCACGCCGGGTGAGAGGCCCCGGAGGGCCGGGATCGACTCGAGGATGTCGGCACCGACGCCCGGGTGATCCTTCACGAGGGCGAACTCCTCGGCGGAGAGCACCCCCGCCTTGGAGAGGACCCGCAAGGGCACGCTCACCTTCCCCAGGTCGTGGAGGTATCCTCCGGCCCACAGATCGGACTTCTCCGAGTCGGAGAGTCCGAGCGTTCCCGCCACGGCCACCGCCAGGATGGCCACACGCCGGGAGTGACCGGCCGTGTAGGGGTCCTTGGCCTCGATGACGCTCGCCAGCAGCGAGAGCAGTTGATCGTTGGACGGAGTCGTGACTTCGGGGGGGAGGAGGTGGTCCGCGGCTTCGCAGATGATCTCCCTGAAGGAGGTGGCGTCGAAGGCGCGGAGGCCACCCTCGCGGTGGAGGTGCAGGTAGGCACGGCCCGCCTGCGGCGCGAATTCCAGCCCCACACCGCTGGACACGATCTCGGCGATCTCCTCGGGAGAGCAGGCCGGCCGATGGGGGCGATCCTGCCCCAGCGCCACCACGGTGTCCGCCACGCGGATGATGCGGGACTCCAGGGGGATGTCCTCCCCGGCGAGGCCTTCCGGATACCCGTTCCCGTTCCACCACTCGTGGTGGTGCCGAACGAGGGGCGCGAGGCTCTCCAGGTGGGGAATCTCCGCCACGCGGTCCTGCGAGCGGAGGGGATGCTCCTCCACCAGGGCCCGATCCTCCGCGGGGAGTTCTCGCACGGGGGTCTCCCATGCGTCCTCCGCCAACCCCACCATACCCAGATCGGCCAGCACCGAGGCGAACGCCAGCCGCGCCAGCTCGAGGTCGGAGAGCCCCATGGCACGGCCGATCTGATGGGCCATGAAGCCCACCTTGCGCCCGTGGTCATAGAGATAGGCGTTGGCCGACCCCATCACCCGGATCAACGCCTCCAGCAGGCCCGCGTAGAAGGACCGGCCGGCCCTGAGGGATTTCGCCTCGTCCTGGATCAAGTCGCGAACCTGTCGCCGCCGGAGTCGTGCCCGGGACCTCCCGGACGTGAACACACCTCTGTCAGGGAGTATCGGCGGCCCTGGCCGGATGTCTTGAGTGGTTCGGCGTCAGCGACGTCCCACCCCGGAGGTGTCGGGGGGAGGGCGATCGCGGGCGCGTTCACGGTCGCGGCGCTCGCGGATGGCCTGCGCCCGGTCCTTCCAACTGTCCCGCAGGAGGCCGGTGGCCTTCCCCCTCTCCACTTCCTCCCACTCCCACTGACGTTGCCGCGTGTAATCCCTGCGGTCCGTCGAGGTGCCGAAGGTGAAGGGGAGCGGAACGGTGACGTCCCCGAGGTGGAGTTGCCCCGGTGACACGCCCCACCGGCGTCCTTCGTCGTCGGTATGCGTCCAGTCGAGAAGCGCCTCCTCCGCGGCGCGCACCGCGTTGACCGAGTCCCGCCAGGACTCGAGCCGTCCCGCGAGCTCGAGCTCCAGGCGCTCCTCGAGCGTGAGTTCCAACAGGGCGGGATCCACCGGGCCCCAGATGACCTCGGCGGTATACTCGGGGCGCAACCGCTCGGCGGCCGTGGGATCGCGGGGACCCGTTCCGGGGGGAGCGGGAAGGTCGTCGACCACGATCCCCGGCCGGGCCAGGGCGGGCGGGAGGTCCAACTCGGGAACGATGGATTCGTCCTCCTCCGCGGGGCGGGCGGGCTCGGCCTGATCGGCGCCCAGGGCCACCAGCGCGATCACCTTCATCCCCTCGGGCTCCCTGACTTCCGATCCGCCGGCGAAGAAACGCGCCTCCCCGGTGATGCGGGGCATCAACCGCGGGTACAGGAAGAGCGCCACCAGGTGAACCACCAGGGCGATGCCGAAAGCCACCCACCACGCATGGGGATGCCGGGAACGGGGGTGGTTGCTCTCCATGGTCCTTGCTAACCCCTCCCCGGTACCCTGTTCCTGATGGTGGGCGCCCACCGTCCGCGAATGTACTCCGCGGAGGGAACGGCGGCACCCGGGGCCGGAAGCTCCGGGGTCAGGTGAGCCTGCCGAGGCGCACCGCGGCCTCGCGAAGTCTCTCCTCGGATACGGTGAGGGCGATGCGGAAGAAGCCTTCGCCTCCGTCCCCCAGCGCCGATCCCGGAATGATCACGATCCCCTCCTTTTCCAGGGCCCGTTCGGCGAAGTCGCGCGAAGGGCCTCCTCCTGGGACGGGAACCCACAGGTACATGGTTGCCCGGGGGAGTGGGACGTCGAACCCGGCCTCCCGCAATCCCGCCACCGCCGCGTCCCTGCGGCTCTGGAACACCGCGACGTTTCCGGGAACCCAGGAGGCCCAGCTGTCCAGAGCGGCCACGCCCGCCGCCTGCACCCCCATGAAGACCCCCGTGTCCATGAAGGACTTCACGCGGGACAGCACGCGGATCAGCTCCGGTCTCCCGGCGGCCCAACCCAGCCGCCACCCGGTCATGTTGTAGGTCTTGGAGATGGAGTGGAATTCGATGGCCACCTCCCTGGCTCCGTCGAACTGGAGGATGCTGGGAGGGAGGTAGCCGTCGAAGGAGATCTCGCTGTACGCGTTGTCGTGGAGGAGGATGAGATCGTGCCGGTGGCAGAACTCGATGGCCTCACGAAGGTAGGCGTCGGGGGCGACCGCGGCCGTCGGGTTGTTGGGATGGTTCAGGTAGAGGATGCGCGCCCTGCGGAGGACTTCGGCGGGAATCGACTCCAGGGGGATCAGGAAGTCGTTCTCGGGGCGCAGGGGGACCAGGTGGGGATCTCCGCCGGCCAGCACCACGGGCCCCCGGTACGCCTGGTACCCGGGATCCGGGATGATGGCGGCGTCACCGGGATCCATGAACGCCAACGGCAGGTGGGCGATCCCGTCCTTGGAACCCTGCAGGGGCACGATCTCGGTCATGGGGTCCACGGAGACCCCGAACCGGGTGTACATCCACGCGGCCACCGCCTCGCGGAAGGCCACCAGACCCAGCTGGAAGGGATACCGCGACATCGCGGGATCCCGGGCCGCCCGGGAGAGTGCCTCCACCGCGGCGGGCGGGGGAGCCAGGTCGGCGTCTCCCACGCTCAGGTCGATGACGTCCACCCCACTGGCCTGGAGGCGTAGCCGCGTCTCCTTGAGCCCCGCCATGGGGTACTCCGGAAGCGCATCGAGGTGCTTCCCTGGCCGGATGCTCACCGTCGGGTCTCCGCCACGGCCGGGTTGCGCACCTTCCCCACCCCCGTCACCTCGACCTCGACCACGTCACCGGGCGAGAGAGGGCCCACGCCATCCGGGGTCCCGGTCAGGATGAGGTCCCCGGGCTCCAGCGTCATGATGCGGGAGATGTGCGCGACCAGGAAGGGGATGGAGAAGACGAGATCGGTGATGGAGCCTTCCTGGCGAACCTCGCCGTTGACCCGGGTGGTCACACCCACCGCATCCACGTCCACCTCGGAGAGGGGCACGGGCGACCCGAGAGGACAGAAGGTGTCGAACCCCTTGGCGCGGCTCCACTGCCCGTCGCTGCGCTGGAGGTCGCGCGCGGTCACGTCGTTGGCGGGGATGATCGCGCCCACGTACTCCCACGCCTCGGCCTCCGACACCTTCCGCGCCCGCTTCCCCACCACCACGCCGATCTCACCCTCGAAATCCACACGACCGACACCCTCGGGGATGACGATCTCCTCGCCGGCGGCGATGATGGCGGAGGGCGGCTTGAGGAAGATGAGGGGCTCGGCGGGGACCTCGTTCCCCAGTTCCGCCGCGTGCTTGGCGTAGTTGCGGCCCACACAGACGATCTTGGACGGCTGCACGTTCATGTTCGGTCGACTCCGGTTGGAACCAATGAGGGCCGTCCACGGATTCCGCGGACGGCCCTCGTCTTCGAGCTGTGGGATCGGGGGGGAGGTCTCAGTGCGAGTGGTCCGACCAGGCATGGATCCAGGTGCCGAAGATGGCCCCGAGTCCCGCGATGGTGAGAAGGGATCCGATGACCGTCCACCAGAATCCCACATCCGCCTGGCTCCCCTGCCATCCACCCATCCCGGTCTTGAACGCGCCCATGGCGATCAGGAGATAGATGACGCCGATGATCAGGCCTGCGTACTGCCTCATGCTCGTCTCGTGGTTGCGGTGGCGTTGGGTACGGAACCTCGATGGCCCGCCGAAAGCCGGAATCTACGCCTCTCTCGTTTCCCGACAAGCCCGCCCCATCCGCATCAGGATCCGTAGAACCCGGCGAGACGCGTCCGCACCTCCTCCCACGGGCCCTTGGCCAACGGCGCGTCGGGAAGAGAGTCACGCAGGTATCGGCCATAGCGCTTCGTCACCAGGCGATCGTCCAGGACGACCACCGCGCCCCGGTCGCTCTGCGAACGGATGAGGCGGCCGAACCCCTGCTGGAGGCGCAGCGCCGCGTGGGGGAGCATGAAGTGCTGGAATGCGCTGCGGCCGGCGCGCTCCACGGCCTCCATGCGCGCGGCCGTGATGGGCTCCGTGGGCACCCGGAAGGGGAGCTTCTGGAGGATGAGTCCGCGGAGCGGGTCTCCGGGGACGTCGACCCCCTCCCAGAAGGAGGAGGTGCCCAGGAGGATCCCCCGTCCGGCTTCCACGAACTCGGCGAGAAGCTGGTGCCGGTGACCGTCTCCGTGCACGAAGAGGGGCCACGACGACGCCACACCGCGTCTCCGGAGAAGATCCGCCACGCGCCGCAACGCCGCGTGGGACGTGAAGAGGACGAACAGCCCTCCGTCGCTGAACGACGCCATCTCGCCCACCACCTCGGCGGTGGCCGCGTCGAACGCCTCTCCGCCTCCACCGTCGGCCGCGGGAAGGTCCGTGGGGACGGCGAGGAGCGTCTGACTCGCGTAATCGAAGGGGGACGGCACACGGCGCTCCTCCACGCGGATGGGCCGGCCGTCGTCGTCGCGCAACTCCCCCGCATCGAGCCCCAGTCGACCCCGTACGAACCCGAAGCTCCCACCCGTGGTGAGCGTCGCGGAGGTGAGCACGGCCGTCTTCACCCGGGTGAAGAGGGAGTCCCGAAGAAGGGAGCCCAGCTCGATGGGCGCCGCGGCCAGGACGAGGTTCTTCCTTCCCGGCTTCCCCCGGGTCTCCAGCCAACGGACGTACGCCTCGGCGTCCTCTCCCGGCGCGAGCACCAGGCGGATCCCGGCGTCGTAGGCCCCCATCCGGCGCTCGACGCCCCGGAGGTCGAGGAGCGTCCCCTCCAGCACGGTGGAGAGCCCTTCGTCCAGCTCCATGCGGGCCCGTAGCTCCCGCAACTCCCGCGCGAGTTCCTCGAGGACGGCCAGGACCGCGGCCAGCTGCTCCTGGATCACGGGGTCCGCCGCGGGCTCGCCCACTTCGCCGCCCAGCCGCACGGACTGGCTCCTCCCCGTCATCCACCCCTCCAGCGACTCCACCAGCCCCTCCACCGCGGCCCTGCAGCGTGCGTGGGCCGGCCGCACCCGGTTCTCCATCCGCTCGCGCAGGTCTCCCCTCTGCTCGGGGAGGGACGCGAGGGCATCGTGGAGCGCGGTGAGAATCCCCTTCCCCCTCCGCTCCAGCCGCGCCAGCGCCCGGAAGATCCCCTGCCGGCTGATGTCCACCCCGAGGTGTGAGGTGGCGGCGTCCTCCACGTTGTGGGCCTCGTCGAGGACCACGCGCCCGTACGCCGGGAGGACCGCCGCCTGGGTGTAGTTCCGCGTGGCCCGGCGCACGGCCAGGTCGGTGAAGAGGAGGTGGTGGTTCACCACGAGGACGTTGGCGGCCGCGGCCTTCCGGCGGGCCTTCTGGTAGAAGCACTCCTGGAAATGGGGGCAACGCGCCCGCAGACAGGCATCCGCGTCGCTCCTCACCTCCTCCCAGGTGTCGTCGGCGGGCGTGAAGGGGAGGTCGGTGAGCGACCCGTCCTCCGTGTCCTCGATCCACCCCAGGAGGGCGCCGATCTCCTCCCGGCGGTCGTCGTCGAAGAGGGAGTGCTGCATCTGCGAGGCCAGGTGCGCCCTGCGGATGGAGACGTAGTTGCCCCTCCCCTTGATGAGCGCCCAGCGGACCTCGTCTCCCAGGAGGCGGCGCACCAGGGGGAGGTCCTTCCCCGCGAGCTGCTCCTGGAGGTTGATGGTGTTGGTGGATACGACGGTGCGCTCGCGGTTGTCCAGCGCCCAGCGCACCGACGGGAGGAGATACGCCAGCGACTTTCCCGTTCCCGTCCCCGCCTCCACCACCGCGATCCCGCCCTCGTTGAAGCCCGCCGCCACCACCGAGAGCATCTCCCGCTGCCCGGGGCGGTCCTCGTATCCGGCGTGGAGACCCGCGAGCACGCCGTCGGGCGCCAGAAGCGCGTCCAGGGCGTCCCTGTCCAGGGGGGCCGTCTCCCGGGGCTCCGGCGGCTCCACCACCACGTAGAGTCGCTGCGCCTCATTGTCCACGATGACGGTGCCGAGCCCTTCCTCGTAGAGTTGCGCCGCCACCGTCAGGTCCGCCTGGGACGGCTCCAGTTCGCCCGTGGGATGGTTGTGGAGCATGACCCCGCCCACCGGCGCGTCCCGGGCCGCGGCCAGGACCGCGTTGAAGTTTCCTCGCGCGACGGCCCGGGGGTCCACCACGGTTCGCGACCCGTCCACGCCGGCGAGGAAGGCGACCTCCCGCCCACCGGCGCGGGCGATCTCGTCGCGGATCCGCCGGGCCGCGTCCGGATGCAGGGAGAGTGGTGGCCGCGATGCGACCCGGGCGGCCGGCGGCGCCTCGTCGGCGGACGTCGGATCCTCCGGTCCGTCCAGGCCGTCCAACCCCACCAGGAGCGCCGGGTTCGGGCGGAGAGGAAATCCCTCGGGGATGCTCATGCCCTCGTCACGTCTTCAGCTTCTTCTTCTTGGCCGCCGGAAAGAGGACGTTGTTCAGGATGAGCCGGTACCCCGGGGAATTGGGATGCAACGCCAGGTCCGTGGGAGGATCTCCGATCTGGTGCTCCGGGTCCTCGGGGTCGTGTCCTCCGAAGAAGGTCCACGTCCCCTCCCCCAGGCTCCCGTGGAGGTACTTCGCCAGCTCGCCGTCCTGCGCCAGGACCACGGTGCCCGGCTTGAGTCGGTCCACGTGGAACGATGTGGTCAGGCCGTAGAAGTCTGGGATCACCGCCTGGTGGTTCTGGGTGAGCATGGCCGGAACGGGGTCGAACTTGGCGGAGAAGTCGAAGAGCGAGTACACGCCCAGCTCCTGTCGCCACGGAGTGTTCACCTGATGCCCGTCGATGTTGGAGAAGGCGCTCACCGACGGGGACGTCTGCACGTCGGCGCCCGTGAAGGCCAACGTGGGACTCCAGTCCATCCGGTCCGTGGCGTCCGCGTCGGGAGGGCTCCCGTCGGAATACGCCGCCGCGATGTCCACCCCCACGGCCGCGAGGGCCAGGTCGAGGGTCTCCGTCGCGGAGCACATGGCGAACACGAAGCCCCCACCCTCCACGTACTCGCGGATCCGGTTGGCCACGGCCTTCTTCAGCGCGGGAACGTCCCGGAACCCCTGGGCCCGGGCCACCTCCTGGTTGCGCGCCACCTCCTCCTGCAGCCACGCCGCTCCGGCGTACGTCAGGTAGAACTTCGAGTACTGGCCCGTGAAGTCCTCGTGATGGAGGTGGATCCACTCGTAGTCGGCCAGGTTCGCTCCCAGGACCTCGGGATCCCAGATGGTCTCGTAGTCGATTCCCGCGTAGGCGAGCGCCATGGTGACGGCGTCGTCCCAGGGAGTGGAGTTGGGCGGCGTGTACACCGCCACCCTGGGTGCCTTCTCCAGCGGCACCGCCTCCATGTTGGCCTCCGCGATGACCGCCCGGACCTGCGCCACCGAGCCGGCGTCCAGGGGGATCACGCTGACGCCCCGGAAGGCCGCCTCGCGCCGCACGTCCGCCCGGTCCGGGAGAAGGAAGGAGCCGCCACGGTAGTTCAGGAGCCACTCCGCCTTGGCGTCGTGGGCGAGAACCCAGTAGGTGAGCCCATAGGCCCTCAGGTGATTCTGCTGGTCGCGGTCCATGGGGACCAGAAGGTTCTGCGCCGCCGCGCGCCCCCCTCCCCCCAGGATCGCCAGGACCGCCAGCGCGCCGAAGACCCTCCTCATGATCCCACCTCACGCCGGAGGCGTTCGAGCATCCGACGCGCCCCGGGCACCACCGCCGCGTTCGGGCGCTCCATGATGAGCGTTTCCAGGATTTCGATGGCGTCGCGGACACCGTCGGGCCGGCTCGCCCGGTAGCGCGCCAACTCCATGGCCGCGTCGCCGACCTCACCCGCGTCGGGATGTTCGTCGAGGATCCTGTGCCGCAACCCGGCCGCTCCGGTGAGGTCCCCGCCGCGCTCCGCCATGCGTGCCCCCTCGGCCAGCACGGAGGCCTGCTCCTCCGGCGGAAGGCCCTCCACGGCCGCCAGGATGGTCCGCGCGGCACCCGCCCCGTCCCCGCGATGGGAGAGCACGCCCGCCACCGCCAGCACCTCGCCGCTCTCCGGCGTGACCCGGCCGAGGAGTCCGGCGAGCTGGATCACGTCCGTGGCCGCCGAAGGGGCGAGCCCGGACACGGCGATGAGGAGCGACTGGGCCGCTTCCCGTACCATGCCCCGGTCCAGGAGGAGGTAGGCGCGTTCGATGGAGCTGCGCGGCCCGTCGATCCCGGAGAGGGCCTCGGCGGCCGCGTCCGGATCTCCGGCGCGGTGCAGCGCCCGGGCGACGGTGGCCCCCAGGTCGTCGAGCTCGGGAGCCTCCGGATATTCGCCGCGGAACCGGTCCAGGAGCGCCACCACGGCCTCTCCGTCCCCCCGTGACGCCTCCAACGTGACCACCCGCGCCATCGCGCGCCTGCGATCCACGGACCCGGGGGTGAAGGACGAGGCGACGCGGCGCTGCGCCTGGAGCGCGTCCACGGTGTCTCCCGCCGCCAGGAACACGTCGACCAACCGGATGTCGAACTGACGGCGCTCCCCGGGAGATGCCGCGGTGTGACCCAACTCCGCCAGGGCCCAGCGGGCCAACGCGGACATCCCCGCCTCCTCGGCACGGCGGGCCACCTCGGAGAGGAAGTTGGCGCGCTGCCGCTCCTCCAGTCCGGCGGCGACCTCCCGGGAAAGGCCCAGGGCCCGCTCCTCCAACCCCAGGTCCAGGGCGATCTCCACCGCGGCCCGCCGGCGCCCCCGGGAGCCTCCCGAGGCGAGGGCCTCCACCAGCCGGGCCCCGGCGGCCGCCCGGTCACCGGAGAGCCCCTGGATCCGTCTCGAAACCGCACGACCCTGGCTCCCCGCATCGTCCACGGCACGCGCCCACTCCTCGGCCGCCCCCAACTCGTCGCCCATCCCGGCCAGGAGGTCGCCGATCTCCAGTCCCAGCGCGGACGGATCCCCCGAGGCCCGGCGGCCCTGGCGGAGCAACTCCAGCGCGCGCCCGGACCCGAAGGCGCGTTCGTACACCCGGGCCACCTCCCGGTAGGGTCCCACTGCACCCGGATCCGCCCGGAACCACTCCTCGGCCTCCCCCTCCAGGGCACCCAGGGAGTCGAGCTCCGACAGGACACGCAGCTTCAGGTAGCGGACTCCCGCGGCGGAGGGATCGTTCTCCAGGAAGTCGTCCACGAGGGGAAGAAGTGCTCGGGGCACGCCCCGGGCACGAAGCACGCGCTCCATGGCGAAGAGTCCCCCGGAGGAGGTGGGACTGGCCTGGAGGAGCCTTCGCAGGGCGCCTTCCGCCCCTTCGAAATCTCCCCGCGATTCCAGGGCGGCGGCTTCGCGGAGGAGACGCGTCTCCTCGGACGGAGAGACCTGTCCGGAAAGGAGGGTCCCGGCTCCCGTGAGCACGAGGAGACCCGCCGCGCCCGTCACGGCGGCCATCGCCGGCCGGATCATCGTTCGCCCCCGGGCTCCCGTCCGCCCCGGTTCAGCCGCTCGAAGTACTCCAGCACCAACTGGCGCACCGCCGGCGGAAGCGCCTGGAGCCGCGCGGCGTCGGGAAGACGGTAGCGCAGCAGTCCCATGTCCGTGTCCGAGAGGGCCGCCACCCCTTCACGCTCGAAGGCCGTGGCCCCCTCCGACTCCCGTTCGTCCGTCTCCTCCTCGCGCTCCAGGCTGCGCCCCGCGTCGAGGAGCCGGTGGAAGAGCCGCTCCTGTCTCCGGATCATGTCCGGGCTCAACCGGCCCTGCGCGAGTTGCTGAGCGAGGGCCTGGGCCTCCCGCGCCATGGCCTCGAGATCACCCAGGGACTCGTCCTCGCCGCCGGGTTCCCGCGACGCCTCGTCCAGCTCGTCGGCCACCGACTGCTGCTGTTCCGCCAACTGCCGGAGTTGCTCCGCGAGCGCCTCCTGTCCCAGTTGCAGCGGCATGAGCTGCCCGGTCTGATTCACCAGCTCACCCTGCTCCTGGGCCATCTGCTCGAGCTGCTCCGACATCTCCTCGCCGGACGCGGACTGCTGCCCCTCCTGCTGCCCCATCTGCTGCGCCGCCGCCATGGCCATCATGGCCACCTGGTTCAAGTCGTCCACCGCGGCCTCGGCCTGGGCCTGGGGAGAGGGCGCGCCGCTCCTCCGGTTCTCCAGGGAGGCGAGGGTCCGTTGGATGGACTCCATGGCGCGACCCATCTGCACGGCGAGCTCCCGGTTCTGATCCATGGCGCCCTGACCACGAACCTGGAGGTCGTCCGCCATGTTCCGGATCCCCTGTACCAGGGATGCCTCGTCGGCGCGCATGTCATTGAGGCGGTCCTGGGTGGCCTGCCGCATCTCGTCCGCCAACTCGGACTGGCGGCGCGCCAGGGAGAGGGCATCGTCCGCGGCCTGCCCCAGGGCGTCCTGTACCGCCTGTGCCTGCTGGCTGGCCATGTTCTCCTGCGCCTCCTGCATCTTCCGCGCCGCTTCCTCCAGTGCCTCCGCCGCCGCGTCGGCCTGCTCTCCGGCGTCGGCGGACTCCCCCTGCTCCGCCTGCCTCCGGGATTCCTCCATCTTCTCCCGAGCGCTCCCCGCTTCCTGGGACGCTTCCCTCACGGCCTCGGCGGCGCGCTCCTCTCCGAGCTTTTCCAGACGCTCCTCGAGGCGCTCCATCCGCTCTTCCATCCCTTCCGCGCGGCTCTGGAGATCCTCCTGCTGTCGTGCCCTCTTCTCGGGATCGTCCGCCTCGCGCATGGCGTCGGCGAGTGCTCTCTCCTGCTGCGACAGCTCCTCCATCTCGCTCTGCGTCGCGCGGAAGTCCTGTTCCACCGCGGCGCGGCGGAAGCTCTCCAGCGACTCCTCGAGACGGTCCCGGAAGTTCTCCTGCTCCTTGGCCAACTCCTCCAACGACTGTTCGGCGTTCCGGAGCTGTTGGTCGTCGAGCCCCTCCGCGATCTCGTCCATCTTGTCACGGAGCTCGTCGCTGGAGATCTGCTCCAGCAGCTGCCGGAGTTCCTCCAGGTCCTCACTGAGCCCGGGATCGGCCTGACCGGCGTCTTCCATGGTGCGCTCCAGCGCTTCGAGCTCCGCCCGCATGGAGTCCACGTCCGAGGTGAGCGCCTTCTGCTCCTCCAGCGCCCGCTTCAATTCCTCCCGCTGTTCGAAGTCCATGGCCTCGGAGCCGTCACCGGACTTCCGCTGGGCCTCCTCTCCTTGCGCTTCGCGCTGGAGGTCGCGGGTTTCGTCGACCTGCTCCGCCGCCTGGGCCGCCAGCTCCTGGAGCCGCTCGGCCATGGCGTCGAGCTCCTCCTCGGCCCCCCGCCGGAGCTCCGCCGCCCCGGGCATGCGCAGGACGAACTCCCGCGTGAAGGTCTCCTGGCGAGCCGGACTGTTGTCCACGGCGCGGGCGAAGTAGCGCACCGTGTCACCGGGGAGAAGCTCCCAGCCGCTCACGTCGAGGAGCGGGCGGACCAGGGCTCCGCGGGTCCCGGCCAGGTCGAGCCCCTGCACCGTGGGCTCGTGCCGCTCTCCGAAGACGGTCACGCGATAGGCCACCAACTCGAGGCGGCTCAGCCCGTAGTCGTCATGGGACTCCAGGATGAGAGGCTGTTTCAGCGACACGGGGAGGATCGTGTCCCGCCCGGGTACCGGGATGGAGATGGCCGGGGCCGAGTCCGGGACGACCAGGACGTCCACCGGCGGAGGCTGGATCTCGGCGACGCCACCGTCCTCGTCCAGGAACCGCCAATCGAACCGCCCCGACCGCCCGGGGGTCCACGTCCCTTCGAAGCGCTCCCCATCCCTGGCCAGGGATATCCCACCGCCCCCCGACGCCGTGGTGATCTCCGCGACGGAGAGCCGGCGGCTGGCCCGACCCTCGATATGGAGGCGGCTCCCCGCCGGAAGACGCAACGCCGGGAGGTCTCCCCGGTACTCCTCGGGGGCCATCCCGGTGTGGGGCGGATACACGACCTCGACCAGGAGGTCACTCACGAAGAGCGGGTCCACGGGGGTGATGCGGTAGGAAGGCGATGTGGCGCCCTCCGGGGTGCGCACGCGGTATTCGACCAGGGCGGAAACCTGCGGGAAGGTCCACGATCCGCGCCCGTCCACGAGCGGAACGCTCACCGTGCGTGCCACGTCGCCGGCGACCTGCCAGTCCACCGACGCCTCCATCCGCCCGGCGGCCTCGATCCCCACCACCACGTCGGTGCCCCGAACGACCTCCACGCTACCGGGGGTGACGCCCACCGGGAGGTACTCCGGCTCCCGGGCCACCGCCACCGGCGTGGCCAGCCCGACCCACGCTCCGCGGCTCCGCCCAGGGTCCGCGACTCCGAGGAGGACGAGGACCACCCCGACGGCGGCCAGCATCCCCACCCCGCGCCGGCGCCAGAACGCCACCGCGTCACCGAGATGGCCGGAGAGCACGGCGGGGTCGAGGTCCATCCGGGAGAGGACGCGCCGCGTGCCCAACCCCACGAGCTCTTCGGACACCCCTTCCGGACAGGACCGTCCGAGTTCCAGGGCCCCCCGCACCGAGCCCTCCGGGAGGCGCGATACGTCGTCCATCCCCCGCGCGAGCGAGGCTTCGGACAGCCACCGGGCCGAGAGGGCCCGCAGGAGCACCCAACCCACGGCCAACGTCACCAACAGGACGGCATCCAGGAACAGGGGGATCCTGCTCCCCTGACGCCACCCCGCAGGTCCAGCCAGCAGCCAACCCGCCAGCAGGACCACCCCCACCAGCGCCGCGGACCAGACGACGAATCCCTGGACGATCCGGCTCTGGAGGTGGTCCCGGACGGACCCCACGACATCGCGAAGCTCCCGGGCGTACGGCGTCATGGAACCGCCTGGCCCAACGCGAAGACGAAGAGGTTCACCCCCATCCGGATCGCCTGCTCCCGCACTTCCGAGAGGTCGTCGTGGACGTCCGGGTCTTCCCACCCGTCCCCCAGGTCCGACTCGTAGCTGTAGAACACCACCACACGACCCGAGTGGATCACGGCGAACCCTTGCGGAGACTTCCCGTCGTGCTCATGGATCTTGGGGAGACCTTCGGGGAAGTCGTACACGGTGTGGTACACCGGGTGGCTGGGCGGCAGCTCGGTGAGCGCGGCGTCGGGAAACACCGCCTCCATCTCCCGCCGGAACGACTCATCGAGCCCATAGTTGTCGTCGGCGTGGAGGAATCCCCCCGCCAGGAGATACTCCCGCAGAGCCTCGCGCTCGGCCGGAGAAAAGCGGACGTTCCCGTGCCCCGTCATGTACAGATAGGGGTGGTCGCGAAGGCCCGGGTCCAGGAGCGACACTCTTTCCTCCCGGGCGCGCACGGGGATCCCCGTGCGGGCGCGCACGGCCGCGAGCAGGTTGGGAAGGGACGATGGATTCGCGTACCAATCTCCGCCCCCGTCGTACTGGAGGCGCGCGATGGTGATGGAGTCCGTCGGCTCGGCCGCGGTCAGAAGTACCGCCAGGACAACCCAGCTCATGTGCCTCTCTGGTTTCGGAGATCCTGCACGATACGATACACGGCGTTTCGGGGCATCCCCATGGCCGATGCGACCTCCCGCGTCACGGCGCTGGGCCGCCCCCCTCCAGCGAGGAGCCGCCCGGCGAGCTCCCGGGCCTCGGCCTCACCCGTGGCGGGGTCCGTCCCCTCCGGGTCATCCTCCGCCGACCGCGGAGCCACCACCACGGTGACCTCTCCTCGCGGGGGATGATCCCCGTAATGGCGGGCCGCGTCGGACAGGGTTCCCCGGAAGAACTCCTCGTGGATCTTGGTGAGCTCCCGCGCCACCGCCACGCGCCGCGAGGGCCCGCACACCTCTCCGAGTTCCTCCAGGAGTCGGACCGCGCGCTGAGGAGATTCGAAGAGCACGCAGGTCTCGGCGGATCCAGCCACCCGCTCCAGGAGTCCGCGCCGCGCCTTTCCCTTCCGCTCGGGAAATCCCAGGAAGGCGAAGCGGTCGGTGGCGAGCCCCGAGCCCACCAGCGCCGCCAGGACCGCGGACGGTCCAGGAATCGGCACCACCGGGTGGCCCGCCTCCGCGACGGCGTCCACGAGGCGGGCGCCGGGGTCGGAGACCAGGGGTGTCCCGGCATCGGATACCAGGGCCAGATCCTCGCCGGCGCCCAGCCACTCCAGCACCTTCGCGGTGCGACTCGCCTCGTTGTGCTCGTGGAGAGATACCAGGGGGACGGTGGCGCCGGCATGGTCGGTGAGCACCCTGGTGCGCCGGGTGTCTTCCGCCAGGATGCGCGACACCCCACGGAGGACCTCCCGGGCCCGCGGGCTGAGATCCCCCAGGTTCCCGATGGGCGTGCTGACGATGTAGAGCGTGGCCACGGTCGCGTATCCCTGCCGGGAATCTCGGAATTCCTTCGGGGGCGTCTCCCCCACCCCGAAGTGAGCGAGCCGGCCGGGTGTTCCCCGACCGGCTCCCCTCGGGCACTTCACCCCACGAAGCGATACCTCCGCCTCAGATGTGGAGCTGGATCTTCTCCTCCAGATGCGGGCGGGGAACGGCCCCGATCACCTTGTCCACCAACTCTCCGTTCTTGAAGAAGAGGATGGTGGGAATGGAGCGGATCTGGTACTTGGCCGCGACCTGCGGGTTCGAGTCCACGTCCAGCTTCCGGACCTTGAGCCCCCGGTCGGCGTACTCCCCGGCCAGTTCCTCGACGATGGGAGCCACCATACGGCACGGCCCACACCACACGGCCCAGAAATCCACCATGGAAAGGCCGTCGCCCGCCTCGATCTCTTCAGCGAAGTCCTGGTCCGTGACTTCCACTACGGAGCCATCTGCTCCCATGTCGACTCTCCTTGTCGTTGAATCGCTCGGGGTCTACCATCCCCTCGCCACTTCCCACGCCGGGACTCGCCGGCACAGGAGTTTCAATGAATCACGATGTCTTCGAGGGCCTCCCCCTGGACCACGTCGCCGTGGCGGTACCCGATCTGGAAGAGGCCTCTCGTCTGTTCCAACTCATCACCGGCCAACCCTGTTCCCGGGAGGAGACCCTGGCCGGCCAGGGCGTGCGCGTGGCCTTCTGCGGAGCGGTGGAACTCCTCGAGCCCCTGGGGCCGGACACCACCGTGGGCCGGTTCATCGAGCGACGAGGCTCGGGCCTCCACCACGTGGCCTACCGCTCCGCCGACATCCGCGCCGACCTCGACCGTCTCTCCGCCGCGGGTTTCCGCCTCATCGATGCCGAGCCGCGGCCCGGCGCCGGCGGACACCTCGTCGCCTTCCTCCATCCGTCGTCCACCCAGGGCGTGCTGGTCGAACTCGTTCAGCACACCGAATGATCCACTACCTCCCCGAAGCCACCATCTCCAGGTCGATCTCGTTCACCAGCCAGCGACCGTTGGAGTCCCGAACCACCATGAAGGGCACACCGGCGACCGTCTCGCCATTCCGGGTGATGTCCACCAGAACCCTCCGCGTGGGGCTCGTCCGCCCCGCCACCGACTCCTCACGCCGGATCAGGTAGTCCTCGTGGACCAGGAGCTGCGCGATGGCGTCGAGGCGGATCTCCACCTCCTGACGCTTCACGCACGACTCTCCACCGAACCACGATCCGATCTTCTTGAACGCGCAACCCAGGGTACTCCCCGTATTGATGATGGGCCCATCGGACGTTCCGAAGATGCGACCCATCGTCTCCACGTCCCGCACGTTGGCGGCCTGGAGGAATCGCTCCACGGAAAGTTGTGCCGCCATGGCGGCGCTCTCGCCGGACTGCACGACGTGCGTGGTACACCCCGGCGCGAGCACGAGCACGGCGGCCAGCGCGCCCATCACGGGGCGACCCGCCCAGAACGGGTATTGTCTCATTCATAATCTCCGGCGGGAGGACACAGGACGGTCGATGCAATGTCGAATAATCCGGTCCGGAGTGAAAGCCCCGGCCACCTCACGGCGTGGTCTCCGGGACCGCTCCGGAGAGACTGGCCGGCGGCACCGCCTCGAACACCAGCCCCGCCGTCGGCTCCCTTCCCACGGTAACCCGAACCCGCGTCCCTTCCGCCAGCTCCTCGTCGAGGAGGAAGAGCGCCAGCGGGTCCTGGATGGAACGTTGGATGGCCCGCTTCAGCGGGCGGGCGCCGAACACGGGGTCGTATCCTTCGGCGGCGAGACGATCCCGCGCGGCGTCGTCCACCTCCAGAATGATCCCCAGTTCCGTCGCGAGGCCCTCCACCCGGCGCAGCTGCAGGTCGATGATCGCGCGCAGTTCCCCTTCTCCCAGCGGCCGGAACACGACCACGTCGTCCACGCGGTTGAGGAACTCGGGACGGAAATGCTGGTGCAACTCCCGGATCACCCCGCGTTCCACCTCGGCCCAATCACCCCCTTCCTGCTCCAGGACCCTGGGGCTCCCGATATTGGACGTCATGATGATGACCACGTTGCGGAAGTCCACCGTCCGACCCTGGGAGTCGGTGAGCCTTCCGTCGTCCATGATCTGGAGGAGGACGTTGAACACCTCGGGGTGTGCCTTCTCGATCTCGTCGAAGAGCACCACCGCGTGGGGCCGTCGCCGCACCGCCTCGGTGAGCTGGCCTCCTTCCTCGTAGCCCACGTACCCGGGAGGCGCGCCGATGAGACGGGCCACCGAGTGCTTCTCCATGTACTCGGACATGTCGAGGCGGACCATGGCGCGCTCGTCGTCGAAGATGAACTCCGCCAGGGCGCGGGCCGTCTCCGTCTTCCCGACCCCGGTGGGCCCGAGGAAGATGAACGAACCCACCGGGCGATCCGGATCCTGGAGCCCGGCGCGCGCCCTCCGCACCGCGTTGGACACCGCGGTCACCGCCGCGGGCTGACCGATGACACGCCGCCCCAGATGTTCTTCCAGGTGGGTGAGCCGGTGGCGCTCCGATTCCAGGAGTCGCTTCACCGGAATCCCGGTCCACTCCCCCACCACCGCCGCGATATCGTCGGCTTCGACTTCCTCGCGCAGGTACTTCTGCTCCCGTTGGAGCTCGCCCAGTCGCTCGGAGAGCTTCCCGATCTGCGCCTCGGCCTGGGGCACCTCCCCGTAGCTGATCTCCGCGGCCCGGTTCAGGTCTCCCGCGCGCGTGGCGTGCTCGGCCTCCACCTTGAGCTCGTCCACCCGGGTGCGGAATTCCTGGATCTTCCCGATCACGTCCTTCTCGGCCTGCCAGCGGACCTTCATCCCCTGACTGCGCTCCCGTAGCTCGGACAACTCGGTCTCGATGGCTCCCCGGCGCTCGGAAGCCGGTCCCTCCGTCTCCTTCTGGAGCGCCTGGCGCTCGATCTCGAGCTGGACGATGCGACGCTCCACCTCGTCGATCTCCTGGGGGAGCGAGTCGATCTCGATGCGGAGGCGGCTTCCGGCCTCGTCGATGAGGTCGATGGCCTTGTCGGGGAGGAATCGTCCGCCGATGTACCGATCGGAGAGCCTCACCGCGGCCACCACGGCGTCGTCGGTGATGCGCACTCCGTGGTGGACTTCATAGCGCTCCTTGAGACCCCGCAGGATGGAGATCGCGTCTTCCACGGAGGGCGGGGCCACGAACACGGGCTGGAAGCGCCGCTCCAGCGCGGGGTCCTTTTCGATGTGCTTCCGGTACTCGTCCAGGGTGGTGGCGCCCACGACCCTGAGCTCTCCGCGGGCCAGAGACGGCTTGAGCATGTTCCCGGCGTCCACCGCGCCTTCGGCGGCGCCCGCTCCGACCAGGGTGTGCATCTCGTCGATGAAGATCACGAAGTGACCTTGGGCGTCGATGATCTCCTTGAGGACCGCCTTCATGCGCTCCTCGAACTCTCCCCGGTACTTCGCCCCCGCCAACATGGCGGAGATGTCGAGCTGGAGGAGGCGTTTGTCGGCCAGGGAAGAGGGCACGTCACCGGCGACCATGCGCTGGGCGAGCCCCTCCGCGATGGCGGTCTTCCCCACCCCGGGCTCACCGATGAGGACGGGATTGTTCTTCGTCCGGCGCGCCAGGACCTTGATGACCCGCCGGATCTCCTCGTCCCGCCCGATGACGGGGTCGAGCTTCCCCCGTCGCGCCAGGTCGGTGAGGTCCCGGCTGAACCTCGCCAGCGCCCGATAGCTGTCCTCCGGGGTGTCGTCGGTGACCCGATGGGACCCGCGCACCTGGTCGAGCGCCGCCCGCACCGCCGACAGGGTCGCCCCGGCCTCACGGAGGATCCGCCCGGCGTCGTTCTTCTCTCCGGTGAGCCCGAGAAGGAGGTGCTCCGTGGACACGTAGTCGTCCCCCAACTCCCGCGACACCGCCTCCGCCGCGTCGAGGGCCCGCCTCAGGTCCCGCGCGAACCCCGGCTCGGCCCCACCCTCCACCCTGGCCATGCGCTCGACGGCCTCACGGGCGCGCTCGCGGACGCGCGGCACGGGGATCTCGATCTTCTGGAGGATGGGGGTGACGATCCCCTCCTCCTGCGCCAGGAGGGCCTCGAGGAGGTGGACCCCATGGATCTCGGGGCTGCCGCGACGGCGCGCGTCCGTGGCGGCAGCCTGGAGGGCCTCCGCGGCCTTTACCGTGAAACGATCTGGATTCAGCATCGGTACCTCGGGGATATCACTCGTCCGTCGACAGCCACGTCTGCCATTCCGGCAGCACGTCGGTCCTCATCATCCCCATGAAACACAAGTTCCGGGCCAACCGTCCCTTCTCTACGGCCCTCCCCGTGATCCGGGAACGCGCGTTCAGGGGAGCGGCTTGCCGACCACCCGCTTCACCCGCGTTCCCGCCGCCCGGGCCTCCCCCGCCTTCCAGCGGTTGATGAGCCCGATCTCCTCCACCCCCACCACGGACGGATAGCGCCGATGGAACTCCTCCAGCGTCATCCTGGCAGGGAGCGACACCACGGACAGACGCCAGGGCTCCACTCCCAGAACCGCGGGATCCGTCATCACGGCGAAGCTCCCCAGCGCGTCCGCGATCCCGTCGTCGTACTCCGACCAGTGATCCGCCGCGGTGTAGCCGAGGATCCGGAAGACGGTCCCCCCGTGGGACCAGAACGCCACCTCGCCGTTCAACTCGCCGTTGTCGGTGGTCGCCACGAACAC